>Ga0209345_10006554_pt1 | contig 10523 bp, 8 predicted proteins | sample Cruoilmetagenom7_FD_187294 | JGI IMG/M metagenome (GOLD analysis project Ga0209345, IMG submission 187294) | Oil polluted marine microbial communities from Coal Oil Point, Santa Barbara, California, USA - Sample 7 (SPAdes) (version 2) | ecosystem: Environmental > Aquatic > Marine > Oil seeps ... | reverse complement strand
CTGTTTTACCGGTCTGACGGTCACCAATGATCAGCTCACGCTGGCCACGGCCGATTGGGATCATCGCGTCAACGGACTTGAGGCCAGTTGCCATCGGCTCATGCACCGATTTACGCGGGATGATGCCCGGCGCTTTGACGTCGGCGATGCCGCGCTTGGTCGCGCCGATGGGGCCTTTGCCGTCGATGGGATTACCCAGACCGTCAACAACGCGGCCCAGCAGTTCGTCACCGATTGGCACGTCCACGATGGAGTTGGTGCGCTTGACGGTGTCGCCTTCTTTGATGTCACGGTCGGAGCCGAAGATAACAACACCCACGTTGTCCGCTTCGAGGTTCAGGGCCATGCCCTGAATGCCACCTGGGAATTCGACCATCTCGCCAGCCTGAACGTTGTCCAGACCATAGACGCGGGCGATACCGTCACCGACGGAGAGAACGCGACCCACTTCGGCCACTTCGGTTTCCTGACCGAAATCCTTGATCTGGTCTTTCAGGATCGCAGAAATCTCTGCTGCTTGGATACCCATTTATCCGACCTCTTTCATTACATTCTGGAGGGAATTGAGCTTGGAACGGATCGACGTATCGATCATTTTCGAGCCCACTTTGACGACAAGACCGCCGATGAGGCTTTCATCAACGGTCGCATGAAGTGATACTTTTTTGCCGGTGGAGGCATTGAGCGACTTGGTCAGCTTGTCCGACTGCGTCTTAGTCAGCGCCTTGGCCGTGGTGACATCAGCGGTGATCTCGCCTTTGGCTTCGGCAATCGTTTCGCGCAGCGCTTTGACCAGCGCGGGCAGAACAAACAGACGACGCTTTTGCGCCATCAGCGCCAGCGTGTTCGCCATGGTCTTGGTCAGGCCCATCTTGTCGGCCAGCACTTTGATCGCCCCGGCCTGCTGATCGCGGGTATAGAGCGGCGAAGAGATCAGGCGCTGAAAGTCATCGCTGTCGGTCAAGGCCGCTTCAAGCGCGTCAAGATCGCCCTCGATGGCATCGACCTGATTGGCCTCGCGGGCCAGATCATACACGGCTGTCGCGTAGCGTTCCGCGATGCCGGTGGAAATGGAAGCAGGTTCGGACACGTCCATCCTCTCGTTCAATAAGCGCCGGATATGCGAAGATGTCGCGTCACCAGCAGTTGGCGCGGCTTGAAGTTACCCAAGACGTCTAAATCAGGGGCGATGTAGCAGACAGGTTCGCGCCCGGCAACACAGTATAGGCAGGTAATGTTCCCACGCGCGGCAATATTACAAGGGCTGCTGCATGAAACGGCTTTTTGACGCAGGAAAATGCTGCCGTTGTGGGCGCGCCCGCGGGCCGAGGGCGAATCCATGGTCCCAATACGAGCTTAGCCCAGAGCGGCAAGGCCTAGACCGGCTTTGCCTGCGGCTCGCCGATGCCCTCCAACACCCCAATCGCGCGCCGCGCGGTGCTGCGCTGCGGACGACCCCGCGGCGGGTAGACCAGTTTCGTCGCCTCCACCAAGATCGCACCACCGCCCATCATCGTTGGCATTTGGCGACCGATTTTCTCAAACAAAGGGGCTGATTTCATCCAGATTCGCTGCTGTGAAGGGAACTGGAACAGCGCGCCAAGGTGCCGTTCAGGTAAAAATTGATGTTTGCGCAGCTGCGTCTCCAGCTGCCCCGGTGAATAAGGCCGCCCATAGCCAAAGGGCGTGCGATCCCGCCGCGCCCACATGCCTGCCCGGTTTGGCACAATGAACAGGGCCTTGCCCCCCGGCCCCAGCACGCGCCAACATTCATCCAACAACTCACTGGGCCGCTCCGAGGTCTCAAGCCCGTGCATCAGCACCAGCTTATCGACCGCCCCCGTCTCTATCGGCCAAAGTGTCTCTTCGGTAAGGACCGATGTATTGGGCATCCCCGCAGGCCAGGGCATCACACCTTGCGGGCCGGGCATCAACACCATCACCCTTCGTGCATCCGCGAGATAGGGCCGCAGGAGGGGGGCGGCAAAGCCAAAGCCAACGACGGTCTGCCCCTTCGCTTCGGGCCAAAGTTCCAGCAAGCGCCCGCGCAGGGATTTCTGCGCCGCACGTCCCAACGCGCTGCGATAATAGAAATTGCGCAGATCCTGTACATCAAGATGCATTGCAGCCCGCCTTGGTGAGTGTCACTCTGACCCGACCATAACAACACAGCGAGGTAAGACGCCATGGCCTTTGATCTGGTCACGATTCCATGTCTGTCGGACAATTACGCTTTCCTGCTGCGCGACCATGACAGCGGCGCGGTAGCGCTGGTCGATGTACCCGAAGCCGCCCCGATCATGGCAGAGCTTAACCGCCGGGGCTGGACGCTGAGCCAAGTCTGGTTGACCCACCACCACCCCGACCATGTCCAAGGGCTGGCCGAGGTCCTGACCCGCTTCCCCGCCGAAGTGATCGGGGCCAAGGCCGACGCTCACCGCCTGCCCCCGCTAGACCGCGACATGGCAGAGGGCGACACCGTTGAACTTGGCGCGCTAAAGGCCGAGGTGCTGGATGTCTCGGGCCACACCGTCGGCCATATCGCCTTTCACGTGCCGGATGCCAAAGCGGCCTTTACCGCCGACAGCCTCATGGCGCTTGGCTGTGGCCGCCTGTTCGAAGGCACGCCCGCGCAGATGTGGGACAGTCTGCAAAAGCTGGCCGCCCTGCCCGGCGATACGACGATCTGCTCCGGCCACGAATACACCGCCACCAACGCAAAATTCGCCCTGACCGTTGATCCGGATAATCCCGCCCTTATATCAAGGGCCAAGGACATCGACAGCGCCCGCGCCAAGGGGCAGCCGACCGTCCCCTCGCCGCTTTCACTGGAACTAGAAACCAATCCCTTCCTGCGCCCTTCCGACCCGGCCATTCGCGCGACATTGGGGATGCCAGACGCCACCGACACAGAAGTGTTCACCGAAATCCGCAGGCGCAAAGACCAGTTCTGAATGCCTGCAATCATGGCCCAAAGTCCTCGCTCACGGCAAATGTGACCGATTCGGACCAGAATCTTCTTGAAGATGGGCGATGATCAACCAAACTCTAATACTATGAGGCCATGGTCGGACCGGGGCCTGAGATATCTCAGCACCTCACCGACCCCGATCGAAAAGGAGCACGCCCGTGCCTTCATTCTCGACTACACTTGAGCAGGCAATCCACGCGGCCCTCGCGCTGGCAAACGCCCGCCGCCACGAATTTGCAACGCTCGAACATCTGCTGCTGGCCTTGCTCGACGAACCCGACGCCGTGCAGGTCATGAAAGCCTGTTCCGTTGATGTCTCTGACCTGCGCGAAACGCTGGTCGAATTCGTCGACGATGATCTGAGCAACCTGATCACCGACATTGACGGTTCCGAAGCGGTACCCACGGCGGCCTTCCAGCGCGTGATCCAGCGCGCCGCGATCCACGTGCAATCCTCGGGCCGGACCGAAGTGACGGGCGCGAACGTGCTGGTCGCCATCTTCGCCGAACGTGAAAGCAACGCCGCCTACTTCCTGCAAGAACAGGATATGACCCGCTATGATGCGGTGAACTTCATCGCCCATGGCGTCGCCAAAGACCCGGCATATGGTGAATCCCGCCCCGTCACAGGCGCACCAGAAGCCGAAGAAGAGGCCCAAGGTGTCACCGATGGCGACAAGAAGGAATCCGCGCTGGCGAAATACTGCGTGGACCTCAACGCCAAATCCCGCGAGGGCGATATCGACCCGCTGATCGGCCGCGAGGGTGAGGTTGAGCGCTGCATTCAAGTGCTCTGCCGCCGCCGCAAGAACAACCCGCTGCTGGTGGGTGATCCGGGCGTGGGCAAAACCGCCATCGCCGAGGGGTTGGCACGCAAGATCGTCGCCGGTGAAACGCCCGAGGTTTTGGCCAACACCACGATCTACTCGCTCGACATGGGCGCGTTGCTGGCTGGCACCCGCTACCGCGGTGATTTCGAGGAACGGCTCAAAGCTGTCGTGACCGAGCTGGAAGAACATAAAGACGCAGTGCTGTTCATCGACGAGATCCACACCGTGATCGGTGCCGGTGCTACCTCGGGTGGCGCGATGGATGCCTCCAACCTGCTGAAGCCTGCGCTTCAGGGCGGCAAGCTGCGCACCATGGGCTCCACCACCTATAAGGAGTTCCGCCAGCACTTTGAGAAAGACCGCGCGCTGTCGCGCCGGTTCCAGAAAATCGACGTGAGCGAGCCTTCGGTCGAAGACGCCACCAAGATCCTCAAGGGTCTGAAACCCTATTTCGAAGAGCATCACAGCGTCAAATATACCTCCGACGCGATCAAGACCTCTGTCGAACTGGCGCACCGCTATATCAACGACCGCAAGCTGCCTGACTCAGCGATCGACGTGATCGACGAAGCGGGTGCCGCACAGCATCTCGTGGCCGCCTCCAAGCGCCGCAAGACCATCGGTACCAAGGAGGTCGAAGCCGTGGTGGCCAAGATCGCCCGCATCCCGCCGAAAAACGTCTCCAAGGACGACGTGGTGGTGCTGAAGGATCTGGAAAGCTCGCTCAAGCGGGTGGTCTTTGGGCAGGACGATGCCATCGTGGCGCTGTCTTCAGCCATCAAACTGTCCCGCGCGGGCCTGCGCGAGCCGGACAAACCCATCGGCAACTACCTCTTCGCCGGACCAACCGGTGTGGGTAAAACCGAGGTGGCCAAGCAACTGGCCGACACGCTGGGCGTGGAACTGCTGCGCTTCGACATGTCGGAGTATATGGAGAAACACGCCGTCTCTCGTCTGATCGGCGCGCCTCCGGGCTATGTCGGTTTTGATCAGGGTGGCATGCTGACCGATGGCGTGGACCAGCATCCGCACTGCGTGCTGCTGCTCGACGAGATGGAGAAGGCGCATCCGGATGTTTACAACATCCTGTTGCAGGTGATGGACCACGGCAAGCTGACCGATCACAACGGCCGCACAGTGGATTTCCGCAATGTGGTACTGATCATGACCTCCAACGCTGGTGCTTCCGAGCAGGCGAAAGAGGCCGTAGGCTTTGGCCGCGAACGCCGCACTGGTGAGGACACCGCTGCGATCGAGCGGACCTTCACGCCGGAGTTCCGCAACCGCCTTGATGCCATCATCAGCTTTGCGCCGCTGCCGAAATCGGTGATCCTGCGGGTGGTCGAAAAGTTCGTGCTGCAACTCGAAGCGCAACTGATGGACCGCAACGTGACCATCGAACTCAGCAAGAAGGCCGCCGAATGGCTTGCCGACAAGGGCTACGACGACAAGATGGGCGCACGCCCCTTGGGCCGCGTGATCCAGGAGCACATCAAAAAGCCGCTGGCCGAGGAACTGCTCTTTGGCAAACTGGCCAAAGGCGGTGTGGTCAAGGTTGGCGTCAAGGACGACGCGCTGACGCTCAAGGTCTTGGGCACCGAAAGCAAGCGCCTGTCAGGTGATCGGCCCCCGCTGCTCACCGCGGAATGATCACACGGGCCGCGCTGGCCCTGATCCTCTCCTCCGCCAGCCCTGCGCTGGCGGAGGATGTGCAACTGGCCTTTCCGCTGGATTGCACCCTCGGGCAGGATTGCCACATCCAACAGTATATGGACCAAGACCCAAGTGCCGCGGCGCACGATTACCGCTGTTCGAGGCTGACCTATGACGGACACAAGGGCACCGATTTCGCCCTGCCCGACCGAGCAGCGATGGCGGCAGGTGTCACCGTTCGCGCAGCGGCGGCTGGCGTGGTCAAAGGGCTACGAGACGGCATGGCCGATGGCGCGCCACTCTCGAAAGTCCAAGGGCGCGAATGCGGCAACGGCGTGGTGATCGACCTCGGCCGCGGGTGGGAAACACAGTACTGCCACCTGAAACGCGGCTCACTGCGCGTGACGGACGGGCAAGAGGTCGCTGTCGGCGACGCTCTCGGGCTGGTCGGCCAGTCCGGCAAGGCCGCCTTCCCGCATCTTCACCTTTCGTTGCGCCACAATGGCAATCCGGTTGATCCATTCGCCCCCGAAGGCAACGGCTGCGAGGAACCAGCTGTGTCTCTCTGGCAAGACACCCCGCCCTACCGCCCCGGTGGGCTGATCGCGCTCGGCTTTGCGGACCGCATTCCCAGCTATGATGAAATCAAGGCGGGCGATGCCAATCACGACACCCTCCCCAAGGATGCGCCTGCCTTGGTCATCTACGGTTACAGCTATGGCACCCAAAAGAACGACGTGCTGCGCCTCAGCCTTGCGGGGCCAAGCGGCACCGTGATCGAAAGGGATGTGGTGCTAGAGAAACCGCAGGCGCAGTCGTTTCGTGCCATCGGCAAACGCGCCGCCGCCGGAACATGGCCCGCCGGGCGCTATCGCGGCACGGTTACCCTGCTGCGCGATGGCCGGGTGATTGACGAAAAGACCGGCGCGTTGACGCTGCAATAGGCCGGCTTTCCCCCGCTCACTTTTCGGTAAATTTAAGCTCGATCCGCCGGTTCTGCGCCCGCGCGGCTTCGGTATTGCCCTCGGCCACGGGCTGGTACTGGCCAAAGCCATTGGCCGCCAAACGATCCGGCGCGATGCCAAGGAAGTTGACCATATATTTGACCACCGACAGCGCCCGCGCTTGGCTCAGTTCCCAATTGTCCGCGAACGCCCCAAAGCCGGAAAGCGGCACATTATCGGTATGGCCATCGACACGGATCACCCAGTCGATCTCTGCCGGGATCTCGTCTACCACGCTGCGCAGAATGCCCGCCACCTTGGCAATCTCGCCCTGCCCGTCTTGGCTCAGCACCGCACTGCCCGGCCCGAAAAGCACCTCGGAAGAGAAGACAAAGCGGTCGCCTTCGATCCGCACGCCCTCCTGATTGCCCAGAAGGTCACGCAACCGGCCAAAGAATTCCGAGCGGTACTGGGCGAGGTTCTTGCTCTCCTCCTCCAGCCGCTTGCGCTCTGCCGCTTCGAGCTCGGCGCGACGCCGTTCCTCTGCCGCCACCCGTGCCAGCGCGGTGTTCAACTCGGACCCGAGCGATTGCAACTCAACCGATCTTGCCGCATCCCGCGCCACGGCATCGTCGAGCAGCGCCTGTAGGTTGCCCAGTTGCGCGCGCAGTTCCGCGACCTGCTGGTTCAGCAATTCGGTCTGACGCTGCGCCTCGGCGCTGACCGCCTTCTCGTCGGCCAAGGTCGCTTCGGCCTGCGCCAGTAGGGCGGCGCGGCGCTCGGCGGCGGTGGTCTTGTCCTCGGCCAGCGTTTCAGCGGCAAGCTTTGCCGCCAGCGCCTGCGCCAGACGTTCGCGCAGATCCGACTGCGAGCCGCTCAGTGCTTCGCCCTCTTGTTCAAGGCTCTGCACGCGGGCCAGCGCCTCGGCCAAGCGGGCATTCAACGCCTGCTCGGTCACCTCGGCCTGCGACAGTTGTGCGCGCAAGTCCTCTTCGGTGCCCTCTGCCGCGTCCAACTCTTCGGCCAGCGCGGCGCGCTCGGCCTCGAGACCTGCTCCGCTTTGTTCAGCCGCCTCCAAGCTCAGCAGAGTTGCGGCGAGTTCACTGTCCAGATCGCTTCGCGCCGCGCGCGCGGCGGCCAGCAAGGTCAAGGTGTCTTCGGCCTTCTTGCGCTGCGCCTCAAGCGAGAGGGTCATGGCCGTCAATTCCGCATCCGCATTCTCAAGCCGGTCGCGCAATGCCTGCGCCGCTGCGGCTTCGGCCAGACGGGCGGCTTCCTCGGCGCTGAGCGCCTCTTCAGCCTCTAATACCTCGGCGTTGAGTGCTGCGACCTCCGCCTCGGATTCAGCGTTCTGGGCACGCAGATCGGCCACCAGCGCATCCAGCGCCTCGCGCTTTGCCGCGGCCAGCCGGGCCGTTTCCGCCTGCGCGTCGATCTCTTCCCGCGCGGTGCTCAGCGCGAGGTTCAGCGCCTCTTGCTCATCCAGCAACGCGGCTTCGCGGTCTTCCAAGCTTCCGATGCGCGCCTGATCTTCGGCCTGCGAAGCCAGAAGGGCCGCCACCCGCGCCTCGAACCCGGTGATCTCGGCCTCGGCGGCCTGCAACGCGGCCTCTTGGGCGTCGCGTTCAGAGGTCAGCCCGGCGATCACCGCTTCTTGGCGCGACACCTCATCGCGGGCATCGTTCAGTGAGGCATTCAGCGCGCCAAGCCGGGCCTCCAGCCGCGCGGTGGTGCGTTCCTCGACGCCAAGCGCTTGGGCAAGGGCCGCGACCTCTCCGGCCAGTTCGTTCAACTCGCTCTCTTGGCCGCTGATGCGTTCGGTCAGGACGAATTGCACGACCATAAAGATCGTCAGCACGAACATCAGAACCAGCAAAAGCCCGGTCATCGCATCGACGAACCCCGGCCAGATCGAGCCCTGAAACCGTGCGCCTGTCCGCCGGGAAAGTGCCATTACTGGTCCCCGCCACCGGGGACATCGCCGGCCCGCAGGCGACGGGCCTCAGGCGCGCGCTGCCCGGAAAGCGCCTTGGCCAGCAGTGAGATATCCTTGCGGAATTCGGCCATCGTCTCTTGCCGCCCGGCAGAAATCTCTTCGAGAATGCGCAGCATCTGCACGTCGATTGAGCGCAGCCGCATCCGGCTCTCCGCGTCGATCCCTTCGCCCGCCACTTGCCCTTCGAGCACGGCAATCAACCGGTCTTGCCCGTCGGCCACCCGATCAAGCGCGTTGTTCGTCGTCGTGTCATGCTCCATCCGCGTGGTCATCCGGTCCACGGCATCGGCAAGCTTGCCCAGCTTGTCGTCGACCATGGCGCGGCTGACGTCGGACTGGGTGAACATCTGCTGCATCTCGGCCATCTGTTCGACCATCTGGTCCATCACGCTGGCCATGATATTTTGGTCGCCCACATCGTCGCCCGAGGTCAGCCCGACCCGCGTGATGGAGCTTAGCCAATCTTCCAACTCTTGGTAGAAACGGTTCTGACCGTGGCCCGCAAAAAGCTCCAACAGCCCGACGACGAGAGAGCCCGCAAGCCCCAAAAGCGATGAGCCAAAGGCCACGCCCATGCCGCCCAACTGCGCTTCAAGCCCGGTCATCAGGCGGCCAAAGACATCAACCCCCGCCTCCCCTTCGCCGGGGGCGAGCGAGCGGATCGTGTCGACCACAGCAGGCACGGTCGTGGCAAGCCCGTAGAAGGTACCGAGAAGACCAAGGAAAATCAGCATGTTGACGATATAGCGCGTGATCTCGCGCACCTCATCGATACGTGAGGCGACAGAGTCGAGGATCGACCGGGTCGAGGCTGTGCTGACCTGCATCCGCGCACCGCGCTGGCGCAACAGCGACGCCAAAGGCGCCAGCAGCTGTGGCGGTTGCGCGTCGGGTTCGGCATTGTCGGCGGCAAAATCCTCAATCCAGCGGACCGAGCCGATCAGCTGCGTCACCTGATAGAAACAGGCCAGCACGCCGACGACGAAAACAAAGATGATTACCCCATTAAGCCATGGGTTCGCGGCAAAGATCGGCAGCACACTGGGCAGGGCCAAAAAAGCGCCCACGCCGGTCAATGCCAATACGATCAGCATCAGAGAAATCTGACGCACCGGTTGTGAAAACTGCGGTTTTGCCTTGCGGTCTGGCTGTGCCATGCGGCCTTTCCTGACCCTCTATTCTGCTCTTGGCGCAGCTTACACTGAAACGGCGCGGAGTTGCCAAGTTTTTATGAGGCCAAAGCCCTTACGCGATCATGCAACCACTCCAACGCGGGGTCATGCAAGCCCACTTCGGAAAGATGCACGGCAGTGTTGATTAAATACTCGGTATTTGGCCCGCGGCCGCCTACGGCGCGTGCAATGATCTGGGCCTGTTCTTCCAGTGGCAAGCCGCCGCAATATTGGTCATGCGCCGCGTCGATCACATAGGTCACCGCCTCCACGTCGCGGCCGTCGGTCAGATGCACGGTGAGGTTTTTCTCGACATAGGCCGAGGAGATCAGCTCACGTTCGCGCAGATAGTCCAGCGTCTGCGCCTCCTGCCCCGGAGCCACGCGCATCGCCATGCCTTCGCAGGCCGAGCGGACAGATTCGTCGAGCGCCAGCACCAGCCCCGGCTGCTCCACCGTGCCGCGGTGGTGGATCGAGTGCATGCAGAACGACCGCGCATAGCCCGGCAGCGTGGCGATCACGCTTTCCGCCACCTCAAAACCGGGGTTCCACAAAAGGCTGCCATAGCCAAATACCCACATTGTCATCCTGCTGGTCCTTTCTGCTGGCCTTCGGTAAACCGCATCTGAAGCACGATTTGAAGGGCTATCGAAATGCGGAAACTGGTTTGGCTGCTGATTGTGCTCGCCGTACTTTGGGGCGCGTGGTGGGCCACTGCGACGACGCAGATGCAAAGCACCCTGACCGGCCTGCTCGACACCCGCCGCGCGGCGGGGTGGGAGGTTACGCTCAAGGACATCAGCAAATCGGGATTCCCCCTCTCCTTGCAAAACCGGCTGAGCGGGCTTGCCGTGGCGGCCCCCGCCCGCGGCTTGGCATTTGAGGCCCCGCAGCTTGATCTTTCCGCCCCGGTCTGGTGGCCCGGCGACCTTTCTGCGCGCGCCTCGGTCGCAAGCG
>Ga0209345_10006552_pt1 | contig 10524 bp, 3 predicted proteins | sample Cruoilmetagenom7_FD_187294 | JGI IMG/M metagenome (GOLD analysis project Ga0209345, IMG submission 187294) | Oil polluted marine microbial communities from Coal Oil Point, Santa Barbara, California, USA - Sample 7 (SPAdes) (version 2) | ecosystem: Environmental > Aquatic > Marine > Oil seeps ... | reverse complement strand
CTCCTGAATACGAGGTCATTCTCGGTGGGTACGATGATGGATTTTGAAAATCTTTGTAGCGGCAAATAACCGGTATAAAAAGCTCCCAATGGTTTAAAAAACTGTTCGTTGGTATATTCTTCAATGGGAATCCCTGTGATATCCTCGATAATCCTGTGGAAAAAATAATATCCAAGATCGCTATACAGGTATTCCTTTCTCCTGAGCAGTTCTGAACTGACAATCCAGTGTAATATGCTGTCCCGGTAGGTTTTATTGATATACAGGTTTTCGGCTACCTGGACTGGAAAATTTTCTGAATATACCGGGGCATAAACGCTATCCACATAAGTTAAGTTCTTATTAAGGTATATATGATTAGAGAGTTTAAATGGAAACCTGCTTGACAGTTTTCTGCTGATCATGTGCTCATCAGGGTTGAGGGGCATTATGGTGGAATAATAAAAGGGAATAAAAGGTGTAAGCCTGGCCTGGTGGGTAAGTATATCCCTGATCAATAAATCTCCTTTCTCACAAGTATCCAGGGCTGGCATATAATGCTTAAGGCTATCCTTCACATCAAATCTACCCTCTTCTGTCAGTTTCATCAGGACAGGCAGGGTTGATGCTATCTTGGTTATGGAGGCTACATCATACAGGTCGGTTTTATTTACTGGATCCTTCCTGGAATAGGTATGGTGTCCGAATGCCCTGTGATAGAAAACCAGTCCATTACGGGCAGCCAGTATCTGGCAGCCGGGCATAACCTTTTGCTGTATGGCATCCAGGGCAATTGAATCAGCTTTGTATAAAAGCCTGGAGTTTATCCCTGCCTCCTCAGCAAAACCGTATCTGAGCCTGTAGTTTCCCCTGGTATTAATACCGGATCCTGACTTGTAAGCTTTGCCGGAACTAACGGGAAGCTTCCCGCTTGCCGGGATTCCGCCGAATATCAGCTGGGGACAGATCTGTTGTGCCAGTTCCGAATCTTCATAACACATAAGGAGTCCCTCGAACTTTTCCCCGAATGATGAATTGCCCAGGCTGTATGGATTTGCAAATACACAGGCTACGGTAGGCTTTAGCCTGGAGAGCATGTTCAGGAAAAGTACCGAGTTTTCAAAAATGCCATAATTCCTGGATACCCTCATATCCGTATTAAAAATCCCGGCAATCACCAGGTTAAAGGAATCAAGCCTGTTCAATAAGCCAATATAGGAATCGGCAGTGGCATCCCGCTGGATATTAAAATGTGTGGCAGGGCCATAGAGGTCAATATATTCCTGGAAATCGTTTTTAACCGTACTTCCTATGGCAACTGTTGCCAGTTTAAGGGTATCCAGACGCATTAGCGGGAGGATATCTCCTTCGTTTCGGACCAGTGTCAGGGAGGCCTTGACCAACCGGGACTGGGTTGTTCTGTACTCATCCCGGTGAAGATCTTCATATAGCCCTTCTGTCTCCAATGGCCGGATATCGGGAAGTCCCACCCAGTATTTTGCAGCCAGTATCTTTTTGCAACTTTCTTCTATCCTTTCCCAGCTAATTTCCCCCTGGCGAATTTTCTTCTTGATGGTGCTGATGGACCTGCCGATGTCAGACGGTATCAAAAGCATATCATTCCCGGCTACAAATGCCAAAGCTTCCAGGTCCCCCGGACTATGAAATTTATCTGCCCCAGCCATGTCCAGGGCATCTGTCACGATAAGCCCTTTAAAACCCATCTCCTCTTTCAGGATGCCGGTGACAATATTCTTCGACAGGGAAGAGGCAAGATTACTTGTGGAATCAAGGGCAGGCAAATGGAGATGGGCAGTCATCACTCCTGCCAGTCCCTCATTTATGGCTTCCCGGAAAGGATATAGCTCGGTGGACCTGAGCCGTTTCTTTCCATGTGGGATTACCGGAAGGGTAAAATGTGAATCAGATTCTGTGTCCCCGTGTCCCGGGAAATGTTTGGCCGTGCAGAGGACACCTCCGTCCTGCAGACCATTAAAATAGGCTATACCCTTAAGGCTCACATTCTGAACATCTTCACCAAAAGAACGGCTATTGATAACAGGATTCCGGGGATTATTATTTACATCCAGTACCGGTGCCAGGTTCATATGAACACCAATGCTTTTCATCTGGGCTGCAATATCCAAGCCCATTTGATAAATGATCCTATCATCCTCAATAGCCCCAAGCATCATTTGCCGGGGGTAGCTAAGGGCACTGTCGAGCCTCATTCCAAGTCCCCATTCAAAATCCTGGGCTATCATCAAAGGGGTCTTGCTGGTGGCCTGGTAAAGGTTGGTAAGATTCACCTGCCGTACCGGTCCCCCTTGAAAAAAAACCAATCCGCCTATGTTATATTTTTTAATGACTTTCACGATTGAATCCACATGTGCCTGATCCTTGTTGGAATATGCCCGGACCATAAACAACTGTGCGATCCGTTCATCCCTGGAAAGGGATTCATAAACAGAGTCAACCCAGGCATTGGTTGAATCCAGGAAAGGGGGATTTATCCTCTTGTTCTGGGAAGCGACAGGTTCAGGTAAAAAATGAAAGCTGGAGGTAACCAGTAAACTGGCAAGGATCACCAAAAAATTATAAATCGTCTGCTGAAAACGCATACTTGCTGAAAATCTGAAATCACTCATAACAAAGATAACTGTCCTTATCATGTTATGTACGCATTTAAACGAAAAAACGTTATAGGACATACTAAAATCGGTGATTTAATTATATTTTCGGCCAATATTATTTTTATACAAATTATAATTACCTATCATGAAAAAAATTATTCTTTTTGCATTTTTCTTCGCAGTACTTGCGCATTCCAATGTAAGTGCCAACAATGAGGCCAGGCTGATGCGATTTCCCGCCATCTACGGAGAGCAGCTTGTCTTTTCTTACGCAGGAGACCTTTATACTGTTGACAGTGATGGTGGAATGGCAAGAAAGCTTACCAGTCACAATGGTTACGAAGTGTTTCCAAGGTTTTCACCTGATGGAAGCCAGATCGCCTTTACAGGCCAGTATGACGGGAATACTGAAGTTTTTGTCATCCCGGCTGCAGGTGGGAGTCCCAAGCGCCTGACTTTCACTGCTACCCTGGGAAGAGACAACGTTTCTGACCGCATGGGTCCTAACAATATTGTAATGGATTGGACACCAGATGGTAAATATGTTACCTACCGATCCCGCAAACAATCTTTCAATTCCTTCATCGGACAACTCTACAAGGTTTCAGCTGAAGGTGGATTAAGTGAAGAGTTGCCTTTGCCTGCCGGTGGATTTTGCAGCTATTCTCCTGATGGAAATAAACTTGCCTATAACCGGATCTTCCGCGAGTTCCGAACCTGGAAATATTACCGTGGCGGGATGGCAGATGAGATATGGATCCATGATCTGAATGCACGAACCACAGAAAAAATTACGGACAACAAGGAACAGGACATTTTCCCGATGTGGGCCGGTGAGGAGATATTTTTCCTTTCGGACCGGGACAGGACCATGAATGTCTTTGTTTATAATTTTTCGACCAGGGAAACCAGCAAGGTTACAAATTTCACTGAATACGATGTGAAGTTCCCATCCCTTGGAGATGAGCATATCGTATTTGAGAATGCTGGCTTTATCTATAAACTGGACATAAATACAAAAGAATATAAAAAGCTTAACATACAGGTAGCAAATGACAACACTTACAGCCGTACAGAACTAAAAGATGCCAGCAGTGCTATCCAGAGTGGAGATCTTTCACCCAATGGCGAGCGGGTTGTATTCAGTGCACGCGGGGAACTGTTTTCCCTGCCGGCCAAACACGGGATCACCAGGAACCTGACTTTAACAGCTGGCGCCCATGAAAGGGTTGTCAGCTGGTCCCCCGATGGCAAAAATATAGCTTACTTTTCCGATGTGTCAGGAGAATATGAATTGTACATTTTAAAGCAGGATGGAACTGAAAAACCTGTGCAGTTAACCAGCGGGACCAATAGCTATCTATATGATCTGGAATGGTCACCTGACAGCAAAAAAATCCTTTTCAGTGACCGGAAATTCCGACTTCAATATGTAGATGTAGCTTCTAAAAAAGTCACCCTGGTTAAACAATCCATTGATTTGGAGCTGAACGACTTTGACTGGTCACCCGACAGTAAGTGGATTGCCTATACCGATAATGATAAAAACCAGTTCGGCGTAGTTTACCTTTTCAATATTGGAGATGGCAAGACCTATCCTGTAACGGATAACTGGTATGAATCAGGAAGCCCATATTTCTCACCTGATGGTAAATACCTGTATTTTGTATCATCCAGGGATTTCAATCCAACCTACTCCCGGACCGAATGGAACCATTCCTATTCCAACATGGACAAGGTATACCTGGTGACCCTCACCAAGGACACCCCATCCCCCTTCGCTCCCGAAAATGATGAGGTGAAGACAGAGGAAGCGGAAGAACCGGAAAATGGCAAGGATAAGGAAAATGATAAAGAAGATAGCGCAAAGCCGGAAAAGGAGGGTACCAGAATCGACACTGAAGGATTGAACGCCAGGATCCTGTCACTTCCCATCAAGGCATCCAACTATTTCAACATCGAGGCGGCTACGGACAAAGTTTATTACATCGAAAGATCCTCCTTCGGCGGACCAATGACAGCAAAGGTCTTCAACCTTAAGACCAAAAAGGAAGCTGATCTCGGTCCGGGTATCATATTCACCATTTCTGCCAATGGAAAGAAGATGCTGGTCATCCAGCAGGGAAAATATGCAGTGATCGACCTGCCCCAGGGCAAGGTTACCCTGGAAAAGACGATAGATATTTCTGACATGAAAGTAATGACGGATTACCAGCAGGAATGGAAGCAGGTCTTTGATGAGAGCTGGCGGCATATGCGTGATTTCTTTTATGTGGAAAATATGCATGGATTGGACTGGGAAGCCATGCACGAAAAATATGCAGTGCTCCTGCCTTATGTTAACCATCGTTATGATCTCACCTACATAATAGGGGAAATGATTGCTGAGCTTTCTGTGGGACATGCCTACGTTAATTCACCCAACAATGGGATTCCGGAAAGGATACAAATGGGACTGCTGGGTGCTAAACTTTCCAGGCATTCATCCGGCTATTACCAGGTTGAGGAAATACTGGAAGGTGCCAACTGGAGCACTGCCCTGCGTTCACCACTCACCGAAGTCGGGGTAAATATAAGTGAGGGAGACCTCCTGCTTGCTGTGAACGGAAAATCCACCAGGGAGCTGAATGATATATATGCCTCCCTTGTAAATACAGCCGGAAAAACAGTTGAATTGACCACCAATACTGATCCAACACTGGAAGGATCTAAGAAGTCCCTCATCAAACCCATTGCCGACGAATCAGCTCTCTATTATTATAACTGGGTGCAGGAAAACATCAGGAAGGTAAATGAAGCTACCGGTGGACAGATCGGTTATATCCATATTCCTGACATGTCGGTGCAAGGACTGAATGAATTTGTAAAATATTTCTACCCACAGCTGAAAAACAAGAAGGGATTGATCATCGATGACCGCGGGAACGGGGGAGGCAATGTGTCATCCATGATCATTGAACGGCTCCGGAGGGAACTGACACATACCAGGAACATGCGGGGCATACCTTATGGCAGCACCACACCGGAAGCCATGGTCCTCGGTCCCAAAGTAATGTTGATTAACTATGCCTCCGCATCTGACGGCGATCTTTTCCCCTACCAGTTCAAAACCCTGAAGCTTGGTACCATCATTGGTACCCGAACCTGGGGCGGTGTTGTGGGTATCCGGGGGACACTTCCTTTCATCGATGGGGGGATCTTGATGAGGCCGGAATTCTCAACCTACTCAGCCACAGAAAGTAAGTGGGTAATTGAAGGTATAGGGGTCGAGCCAGATATATACCTTGACAATGATCCAGCAAGGGAATATGACAGGGAAGATGACCAGCTGAACAAGGCCATAGAGGTTATCCTGGAACAACTCGACCAGTATCAACCTTTGCCATCGGTGCCGGCTGATCCAGACAAAACCAAGTAAAACCTACCAAATATTATTAAAAATGGAGCTGACTTTTGCCAAAAACAAAAGAAGGCTCCATTTTTTATTTGTTGTCTTTAAGGTTGTCAAATTATCAATGTAAGATGTTATTAACATTAATCTACGAATAATCTATACCCTTGAAACGATAATAATTGGCTCATTATGAATCTTTTTAGTACTAAAATCACCTGTTTGAAGATACTTTCTCAAGATATTGCTTAATTGAATATTAAATGGAATCCGGGTTGTCCATTTCGAAGAATCCGGAAGTAACAAACATGTGAGTTTTTTCCCAATTTGTGACTTCTCACCTCAGTTGCATACAGATTGTTGTCATTGTAATATTTTGTATAACAACGTTTTACGGGGAATGGAGAGACGCGCATTCATTAAACAATAGTCACCACCTTGTGAAGTAGTAACAACCCTGCGACCTTCAAAATATCCGAAAATGGAATAGATGGGAGACCAAAAAGTGACACGGCATGTAATCCGATGTAGCTTAATTCTGGGGTATGTCCAACTGGTTGAATTATTGAAAATCTGAGTAAATAATATTATTTTTAGTCAAGATCTCATTCACAAGCTGAATCAGTAAGGTCATGAAAATAATCTACTTATCCTTACTCCTTGCAACATTTGCACCAAACCTGTTCTGCCAGCAGGATAATCTAATTGTACTTGATTCATCGTATTCCTATATATGGGATGAAATATCCAATGACTGGGCAGCAACTAACCGCAAACTATATTCATATGATGCCGATGGGAACAGAATTGAGGAAGTTCGCTTCAAGAGTAATGTAAAAACCGGTGAATGGATGAATGATGGGGGTTGTTATTATGCATATGATATCAACAGAAATCAAATAGAAGAAATGTGTTATGGATGGTATTTATTCACATTTAACCAGGTTTGGACTTTCCGGCGAACCGTTAAATATGATGCCAAGGGGAATCTGTTGGAATGGATCCAATATGTGTGGAATTCAGAAACCAGTAAGTGGATTAAATATCTGGGGCAATATTATGTTTACAACGAGAATGGGAATGAAATTGAGCAAATCAGGTATGATGGCGACAGAGTAACTGATGAATGGAGGTGGGGGTGGCGTCAAACTGCAGCATTTGATTCCAATGGAAAATTGGATGAAGTTTATACTTATGAGTGGGATTCTGTGACCAGTGATTGGGTAGTGTCAGGGCATTATTTGGAGGAATATGATAACGATGATAATCTCACCGAACGTATTTCCTATAGCTGGGATTCAGTCTCCAGTGACTGGATAGGAAATTGGCGCAAGACCAGTACTTATGACGCCAACGGAAAACATGCGGAGTCTTTTTCTTATGGCTGGGATGAAGAAATTAATGACTGGATGTGGACTTCACATCATATCCATACTTATGATACCAACGGGAATAAGACGGGGTATTTTTATTATTATAATTGGGATCCGGAAACCAATGAATGGGCAGATAGTGTATTTCACACCTATGCCTATGATACCATTGGGAATCAAACGGAGGAAGTCCAGTTTAGATGGGATTCAACCAGCAATGACTGGATCGGGTTTCAACGTTATAACTATGCTTTTGACTCCGGTGGGAATAGAACTGAGTACGCCTACTTTACATGGGATTCTGCCAGCAATGACTGGACTGGATATGATCGCTATACCTCCGCATATGACTCCGAAGGAAATATAATTGAAACTGCATACTTTAAATGGGATACAGCGTCCAATGATTGGGCAGGGGTAGATCGTTCTGTTATAGCATATAATGCCTATGGGAATAAAACTGAGAAGATCTCTTATAAATGGAATTCGGCTGATGATGGTTGGATTGGGAATAGCCGTCAAACCATCTTGTATGAGGACAACGGGAATAAATTGGAGGACATATTATATGATTGGAGTTCAGCTGCCAATACCTGGGTTTGTAATTCAAAAACAGTATTCTACTGGTCAGAATTATCCACCTCGGTTCCCGCCAGAGTGTTGGTCCCTAACTACATTGTCTATCCTAATCCTTTTACAGATTTTACCACAATTAAACTTTCAGATGCTGTCCAAATCCATAAAATTGAATTGATTGACCTTCATGGCAGGATTGTAAAAACCATCGATAATGTCAAAACTAATTCTGTAACGATTCACAGAGAAAATCTACCCGGTGGCATTTACTTTATCAGGATCCATTCTGAAAAAACCTATGTTGAGAAGGTAATAATCAGGTAATTTTTAATTGATGAGATCATAACCATCCCAGTCCTTGAGAGGGATCAGTTTGATATTCCTGACTATGGGTGAAGCGTCTGTTTCCGACCAAGGGGTTAACATGATTGCCAGTCTCATTGTATCTGCTGCATGCAGGGGGAGGGAAACTGTCAGCAGGGATGTTCCAGGGTTGCTTGCTTCATCCGGGTGATAGGTAGCTTTGGTTGAGCTAATTGCGAAGGTAGCATCTTCGGGCTTTAAAATCTCCGCTCTCAAATGCTTTCCTCCTTTGCTAAGCAGCGCCTTGTTCCTATTGAGTTGGATATCTGCGGAAGTCAACATAGCCCAGCGTAAACTGTCATCATCAGACAGTCGGATAAGCTCATCCTGGATCAAGCATTGTCGCCGATCTATCATGGCTAAACCACGCTGAACACTCATTGCCTGTCCCGTGTAAGCATCGGTGAGGTCAATAACAGCACTGGCCATTTCTGGGCCAGGAGAAAAGGCAATCAGTTTAGCACTCCCCTTAACCATTTGGTTTTGATCATTGATGGTCAAAACATTATGACTACCTGTAGAGATCCTGAAATATTTCCATCGCTCTGCTTCAGGCCCGTAATTAAAATAACCGGGCAGGTCGTATTCATCATAACCCAGTTCTTCAGCCCATCGCTGACCGTTTGCTTCAAGAACGAAACTTCCACAGTCAAGATGCCCGTGGTTGATACCGTTCTTTCCCGCCTTAAATCCCACAAAAAATGCATCCTTTTCCCAGGAAGACCTTAAATAAACTACATCGTTAAGTCCCCTGAAATAGGAATCCAGTTTGATCATGGACATATCACCCGAACTCCCGGGGTCATACCAGGCAATTTCGAGTGGAAAGAAGCGGTAATAATAATATTCCTCACCCTGGCCATATTTTGTCGCATCCAATTCGCGAACAAAACCATTAATAACCTGGCGCTCGTTCTGGGCAAAAAATGGTTCATCAAAGGCATCTGCCAGCCAGAACAAGGCAGGTGTTGGTCCCATAGGATTCAAACGGCAGTCGGCATAATTGAAAAAATTCCCAGAGGGACCGATGGAATTCAAATAAAAGTGGCCGGAATTTTTCAGGCCTGCCGAAGCAGAAAGACCATAATCTGTTCCAAGTGCGGATTCCAGTGAGCTGATCAGCATGGCCAGGTAGTTCGTACCGTACATCCAGTAACTGGGCCCCTCAAACCAGGCACCTTCCGGTGCAAAACTTTCCATTCCAAGCGGTAGGGATCTCAGGGCCTGGTCAAAAACTTCCTGTGCCAGGTCGGGCTCCTCATCAGCGATGGCAAGCGCCGCCATGATCATTCCCCCATTACAGACAAAATTCCAGTTATTGATCTTTTTGGCAAATCCGTCAGGATATATCTCCAGACCGGATTTGAGTCCTTTTTCAATCAAGGCCGTCCTGATAATCCTCCTATCATCATCCGACAGGAACTCAAAAAGCCAGTCATAACCAATAGCCAGGGCAGTGCTCATCTCTGCCACATCAAGGAAATGGTTTGGATTCCAACTTGGAAAACCGGCAGCAGCCCGCATTTCATCCAGGGCCCGCTCGCCATACAGCTGTTCACCGGTGAGCCGGTAAGCTAAAGAGAGTGTCATCACCTTTGACAGGCAATCCCTGCTTTTGGATAAAATATCCGAACCATCTATTTGGTATTGGATAGTAGGTAGGGAGACCATCTGATTGGCAAGCCTCACCAGGGTTTCTATGGACTGTTGCAAGAGTGTATCTTCACTGGCTAATGTGGATATCCGTTGCTGTGATTCCATGGTGAATATCAACCTTGGGTGCTCCTTGCGTAGTTTACTCTCAAGGTCAGTTTGCAAACAGGACTCCAGAAAAAAGGAGAATGCTGCCAGGCAAATAAATGATACGATTGATAAAGTCCAAAGCTTATTCATATTTCTGAACCTGTTAAGGATTTAATTCCTGGTACCGGAAGCAATAGGTCATGTGATCGTTAATCATTCCTGCTGCCTGCATATAGGCATAGCATATGGTGGTCCCCACAAACTTGAATCCTCTTTTTTTCAAGTCCTTACTCATGGCATCTGACTGGGAAGTGCTTGCTGGGAGTTGCCCCAGTTCTGTGAACCTGTTATGCAGGGTTTGATTATCCACAAATTGCCAGATATATTTATCAAAGGATCCAAACTCCTCACGGATCTCCAGAAATTTTTGGGCATTGCTGACGGTTGCACGAATTTTTAGCTGGTA
>Ga0209345_10006550_pt1 | contig 10526 bp, 10 predicted proteins | sample Cruoilmetagenom7_FD_187294 | JGI IMG/M metagenome (GOLD analysis project Ga0209345, IMG submission 187294) | Oil polluted marine microbial communities from Coal Oil Point, Santa Barbara, California, USA - Sample 7 (SPAdes) (version 2) | ecosystem: Environmental > Aquatic > Marine > Oil seeps ... | reverse complement strand
GAGATACTTGTGATGGGGTTACTCGGACCGATAAGCACAATATCTTCAGATTCAAGAGCTTCAATAACTGCATCACTCGGTCTTGCACGGGATATCTCTTCAAAGGATACATCGATAACCTCCGGCTCGCCCTTTTGTTCAACCCAGAATCTCTGAAAGTGCATATCTCCGTCAGGGGTTTTTATTATCGTTGATACATGTTCATCCGACATCGGTAACACCTTTGCTTTTATACCAAGTCCCGAAGCTACCGCCGCAGTCGCCTCAGTCAAAGTTTTGTCTTGTCTGATAAGCTCGGATCTGGCTATGTGGGTGGCCCTGTCCATATCTCCAAGCATCATCACCTCATCATGGCCAATCAGGCCCAGGGTCGTATGCGTCCTGAATGTATCATCCTTCACACCCCACCACTTCTCATCATCTATCAGGCCGGATAAGGTGTAAAGTACGGAATCAACGTCCGGACAGACGAGGTTTCCTGACACAAAGAGATCTTCGGCTGTGTTTACAACCACCTTAATATCCTCTTCGGGATAGACTCTTTTGAGTCCGTTCAATAGTTTGGGTGTTCCGGTACCACCTGAAAAGATTATCATATTTGCACTCCAACAAATAATCAATGGATGTTATATCTCTATTTGACCCATGGAGTGATCCCCTCTGTAGCTGTCCTGTCAAGTATTCACTCAACCCATACACAGGGTGCTCTCACGGATGTATATACTGTTACATCTCATCTTATATACCTCGTGCTTTTGAATCCCGGCCCAAAAAGGACCTTTTGCGAAGAGTCGAGAGGGATATAAGGAAGATAGACCGGTTACCAATATCGATGTCAAACAGCTCCGACCCCTATCCACCTATCGAGAATGATTCTCAACTGACAAGAGGTGTGCTTGAGATATTGAAGAGGCATCGTCATCCACTCCTCATTGTGACAAAATCCGATCTCGTCGCACGGGATACCGATCTATTACGAGAGATGGATGCTGTTGTGATGATCACAATTACCACTCTCAAGTCAGTTCATATGAAGACTGAACCAGGTGCACCTTCTCCCAAGAGGAGGTTAAATGCAATGAATGCACTTTCTGAAGCAGGGATACCAGTTGGCATGAGACTCGATCCGATCATCCCTGGCCTCTTTAGCGATTACCTTGAACTTATAGAGTCTGCCTCTTCTGCGGGTGCATCGCATGTAGTAGCCTCGACGTTCAAACCTAGGCCGGATGGTTGGAACAGGTTTAAAAAGACATTTTCTAAGCTCTCAAATGATCTTCTACCACTGTATTTTGAGGAAGGTGAGATTCGCAAATCTTCGAGATACCTACCCGAAGAGCTTAGACGTCAGATCCTATCCGGTGTAAAATGCGAAGTTGAGAAGAGAGGACTGACATTTTCCACCTGTCGTGAAGGGATCTTCAAAGATGAAACGGCAAGTTGCGACGGATCCCATATGTTAAAAAACGATGCCCCAATTGAATTTGAATCCCTATAATTCGAGTACCTCTAGAACCTTCAAAGGAGTATCTTTCAATGCTTTACCTATCACCGATTTTGCGATCTGTGAAGCATGTTTTTCGTTGTTGGCGTCGAAGACTTTTAGCTTGAACAGTATCCCTACTAGTGCTGTTTCTGCGGCTACTATGACATTATCTCTCTCATCATGACAAGATGAACAGACCCTCTTACCTACCTCAAAATCAACGTACTTCAACTTTGGATTCAGTCTCTTTCCGATCTCGGATATCGCTATACTTGCGGCATCATCGTTCGTTACCACGTCTTTTACTACCCATGCCCCCTCCAATAAAACTTGAAAATCACCCATCGTTATACTCCTTCACTTCTTCGGAAGATGGAAGTTAGTATACTTCCATATTCGTCTTTACTTTTACTTCCCGTCTCATCTAATATATTTATCGACTCCCCGCCATGCATGCTCTTCCGTACCCGGATATCGACAAGAATAGGTATCTCAATATTCCCACTGACAAGAACTGCGACACCAGGTGGTAGTCTCTTGATCTCTTCTTCGAGTTCTGAACTTATCCCTTCAAGCCCCTTGCTCAATGCTCTGAGATCGTTTGCGTTTGTTATCTTCAGAATTATCTGGGTGTGGCATTGTGATAGAACGTTCTTATCCACCCTTGCAGGTCTCTGAGATATCACCATCAGTCCCAGACCGAACTTTCTACCCTCTGATGCCACTGTCCTTATTATCTCAGAGCTCATCGTCTTCTTGTAACCCCTCTCGGGACAGAACTCATGCGATTCTTCAATTATAAGCATCCCCGGAGGCACACGTCCAATCTTTCTGGCCTCCCACAGCTCGCTACAGACCATCGACACAACGATATCCTGAAGTTCAGGGTCAACTCCATGCATATCTATTATTGAGGTTTTTCCCTTCTGCATAAGCTCACTAATCGTAGTCGGGTTCTCGGATAGGATGCCGGTGTTCATGATCGTCTCAAGGGCGTCCATCACCCCCCATTTGGCATTGCTGAAGTCATTATCGACCTCGGCGATGACGTCTTCGATCGAGTAGAACTCCTTCTGCGATGAGGACTTTTTAACCGCCCGATATAGGACACCGGTTTGGGTACTGGTGAGCGAAGGGATCAACTGAGATAGCAGCTTCGCACTCGGATTGAATCCATCGAGTCTGAAGACTTCATCGGCTGTGGTATTTAATGCCAGATTGGACGGCGTATAAGTGACCACCGAATCGTACCCCCTCGGTAAGACACCGAACTTACTCATGAGGAGGTTGTCCTTCTTGTTTCTGTTGACGCTTTTCAGTGAGGTGTATTCGCCGTGCGGGTCGATGATCAGGAGTGGAACTTCTCGTTCAACGAGCTCCTCAATTATGACGCCCGCAGTGTATGATTTACCACTCCCTGTCTTTGCCAGAATGCTGCAGTGCTGCTGAACCATCTTGTTCACATCCAGGCGTACCTGGATATCAGTGCCTTCAAGAATCCCTATATATGCTCTTCCAGATGAAAGACCGAGTGTTTTCTTGATCAGTGTTTCGTCTGCGATGTAAACTTTATTACCAGGAGAGAACGGCCTCTTCGGAGTTACAAGCATATCATTTTTATCTTTTGAGCCGATCGTTACTGCCTTTGCAACAACCTTCTCCTCGGTATCACTTATCCTCTTCCCCATAGCCACACTGATTGCAGCATCTAGTGATATAACATCACTTGATCTCGTGATCGCTTCGACCTGTGCAAGTACCCAGATGGAGTTATGTAACACCCTTATGTAATCCCCCCTCTTAATTTCAGCATCAGAAACGGCGAATTTAAACTCAAATGGACTAGTATCTCCAAAAATTACTCCGACCAATTCTCTTACCAATTTTATCCCCTTCCAAACTAAATTGCAATTTGATATAAACATTTTGGATGGTAGACTTTGAATGACCGATATTTATATATGTTGAGGTACAATGAATGGATTGATAAATAATGCTCGTTAAAGAAGTTATCAGCGAAGAGTTGTTGACATTTGCGGAAGCAAAGGAGATCCTGAACTCGATCAAAGATAAGCAAAAGGATGACGAGGAGTCATCGTTTGAAAAGAGGAAAGCGATTGCTCATGCAAACAAATTCGCCAAAACCGATGGAAAAACCTCGAGAGAGTTGGCCGACAAACTCGCCGGTTTGGACAAGATGAAAGCAGAGATCGCCATTAAGATCGCCGATCTGATGCCCACGACGAGGGATAATCTAAGATCAATATACGCAAAAGAGAGGTTTACTCTAACAGAAGACGAGCTGGATAAAATTCTTGATTTAGTAGAACCATATTGTGATTGAATAAATTCATATTTTGGAGGGTATATGAGGCTCGGGGATTCTAAGAAAGAGAAAGAGGAGTACGCTTGGGTCTTGGACTATCTGCCATACGGATATCCTAACGACAACAGGCCGGTATATCAGAAGAAACCCACAATCCAGGCTATCGGCGAGAAGAAATTCATGCTGATGGAGATCGTTCCCAAAGATAACAAAGTGCCGGAGATGCACGAAAAGTTATATATCGGGGAAGGTGAACGAGAGATGGTCGATCACGTCAAGCGACAACTCATGTATGATGAACTTACGCACGGTGCCAAGATCGAACTGCCATATGTGATCGATGAGATCGTGCAAGGGAAAGAGACTGATTTCATCGATGTGTACAACGAGTCGTATGCGATAACCACAAGGTTACATATGCTTGAACTGCTTCCGGGAATCGGTAAGAAGACTATGTGGTCCGTTCTTGATGAGCGCAAGAAGAGGGTATTCACAGACTTCAGTGATCTGGGCGAAAGGGTGAAAGGCATGCACCATCCTGATAAGCTAATTGTGAAGCGCATTGAGGAGGAGTTGAAGGACGAGGATATCAAGTACAGGATATTCACTGTCAAACATAACAACGCGCCGCATCAACATCATTGAAGCCTTTGTTCAGAGTTCATTCCGGTATTATCTGTCTACCTACGAGATCTTCGAAAGTCTCCTTATCACGGATAAGTCTAGGGCCCCCCTTAGTGATCAAAACTTCTGCGCATCTGGGCCTCCCATTATACTGCGAACTCATAGAGAATCCGTAGGCTCCCGAGTCAAGAACTGCTATCAGATCACCTTTCACTATCTCAGGTAACCTTCTATCTTTTGCCATTATATCCCCTGTTTCACATATGGGGCCAACTATCGAATAGGTTTCAACTGGTTGTCCTGCTGCTTTGTTTGCCACAACTACCTCGTGATATGCATCGTACATCGCCGGCCGAACGAGAAGGTTGAAACCGGCATCTATTCCTACAAAGTTCTTATCTGCCCTCTTCACGGTGTTGACCTTTGAAAGTAAGATAGTGGTATCTCCTACTATCGAACGGCCCGGTTCGATTATCAGTTTGGGCTTTAATCCAAGTGACTCGGACCTATTGTTCACAACTGTGAGCACGATCTCTGAGAGTTCGGATGGCCTTGGTACTTTGTCACCCTTATGATACCCTATTCCTAGCCCACCCCCTAGGTCAATAAATTCAAGATTGACAAAAGAAGAGATCTTCTCGACCAGATTCATCACCCTCTCGGCAGCTTCCTTGTACACGCTTATATCGAGTATCTGGGATCCGATATGGCAGTGAATTCCGACCGAGTTAATATTTGGAAGATCGCTTGCCATTCTGTAAGCTCCCACAACCTCTTCATGAGGGATTCCAAACTTAGAAGTCCTAAGTCCGGTTGATATCTTTGGGTGTGTGTCAGGCGAGACATCCGGATTGACCCTGAATGCGATATCTGCCACCTTATCATTCTTTACAGCTATCTCCGATAGAGTCTTCAGTTCATCGAGGGAGTCGACTGATATTTTGACTGAGGTGTTTATAGCCATCTCTAGTTCATCATCACACTTTGAGTTTCCATTGAAGAGAATCTTCTCTTTAGGTATACCTGCCTTGAGAGCCATCTGAAGTTCCCCAGAAGAGAAAACATCAGCTCCGGCACCTTCTCGTGCGAGTATGTTGAGTATTGTTAGGTTCCAGTTTGCTTTGGCAGCATAATATATCTCGGCATCGGGAAATGCAGAACAATATTCTCGGAAGTTTTTCACGAGCTTATTTTCATCAGTCACGTAAAGTGGAGTCTTATATTCCTTTGCCAGTTCGACCGTATCAACGCCACCTACGGTAAGGTGATTATCTTTTATATCTAGCATATCATCATCCACTGAGTTTGATGATCGCTTCGGCAAGATCGCCATTTGATTCCTTCAAAGCGGCGATAGCATCTTCTTTACCAACTCCAGTCTGCTCAACAACAAGTTGAACATCCTCGTCAGGCAATGAGGATTTAGAGCGTTCTTCCGGTGTCCCAACTATCTGATAAGTCTTTGAACCCATGGCATCCATGATCGTTACCTCAGCGTCTTTGAAGACAATCTCACGATCTGATGTCCTTATGATCACCTCTTCCACATCTTCCATAGGGTCGACATTGATACCCATCTGCTTCATCATCTGCTTCATTTTTCTTGGATTCATTCCTCTTGTTCCACCGGGAAACACATTTAACACCTCACAACTTCTAACATGAATATTAGTACTCCACCATATTATCTATTTTTCTAATGTGGTAACAGGTAACATCTTTTAAGGTCCTTAAAAGAACTGGGTGTGGGTTTTACAATTAAAAAAATCCAGTAATGTACGTAGCAGTTGGTATTATACGAAAAATATCTACACGAGGGTAAATTTCTACGAAAGTTTTAAATAAGTATCATACGTAATTAATATTAGTTAGCTTAACCGGTATCTGAAAAATACGTGATGTTGGTTAAATTATTTATTTGAATAAATGGGGGTAAAAGTTTGGGAACTAAAACGAGATCAATTCTCGGTGAGCTTAGCCTGTCTAGACGTACGTTCACAAAGATCACCGCAGTTGTTGCGGCTACTGCGGCGATGTACAAGGGACTTGGCAAACTTGCAAACTACGCAAAAGAGACTGGTTACGTGGAAGATGTGATCGTAGAAGCTGCAAGTGCTGCTAAAACAGATAAAATAAAGAGTATATGCTCTTTCTGTTCTGTCGGTTGTGGATACGTGGGCGTTGTGGAAGATGGAGTCTTTACTGGCATGGAACCATGGGAAGATCACCCGATAAATCAGGGTGGAATGTGTTCCAAAGGTACGGCATTAGTAGATGTCACAAACTCCGAAAAACGGCTGAAGTATCCGATGGAGAAAGTTGGCGGTAGATGGAAGAAGATCAGCTGGGACGAAGCTATTGATAAGGTGGGGACTCAGCTAAATAGTATCAGAGATACATACGGGCCTGATTCTGTCTTCATGTGTGGGCTTGTTCACGGGTCCAACGAAGAGGCGTACTTGTTCAGAAAGTTTGCGATGCTCTTCGGGACGAACAACATCGATCATCAGGCAAGGATATGCCACTCAACCACAGTCCAGGGACTGCTATACACATTCGGACACGGTGCCATGACCAATACCACTATTGCAATGAAACATTCAAAGTGCCACTTCTTCTTTGGATCGAATGCAGCGGAGGCACATCCGGTCTTCATGCAGAAGATCTTCGATGCAAAAGACAGGGGTGCAAAGATCGTGGTTGCAGATCCTCGGTTTACAAAGACCGCGGCGAAGGCAGATTTCTATGTCAGGTTTAGACCCGGATCGGATATTGCTTTCTTATATGGCCTCATCAACCTAATTCTTGAGAATGGATGGCAAGACCAGGAGTACATAGACAATAGAACTTATGGAATTGACTATGTAAAAGAAGCCGTGAAACATTACACACCTGAAGTAGTGGAAAAGATTACCTGGGTTCCGCCGGAGGACCTATTAAAAGTGGCAGATATGATAGCTCATAACAAGCCAAGCAACCTAATTTGGTCCATGGGTGCCACTCAGCACAGTGTAGGTACTCAGATCATACGTGCTTCTGCTATACTTCAGTGTATCCTTGGTAACCAAGGAGAATGGGGTGGTGGATGTATTCCGGTGCGAGGGCATTGTAACGTCCAGGGTGTAACTGACATGTGCGTTTTATCTCAGTTTTTACCCGGATACTATGGTGTATCAAGTGAAGCATCATGGAGCTGGTATGCCAAGGTATTCAGCGAGACTGATTATACATCAGGCACGATCTCGCTCGATGAACTCAAAGCTAGGTTTGATACATACAACGACGAGAGCATGATGACCAAGAAAGGTTTCACTGTGTCCAGATGGTACGAGGCAGTTCTAAAGCCTCAATCCGAGATCGGTCAGCGAAACAATGTCAAGGCTGTTGTTCTATGGGGTGAAGCCACAAGCTCAATTACGGAGATGAAGAGGGAGAAAGAAGCGATGGAGAAGATGGATCTGATAGTTATAGTTGATCCATTCCCGACAAGTGCTTCAGCCATGCCAGACAGAGATAACGGAATCATTTTGCTGCCTGCTGCCACCAGACAGGAGGGCACCGGTAGTGTGACAACCACCGGAAGAGAATGGCAATGGAGAGATGTGATTGTACCCCCATTATATGAGAGCAAGACTGATATGGAGATCTTCCAGCTGCTTTCAACTAAGCTCGGATTTGGTGACCACTTCGATTACAAGAGCATCGAAGACGTGACAAGGGAGATAAATGTCGCATCAAGGTGGATCGGTAACCAGGGAGAGACACCTGAGAGGATGAAGAGGCAGAAAGCGAACGCCCATACGTTCGAGACCGAGTATGGAAGGGCAGTAGGTGGGCCATGTGATGGTGAATATTGGGGATTACCATGGCCTTGCTGGTCGACCGAACATCCGGGAACGCCTATTCTTTACAACGATAAGGCGCCGGTGATGGAAGGTGGACATGACTTTAGGGGCAAATGGACGTATCCAGACAACGAACCCAATGCGGGAGAACAGATACTTAGAGCTGAAACAATCCCTGCCGGAACGGGTGGGACACCTTCATTCTACTATTGGTCTGCTACAGGTGAACCCCAAAAGTACGGATATGATATGACGGGGGAGGCAAACCAACTGGCACTTGCTGACGGTAATCCTCCATCCGGTAGAGGAAGGGCAAGGCTCAGAGTTGCCGGATGGATAGATGAGGTTCCGATTCACAGAGAACCGATAGAGAGCCCTGATCCAGGTCTTGTGGCTGAATACCCAACTTACGAAGACAAAGAGATTTATAAACTCATGACTGAGTTCAAGACCGAACAGCAGAACTCAATTACAGAGAAACGCCACATAAAGTACCCAATAGTGCTTACAACCGGAAGACAGGTCGAACACCACGGTGGAAGCGCTCAGACGAGGAGCTCAAAATATCTCGCGGAACTACAGCCGGAGATGTATGTTGAGATAAACCCTTCACTAGCATCTGGAAAGGGAATCAAGCACTGGGATTTTGTCTGGGTTGAGTCTGCCAGAGGAAGGTGTAGAGTCAGAGCATACTTGACAGAGAGGGTCAATGAAAAGACCGTTTTCATGCCATACCATTGGGCGGGCATCTTCGAAGGTGAATCTTACGAAGATAGATACCCTGGTGGTTCTGCTGAGTATTCAATCGGAGATTCAGTAAACATCATAGCTTCAGCAGGATATGACGAACAGACACAGATGCAGGAGACGAAAGTTGCATTATGCAACATCTATAAGGCTTAGGGGGACTAAAAAATGAAATTCCTGATAAATATAGAGCGATGTATCGACTGCGGTGGATGTTGGGTTGCATGCAAACAGACAAATGATGTTCAAGAAGAGATACAGAGGATTCGGATAGTCACGGTCAATGAAGGTGTTCCTGGGGAGAAGAGTATACCGGTTCCATGCATGCACTGTGACAGTCCTGCATGTGAAGCTGTTTGTCCAGTAGGTGCGATCACAAAGAGATCGGATGGGATCGTGCTGGTCGATCAGAGCAAGTGCATCGGATGCAGATATTGTAGGATGGTATGCCCATTCGGGGCTCCACAATATGAAGGGTCCAGTGGTAAGATGGATAAGTGCACATACTGTGTTGAGCTGATAGACGAGGGACTTAGACCTGTATGTGGATCATTCTGTGCAACGAAGGCGTTGTACGTAGGAAAGTCCGAAGCAGATGTTGACTCAGAAGCTTCAAAGATCGGTGCAAGTAAACTGGCTTCGGTGACAAATCCGGACGCATATGTTAAAGGGAGTATGTGAGGTGACCGTGATGAGTAGAAAATTATCGATAACCTTGGCAGTTGCGATGATACTAATTGTTGCACTGGGATTTGTTGGTCCGGTATATGCCGAAACCTTTGGAGAATATCATGCATCAATAGGCCCTGCACTACCAGCAAGTGCGACAAACGATGCTTGTTTGAAGTGTCACTCTGAAATACTGAAAGGCGGCGAAACCGCGGGCGTAAATGCATTCCACATCAAGCATGTGGACAGTATGAGCATGAGCTGTACTCAGTGCCACAAGGTTGATGAAGAGTTACCTACACTCAAACCACTGGTTTCTGAGGATACGTGTGTAACTTGCCACAAAGAGGGTGGCATGGGTCGTGTAATCTACACAGGTGATAGGGAGGTACCAACTGATACTACCACTGGTGATGATACAGGAGGGACCCCGCCTACAACGACGGGAGATTCGGAAGAAGACACTCCTGGATTTGAGGCGATCTTTGCTGTGACAGGACTTCTTGCAGTGGCATATCTTGTACTGAGAAGAAACAAGTAAAGGGGGGAAAATCCCCATATTTCTTTTTTTTATTTTTTTTGACACACTTTCTATAAATTCTTTTACGAATTAAAAGGCGAAATTCCAGAAGGACTAAGCCGTTCTCTGTTTTAAGTTTTCTTCTATCAGTTGATATATGGGGGTGAGGCTCGAAAGAGCGCTCCAAAAAACGCTATATCCCACATTCCGCAGTAATCCTTCCCACCTAAAACATTTCCCACATCCACACCCTTTTTAAACATCACACATTCAATAGATTAGAGGGAATGTGATTATGGACATAACAAC
>Ga0209345_10006548_pt1 | contig 10530 bp, 8 predicted proteins | sample Cruoilmetagenom7_FD_187294 | JGI IMG/M metagenome (GOLD analysis project Ga0209345, IMG submission 187294) | Oil polluted marine microbial communities from Coal Oil Point, Santa Barbara, California, USA - Sample 7 (SPAdes) (version 2) | ecosystem: Environmental > Aquatic > Marine > Oil seeps ... | reverse complement strand
GGGGATCAGCGAGTCTTCGACCAAACTGGGCTGCACCACGGCGCGGATCATCGCAGAGGCATGCACAAAATGGCTGCGCGGTTCGATCAATGTGACATCGGCAATGTCGTCCATCGCCTTGGCCAGTTCCGCCCCCAGATACCCGCCCCCTACGATTGCGATACGTTTGCCCATCGGTGCTGTCTCCTTGTGGTCATCCCAGTCTGCCGGACAATCTTGCCCATGCGGTTGGCTATCCACATAGGCGCGGGGTCATAAATTTCCCGCCCGGGATGCCAAAACCTGCCGACTGTGCCGCCAAAGTGGTCACATGCTCACCCGATAAGCGCCTTAAGGGGGGCCGATTCTCTTAAACGATACAACATATTGTTTAGAATCATCGCACCTGATTAACTCCCCCCAGCGACAGGGAGAGCCGCGGCACAATGAAAGACACCAAAGCAGAGACTTTTCTGCGTTTTGACAACGTCAAGAAGAGCTACGATCAGGAAAACCTCGTCGTCAAAGGCTTCGACATGGATGTGCAGGAGGGGGAGTTCATCACCCTTCTTGGCCCCTCCGGGTCGGGCAAAACCACCGTTCTGATGATGTTGGCGGGGTTTGAAAGCGTCACCTCGGGCGATATCGCCATCAACGGTAAATCGATCAACAAGACTGCGCCCAACAAACGCAACATCGGCATGGTGTTCCAAAACTACGCGCTGTTCCCGCATATGACGGTGGCCGAAAACCTCTCCTATCCGCTCAGCGTGCGCAAAATGTCCAAGGCGGATATCAAGGAGCGCGTGGCCGAATATCTCGCATTGGTCGAGCTTTCGGCCTTTGGCGACCGCCGCCCCGGTCAGCTTTCCGGCGGCCAACGGCAGCGTGTGGCGCTGGCCCGCGCGATGATTTTCCAGCCGACGCTCATTCTGATGGATGAACCTTTGGGCGCCCTTGATAAGAACCTGCGCGAACAGATGCAGTTTGAAATCACCCGCCTGCACAAGCAGATCGGCTTTACCGTGATCTACGTCACCCACGACCAAACCGAAGCGCTGTCGATGTCGGACCGGATCGCGGTCTTCAACGATGGCGTCGTGCAACAATGCGCCCCACCGGCGGAGTTGTATGAGCGCCCGGTCAATGCCTTCGTGGCCGAGTTCATCGGCGAGAATAACTTCGTGCAGGGCAAGGTCAGCAAGATCGATGGCGACCTTGCCAAGGTTGAGACAGACACCGGCACCATCACCACCCAGACCTCCGAAGGGCTGACCGAAGGTGCACAATGCCGCGTGTCGATCCGGCCTGAGAAGCTGTTCATTCACCCCACGACCCACGCCCATGACAACGCGCTGACGGCGACCTTTGTCACGCGCATCTATGTGGGCGATTTCATCCGCTATTATTTCCGCCTGCCCGACGGCACCGACATTATCGTCAAAGTGCTCAACGATCTGTCCGCGCCAGAATTCGAAGACGGCGCGACGGCGCAGCTGTTGTCCCTGACGAAAGATTGCATCGCCTTTGCCAATTAAAGGCGACCGAGGGCAAACCGGGGCCCCGCAAAAGACCTGGACACAACAAGGAGAGACCCGATGAAGAAACATCTGACGTATCTGGCCACGACGGCGCTGCTTGCCAGCCCTGTTCTGGCCCAGGATCTGACAGTGACATCTTTTGGCGGCGCCTATGGCGCGGCACAGATGGAGCACATGATTGAACCCTACATGAAGGAATCCGGCACCAACGTGCTGTTCGAAGACTACGGCGGCGGCGTGGCCGAGATGAAGGCGCAGGTCGAAGCTGGCAACATCCTGTGGGATGTGGTCGACATCGAAGTGATCGACCTCGAGCGCGCCTGCGCCGAAGGCTATCTGGAAGTGATCGACCAATCCGTCCTGCCCGATGGCGACGATGGCACCGCAGCGGCGGATGATTTCATCGAAGACGCGCTGGCCAATGAATGTGGCGTCGGCAACATCGTGTGGTCCGTCGTCTTTGCGGTGAACACCGAGAACGGCGAAGGCCCCAAGACCATCGCGGATTTCTTCGACACCGAAGCCTTCCCCGGCAAACGTGGTCTGCGCAAGCGTCCGCAGGTGAACATGGAATGGGCCCTGCTGGCTGACGGCGTGCCGAAGGAAGAAATCTATGAGGTGCTGGCCACCGAAGAAGGCCAGAAGCGCGCCTTTGCCAAGCTCGACACCATCAAGGACGACATCACTTGGTACGACAGCTGGTCTCAGGCCCCCGTTCTGCTGAACGACGGCGGCGCCACCATGGTGCAATCCGCTAACGGTCGTATCTTTGCCGCGATCAAAGACGATGGCGCACCGTTCGAGATCGTTTGGGATAGCCATGTCTATGACCTTGACGTCTGGGCGATCATGAAAGGCACCAAGAAGAAAGACCTCGCGATGGAGTTCATCAAGTTCGCCACCGGCACCGTGCCGCTGTCGGGCATGCAGGACGTGGCTTATGGCCCAACCCGCAACTCCGCTCAGGCGCTGCTGCCGGATGAGGTCAAGCAAGACCTGCCCACAGCGCACCTTGATGAGGGCGTGAAGGCCGACGGTATCTTCTGGGCCGACTACGGCGAAAGCCTTGGCGAGAAGTTCAACGAATGGCTGCTGCAATAAGCATCCCTGCCCCGCGCCTTAATTGGCGCGGGGATTTCCCCCATTAAAGACGAGACCCAGTGTGCCCAGCCTGAACACCCAAGACGCCGCCAACGCCCGTCGCCAATTGCGCCGCCGCCGCACGCAGGCGTTTCTTTTCGTGGTGCCGCTGCTGGTCTTTATCCTTTTCGCCTTTGTGGCCCCGATCACCACGATGCTGTTTCGCAGTGTCTATAATCCCACTGTCGCCGAACTGGTGCCCGAAACGCTGGAGATGCTCGAAGAATGGGAGGGCGAGACCCTGCCCGAACCGGCTGTGGTGACGCAAATGGCCATCGACATGAAGCGCATGGCCAACAACCGTACCTCCGGCAAATTTGCCGACGAGATCAACCGCGCCCTGCCGGGCATGTCGAGCGTGATCAAATCCACCGCTCGCGGGTTGCGCCGCGTGGATGATGCTGAACTTGCCGCCAATGGCGCTGAGATGCTGCTGGCCGAGAATGACCGTTGGGCTAAACCCGCCACATGGCGCGCGATCCGCAGCGCCGGGCAAGTCTATACCTCAAGCTATTACCTCACCGCCGTCGATCTAGAATATGACGCCGAGGGTGAGATCATCATGCGCGATACACAGATCTACAAACAACTCTATGGCAAGACGCTGAAGATGGCGCTGATCATCACCGGGCTGACCATGCTGCTGGGCTATCCGCTGGCCTTTTATATGTCGCAAGCCTCGCCAGCGATGGCGAATTTCCTCATGGTCTTTGTCCTCCTGCCATTCTGGACCTCCCTGCTGGTGCGTACCACCGCGTGGATCGCCCTGCTGCAAGCGGGCGGTGTGGTGAATTCCACCCTGATCTGGGCCGGGTTGATCAATGAGCCGATTGAACTGCTCTACAACGAATTTTCCACCATCCTTGCTATGACCCACATCCTGCTGCCCTTCATGGTGCTGCCGCTCTATGCGGTGATGCGCGGGATTGATGCGAGCTTCATGCGCGCCGCGATTTCGATGGGCAGCAACCCGATTGGCGCGTGGTATAAAATCTATCTACCGATGAGCCTGCCGGGCCTCTCGGCCGGGGCGCTTTTGGTCTTCATCATCTCTGTCGGCTATTACATCACCCCGGCGCTGGTCGGCGGCACCGATGGTCAGATGATCTCCAACATCATCGCCTTCCACATGCAGGTGTCGAACAACTGGGAACTGGCGGCGGCCTTGGGCTCGCTTCTGCTGATCCTGATCCTTGTCCTCTACTGGCTGTTCGACCGTTTCGTCGGCACCGACAACCTCAAGCTGGGATAGACCATGACCCGACTGCCCGCCTATTACACGATCTGGCACAAAGCAGGCCACTACGGCCTGCGCATCATGGCCGCGCTGGTGTTGGTCTTCCTGATGCTGCCGATCCTTGTGATCATGCCACTGTCGTTCAACGCCGAGCCGTTCTTTACCTTCACCCAAGGCATGCTCTCGCTCGATCCAGATGCCTATTCGATGCGCTGGTATCAGGAGATTGTCGACGATCAGAAATGGCGCATCGCGATCCGCAACAGCTTCCTTGTGGGGATCGCTGCGGCCAGCATTGCGACGGTGCTGGGCACGCTGGCGGCGGTCGGGTTATCCTCGCCCTTCATGCCCTACAAACGCGTCATTACGGCGCTGCTGCTGTCGCCGATGATCGTGCCGCTGATCATCATCGCGGCGGGGATGTTCTTTTTCTACACCCAGTTCAATCTGGTCGGTACCTTCACCGGGCTCATCATCGCCCACGCCGCCCTTGGCGTGCCTTTTGTGATTATCACCGTCACTGCCACGCTCAGCGGCTTTGACCGCTCGCTTTTTATCGCAGGCCTTAGCCTTGGGGCCTCGCCGCTCAAAGTGTTCTGGGACGTGGTGATACCGCTGATCCGCCCCGGCGTGATTTCAGGCGGGCTTTTCGCCTTCGTCACGTCCTTCGATGAGGTTGTGCTGGTGCTGTTCCTCGCCGGTCCCGAACAGCGCACGATTCCCCGGCAGATGTTCTCGGGCCTGCGCGAACAAATCAACCCGACGATTCTTGCGGTGGCGACGCTGCTGGTGGTGCTGTCGGCGACGATGCTTTTCGTGCTCGAAGCGCTGCGGCGTCGTTCGGCACGGCTGCGCGGGCAGGAATAGGCGAAACCGCTTTCACGGCACCAAACACCTGATCTTCAACACTAAGAAGGGAGGGTGAGTGGTGAGCCGTGATGGGTTCGAACCATCGACCTACTGATTAAAAGTCAGTTGCTCTACCAACTGAGCTAACGGCCCACTAGGCGGGTAACTAGAAATTTGGGGCGGCAGGGTCAAGCCCTTAATCGCGAAAATATTGCGAGATGCTGGATTAGTTTTGATGCCGGGGTTATATGCGCCGAATGTATAGCGCTCAGACCCCCGGATTGCCCTTCATGAAGATGCATGGGCTAGGCAATGACTTCGTCGTGTTTGATGCGCGCGCGAAGGCGATCGACGTGACCCCCGCTATGGCGCAGGCGATCGGCCATCGGCAATTTGGTGTGGGTTTTGATCAGCTTGCGGTCATCACGCAGGGCGCGGGCGATGCGCATCTGACGTTTTATAATTCGGACGGTTCGCTCTCTGCCGCCTGCGGCAACGCCACCCGCTGCATTGCGCGGTGGTTGATGGATGAATTGGGCCGCGATTCGTTGCACTTGACGACCGCCCGCGGCGATCTGGCGGCCAAGGACGCGGGCAACGGGCTAACCTCGGTGAATATGGGCCATCCGCAGCTGGACTGGGACGAGGTGCCGCTGGCGCGCGAAATCGACACGCTGCATCTGCCGATTGAGGGCGATCCTGTCGCCACCGGCATGGGCAATCCGCATTGCACTTTCTTTGTTGAGGATGCCGAAGCTGTGGACCTCTCTGACATCGGCCCCCGTGCCGAACATGATCCGCTGTTCCCTAAGCGTACCAATGTGCAGGTCGCGCAGATCGTTGGGCCCGACCATATCCGGATGCGGGTCTGGGAACGGGGCGTGGGCGTGACGCTGGCTTCGGGTTCGTCGTCCTGTGCAACTGCCGTTGCTGCCGCGCGTCGGGGCCTTGCGGGCCGCGCCGTGCGCATCGATCTCGACGGCGGCACGCTGCATATCGATTGGCGAGACGACGGCGTCTGGATGACTGGCCCTACGATGCACGTTTTCTCCGGCACCTTTACCACGGATTTTCTGGAGAGCCTGACATGAGCGCCCCCGTTTTCAGCACCATGGGCTGTCGCCTGAATGCCTATGAGACAGAGGCAATGAAGGAACTGGCCGAGCAAGCCGGGTTGCAAAACGCCGTGGTCGTCAACACCTGCGCCGTAACCGCCGAAGCCGTACGCAAAGCCCGCCAAGACATCCGCAAGCTGCGTAAGGCACACCCAGAGGCGCGGTTGATCGTGACCGGCTGCGCGGCACAGACAGAGCCAGAAACCTTCAACGCCATGCCCGAGGTTGATGTCGTGATCGGCAACACCGAGAAAATGCAGGGCACGACGTGGCAGGGCATGGCGGCTGACTTCATTGGTGAGACTGAGACCGTGCAGGTCGACGACATCATGTCCGTGACGGAAACTGCGGGGCATCTGATCGACGGGTTTGGCACCCGCAGCCGTGCCTATGTGCAGGTCCAGAATGGCTGCGACCATCGCTGCACCTTCTGCATCATCCCCTATGGCCGTGGCAATTCGCGCTCGGTCCCTGCGGGCGTTGTGGTGGATCAGATCAAGCGGTTGGTCGATAAGGGCTTTAACGAAGTGGTGCTCACCGGGGTCGACCTGACCTCCTGGGGCGCGGACTTGCCGGCGACGCCGAAACTGGGCGATCTGGTGATGCGCATTCTGCGGTTGGTGCCCGATCTGCCGCGCTTGCGAATTTCCTCGATCGACTCGATTGAAGTGGACGAAAACCTGATGCAGGCCATCGCAACTGAACCGCGCCTCATGCCGCATCTGCATCTGTCGTTGCAGCATGGCGACGACATGATTTTGAAGCGCATGAAGCGCCGCCACCTGCGCGATGATGCGATCCGCTTCGCCCAAGAGGCCCGCGCTCTGCGCCCTGATATGACCTTTGGCGCGGACATTATCGCCGGTTTCCCGACTGAAACCGAGGCGATGTTTGAAAACTCGATGAAGCTCGTCGAGGAATGCGACCTGACGTGGCTGCATGTCTTTCCCTATTCTGCCCGCCCCGGCACACCTGCGGCGCGAATGCCTGCGGTGAACGGTGCGGCAATCAAGGAACGGGCAGCCCGGCTGCGCGCGGCTGGGGAGCGGCAGGTACAGCGTCATCTGGAGGCGCAGGTCGGGCAAATGCACGCTGTGCTGATGGAGAACCCCCACATGGGCCGTACGGCGCAGTTCACCGAAGTGAGCTTTGCCGTGCCACAGGTCGAAGGCGATATCGTGCAGACCAAAATCACCGGGATTTCAGGCACACAGTTGACCGCCTAGCAGCGGTTTGAAGCGCAGCGCTAAGGGTATCGCCCCCCTTGGGGGCGATGGCGCTTTGCGATACCCAAACGGCCCGCCTTAACTGCAACGACCCCGTATCGGGAGAGGCTTTGGGATCGCCCTCTGTATGGTGTGCCACTGGGCCGGGCATCTGTTGTAGGCAAACCGTGACAGTAGCTTTGGGGCATTGAGTGTTGTAGCCGCACAGCTTGCCCCCCCTTGCACCCGCCGGACGCAGTTTGAGTTGGGCACCAACGCGCAGCCATCAAGTCCCCCAACGCAAAAGGGGCGCCGGTTTCCCGACGCCCCCTCATGTATTCTTTCAAGCCGTGGCCCGATTAGTCGTCCTTGCGGCGATTCTTAATTGGCGCCCAGAGCTTCTTGTTGGTCAGATAGAGCAGCACCGAAAGCAAGCCCAGCAGTGCGACACCAGCAAATCCGGCCTGCTTACGCGCGCCCAACTTAGGCTCGGCGGTCCACATCAGGAAGGCAGAGACATCCTCGGCCATGTGCTGCACGTCATTGGCATGTTCATCTGCGAACTCGACCAGCTCATCCGACAGGGGCGGCGCCATGGCGATCCAACCACCGGGGAAGACGGTGTTTTCATAAAGAACGGTGCCCGCCTGCTCTTTCTCTTCGCCAGTATAACCGGTCAGCAGCGCGGTGATATACTCCGGCCCGCCAATCCCTTTGAGGAACTGGTTGATGCCCAAACCGTAAGGGCCATGGAACGCGGCGCGTTTCTTGGCCATCAGCGACAGGTCAGGTGCGTTGGACAGGTTAGAGCCGGGGAAGTGATCAACCGGGGTGCCGGGACGGGTGTCGTCCAGCTCGGCGTCATAGATGTCATAGCCCTTGGCGTATTCGATCACCTGATCGTTGGGCATGTTCGGACCGGTTTCGTCCGACAATGTCCGCATCGCGACATATTCCAGACCGTGGCAAGCGGCGCAAACCTCGGTATAGATCTGCAGACCGCGCTGAAGCTGGTTTACGTCATAGCCGCCGAAGGGACCATCGAAGGAGAAATCGATGTTTTCGATATGCGGCGTGGCGTGGGAATCGTCACCGTGATCGTCGTCACCGGCATGATCGTCAGAGGCAGTTTCCTCGCCGTGGTCATCCGCTTCCATAACGCCCACTTCGGGGTCATCGCTATGCGCCTGACCGGCAACGTCATCTTCGGCAATGACGTCGGCATCGGCGTTTTCTTCGGCAGTGGACTGCTCTTCACCAGTGGCTTCGGCTTCCTCGGCAGGTGCCTCTTCAGCAGGCGCTTCCTCGGTTGCTTCTTCCTCGGTTGCTTCTGCTTCAGCTGGAGCTTCCTCAGCAGCAGGTTCCTCTGCAGGAGCCTCTTCTGTGGTGGCTTCCTCCGCAGGCGCTTCCTCAGCCGCAGGCTCCTCGGAAGGAGCGGGTGCGACTTCGGGTGCATCGGCAGCTTCGTCAGCCGGGGCTGCGTCGGCTGCCGGCTCTTCAGCCGGTGCTTCTTCAGCCGGGGCTTCTTCTGCGGTCGGCGCTTCAGCCGGTGCAGTCTCGGCCGGTGCGGTTTCAGCCGGTGCGGTTTCAGCTTCGGCCTCCGGCGTTTCCGCCGGAGTTGTTAGCAGTTCTTCTTCTGTCGCTGTGTCCTGCGCCAGCACTGCCGTCCCCGGCAGGGCGAGGCCCAAAGATACCACGGCAGAAAGGAGGTTGGTCTTCATCATGGTCATGATCCTTATTTCGCCGGGTTCACAAGCGTCTTGGTGCCGCCAGCCTTGGGCGCGTAATGCGCGTCAAAGTCGGCTTCGATGGTCTCCGGCTGCGCCAGCGGCTTCTCGATCACACCCAAAAGAGGCAGGATCACAAGGAAGTAGGCGAACCAGTAGGCCGAAGCGATCAGTGAGAAGCTCGCATAAGGCTCTTCCGCTGGCATCGCGCCCAGCCACATCAGGGCGAAGAAGTCGATCACCAGCAGGGCGAACCACCATTTGAACATCGGACGGTAACGGCCCGAACGTACAGAGGATGTGTCCAGCCAAGGCACCAGCGCCATAACCGCAATCGCACCAAACATCGCCAACACACCAAAGAACTTGGCGTCGATGATGCCACCAGTCACGAAGGACGCGATTTGCACAACCCAGACTTCAGAGGTGAAGGCCCGCAGGATCGCGTAGAAGGGCAGGAAGTACCATTCCGGCACGATGTGTGCAGGCGTCGCCAGAGCGTTCGCTTCGATGTAGTTGTCCGGGTGGCCAAGGTAGTTCGGCATGAAGCCAACAACCGCGAAGAACAGTGTCAGGATCACCGCCAGCGCGAACAAGTCCTTGATCACGAAGTAGGGCCAGAACGGCAGCGTGTCTTTCTTGGCGTCTTCTTTGGAGGTGCGGCGCACTTCGACCCCGGTGGGGTTGTTGTTACCAGTCGTGTGGAAGGCCCAGATGTGGAGAACCACAAGACCCGCAATCACAAACGGCAGCAGATAGTGCAGTGAGAAGAAGCGGTTCAGCGTCGCGTTATCAACGGCAGGTCCACCCAGCAGGAAGGTCTGAAGACCTTCGCCGATGAAAGGGATCGCGCCAAAGAGGCCGGTGATCACGGTCGCGCCCCAGAAGGACATCTGACCCCAAGGTAGAACGTAGCCCATGAAACCTGTGGCCATCATCAGCAGGTAGATCAACATGCCGATAATCCATGTGATCTCACGCGGGGCTTTATACGACCCGTAATAGAGACCGCGGAAGATGTGGGCATAGACCGCGATGAAGAACAACGACGCGCCGTTCATATGCAGATAGCGGATCATATAGCCGCCGTTCACGTTCCGCATAATGTGCTCAACCGACGAAAAAGCCATGTCGACATGCGGCGTGTAGTGCATCACCAAAACGATGCCGGTGATGATTTGCAGTGCCAGACAGAAAGTCAGCACGATGCCCCAGATCCACATCCAGTTCAGGTTCTTGGGCGTGGGGATCATCAGTGTGTCGTACAACAGGCCAACGATGGGAAGGCGGCGGTGCAGCCACTTTTCGCCGTTCGAATTCGGCTCGTAATGGTCGTGAGGAATTCCAGACATCTTTCTTCCGCTCCCTTAACCCAGTTTAATCGTGGACTCGTCCACGAATTCGGCGACAGGCACCGGCAAGTTGCGTGGGGCCGGCCCTTTACGGATGCGGCCCGCGGTGTCGTAGTGCGACCCGTGGCAGGGGCAGAACCAGCCGCCAAAGTCACCCGCATCACCCAAAGGCACACAGCCAAGGTGCGTACAAACGCCCATCTGAACCAGCCATTCGCCAGTTTCATCCAGCGCGCGGTTCTCGTCCGTGGCAGGCACGTCGCCGCTGAGGTTCTCGTTTTGCGCGATCGGATCGGGCAGCGTCGATACATCGACGGCTTTCGCCTCTTCGATCTCGGCTTCGGTGCGGCGGCGAATGAACACCGGCTTGCCCAGCCACTTCACA
>Ga0209345_10006547_pt1 | contig 10530 bp, 8 predicted proteins | sample Cruoilmetagenom7_FD_187294 | JGI IMG/M metagenome (GOLD analysis project Ga0209345, IMG submission 187294) | Oil polluted marine microbial communities from Coal Oil Point, Santa Barbara, California, USA - Sample 7 (SPAdes) (version 2) | ecosystem: Environmental > Aquatic > Marine > Oil seeps ... | reverse complement strand
AGAACGCATGGTTCGTTTTAGAACCGTTGGAGATATGAGTTGTACAGCAGCTGTAGATTCTTATGCCGAAACTATTAGTGAAGTCGTTTCAGAAATTAGAGATTCAAGTATTTCAGAAAGAGGAGCGAGAATTGATGATAAAAGATCGGAAGCCGCAATGGAAGAACGTAAACAACAAGGGTACTTTTAGGCCCCCAAGCCCCCCAAAGGGGGATTTATAAAGGAAAGTGAAAATTAAAATTAAAAATAATTAATAAAAATATTCCTCCCTTTTGGGGAGGTTAGGAGGGGCTCATGGAAGTTTTAAAAATAGCAACAGCAGGAAGTGTAGACGATGGAAAAAGTACATTAATTGGAAGATTATTGTACGATACAAAATCGTTAACCGATGATAAATTAGAAGCCATTGAACGTAGTTCAAAACAAAAAGGATACGATTATTTAGATTTCTCATTGGCAACAGATGGTTTAGTCGCGGAAAGAGAACAAGGAATAACAATTGATGTTGCGCATATTTATTTTTCAACAGCTACAAAAAGTTATATAATTGCCGATACTCCTGGTCACGTTGAATATACACGTAATATGGTTACGGGTGCATCTACATCGCAAGTAGGGATTGTTTTAATTGATGCGCGTCACGGTGTTATTGAGCAAACATACCGTCATTTTTTTATTAATAATTTATTGAGAATAAAAAATGTAATTGTTGCTGTTAACAAAATGGATTTGGTTAATTTCTCTGAAGAAAGATATAACGAAATTAAGGCAGATTTTCAAAAGGTAGTTGATAAAAGTGATTACGAAGATCAAAACATTACATTTATTCCCGTAAGTGCGCTAAAAGGAGATAATGTTGTTGAACAATCAGCAAATATGCCTTGGTTTACAGGTAAAACTTTATTGCAATATCTAGAAGAAATTGATACCGAAGATATTTATAATCTAGGTAAAGTACGTTTTCCAGTGCAATATGTGATTCGCCCAAAAACATCAGCATATCACGATTTTAGAGGATATGCTGGGAAAGTATATGGAGGTGAATTAAATGTGGGAGATGAAGTGGTTATTTTACCATCAAAAACTAAATCTAAGATTAAAGAAATTTTCTTTTATGATAAAAAATATCAGACCGCAGCTCGTAGATCATCAGTAACAGTTACATTAGAAAATGATGTAAATGTAAGTAGAGGAGATATGATTGTGAAAGAAAATGAATTGCCTAAAATTGAAAAAAAATTCACCGCAACTATAACTTGGATGGATAATGAAAATTTAACACCAGGTTCAAAATACGTATTACAGCATGGTGTTAATAAGGTGTTAGCTAAAGTTGGTGCTATTCACAACAAAATAAATCCAGATTATTCTGGCGTTGAAACAGGAGTTGATAGTTTAAAAATGAATGATATTGCAGCTGTTTCATTTCAATTGAATAAACCTATCTTTTTAGATACATTTAAAGAACATAGAACTAATGGATCTTTTATTTTAATAGATCCACAAACAAATAACACTGCCGGTGTTGGATTTATAGAATAACTATAGAGAAAAAAAGCAACTACATATTAATTATTAAAGCTCATATTTCCTTATAAGCTAGGGAAACTATTATTACTAACTAAAAAAATCAAATAGCATGCAAAGCTTTAGAAGCGAGATCGAAAATCCGATCGTCGAGAGGGATATTATTGACCTAGAAAAAAAGATTCAACAGTTTTATAATGGTGAAATTTTGTTGCGCCGGCTTTACAAGTGTTGTTAGGTGGAAGTGTTTTAGGAAATGGAGTGGGAAGAATAGCGGATAAAGTATTGAAAATCCGAGCAAAAGAGGACCAAATGCATTGCGTGTAATTTTAAACGATTATGAAGCTAATGTTGCAGTAAATGAGAGTTTTATCAGTTATTACAATCGACAGGGAGAACGTTATTTTTATAACTTACTAAAACCTTTAGCAGATACCACAAATTTAAAGCAAAGTGATTTTATAGATTGGGGTAGCGAACAAGCTTATGAAAAAGCAGTTGGAATAGGAGAATGTGCAGGAGTAGCTATAGATTTAATTGCCACGCTATTATTGGAAAGTGAAGAAAAATTAGAAAACGCCTCAGAATCGTTAAAATTAAATCAGTTTTCAGATAGTATTTATGATGCTTATTCCAGTATTGTTAATACGGCAAAAGCATTGTTAACTTCTGAAGAGATTGATTATATTGAGTCTTTTGGTATAGAAACCGAAGTTGTTTCTGGTATTTCATCATCCATGGCTGTACCTGCTAGTCAAGGAATTTCATTAACAAAAAGAGGTATTGCTGAAAGTTTTTGGGTACTTACAGGTACCACTTCAGAAAAAAAACTTTCTACTGATGTTTATTTAGCAGCCCAATCTACAGCAACTATTGTTATGTTAATGGGAATGAGTAAGTTGAGTGAAATAGTTGCGATATTCAAAAAGTATGGTAAAACTGAAATTTTTACGGCTATTATTCAAAACGGGACAACAGCAAGTGAAAAGTTGGGTTTAGGAACCATCAATACCATCGAAGAGGTTGTTTCTCAAAAATAATTGTCATCTCCTGCTATTATTGTAATTGGGGAGGTTGTCAAAGAGAGTTCAAAACTTCGTTCATTCTACGAAAGTTTAAATTTGGTTGAAAACCAATATTAAAATATCGTCATGCTGAACTTGATTCAGCATCTCATCTAGCTAATTACTTATGCAAATGAGACCCTGAATCAAGTTCAGGGTGACGAAAAGGTAAATTAAAAAAAATAGTAACTATGAATCAAAATCAATTATATCCAATCTTTCTAAAAGTACGTCAACTAAATGTTTTAATTGTTGGTGGTGGCGCAGTAGCACTTGAAAAACTGTCTTTTCTGTTGAAGTCAAGCCCAAATGCAAATGTTATGGTTGTTTCAAAGGATTTTGACAATGATTTTTTAAAACTAGCTAAAAATTACAGTGTTTCTATGGTAAAATCAAGTTATTGTGATTCGGCTTTAAAAAATAAACAAATTGTAATAGCAGCAACTAATAATAGGCAAGTAAATAAACAAATATATTTCGATGCCAAATCGGAAAATATTTTAATAAATGTTGCTGATATACCCGATTTATGCGATTTTTATTTAGGAGGAATTGTGACAAATGGAAATGCTAAAATAGCAATTTCGACAAACGAAAAATTACCTACTTTGGCAAAACGTTTACGTCAGTTTTTTGAAGAATTAATTCCAGAAAATATTGATGAATTAGCTGAAAATTTAAATTCATTTAGAAAAACAATAAAAGGCGATTTTCAAGAAAAAGTAAAGCAAATGAATTAGTTAACAGAAAAATTGCTTTAGAACTTCATAATTTGTGAATAGCAGTTTGTAATTCATAAGAATATGCCGTTTATTTGCACAAAGTTCATAAGCATACAATTAGTTATTAAGAAAGGCAGAGGGAATAGACCTGTTGAAGCCTTGGCAACCCTTTAAAAAAGAAGGTGCTACATTCTACCAAATTAAGGAAAGATAACAAACAATACTATATTAGTATTTCTTCTTACTAACTTCCTATGCTTATGCAAAATTTTAATAATGGAAGACATTCGTAATATATTAAAAAATAAAATTCTTGTGCTAGATGGCGCAATGGGAACTATGATTCAGCAGTATAAATTTACTGAAGAAGATTATAGAGGTGAAAAATTTAAGGATTTCAAAGTTTCGGTAAAAGGTAATAATGATATGCTTTCAATTACACAGCCAGAGGCAATTAAAGAAATTCATAGAAAATATTTAAATGCTGGAGCTGATATTATTGAAACGAATACTTTTTCAAGCACAACCATTGCCATGGCTGATTACGAAATGGAGGATTTTGTGTATGAGTTAAACTATGAGTCTGCAAAAATTGCAAAAGAAGTTGCTGAAGAAGTTACAGCATTAAATCCTGATAAACCTCGTTTTGTAGCAGGTTCAATTGGACCAACAAACCGAACTGCGAGTATGTCTCCTGATGTGAATGATCCTGGTTTTAGAGCTGTAACATTTGAGGATTTAAGAGTCGCTTACAAACAACAAGTTGAAGCATTAATTGATGGTGGAGTAGATGTATTATTGGTTGAAACTGTATTTGATACCTTAAATGCAAAAGCAGCTTTATTTGCCATTGAAAAAATAAAAGCTGAAAGAAATATTGATATTCCTGTAATGTTAAGTGGTACAATCACTGATGCTAGTGGAAGAACATTGTCTGGTCAAACTGCTGAAGCATTTTTGATTTCGGTATCACATATTCCATTGTTAACTGTCGGTTTTAATTGTGCTTTAGGAGCAAAACAATTAACACCACATTTAGAAGTATTATCTCAAAAAGCAACTTTTGGAGTGTCAGCGCACCCAAATGCGGGATTGCCAAATGCTTTTGGTGAATACGATGAAACTCCAGATCAAATGGCTGGCCAAATTAAAGAGTATTTAGAAAAAGGATTGATAAATATTATTGGAGGATGTTGCGGAACCACTCCAGCGCATATAAAAGCAATTGCTGAAATTTCAGAAAATTATAAACCTCGATTAATTGCGAGTAATTAGTTGCGAGAATTTATTAAAGTTGTCATTCCTGCGTAGGCAGGAATCTATTTAGAAAAAAATGATGAATACCAATAACCAAGAACTAAAAACTAACAACCAAAGAAAGTTTTTAAAACTTTCAGGATTAGAACCATTAATTATTACTCCAGAAAGTAATTTTATAAATGTTGGTGAACGTACTAACGTAGCAGGTTCTCGTAAGTTTTTACGGTTGATAAAAGAAGAAAAATTTGATGAAGCGTTAGCAATCGCACGTCATCAGGTTGAAGGTGGTGCGCAAATTATCGACATTAATATGGATGATGGTTTGTTAGATGGAAAACAAGCAATGGTTCGTTTTATGAATTTAATTGCCGCCGAACCAGATATTGCGCGTGTTCCTATAATGATTGACAGTTCGAAATGGGAAATTATTGAAGCTGGATTGCAAGTTGCTCAAGGTAAGTGTGTGGTGAATTCTATCAGTTTAAAAGAGGGAGAAACTCAATTTATTGCACAAGCTAAAAAAATAAAAATGTACGGTGCAGCTGTAATTGTTATGGCTTTTGATGAAGTTGGACAAGCTGATAATTATGAACGAAGAATTGAAATTGCGAAACGTTCGTATGATGTTTTGGTTGATAAAGTTGGTTTTGCTTCAGAAGATATTATTTTCGATTTAAATATATTTCCAGTAGCAACCGGAATGGAAGAGCATAGAAGAAATGCTATCGATTTTATTGAAGCTACACGTTGGGTTAAAGAGAATTTACCAAATGCAAATGTAAGTGGAGGTGTAAGTAATGTGTCGTTTTCTTTTAGAGGAAACAATGCGGTGCGCGAAGCAATGCATTCTGTGTTTTTATACTACGCCATAAAAGCTGGAATGAATATTGGAATTGTAAATCCTGCAATGTTAGAGGTTTATGATGATATTCCTAAAGATTTATTAGAACACGTTGAAGATGTTATTTTAGATAGAAGAGAAGATGCAACCGAGCGTTTGTTAGATTTTGCTGAAAGTGTTGTAAGCACTGCAAAAGAGCGTAAAGTAGACTTGTCTTGGCGTGAAAAACCGTTACAAGAACGAATTACACATGCTTTAGTAAAAGGTCTCGATGAATTTATTGTTGAAGATGTTGAAGCTGCGCGTTTAGAAGCTGAAAAAACAATTGAAGTTATTGAAGGTAATTTAATGATTGGTATGAATGTGGTTGGAGATTTGTTTGGTTCAGGTAAAATGTTTTTACCTCAAGTAGTAAAATCTGCCAGAGTAATGAAAAAAGCGGTAGCTTATTTATTACCTTTTATTGAAGAAGATAAAGAAAAAGAAGCCCCTAAATCCCCAAAGGGGACTTTTCATTGGGAGACTGCAAATCCAGTATCATATGGTTTGTTAAAAGATTATGCTAAAAAAATGCGTAATCAACCAACTGAAGCAGAAGCTTTATTATGGGATGTGTTGAGTGGTAAAAAATTAGACGGATATAAGTTTAGAAGACAGCATATTATCGGTAATTTTATTACTGATTTTATTTGCCTTAAAACAAATTTAATTATTGAAATTGATGGTTTAATTCATCAATTACCTGAAAATAAAGAAAGTGATGGAGAAAGATCCGCTTGGCTCGAAGAAGAGGGTTATCGAGTAATTAGGTTTACTAATAATGAAGTGCTTTCAAATCTAGATTTGGTTTTATCTAAAATAAAAAAAGCGTTGGAGGTTCCCCCTTTAGGGACCAAGGGGCGTGGGGCTGGGAAAATATTATTAGCTACTGTAAAAGGAGATGTTCACGATATTGGTAAAAATATTGTGGGTGTAGTTTTAGGTTGTAATAATTACGAAATTGTAGATTTAGGAGTCATGGTTGCGCCTGAAAAAATTATTCAAGCAGCAAAAGATGAAAATGTTGATGCGATTGGATTGAGTGGCTTAATTACACCAAGTTTAGATGAAATGGTGTATTTAGCTAAAGAAATGGAACGTCAAAATTTTGAAGTTCCGTTGTTAATTGGGGGAGCTACAACTTCAAAAGCACATACGGCAGTTAAAATAGATCCGCAATATAAAAACGCAGTTGTTCACGTTCACGATGCATCGAGAGCTGTAACGGTGGTTGGAGATTTATTGAATAAAAAAACCAATCAAAAATATGTTGGTGATATAAAAGCGGACTATGTAAAGGTTCGTGAAGGTTTTGCAAATAGATCTAGCAAAAAAGAATATGTTTCTTTAGCTGATGCTCGAAAAAACAAATTCTACATAGATTGGAATTCTTCAACAATTACAAAACCTAATTTTCAAGGAATTCAAGTTTTTGAAGATTTTGATTTAAGTAAACTAGTTGATTATATAGATTGGACACCGTTTTTTAGAACTTGGGAATTAGCAGGTAAATATCCTAGAATTTTAAAAGATAAAGTTGTTGGTGAAGAAGCAACGAAGTTGTTTTCTGACGCTAAAATTATGTTAGCTCAAATTTTAAATAAAAAACTATTAACGGCAAAAGCTGTTTTTGGAATTTTCCCTGCAAATAGTATAAATGATGATATTGAAATTTATGCTGATGCAGATAGAAATGAAGTAAATACAAAGTTTGTAACCTTGCGTCAGCAAATAAAAATGCGTGAAGGAACTCCAAATATTGCCTTGGCCGATTTTATAGCCCCAAAAGATACAGGAATAGAAGATTATATGGGAACTTTTTGTGTGTCCACAGGATTTGGAACCGCAGAATTAGCTGCTGAATTTGAGAAAGATCACGACGATTATAATTCAATAATGATTAAAGCGTTGGCTGATAGATTGGCCGAAGCCTTTGCAGAATATTTACACGAAAAAGTACGTAAAGAATATTGGGGATATGCTTCAGAAGAAGTATTATCGAATCAAGAATTAATTAAAGAAGCGTATAAAGGAATTCGTCCTGCACCTGGTTACCCTGCTTGCCCAGATCATACTGAAAAGCTGACTATTTGGGAACTGTTACAGGTAAAAGAAACTATTGGTGTTGAATTGACTGATGGTTTGGCAATGTGGCCGGCAGCATCGGTTTCTGGATATTATTTTGGTAATGAAAAGGCAAAATATTTTGGGGTTCGAAAAATTACAGAAGAACAGGTGAAAGATTTTGCCGTAAGAAAGAATATGGATTTTGAAACAGCTAAAAAATGGTTAAGCCCTAATTTGGCGGAGTAATAGAAGTGAGAGACCTAACGGGTTTTTAAAACCTGTTAGGTCTGTAATGCGTTAGCGATAGGAGTGGCATCCTTTTTTGAAGTGTAACGTAAAAAAAGATATAACGGATAGCGCGACCTGCAAGGTAATGCCCAAAAAGAGATAAATTAAAAGTTATAGAGGTTTTCGCTACCAAGCCAAAATCGAATTTCTGAATGCAAAAAGCATAAAAAAATGAAAGTTACAGAGCATATAAAACAAGCTAAAGGAAAAACATTATTTTCATTTGAAATTGTTCCACCTAAAAAAGGTCAGAATATTCAGGATTTGTACAATAATGTAGATCCGTTAATGGAGTTTAAGCCGCCGTTTATTGATGTTACTACTTCGCGCGAAGAGTTTGTTTACATTAAAAAAGAAAATGGTTTATTGGAACAGAAAATGACCAGAATGAGACCTGGAACTGTTGGGATTTGTGCTGCACTAAAGTATAAATATGATGTAGATGCTATACCGCATGTATTGTGCGGAGGTTTCACCAAAGAAGAGACTGAATATGTGTTGGTAGATTGTCATTATTTAGGGTTAGATAATATTATGGCCCTCCGTGGAGATGCAATGAAACACGAACAATATTTTAAGCCGACTCCAGAAGGTCATTTGTATGCTGCTGAATTGGTGAAGCAAATTCATGAGTTAAATCAAGGAAAATATTTGCATGAAATAATCGAAACACCTCATAAATCTGATTTTTGTATCGGTGTTGCTGGGTATCCTGAAAAGCACTTGGAAGCTCCAAGTATGGAAACTGATTTGCGAAGATTAAAAGAAAAAGTGGATGCAGGTGCGAATTATGTAGTAACACAAATGTTTTTCGACAATCAGAAATATTTCGATTTTGTTGAAAAAGCGAGAAAAATAGGCATCACAGTTCCTATTATTCCAGGCATAAAGCCTATTGCAATTAAAAGACATCAACAAGTATTACCTCAAATATTCAGGTTGGATTTGCCAGAAGAATTAATTTCAGGCATAGAAGCTAGTAAAGACAATAAACAAGTTAGGGAGTTGGGAATTGAATGGGCAATTCAACAATCTAAAGAGTTGATTGCTAAAGGCGCACCTGTAGTTCATTTTTATTCTATGGGAAAATCGGATAACATAAAAGCGATTGCCAAAGAAGTTTTTTAATATTAACATTTTCATCTAAAATGTTGATAGTTTCATAAATAAAAGTAATAATTGTTGAATTGTTTTGGCAGAATAATTGTTTACTTTTGTAAGAGTTTAAAATAGAAGTTATTAATTAAAAAAATATATTATGGCATTAGAAGTAACAGATGCAACGTTTGATGAAGTTGTATTAAAATCAGATAAACCAGTAATGGTAGATTTTTGGGCAGCATGGTGTGGTCCTTGTAGAATGGTTGCTCCAATTATGGATCAATTAACTACAGAATTTGAAGGAAAGGCAACAATCGCAAAGGTAGATGTAGATGCAAATCAGGAATTTGCTGCAAAATACGGAGTAAGAAATATTCCAACGGTATTGGTATTTAAAAATGGTGAAGTTGTAGAAAAGCAAGTAGGTGTAGCACCAAAAGCAACATATGCTCAAAAAATTGAAGCACATTTATAAAATGTAATTCAACTAAATTATAAGAAAGCTCAACAATTTGTTGAGCTTTTTCTTTTTATAATTATATTTACAATCATTCATTATAAAAGTGAGTATATCAGTTAAACACATATCAGAATTAAATAATCTTGAACTTTTGGCAAATCAAGTTGTTGAAGGTTTTATAACAGGAATGCACAAAAGCCCGTTTCACGGTTTTTCAGTAGAGTTTGCTGAACATAGATTGTACAATAAAGGAGAAAGCACTCGCCATATTGACTGGAAATTGTATGCGAAAACGAAGAAGTTGTTTGTAAAACGCTATGAAGAAGAAACCAATTTACGCTGTCATTTAATTATTGATAATTCTGCTTCTATGCATTATCCAGTTATTAAAAATCCGACATTAGATAATTTATCAAAAATTGGATTTTCAGCTATTGCTTCGGCTGCTTTAATGGAAATATTGAAAAGACAACGAGATGCCGTAGGGCTGAGTATTTACAGTGATAAGAGTGATTATTATGCACCTGCTAAAGGAAGTGATCGTCACAGACGGATGTTGTTGGCTCAATTAGATAATTTGCTTAAAGAGCAATCTTCCAAAACAACAGACACCTTTAAAATGCTTCATCAAATTTCTGAAAAGGTACATAGAAGGTCTTTGATATTTTTATTTACCGATATGTTTCAAGATGATAAAAACGAAGATGAATTATTTGAGGCATTGAGACATCTAAAATACAATAAACACGAGTTGGTTTTGTTCCATACTTATGATGGTAAAAAAGAATTAGACTTCGATTTTGAAGATACTCCGAAAAAATTTGTGGATGTTGAAACAGGGGAGCAAATTAATTTATATGCCTCTTCTGTACAGAAATATTATAAAGAAAATGTATCGAAATATTTTAATCATTTGAAATTGAGATGTATGCAATATAAAATAGATTATGTTCCTGTGGACATCAATAAAGGCTTTGAACAAGTTTTAATTTCGTATTTAATAAGCAGGAAAAAATATTTATAAATTTTATTTAAAAATGTTTGTAAATATAAAAAACGCGCTTATATTTGCATCCGCTAAGAGCAACGGTCTGGTAGTTCAGCTGGTTAGAATACCTGCCTGTCACGCAGGGGGTCGCGGGTTCGAGTCCCGTCCAGACC
>Ga0209345_10006546_pt1 | contig 10531 bp, 8 predicted proteins | sample Cruoilmetagenom7_FD_187294 | JGI IMG/M metagenome (GOLD analysis project Ga0209345, IMG submission 187294) | Oil polluted marine microbial communities from Coal Oil Point, Santa Barbara, California, USA - Sample 7 (SPAdes) (version 2) | ecosystem: Environmental > Aquatic > Marine > Oil seeps ... | reverse complement strand
ATCTACAGATAAGCCGCTATTACACGAAGAACAAATACCTTATGACAAAGTAGTTCATAAGAAGTAAACGAATAGTCCCCCTGGCAATGGCTTAAAGGCATAATTCAAATGAGTTTCAAAATTTCTGATGGAATGATATTGACGGACGTTCTGATTTGACTCGTTCCATTCCCAACTGTGGCTCTCTACATCTGACTAAAACCCGTAAAAAGGGTACAACGCAAAATCCGGCACAAAACTTGCGTTTAGCAATATCCTGTGTTACTCTTATCTTCTCTCCTTCCCCCCTATCGAGGTGTTGAAAATGAAAGAAATCTCAGGGAAAAACCTTGTTTTTTTTCGTTCTCTTCCAAAATTACCCGTTGTCCTCTCATGTTTACTTATTCTCAATACATTCTTGTCACTAACGGCACATGCAAGTAACGAAAGTTATTCAATCCATTTCAGATCATACAAGGACGCGAAGAATGCAGATGAAGAGATAGCCATACTAAAAAGATTCGGTTATGATTCTTTTTATCGATATGAGGACGTAAAAGGCAAAGGAAGATGGTACATGGTCTACGCTGGAAAGTATCGATCGGAAAGAGTCGCAGAAAGGGAAGCCAAAGCGTTAAAAGAGTCAGGGCTGATAGGGGACTATACAATAAGAAACATTGCTGAATTACCCGATTCTACTGAACCTCCCCATACTGATTTTAGTGAAAGTGATTATGGACGAGATGATTACTGTTTACATGTTAGCTCATTCAAAAAAAGACCTATTGCAGATAGGGTTGTTGGTGAGTTGAGAGGTTACGGTCTCAATCCATTTCTTACCCAAGAAGAGGTTTCAGGGAAGAGCATATTCCGCGTCTATATTGGAACATTTCGTGATGAACGTGAGGCCTTGGTCAAAGGCTTAGAATGGAAGACAAAGGGTTTAATATCATATTATAATCCGGTCAGGCTTGCTGAAAGGCTGAGGCATAGATACAGGCCAGACGACCCGCTACGATAATAGCGCTGAGACCATCTGTTCGGAGCCCGGCAAGCCATTCTATAGATTTTCATATATTAAATTTCACGGCGTTATCGGTCGGAATCCTCGACGACGTACTCAATGTACGACTTACTCTGATTCCTCCCTCTGGCCTTGTGAAATTAAATATCTGAAAATCTATACAGTCAAGGGGAATTAGGGACATGGAAGGGAAGACGTCGTGCTAATCTCAAAGGTAAATAGCACTATCGACAAGTACCGGTTGCTTGAGAAAGGTGACAGGGTTGTGGTTGCGGTGTCAGGTGGACCTGACTCGGTCTTTCTTCTCCGTGCATTGAACGAATTGACAAAGGATTTGAATCTAACCCTAATAGTGGCCCACCTGGATCATTGTATTCGAGGGACAGCATCGAAAAGGGATTGCAGGTTCGTAGAGGATTTGGCAAAAGGGCTGGGGTTGCCTTTTGAATCCAGATCCGTGGATGTGCCCGGTCTTAAAAAGGCTGAGAGACTCTCCACGGAACAGGCCGCCAGGCGCGTTCGATACAACTTTTTCATGGATACACTGAAAGGGTTTGGCGCCCAAAAGGTAGCGATGGGCCACAACGCAGATGATCAGGCAGAAACTGTGTTGATGAGGTTGATAAGAGGAGCTGGAGTCAAAGGTCTCTGTGGGATCCCTCCCATCCGAGACGGCATCTTTATCCGGCCCCTTATTGAGGTTCGACGATCGGAGATAGAGACGTTTCTAAAAACAAACGGTATCGAGTTCGTTATTGACATTTCAAACAAAGAAGATATCTATTTACGCAATAAGATACGTAACTCCTTAATTCCTTTATTGATGAGGGAATATAACCCTGGTATTGTTCAAAGTTTGATTCAGACCTCTGAGATATTGAGAAAAGAGGACCAATTTCTCAACAAGATTGCCTTCGATCTATTCTCACAGTCCCGTGTTTATGGAGGCGATAAATCAGTAACCCTGGATATTTCACATCTGCGGAAATTGGACGAGTCAATGCAGATCCGGATATTGAGAAAGGCGATAGATTCATTTTCCGGTAATCTAAAAGGGATCACTTTTAAGCATTTTGAATCGATATTGCTGATGCTCTGTAACAGAGAAGGAAATAAATTTTTGAACCTGCCAAGAGGAATCCTCATTGAGAGGAGATACAATGAACTGATAATAAAAAGGGAAGAAAAAGAAAGGCCTTTTTACTATTCATTTTCTCAAATCCCCTGTTTTGTTAGACTGGAAGAGGTTGGTAAGAACCTGGAATTTAAGATTATTTCTCCTGATTACCGTTTGAAATTGGATATTCACCCTAACATAGCATTTATGGATTACGACCAAGTTAGATTTCCTATTATTATAAGAAGTTTTAGAGAAGGGGACAGGTTTCAACCTATGGGTTTAAAGGGTACTAAAAAACTCAAAGATTTTTTTATTGACACTAAAACTCCCAAATCGATCCGAAAACGGGTACCCCTTCTGGTCTTTGATGACTTGATAGCATGGGTGATTGGTTTGAGGATAGATCATAGAGTGATGGTTAGGGAGTATACCAAAGAGATCCTTCAGGTGAGAATCTCCTGAATACGCGTTTTGATCAAGGATGATTGATTTTATATTGTAATTTATCGTAATCTGTATTATATATTCCATAGATTATGGGGAGTTTATAGGTTTTTATATATGAAAATCTATAGAACGAATAAGGCCATTCGTTCAAATATTTATTAATTACGGCCGCGAACATATGCAGGAAAAATGAACGGAAAAATGAATTTATTTCACAAAAACATGGCTTTGTGGCTGATTATTACCTTAATGATAATATTGCTGTATCAGCTCTTTAACAGACCTCAGATGTCCTATGAAAACATTGTATTCAGTGAATTCCTTTCTGCTGTTGAAAAAGGCACTGTCCTAGAGGTTATGATTCAAGGTGATAATATCCGTGGTAAATACTTGGATGGAAGAGCATTCAAGACATTTGCACCACGGGATCCTGACCTGATCAGAACACTGAGGGATAAACAGATCGTAATATCTGCTAAGCCTGAGGAAACGTCGCCCTGGTACGTTGGCGTCCTTTTCTCCTGGTTCCCGATGCTTCTGCTTATTGCTGTATGGATATTCTTTATGAAACAGATGCAGGGTGGGGGTAAGGCAATGTCCTTTGGAAAAAGCAAGGCCAGGTTGCTTTCGGAACATCAGCACAAGGCGACCTTTGAGGATGTGGCCGGTATTGATGAGGCAAAGGAAGAGCTGCAGGAGATCATAGAGTTTTTGAGAAATCCCCAAAAATTTACGAAATTGGGTGGGAGAATTCCCAAAGGCGTCCTCTTAATGGGCGCCCCAGGTACTGGAAAAACATTATTGGCGAGGGCGATCGCGGGAGAGGCGGATGTCCCCTTCTTCTGTATAAGCGGGTCTGATTTTGTCGAGATGTTTGTGGGCGTGGGAGCATCTCGAGTTAGGGATCTGTTTGTTCAGGGAAAGAAAAATGCCCCATGTATCATATTTATCGATGAGATCGATGCTGTTGGGAGACATCGAGGTGCTGGGTTGGGAGGAGGACACGACGAAAGGGAGCAGACGCTGAATCAATTGCTGGTAGAGATGGACGGGTTTGAGTCTAAAGAAGGTGTGATCCTAATCTCAGCCACAAATAGGCCGGACGTGTTGGATCCGGCATTGCTGCGCCCGGGGAGATTTGATCGACAGGTGGTAGTGCCATTGCCGGACATAAGGGGAAGGGAAGGGATATTGAGAGTACACACCAAGAAGACCACTTTAGCCGATGGTATGGACTTTGAGGTATTATCCAGGGGAACCCCTGGTTTTACCGGAGCTGATCTGGAGAACTTAGTAAATGAGGCTGCTTTACTGGCAGCGAGGAAAGATAAAGTAAAAATTGAGACCGTGGATTTTGAGGCGGCCAAGGACAAGGTCATGATGGGGGCTGAGAGAAGGAGCATGATCATAAGCCTTGAGGAAAAACGCAATACAGCTTGCCATGAGGCAGGTCACGCCTTGATTGCCAGGTTGTTGCCAGGTACGGATCCTATCCATAAAGTAACTATAATCCCCAGGGGTAGGTCGTTGGGTTTGACCCAACAACTGCCCATAGACGAAAAACATACATACCCCAAGCAATATCTATTAAACAATATTGCCATCTTACTCGGCGGGAGGGTGGCCGAAGAGATAATATTGGGAGATCTCACCACCGGCGCCGGCAACGATCTTGAAAGAAGTACAAGTTTAGTAAGGAAGATGGTCTGTGACTGGGGGATGAGTGAGGAGTTGGGCCCCCTTACTTTTGGTAAGAAAGAGGAGCAGATATTTCTTGGCAGAGAGATTGCTCAACACCGGGACTACAGTGAGGACACCGCTAGAAAAATCGATAAAGAAGTCAAGAGGATTGTTACAGAGAACTATGAAAAGACAAAAAAACTTTTGAATGACAATATCCACCTCCTGCATGAGATAACCAATGCGTTACTGGACAAGGAGGTCCTCGATGGAGAGGAGATTAATAGCATAGTAAAGGAAGGGAAGCCGGCTAATAACAACGCTGACGATAAGAGAGTTAGGAAGCCAAGGAGGAGGAGGACGGCAGATAAGCCTCCAAACCAAAGAGATATAGCATGACCTATAATACCAGGGTTCTGAGTGTTAGATGCAGGAAAGATGCGTTACAGGAATTAAGAGAGATCAGAACCGACCCTTTTGCTGTTCTATCCTTGTCTTCTAAGATGGTTTACATTAACCTGAAACTGGAGGGCGTGGGATGTGAAGTAGCAGATATCCTGGAACAGGAAATGCGCTCAATAGGCGGCGATGCCGCAGTTGCCCAAAGAGCTGCGCGTGGCGCCATTGGATCAACAGATGTCATCCTGGTTGGCAGTTACAATCATTTCAGGAGACTCATTGAAAAGGTTAATCTCCAACCGTTTGGGCAAAACGGATTAGTGGATGAAATCGAAGATGCCATCGACAATTTCGATAAAGACGGCTTCGTCATCAGGAGCAAGAAGGCCCATTTAGACCTCAGTCAGCGGACCCACATTATGGGGATTGTTAATGTGACACCAGACTCTTTTTCAGATGGAGGACTTTTCCTCAACCCCGAAAGTGCCCTTTCCCATGCCCTCAAACTGGTTGATCAGGGGGCGGATATCATAGATATAGGAGGAGAGACTACAAGGCCGGGTTCAAAACCCGTCAATGCTCAAGAAGAGATAGACCGGGTAGTCCCTTTGATAAAGGGTCTTGCTCCTAAGATCAGTGTACCCATCTCAATAGACACCTACAAATCTATTGTGGCAGAAAGGGCCATCGAAGCCGGGGCCGAGATAATAAATGACATAAGCGCCCTGCGCTTCGACCCCGACATGGCCCGGATCGCTGCCCACTATGATGTTCCCGTTGTTCTCATGCACATAAAAGACACCCCTTTCGATATGCAGCAGGCCCCACACTATGAATCCCTGATCTCCGAGATCATTCAATATCTAAGAGAAAGTATTGAGATTGCTCAAAAAGCGGGTATAGATGCTGACAAGATTATTATAGATCCGGGCATCGGATTTGGAAAGTCTGTAGATGAAGGACACAACCTGAAGATAATTAACAAGTTGTCAGAATTTAAAAACTTAGGTAAACCTATCCTTGTGGGTCCATCAAGGAAGCTATTTATTGGTAAGATATTAGAAGTCGGCGTGAATGAGAGGGAAGAGGGAACCGCTGCTGCTGTTTCAGCGGCAATACTCAACGGGGCCAATATCGTGCGGGTGCATAACGTGGATATGACAAGAAAGGTTGTAAAGGTTATTGACGCGATCAAGGATGTAAATTGATAGAAAGCCACAAAGGAGGGGTCTTTTGGGGAAATTATTTGGCACAGACGGTGTAAGAGGGGTTGCAAATATTGAACCTATGACCGTTGAAACGGCAACACAGTTGGGAAGAGGAATCTCCTATGTGTTTAAGAGTGCACCGAGAAGACACAAGATTGTGGTTGGAAAAGATACCCGTCTGTCCGGATATATGATCGAGAATGCCCTGACTGCCGGTATCTGTTCTATGGGGGTTGATGTCTTAGTGGTCGGTCCTTTGCCGACCCCTGGGATCGCCTTTATTACATCCAGCATGAGAGCGGATGCAGGGGTTGTTATCTCTGCTTCTCACAATCCTTTTCAAGACAATGGGATAAAGTTTTTTTCCAGAGATGGTTTTAAGCTACCCGATGAGATAGAGACGGAGATAGAAAGACTGGTCTTCTCAGATAGCATCGATTATCTCCGTCCGACAGCCGCAGAGGTGGGAAAGGCGTTTCGGGTCGATGATGCTGTGGGCAGGTATATAGTATTTCTCAAAGGTACATTCCCGAAGGACTTGACATTGGAAGGTTTTAAGATCGTCCTGGACTGTGCAAATGGAGCGGCCTACAAGGTAGCTCCTGCTGTCTTTGGGGAGTTGGGGGCAGAATTGGTTACATTCGGTGTTGAACCCAACGGGGAAAACATTAACATGGGTTGTGGCTCTTTATTTCCGGAAGTAATCAGTAAGGCGGTTAGAGAGAATAAAGCTGATGTGGGGATAGCCCTCGATGGGGATGCTGATAGGGTGGTCTTTGTTGATGAGAACGGCGCTTTGGTTGACGGCGACCACATCATGGCGATCTGCGCGGCTGGGATGATGAGGAACAATAGACTCAAGAAAAACACATTGGTGGCTACTGTAATGAGCAATATTGGGTTGGAAATAGCCATGAAAAACATGGGAGGAAAAATCGTTAGAACGGCCGTAGGGGACAGGTACGTAGTTGAAGAGATGTTGAAAAATGGTTATAACCTTGGGGGTGAGAAGTCTGGTCACATTCTATTTCTAGATCACAACACCACTGGGGATGGAGTTATATCCGCATTGCAGGTATTAGCTCTTATGAAGAGACAAGATAAAAAATTGTCCGAATTGACTAAGATAATGGAAGCTTACCCACAGGTTTTGTTAAACGTAGAGGTGAAACAAAGAAGGGAGATAAACGACATCCCGGAGATCGCTTCTAAGATACAAAATATAGAGCAGAAACTTGGGGATAAGGGGAGGATCATCATCAGGTTTTCAGGGACTGAACCCGTACTAAGGATAATGTTAGAGGGGGAGGATGAAGCAGAAATCATTACTATGGCGCAAGAGCTTAAACATTGTGTGGAGACGGTTTTGGGAGTATAGTGGAGGTATGCTAAGTGGCTCGATTGTCAGTAAATGTTGACCATGTTGCGACCATAAGAGAAGCTAGAAGAATAAGTGAACCAGATCCTGTCACAGCAGCGGCAATCACCGAACTGGCCGGTGCTGACGGAATTATAGTCCACCTGAGGGAGGACCGGAGGCATATAAAAGACAGGGACCTCTGGCTACTCAGGGAGACAGTCAAGACGAAACTGAACTTGGAGATGGCGCCAACCAAAGAGATGGTCAAGATAGCGCTGGAAGTTAAGCCCGACATGGCAACTTTGGTGCCGGAAAAGCGCGAAGAGTTGACTACTGAGGGGGGACTGGATATAATTCCAAACAGAGAACAAATAAAGGACTCCGTAGCGTTGCTTAAAGAAGGAGGGATCCTAGTCAGCATCTTTGTTGATCCGGATATAGACCAGATTAAAGCTGCTCACCGAGTTAGCGCCGATTATGTGGAGATCCATACCGGTACGTTCTGTGATACCACGGACAGGATTGAGAAAGATAAAGAACTTGAAAGGATTGTTACTTCTGCCAGGATGGCGTCTAAAATAAGGCTGGGTATAAATGCCGGTCACGGCTTGAACTATCAGAACATCAAGAGCCTAACCGGGATCGACGAGATTGAGGAATTCAGTATCGGCCACAGCATAGTCTGTAGGGCTTTGTTTGTGGGGTTTTATAAGGCGGTTAAAGAGATGATAGCGCTGATATAAGTTTTTAGATTGAACAAATCTAACCTATAGATTTCCATATATTAAACCTATATATCTGAGCGCCAACTTGAGGAAGTCATTTCGTCCCCGTCCCTATGCTTTCATGGGAAAAGGTTAAGTCAGGCTATGAAGAATGCGGAAAGTTGTTGGCACTCTTTGCATCGATAAGGGAAGGATCTGAACATTAGGCGCTCAAAAGGACAGACTCCTATGATCATAGGTATAGGCATAGACATTGTAAAGACACCAAGGATCGAAAGCATGCTCAAGAAGTGGAAGGACAATTTTATGAATCGAGTCTTCACACAAAAAGAGGTAGACTTCTGTACGAGGAAGAGGCAACCCGGCCAGCATTTTGCCATACGATTCGCCGCAAAAGAGGCATTTTTAAAGGCCTTAGGGTTGGGGATGACTGCGGGCATACCATGGAAGGATATTGAAATCACCAACAACGGGATAGGTATGCCCTTAATTGAGCTTCACGGTAAGGCTGGAGAAACCTGCCGCAAGAAGAATGTGAAAAATGTCCTTGTAAGCCTTTCCCACGAAGGTGAATATGGAGTTGCTCAAGTAATATTGGAGGGTTAGGTCAGGGTGAAGATAGTTACATCTGAGATTATGCGAAGGTTAGACAAAAGGGCTATTGAAGAATGCGGAATTCCAGGGATAGTTCTAATGGAAAATGCCGGTAGAGGGGCGGCAAGTATTATTGAAACAAGTTATCCCGTGCTTAACAATAAAAAGATTGCTATCTTTTGCGGTAAAGGGAACAATGGAGGTGATGGCTTTGTTATTGCAAGACACCTTTTTAACGGAGGCGTTGAAGTAAAGGTTTATCTTTTGACTGCCGGAGATAGTCTGCAGGGGGACGCTAAGGTTAACTTCCGTATCCTTAGGCAAATGGGGATAGATATCGTTGAGTTGGTGGGTGCAAACTCCCTCGATTTGGTACGGAATGAACTAAAGGACTATGATTTGGCAGTAGATGCCATCTTCGGAACTGGATTAAACTCTGAGGTAAGGGGCATCTATCGTGAGGTTATAGAAGTCTTGAACTGTACGAATATCCCCAAGGTTGCCGTTGATATACCCTCAGGCCTTAGCGCCGACACCGGGAAGGTTCTGGGAACCTGTATAAGAGCAGACCGGACCATCACGTTTGCTCATCCCAAACTGGGATTGCTTATCCATCCAGGATTAGAATACGTGGGGGAGTTATATACAATCGATATCAGCATCCCCGATTACTTGATCGAGGAGGAAAGGATACAAAACTACATTATTGATAGAGATGAGCTAAAACTCATTATTTCACCCCGAGTTCTCAATTCCCATAAAGGAGATTTCGGGCACCTTCTGGTGGTTGCAGGGTCCACGGGTAAGACTGGAGCTGCAGTTTTAACCTGCCAAGGGGCTATGAGGGTCGGGGTCGGGCTTGTTACCCTCGGCCTCCCTGAGGGCCTCAACCCAATCATGGAGAATAAGTTGACAGAGGTAATGACCGAACCTCTATTGGAAGACACCCCAGGGTTCTTAGGTATAGGGGCCTTTGATAATGTCATGAGATTGGCCGAGAAAAAGAATGCACTGGCTATAGGGCCTGGGATATCTACAAAGGATGAAACGGTAAAGCTTGTTCAAAGGATCATCAAAGAGATCGACATCCCGGTTGTGATTGACGCTGATGGTTTAAATGCCCTATCAAAAAATGTAGAGATATTGAAAGAAGCAAAGGCGCCGATTATGTTGACCCCTCACCCAGGTGAGATGGCAAGGTTGACAAACACCTCTGTCTCTGAAGTCCAGAATCAAAGGATAAAGGTATCTCGAGGATTTGCTCAGGAATATAATATACATCTTGTTTTGAAGGGATCTAGAACCATCATTGCAGATCCTAACGGAAATATATACATCAATCCTACGGGTAATCCGGGGATGGCTACAGGTGGTATGGGGGATGTGCTGACCGGTATGCTATCGAGTTTTCTTGCCCAGGGGTTCAATATGGTGAATGCTGCTAAATTAGCGGTCTTTTCCCATGGCTTGGCAGGGGATGCTATAGCCTCTGAGAGGGGAGAGACAGGTCTGCTTGCCACAGATGTTATAGAAAGAATGCCTGCAATTTTAAACGGATTAATATAGATTTTCAGTAAATATTCGGTTAACCCATCCCCCATGAAGGTAACAAGCCGTTTTTATGATGAAATTATGAAGATTGATTTTGAGGCCTTTGCTTAAAATGTACCGTAACATACTGAAATTACAGCATTCCGATATGGGTTAACCGAATATTTACGATTTTCAGATATTAAATTTCACAAGGCCGGAGGGAGGATTCCGACTGATAACGCCGTGAAAGTTAATATCAGAAATTTTGAAACTCATTTGTAATTATGCTTTTAAGCCATTGTCGGGGGGGGACTATTCGTTTACTTCTTATGAACTACTTTGTCATAAGGTATTCGTTCTTCGTGTAATAGTGGCTTATCTGTAGATAGGGGTTTGCTGACAAGGCTTTACGTATAATAAGTAACCGAATAGCCCCCCCCGACAATTTGTAGCTCATAATTG
>Ga0209345_10006545_pt1 | contig 10533 bp, 8 predicted proteins | sample Cruoilmetagenom7_FD_187294 | JGI IMG/M metagenome (GOLD analysis project Ga0209345, IMG submission 187294) | Oil polluted marine microbial communities from Coal Oil Point, Santa Barbara, California, USA - Sample 7 (SPAdes) (version 2) | ecosystem: Environmental > Aquatic > Marine > Oil seeps ... | reverse complement strand
GATATGGTCAGCGCTATGCTTTTCCACCAAGGCTTCTTTGTGCAAGCAAATAATCCTCTATTACAACCCTTCCTAAATTATCCGACGAAGTAAAGAAAACCCTGCCGGCGTTAATCCTGGCCAGCTCAGAAGCAAATTTCTTCAGCTTAGGTCTCTCGCCCAACATCAATATATTTAAAGTAATACCTTCCTTTTTGTATTGCAAAACTTCCTTTTTTATCCCGGGCACAGCCTTTTCAAATCCAACATACTTCCCGGCTTCAGTATTTGGCTCTGTATCTGTAATGAGGTATACCTGTTTATTCCCTCTTTCATTTCGAAGAGTCCTTCTGCCGGCGAGCAAAGCAACCTTTATGTCCGTGGTACTGCCCGGGAAGTTTATGTTCAGGATCTCCCAGTAGGGTATCTCCTTTGTCTCTGAGGAATAGAGAATAACCTTCAAGGTGTCGGCCGGTCTCTTTAACCTGGCCAGGGCCAAACATGTATCTATGGCGGCGTGTCTCTTCTCCTCACCCATACTCCCGCTTTCGTCCACCAACAAGGCCATGCTGATTCTATTCTCATCATTTTTCTCATAGACCTCAAAGTCTTCTCGTTCCAGAGAGATCACAAGTCTCCCGCTCCTGGGATCGCCAGGGACATCTTTTTTTAAGGCGTTTCGTTCCAAGGCATTAAAGAGCGTTTTTTGAATATCAATAAACTGATAGGCGTCGCCGTATTGATACTTTCTGGTATGTGGGGCCAACTCCAGACCGCTGCCCGCATCTTCCACTTTATGTGCCCCGGTTTCCTTCTTAATGAGATTTTGAAGTTTAAGCATCGCTATGTTTGCAAGCTTTCGGCCACCTTTTTGAGTTATTACGATCTGCCCCTCCTCCAGTTTCAAATCACCTTGGTCAATGTATCTCTCTAGGCAACCTTCCACATCCTCAGGCAAAAGTCCGTCGGCCAGGTTGTCGTACCCATCCTCCACCCTGATATGATCTCCCGGGTCATCTCCTCTAATCCTTTTTCTTACATGCTCGAGTACCTTGTCCCTGATTACACCCTTCCCGCCATCCCGCAAGTGCTTTAGCAATTCCCTCACTGAACCGCTACTGGAATAACCAAGCTCCTGCAAAAGCCTGCCTTCCTCCTCCTCCTCCTCCTCTTCTTTTTCAAGGAGGCATCTCCTGCAATATTCCATCTACCTTGTCCCCTTTTTACCATGTAACCATTTTAGGTATAAAAACCCTACCCTGAATCTCATCTTCCGTTACCAAATTACTGTGCAAGGCCGCGTTTATAACAACCTCTAAGGCTGAATAGTTGTATTGCTCTGATGTTTCTCTGTCGGCGCTGTCGGGATCACTAAAAAGCCTCTTCTCCTGTTCGTTGACAAGCTCAACCCTTACCTTCTCCCTTGCCTTCATTTTCATACTCTTTATGACCCTGTTTAATTCCCCATAGGTTTGGAGGGTATACGTGACATCCCTTAGCTCCGAAGAGCATATTGACCTTACCTCTTGTGCAAGTATCCCGGTATCTGCCTCCCCCAGGATAGAAGATGCCAAGTTTTCAAACGCATTCCACAGTAGATCTTCACTTATTTGATCGGTCTTCTTAAAGGTCTCTTCCGGGTTTTCGAAGTCTATCCAGTCGGGTTTCAACTCGATTCGGCTCCGCAGCGCCAGCTTTAATCCGTCGAAGGCATCTTTCAGGTATCCCACTTTTCTGTTCTCCAGCTCAGCGCTGGCATAAGTATGATCGAGGGCCCTATAACCACCTCTAAGGCTGGTCCTTCTGTCCAACACCCCACATTTCCTGCTGTGGCTAATACTCTCGTTCAGAAGGTACATTATCCACCAGGGAAGAACCACTTTTCTTTCAATTTCTCCCAGGCTTATCTCGCGAGGGAGGTAATCTTCCTCCTCCTTCTCAAGATAGGCCTTTGTGTCAAATTTTTCCCTTAGCATTATCTCCATCTCTATTTCCTTGCCGGGCAGAGGCATATAGATGAGTTCCAACCTGTCCAAGAGTGGACGGGGGACCTCATTGACATGGGAAAAACCCTGTGGATTTCCAGTGGCCACTACGATGATGTCAAGAGGGTGTTCCCAGTTATACTCTTCGAGGATCGCCTTCTTTTCTTCTAAGATAGGATGCAACAAGACCTGAACCTTGGTCCTGATAGCCGGCAATTCATCAACAAATAATATACCTCGGTTGGCCCTAAATACACCGGTGCCAGCAAAAACCAAGGCGTCAGTCGGGCTTTTACCCTGGGCTATGGCGTGGATATCCTTCAACCCTAATAACTTCCCTTCATCGGTATAGTCATTGCCTTGAATGCGCGAAAATCTATGTTCACCTGGCACCAGCTCATATTCTTTTTCCGAATCCTTATTAGCTCTGCACCCTGGACACAATAAGTGCGCAGGCCATTTTGGGTCATCATTATAAGGGCAGCCTTTTATTCTGGGTACAGGGGATAAGAGCTTGGTCAAGGATTTCGCCAGCCTTGTCTTCCCCGTTCCTTCCTCAGAAACCAGATAGATATGGTAGCCAGAAAGCAATGCCCTCAAGACATCCCTTTTTGTTTCCTCCCTGCCTTGAATATCCGGCAACACATCTTCTCCTCTTCTAATCTTATCCAAAATGGAGGCTCTCAGTTGATATACGACCGAAACCGGCTGGTAATAATCCAAACTAAACTTTTTTGTCACAATTTTTCCCTCCGTGTAAGTGCGATCATTGGTTCTGATCTCAAAGAGATAACAACTCTCCTCTCTACTGTTAGGTTATTTTATAACAGAATCGCACAGAAATGCCAAATTATAGGTTTTCAGAGATTAAATCACAAGGCCGGAGGGAGGAATTACGAGTAAAGCGTACATTTAGTACGTCGTCAAGGATTCCGACCGATAACGCCGTGAAATTTAATCTATGAAAATCTATACAGTTTCTCCCCGTCCCTTACCATTCACGGCTATCGGTTTTTTAAAAAATAGTTTGACATGAAAACAATTTTATGGGATAATTCATACCTCTTTGTGTCAAGTAGTGAAGCGGCTTCAGCTACCGATTCGTAGATACAAAACCACCACGTCACTTACAGATCTCGCCTTATTATTGCTGTTAGGTATCTCTTCGGTAAAATCACAACACAGTGTACATATTACACCCCTCATCCACAGACGGACAAGAAAAAACAAGGAGCGCCTGGTCGCCGGTGCGAAAAATGTTGCTCTTTGTAAGGCCATATCATATCAGCTTAGGGACGAGGACAGCTTCACTCACTAACAATCTTTCTCAAAATGAATCAAGAAGGTTTGTCAGATCATTCAATTCATATTCCGACAAACTGCACAGGTTGAAATTTTTTACCTTTTTATAATTAATTAAACAAAAGGAGGGGACATTATGATGGCAGAAGCAATCCCAAAACTAGGCACCATTTCTTTTGAAGAACGGGCAAAGAAGGCAAAGCCATATGACTGGGGATATGGTTGTACACCCAGGGTTGCTAAGCTGAGAGATGAATGCTTTTTAAAGGGGGTCGTGATAAAGGACTGGGCGGAAGTAATTAGCGGGGTTGGAGAGGTTACCTTCCGAAAGGAAGTAAAGCTTGACGTCGATAGGGCAAGGATTGTAACTAATGCTTTTAAAGCAACCGAAGGCAAAGCCCCTGTTATTCGAAAGACAGAGGTTGTCGCCCGGTTGTGTGATGAGATGCCTATCTTTATTAAGCCTGGAGAGCTTATCGTCGGAGACCCTAATGGTGCGTCCAATAAGGTAAGATGGTTTCCCGAAATATGTGTGTCTTATATCCCCAACGGGCTGGAGACCGGCTTCAAGCATCTTGTGACACCCGAGGAGAAAAAAGAGATCCTAGAGGATATTTATGAGTACTGGAAAGACAAAAGCCAGGAATATATTGTGCAATCGAACCTGCCGGATGAGATAATGCCGTTTGTGGAACGTTCCATGGAGAATCCATGCTTCTACGCAAACCTCTGGAACACCGGACGTCAGCTAATGGACTATGATTATGAGAGTATTTTCCGTGGAGGCGTCAAAGCAAGGATTGAAAAGGCCGAGGCAAAATTAGAGGAGTTGCTAGGTAAGTATTCCGAAATGCACCCTGCCGCTTATATAAAAAAGAAGAATGCATGGGAGTCTATGATCAAATCCGGAAAGGCGCTCATCAGGTATGCCGAAAGGCACGCGGAACTTGCCAGAGAACAGGCTAAAGAGGAGAAGGACCCGGTTCGCAAGAAGGAACTGGAAGAGATCGCCGCTGTTTGTGACTGGGTGCCGGCAAACCAGCCTCGCACCTTTCACGAAGCGCTCCAGTTTTTCTGGTTCAATGAGGTGGTGAGCAGGTTTCTTGTGGTTCCCGGCAATGGATCCGGCACCCGATTGGACCAGATATGGTGGCCTTACTATGAGGCAGACATGAACGAAGGACGGATCACCAGACTTAAAGCGCTGGAGCTGATAGAATGCTGGATGCTTAAGGTTCAGGAGGTGGGTAGCTATGGCGAGGATCCGCAAACCTTTACCTTGGCCGCAGGTGGTGAGAATTTTTACACATCCAATATCGGTGGTACCAAGGAGGATGGAAGGGATGCATCGAATGACCTAACATGCTTAGTTTTGGAAGCGTTAGCCGACACCCGTTTCAACCAACCTCCTGTCATGTTTCGTTATCATCGCAACGTAAACCCTGATGTAGTCGAAAGGATTATCGAAACGATCCGGTCAGGGACAGGTCATCCTGCAATTTTTAATGAGGATTTGATGGAGAGATGGGCGTTGATGCGTGGTTATTCTCTTCATGACGCGAAGAGAACCCAGGCGGCAGGGTGTGTGGCTATGTCTTGTACCGGCAAACCACTTTCGTCTGGTTTTATGCCGGCGATAAGCGTTCTGGCAGCGCCCAAGATGATGGAATACGCTATATACCAGGGAAAAGATGCGTTCAGCTAGTAAGAACGGATTCGAGGTTTATCCCCCTACCCCCTAATAAGGGTGTTTATTGTTTTGATTGAAAGGAGGAACAAGGCTCATGGAAAGACCGGTAACAAAAGACCCTAGAGAAATGAAGTCATGTGATGAGTTGCTCGATGCTACATGTGAGCAATTGGATTTTTACACAAAGATATCCGCAGTATCTCATAATATCGGTCATCAGACAATCATGGAGACCAACGCGGATCCTCTTAATTCCTTGATGCTCGACGACACTTTAGAAAACGGTACGGACCTGTATGAGTATAATAAGGAGTTCGATAGCGAACCCCAATTGATAACACTCGGGTTTGTAAATATCGCTGATTCTCTGGCAGCCATCCAAAAACTGGTTTTCGATGAGAAGAAGTATACTATGGACGAGCTTCTAACCGCTCTAAAGTCAAACTGGGATGGCTATGAGGAGATGCGTCAGGATTTCCTCAACGCACCCAAGTACGGCAATGACGATGATGCGGTTGACGAATGGGCTGTGAAGGTTAAACAGAGCTTATTCGAGACCGTTCAAAAGACCAAAGATGCCTGGGGCAATCCGTTTACCATAGATGGAAGTTCAGCGATAGCTTATCAGGCATTGGCTTTGGGGATCGGGGCGACACCGGACGGCAGGATGATGAGTGACATCATGGCTGACGGGAGTTGCTCCCCTGCAGCAGGCGCAGACAAAAAAGGGCCTACAGCGGTACTTAACTCGGTCGGCAAGATACCGTTTCTCCATACAGGACTCTTTAATCAGCGCTTTATGCCGGCGTTTCTTGAGGGAGAGAATAAGAAGCTCTTTACTGAATACCTGAGAGAATGGTATGAGAAGGGGACAATCCCCCATATTCAGTTCAATATAGTTAACAGTGAGACCTTGAGGGACGCACAGGAAAAGCCGGATAAATACCCTGATCTCCAGGTTAGGATAGCGGGCTATAGCGCTTATTTCGTTGATCTGCCGTTTGAAACGCAGAACAGCATTATTTGCAGAACTGAGCATAGCTTTTAGGTCCTGACCGAGTTAGTGTCCATCCAGAAATGGCTATTTTCCGCAATCTCTGACCTGCCTGTGCGTAGCACGCAGACAGGTCAGACTCAGATGTAAGGGCACATTGCTATAGATTTTCAGATATTATAATTTCACAAGGCCAGAGGGAGGAATTCGAGTAAGTCGTACATTGTAGTACGTCGTCGAGGATTCCGACCGATAACGCAGTGAAATTTGATATATGGAAATCTATATGTGCCCCTATGTGCTCTGTGTATTTAACCTATCCTTGATTTTTTTTGTCCAATTAGAGCTGAGGGAAAGCAGAAAGGAGATTTTTTTGCGGACTACCGAAACTGAAATAAAACAAAACGAGCAAGAACATCTCTCTTTAAAAGAATATCGAGGGATAGTCTTTAATATCCAGCGTTTTTCTGTTCACGACGGACCAGGGATAAGAACCACGGTCTTTCTGAAAGGCTGCCCCCTTCACTGTCCCTGGTGTCAGAACCCCGAGTCGATGAGGCTCCTCCCAGAAATTATTACAAGAGATGTAAAATGTATAGCTTGTGGTAAATGTGTCGACATCTGTCCCCACAGAGCGATCTCCATAATGGAACATTTAAGGGTTATTGAGTGGGAGAAATGTGACTCTTGCTTGAAGTGTGCTGATGTCTGTCCTTCCAAGTCAATTGAGGTGAGCGGTGAGTATAAAAGTGTAGATGAGGTCACTGAAGAAGTAATGAGAGATTTCAATTACTACCGTAGATCACGTGGGGGAATGACTATCTCAGGGGGTGAACCTCTGGTTCAGTGGCGATTTACCCTTGCGCTGTTTAAAAAAGCCCGGCAAAAAGGGCTACACACTTCGCTCGACACCACAGGCTTTGCTAAATGGGAGGAGATGGATGAGGTGTTAAACTATACCAGTTTGGTTCTTTATGATGTCAAGCATATGGACTCAGCAAAGCATAAAGAAGTTACAGGGGTACCAAACGAACTGATTCTAACCAATTTACAAAAAACAGTAGAAAAACCCGGGATAAAGGTATGGATCCGGCGCCCGATAATCCCGGATTTTAATGACTCCGTGGAAGAATTGGAGGAACTCTGCAGGTTTGTCCTCACACTGGGGCCGGCGGCAGAGAAAATTTCATTGTTGCCGTTTCATAGGTTCGGTGAATTGAAATATACAGCCACCGGAAGGGACTATGGTTGTGATGATCTTCCTCTTATCAGCGATGAGCGAGTTGAAGAATTCAGACGACTGGTCTCTTCCCACGGTCTTAAAGTGGAGGTAGGGAAATAAGAATACGGATCTGATAAATTTGGTTGTTTAAGTCAGCGCTTATGGGGAGGGGAGACAAACTTAAAGACTACGGTATTGGTTTGATAAAATCTTTAGGTTCATCGTGGATTAGTGGGAAAAATTGTGGGAGCGGCTTTCCAGCCGCGACTGTCGCAGCTGGAAAGCCGCTCCCACAGTGAGATTGAAGTGGATAAAAAAATCAAGGCCGAAGATTTCCCCACTAATACGCGATGAACCAATCTTTATTGCAGGAGGCAAGCACGGTGATTGTTGACAAGCCATATTATAATTGGGTTTATGTGATCCCCTCCGACTGGTATTTCCCCATAGCATATAAAGGTAAGATGCTGCTCAGGGATGAATATTTGGAACATTGGGGCAAGTGGATCATTTCAGAGAGGAGGGAAACCCTCGACGAGCTTGCCGCCAAACTCGACCCTTATGTTGAAAACAGGGTTATTCAAAGCATCAAATACGATCGTTCTCCTCAAACGATCTTTGGCCTTGAGGAATGCGCAATGCTGGCCTTTTGTGATGACCGGGAAAGGGACGAAGTTTGGAATATCCTTTCGAGCTTTGGCGTAACCTTAAAGGCATGGGTATACGAGCGAGAGACCGTCGAGATGTGGATGCCCGGGGGGGTTCTTATCGAAAAATGGATTGAAGCTCACGGGTTGGAAGAAAAAGAGGCTGGGGAACTAAGGAAAGAGACTGTACAGAGATACGAAAAATGGCTTTCCAATCTTGGGAAGGAAGGGAAGAAAGGTGCCTGGACGTTTGAGCAGATGGGGTGAAGGCTGAAATGGTCAACGACGACTTTTTGAGCATCACCAGAGAAAAATTTAATCAGGCGGTGAAAGACGCAAAACCCCTCTTCTGCTATTTTAGCGTTACTGAAGCCTGCAATCTGAGATGCAAATACTGTGGGTCCGATTCGACAAAGCCCTTAGAGGATGAGCTGACCACAGAGGAAGCCTGCAGGGTCCTGGACAATATAGCCGAAGCAGGGACCATGGCCGTGTTGCTGGCAGGTGGGGAACCCACCTTGAGAGAGGACTTGGTCGAGATTGCGAGCCACGGAGCAAACCATCGTTTAAGGATGGCGGTCAATACCCATGGCCACTTCATTGACAAAGAATACGCTTGGAAATTGAGGGCTGCCGGAGTTCTGGAAGTAAAGGTCAGCATCGATGGGTTGGAAGAGACCCACGATGACAACAGGGGGAAAGGTTCCTTTAAAAAGGCAATAGAGGCGTTAACGAATTGCAGGAGCGTGGGCATACCTTTTGTAGAGATGGCAGCAACGATTTCCCGGGCAAATTATCACGAGTTGAAAGACCTGGTGGACTTGGCTATGGAACTGGAAGTAGGTATTATAGCCAATGAATTTAGCCCGATCGGCAGGCCAACTGGGATGTTTGGCCTGGTTTTGTCTCGGGAGCAAAGAAAAAAAATGCAGCGTTACCTTTCAAAAGCCCGGAAGGATCTTGGGTGGAGAAAGGTAAATTTTGAAGATATATATATTGTTTCCGAGGATGAAGAGACCAAAAGGATTTGTGCCGACCGATGCAGGCCTTGTGGATATTATGATTTTAGCGTCGGATGCATAAGCGGGATCTATGCATATTCAATAACAGCAGACGGAAAGGTAATCGGAGGAGACATTATCTTTCCGGGAGATGTGGACAGATACCAAGATCTGGTAATAGGCGATTTGAAAAATGAGCGATTGGTTGATATATGGAGGAATTCTGAAGTTCTCGACCTTTTCAGGAATAGGGAAAACTTGAAGGGAAGATGTGGGATTTGTAAGTATAAGTTTATATGTGGGGGATGTAGGAGAAGGGCTTATTTGATGGGGGATGTAATGGGTGAGGATCCCTCATGTTGGGTGGAGCACACTAAGGTTGAGTAGGATGGCTCCCTCTCCCAGCGTATAACTGTTCTTACAGACAAGTTCCTGGCCCCTCAATCCAAAACCGGAAATTTTGAAACTCATTTGTAATTATGTCTTTAAGCCATTGTCAGGGGGCTATGAATAGCCACCCCCCGACAATCCGTAGCTCATAATTTAGTTTCAAAATTTCTGAAAACAGGTTTTGGTCGGCACTTCCAAACGATATACCAAGGGGGTTTTTGTATGCCAGATAACGTTATTCAAAATGAAAAAAGCGGTATTGTCCTAAATATCCAGCGTTTTTCCATATCCGATGGGCCAGGCATAAGAAGCACGGTATTTCTCAAAGGATGTCCTTTGAAATGCCCATGGTGCTCCAACCCGGAATCACTTAGGTTAGAACCGGAGATTATCCTAGGAGGCGAGAAATGCATTGGAGATAAGAGATGTCTGGAGGCCTGCCCGCACAAGGCAATTTCCATGGTGGATGACCGATGGACCATGGATTGGCGAAAGTGCGACAACTGTCTCAAATGTGCGGAAGTCTGCCCGACTAGGAGAATAAAGATCGCAGGTATGGAAATGGCCGTGGAAGAAGTGATTACGGAAATAATGAAAGATGAGTCATTATACCGGCGCACAAATGGCGGTATTACCCTGTCCGGAGGTGAACCTCTGCTTCAATGGCAGTTCGTCATGGCCTTACTTCAAAAGGCAAAACAAAAAGGGTTGCATACTGCTGTGGATACATCAGGGTATGCGCAGTGGGACACATTCGAATCAATTGCAGATTACTGTGACCTCTTACTCTATGATCTCAAACATATGGATCCTGAAGAACACGAGCAGGCTACGGGCGTTACTAACCAGCAGATCCTGGACAACCTGCGTAAGATAGCAGCTAAGAACAAAACAAAAGTATGGATCTGGCGTCCGATAATCCCTAATTTTAATGACTCCGATGAAGAAATCAAGGAATTGTGTAAATTTGTCATTGACTTGGGATCAGTGGTAGAAAAGATTGTTCTTCTACCCTACCACAAGTTCGGTGAAGGTAAATATCTCGCAACCGGAAGGGTTTACCCTTTTCAGGGTGTTCCCTTATTGAGCGATGAGAGGATTGAAGGGGTGAAAAACCTGATAGAAAGCAGTGGACTGAGGGTAGAGGTGCTGACCTTGTGAAATTAAATACCTAAAAATCTATATTCAGAAATTTTGCGACCTGTGCAGTTGGTCGGAATATGACTTGAATGATCTTTGACGAACCTTCTTGATTCATTTTGAGAAAGATTCTTAGTGAGTGAAGCTGAAAATTGCAGATTGTTTGAGGGAGTTTGCGACCGA
>Ga0209345_10006543_pt1 | contig 10533 bp, 9 predicted proteins | sample Cruoilmetagenom7_FD_187294 | JGI IMG/M metagenome (GOLD analysis project Ga0209345, IMG submission 187294) | Oil polluted marine microbial communities from Coal Oil Point, Santa Barbara, California, USA - Sample 7 (SPAdes) (version 2) | ecosystem: Environmental > Aquatic > Marine > Oil seeps ... | reverse complement strand
AAGCAATGGAAGCCTATGTTGACAACCGGATAGGGGAGATCGAGGATGCCATAGAGGAAACCCCCAGGAGGCTGTCGGTCAGTTATACTAACCTGGGACTCGCATACAGGTACCGTGCTGATTACCAAGGGGCTGCATCCTGTTATCAGCAGGCCATAGACCTGTGGGAAGATAACCTGACTGCCGAAAATAACCTGAATATACTATTGGGTGAACCAATGAAGAAAAGAAATTTTATACAGAAGATGTTTCCCAAACCAAAATAAAATTTTCAACCAATATAAAGAAATGAAAAAAGTAATATTCTTACTACTCGCAGGATTTGTTTGCAGTTTTCTATCTGCCCAGGAAGAGGAAAAGTCACAATGGGGAATTAAATTCTCCGGTTTTATAAGTTCAGATTATTTTTACGACAGCCGGCAGGTCGTCTGTGCCCGGCAGGGGCATTTCCTGCTCTGGCCGCATCCGGAAAAACTGGATCCGGAAGGAGTTGACATCAATGCCAGGGGAGCTTTTAACTTCCTCTCCATCAGGACCCGCGCCAGGGCCACTATGACCGGTCCGGATCTTCTGGGAGCAAAAACCATGGGTGTATTAGAAGGATCCTTCTTCGGACACAGCAACGTGGATTTAAACGAATTCCGCCTGCGGCATGCTTTTGTCAAACTGGACTGGGAGCATACAGAACTGCTATTAGGACAATACTGGAATCCTTTCTTCATCCCTGAATGTTTTCCAGCAGTACTCAGCTTCAATACCGGTGCTCCATTCCAACCCTTTGCACGAAATCCACAGATCAGGGTAAGCCATAAATTGGGACCAATAAAACTTACTGCCATTGCCTTTTCCCATGCGGATTTTGCTTCTGCCGCCGGCATACGTGCCCTGCGTAATTCAATGATCCCTGAAATGCATCTGCATGCCCAGTATCAAAATGCACCATCTTCTGGCAGCACTGGTGTACTTCTTGGTGCCGGTGCAGGTTTCAAAAGGCTCGTCCCCATGATTGAAACGGAAGAGGGCTATCATACCTCTGAGGGAGTGGGCAGCTTTATCACAGAGGTCTACGGTAAATTGAGTTTCGAAAAACTAACCATCAAAGCGGAAGGGGTCTTTGGACAGAATAACTACGATTTGCTCATGATCAGTAGTTTTGGCATTAAATCAATAGATCCGGTAACTGGCCGCCAAACCTATGCCCCGACGAGCAGTTATTCGGTATGGACAGAGATCCACTCGAATAATCCCAAATGGCAACCGGGTTTATTTGCCGGGTATACCGGGAACATGGGGGCCGGACAAAATATCTCAGCCGGAGGAGTAGTTGGTACCCGTGGAGATATCGATTTTATCTATCGCATTTCACCCAGGATGATTTATAATGTTGGCAAAATGAGGTTCGGAGTGGAACTGGAATATACGGTTGCTGCCTTTGGTACCATCAATAATGAGGGTTTGGTAGAAAATTCCAAAGCAGTGGGTAACCTGCGAGCCTTGATAGGTGTTTTTTATTTCTTTTAGGCTTCTGCGACTTCGTAGATGATCTCCATACCTCTCTTGATGGCCTCCTCGTTGACTGGGATCAGGTGATGGTACCTGGCAGGCAATGACTTTTTTAATCCCTCAAGCACATTTTCAAGTTTTACCAGGGGCTTGATCTTGAGGTAACCACCAAGTACGATCATGTTAAAGGTACGGGTGGTGGACATCTTTGCGGCTGCATCTGCTGCATCTACGCGGAATATGCTGATATCCTTCCTGGATGGGTGGGTGGTGATCCCGTTCCCGTCATAAACAAGTAGTCCACCTGGTTTGACCTTGGATTCAAATTTATCGACGGACTGCTGGTTCAATAATATGGCGGTATCAAATTCGTTCAGTACCGGCGAACTGACCCTGTTATCAGACAGGATGACTGTTACATTGGCGGTTCCGCCCCTCATTTCCGGGCCATAGGAAGGGAACCAGCTGACTTCCATGTCCTGCATCATCCCGGAATAGGCAAGTATTTTTCCAAGGGAGAGGACCCCTTGTCCACCAAACCCTGCGACTATGATCTCTTCAGTCATATTGAAAGAATTTTATTCCTTATTTTACCAGTTCACCATCAACCTTGATATCTCCCAGGGGGTAGAAGGAGAACATATTCTCCTCCATCCATTTATTGGCCCTGACAGGAGACATTTTCCAGCCAGAGTTACAATTTGATACCACTTCAACAAGTGATACCCCCTTTTTCAGGTCCTGGTTCTCGAAAGCCTTCCTGATGGCCTTTTTGGTCTTCCTTACATTGCTGGGTTTATGTACAGCCTGCCTGGTTATATAATAGGTCCCTGGCAACTCGGCCAGCAGCTCGGAGATTTTGATGGGATTTCCCATGCTACTGACTTCACGGCCATAGGGTGAAGTTGAAGTAACCATCCCCTCTATCGTTGTTGGAGCCATTTGTCCCCCGGTCATCCCATAAATGCCATTGTTGATAAAAATAATGGTGATATGTTCTCCCCGGTTGCAAACATGTATAGTCTCATTGGTACCGATGGCAGCCAGGTCTCCGTCCCCCTGATAAGTAAAAATATACTTATTCGGCATCACCCGTTTCAATCCCGTAGCAACCGCCGGTGCCCTTCCATGAGCCGCCTGCTGCCAGTCAACGTCGATGAATTCATAAGCCAGGACTGAACAACCAACGGGTGCCACCGCGATGGTGTCGGACTGTATACCCATTTCCTCGATGACTTCCGCAATGATCTGGTGAACTGTCCCATGTCCGCAACCCGGACAATAAGACAGCATCTTGTCAGTCATCAGGGGAGATTTTCTGTGGACCAGGTTTTCCTCTTTAATAATGTCTTTTATAGCTATGCTCTTTGCCTCTGTGCTCATGCTTTGATGATTTTTTCTTCAAGGGCTTCCAGTACCTCATTCGGGGAATGAACCATGCCCCCGAATCGTCCATAATGTTCAACAGGGATCTTTCCATTTACAGACAGGCGGATATCTTCCACCATCTGACCGGCATTCATTTCAACCGAGAGTATCCCCTTCAGCTTCCCGGCGATTTCCTCTAAATACATTGTTGGGTAAGGATAGAGGGTGATGGGCCTGAGCAGTCCTGCTTTGATCCCTTTAGCCCTTGCCAGTTGTACTGTTTTCTGGCAAATCCTTGCGCTGGAACCGTATGCGACCAGCAGGTATTCAGCATCCTCGCAGGAGATCTCCTCGAACCTCACTTCATTTTCCTTCATTTTCTTATACTTGGCCTGCAACCTGAGGTTTCTTTTCTCCATATCGACAGCCTGAAGGTCTAGCGAGGTAATGATGTTCCGCTCACGGTCGGGAGTTTTACCAGTGGACACCCAGTCCTGGTCAAATTCAGTAGCCCTGGGTATTTGTTCAAAAAGTTCCACTTTTTCCATCATCTGCCCTATCAATCCGTCTGTCAGGATCATTACTGGATTGCGGTATTTGAAGGCCAGGTCAAACCCGAGGGGGACAAAATCAGCCATTTCCTGGACGGAGGCAGGTGCGAGAACCAGCATGTGATAATCACCATGGCCCCCACCCTTGGTGGCCTGGAAATAATCTGCCTGAGAGGGTTGGATGGTCCCAAGTCCGGGGCCTCCACGCACTATATTAGCGATTACACAGGGCAACTCGGCACTTGCTATATAGGAGATGCCTTCCTGGAAGAGTGATATGCCCGGACTGGAAGAAGAAGTAATGACTTTCCGTCCGGCACCGGCTGCGCCAAACACCATATTGATGGCACCCAGCTCACTCTCAGCCTGTAAAACGACCATGCCTGTCCTTTCTTCGGGTTTTTCCAGGGTCAGGTACTCCAACACTTCTGACTGTGGGGTTATTGGGTATCCGAAATAAGCATCTGCACCAGCCCTGATGGAGGCTTCTGCAATGGCCTCATTTCCTTTCAATAAACGGAGTTCTTTCTTCATGCTGAAATGTTAATATCCTTAGACTTCTACCTTCACCCGGTATACAGAGATCACACCATCAGGACAAACGATAGCACAATTGTTGCAACCTGTGCATTCCTCGGGGTTTTCCATGTAGGCAAAATGATAACCTTTCCCGTTCACTTTTCTTTCCATCCGGAGTACGCTGGTCGGGCATGATTCTATACAGAGTTCACAACCTTTGCACCGTTCAATATCCACTACAATCGCACCTCGCTGCTTAGCCATTTGAAATTTATTTATTTTAGCCTAAGAATTAGCTAAAATAATAATTCTAATTAATAGTCCTCATGCAGTCTGCATGATTATTATCAGGTCATCAGTGTTTTTTAACAGGATGATCCTTTACAAACTGCTGTAAACGCTTCTCTAACAAAGACATCTGATCAAAACCAACCTGTGAAACACAGGCACGTAATCCTTCTTTCCTTTCACTACCTGTGATCTCAAGGGTAATGGCACTGATCCCATAATACAATAGTTCCCTAAGCAGCCCGGCACCTGTAAAACCAGGATAGCTGAAGGTAAAGTAGAATCCATCTGCCAGGGGTTTGTCAATATCCCTGTCGTATACAATGCAAAAACCGTTACTGATAAATAATTCCTTCATGATCCTGGCCCGCTCAGCATATTCACGAACCTCGTCCACAATGTTGAATTCCCCGTTATTGGCAGCTTTCAGGATGGCTGCCACAGCGTACTGGGCGGAATGGCTGGCCCCTGCGGACAGGGCATACAGGGCCCCAAATATCATGGAATGACCGAAGCGGTCTGTTGTATAATACCGCAGCAGATCGGGATACCTCCTGTGAAACAAATCATCAGACATCACCATCATCCCGATTCGCTGTCCCGCGTAACTAAAGGTCTTGGAAGAGGAGATCAGGAGGAGGAAATTCTTGGTGTAGTTTGCGACGGTGGACTGGAACGGGGGCTTACCAGGTTCAGATACATCCTTTCTGAAATCCATGCCAAAATAGGCCAGGTCTTCTATCACAATGACATCGTATTCTGTGGCCAGGTCACCTATGATCTTTAATTCATCCTCGGTAAAACAGATCCAGGAGGGGTTATTTGGATTGGAATACAGGATACTGGAAACCTTTCCAGAATCAAGGGATTCCCTTATTTTATCCTGGAGTTTGATCCCCCTGTACTGATAGACATCAAAAGTCCGGTAGGAATGTCCAAGTACAATGCATTGTTGTTTCTGTACCGGGAAACCCGGATCAAGAAAGAGGGTTCCTTCTCTCTTCCTGTCGTTCCTGTTTGCCACCATAAAGGCAGCGATACTTCCCTGCATACTCCCAACTGTCGGTACACAGGAAGTAGGAGATACATCCAGGTCCAGGAATAATTTACAGAATCTTGATATTTCCTGTTTCAGTTCGGCGACCCCTTCCATATTTGCATATTGTGAGGCCACGCCGTTTTCTAGGGCCCTGATCTCAGCTTCTGTACCTACACTGGCTGGTTCTAGTCCGGGTACCCCCATTTCCATCCGGATAAACTCATCGCCGGTGACTGCTTGGATCTCGTTTACCACTTTCACGATCTCCCTGATCTTTGCCTGTCCCAGGTCACAGATACCCAGTTCATTGATCTTGGAGGTAACGATATGGAAATCTATAGGGGTTTCTCTGCTCATGGTTCTCTCTGTATTAAAATTTTTGATCTTATTCCTTTTCCACCCTGATCCTGGCATCAACGGCCAATACACCTGCCTTCGTTCCAAGCAGTGGATTCAGGTCCATCTCCACAATCTCCGGGGCAAGGGTCACAAGCTGTGACAGACGGTTAAGGATATCAATAAAGGCAGGTATATCAATGCCGGCCTGTCCCCGTATCCCTTCCATGACAGGATAGCCCTTCAGGCTTTTGACCATATATGCTGCCTCCCCTTGCGCAAGGGGTGCAAGTCCCGCGTTCACATCTTTCATCGCCTCTACAAATATGCCCCCCATTCCACATAGGATGAGATGTCCGAATTTCCCTTCCCTTTTCACTCCCGCAAACAATTCAACCCCCGATAGCATAGGCTGGATCATAAGGGATTTTACTCCTTCCAGTTGCATCATCCTTTCAAACTCAAGACTGACCCAGGCTGTATCCGGAATATCCAGGCTTACACCACCGATATCTGACTTATGCAAGGGACCTACAACCTTCATTACCACGGGATAACCAAACTCCTCAGCCTTCAGTACAGCATCTACTTTGCTTGCCACCACTGCCTCCCCTGCCCTTGGAATGCCGGTAGCATCCATGAGGGACTGGACCAGGTCTGGAGATAAATAACCGTCTCCCGCGGCATCTATTATATTCCTTATTTTACTATTATCAAGTTCCGGTTTTGCCTTTTCCATACTATTAAATCGAGGGGTATGGTAAACCCTGGCCAGGGATCTCCCCAGGCTTACCTCATCCGGAAAGTTGATCCTTCCATATGAGATAAATTCCTCAATTTCATCTTTTACATTTACCACGGAAGGCAGCACGGGAAATATGGGTTTGCAACAGGTTTGCATCTTCTCATGCAACAGCAGGTATACATCATGTACGCTGAACAGGCCTGGACTGCCAAATATGACTATCATGCCATCGATCTCCTCGCATTCCTGCTCACAAAAGTCTATGATGGATCCCAATTGCTGGGCCGTCCCTGTTGCAAGAAAATCTATGGGGTTGGCCACAGATGAACCCGGATATAAGTTCTCCAGCAACTTATCTGCTGCGGATCCCCCCAAAGGCGGAACTTCCAGTCCCCCTTCCGACAGGGCATCTGTAAGCATTACTGCTGGTCCCCCGGCATGTGTTATCACCGCCAGGCGTTTGCCCTTCATTTCAGGGTGCAGGAATACAGAGGCAACGTTTACCAGTTCCCCCCGGCTGTGGCACCTGACAATGCCCGCCTTGCGAAAGAGGGCATCTACGGCTATATCCGGACTGGCCAGGGCGCCTGTATGGGAGGATGCTGCCCGGCTACCCGCATCAGAGGTTCCAGCCTTGATCGCCGCCAGCCTGCATCCTTTCTGCACAAGGGAAGAGGCATGTTTGAGCAGCAGGTCGGGCTTATCGATATTTTCAATATACAATATTTTAACTTCTGAACTGGATGCCGGGTCAAATGTTTCATCCAGGTGCTGTAATATATCTTCTACGCCGGTCTGGGCGCTGTTCCCAACAGAATACACAGAGGAAAATGTTAGACCGTTCGGGATCCCGGCTTCCATAATAAAAACCGCTGTTGCCCCTGATCCTGATATGAAGTCACAACCGCCGGGATCCAATTTTGGGACCGGACTGGTGAATACACCCTGGTAATGCTGGTTAATGACCCCTATGCAATTTGGACCGATCAAGTTCCCACCAGCCGACGATATTTTGGCCGCTAAAAGGCCTTCCAGCCGGCCACCTTCATCGCTTTCCTCACCAAATCCTGCTGACAAAATGATAAATCCTTTGGTACCTTTTTCCCTGGCCAATATTTCTACGGCATCTTCACAATACCTGGCAGCAATGGCCAGTATGGCCAGGTCAATCCGGGGCAGTGATACCGGATCAGGAAAGCACTTCACGCCTTGAACCCTCTCCTCACCGGGATTTACCGCATACAGTTCTCCAGAAAATGAACCCTGCAAAAGATTTTGAAGGATCTTTCCTCCTGGTTTATGAAGGTTGTTGGAGCCACCTATCACAGCTATGCTCCGGGGCTCAGTAAGTTCTATGGCCAGCATAATTGATCTTTGGTTCTAACAAAATTAAAAAATCATGCCGGTATCTCTTGTGATAAATATCATTGTTAAAGAACATCCCACCACCAAAGATGTAAAGCTTACCTTCCCGTTGTATTTCGGTGTGGGCTACAAACTAAAGGCCCAGAAGTGGTTCGGTTTGGTGGGTCCGGGTATACGAATACGATTTTAAAGGAGTTTTTGACTATTTTTACCCTCTTATCAAAGTTAGTTTCCCATGAGAAGGATGCTTATATCTATGGCATTTGCCACCCTCTGTCTATCTCTTTATTCCCAGGTAAAACTGGACTACTACCTGCCAGATAATAACTACCTCCCCGATATCCCGGAACCTTCATCCTTTTTCGGCCACCCCGTCGGGGAATGGCACCTCAGCCATGACAAACTTACTACATACCTGTCAGACCTGGCTGGGAAATCTGACCGGGTGATTTTGCAGGAGTATGCCCGGTCCTGGGAAAACCGTCCACTCTTCCATCTCATTATTACTTCCCCGGCAAATCATGCCAGGCTGGAACAGATCAGGAAGGAACACCTGGTACTCTCGGATCCCGGATCCAAAGAGCAGCCAGATCTCACGAACATGCCAGCTGTGATCAGGCTGGGTTACAATGTACACGGAAATGAATCCAGCGCTTCCAATTCATCCGTCCTGGTGGCTTACTACCTGGCTGCATCCCGCAACCCGGAGGTACTGGACTACCTAGACAACCTGGTGATCCTGATCGATCCCTGCCTGAACCCCGACGGGTTTAACCGGCATGCCAGCTGGATCAATACGCATAAATCCCAAACCACTATGCCGGATGATAACAGCCGGGGATTTCGTGAAACATGGCCAGGGGGCCGAACCAATCATTACTGGTTTGACCTGAACCGTGACTGGATCCTGTTGCAGCATCCGGAGAGCAGGGGACGGGTGGAAGTTTTCCACCAATGGAAACCAAACGTACAGACTGACCATCATGAAATGGGGTCTTCTTCAACTTTTTTCTTTCAGCCAGGTATCCTTTCCCGTACCAATCCCATGACCCCTGAACGCACAACCGAACTGACCCGCAAGATCGGGCAATACCATGCTGCTGCACTTGACCAGGATGGCAGCCTCTTTTTTACGGAGGAGATCTTTGATGATTTCTATTATGGGAAGGGATCCTCCTATCCTGATGTTAACGGAAGTGTGGGGATCCTTTTTGAACAGGCCAGTACCAGGGGATTTGAACGAAACACAGCCCGTGGCAAACTAAGCTTCCCTTATGCCATCAGGAACCAGGTCAGGGTCTCAATTTCTTCCATCAAGGCATCCTTCGAGATGCGCGGAGAGTTGCTGGCACATCAACAGGAATTCTACAAATCAACAGGCTCACTGTTCAATGCCTCAAGCGAAAAAGCCTATATATTCGGGCAAGCTGACCAGGCAAGCCAGGCAAGCTTTTTGGATATCCTGCTCAGGCACAGGATCAGGGTATACGGGTTAAAGCAGGACCATACCATTGACGGTATTAACTACACCCCCGGCAATGCTTTCCTCATTCCCTTGAACCAACCCCAATTCAGGATGGTACAGAACTTGTTCAAGCCACAGAAGGACTTCGAGGACAGCCTGTTTTACGATGTTTCTACATGGACACTTCCCTATGCTTTCAATATTCCCTTTGCAGCCCTTGGTCAATCCAATCAAGTGGAAGAACTGATGGGTGAAGAGGTGATGGAGATAAAAAGGGAATCGGGAAAGATCCTCGGTAATGTCAGCCAGGTCGGATATATTTTCGCCTGGGATGAATATGACGCACCTGCGGCCCTGTACAGGATACAGGCAACCGGACTGATGACCCAGGTAGCTACTGAACCCTTTGTTTACCAGCACCAGGATATAAGACATTCATTTAGCTACGGGAGCATTTTTATCCCTGTACAAAAACAGGGGAAAACGCCCGAAGAGATTTATAAAATCATTGGTGGTGCCTTGCAGAAAACCTCCATCACTGCTTACGCCATAAGTACTTCCCATACCAGCCAGGGCATGGACATGGGGAGCAGCCGATTTATACCCCTCAAAAAACCGGTGATACTTCTGCTAACCGGAGACGGGGTTAGCAGTGGGGAGGCCGGGGAGACCTGGCACCTGTTGGATGCACGCATGCATATGCCCGTCGTACTTTTGGACCAGGCACAACTCAATGCGATGGATCTTTCCCCATACACACACCTGCTGATGCCGTCCGGTTTTTATGGAAGGATCAATACCAGCGGCAAGAAAGAGATCAAGCGATGGCTGAACAAAGGGGGAAGCATCATTGCCATCAAATCAGCTAACCGATGGCTGAAGGAGCAAAAACTCGTGGACGTTGACTTTAAGAGCAATAAGCCCGATAGCAGCGGATACCTGGCTTACGCGGACCTCTGGAACAATAACGGGGCCGAACGTATTTCTGGGAGTATATTTGAAGCGGAAGTCGATATCAGCCATCCAATAGGGTATGGCCTCCACAGAAAGACCATCCCTGTTTTTCGGAACCATTCACTTATCGCCCGTTCGGACCGCCGTTCTTATGCCTGCCCGGTCAGGTATACCGACCATCCATTGCTCAGCGGATATGTACCTGAAGGCAAATACGAAAACCTGCGTAATGCCCCCGTAGTACTCATCGGCAGCCATGGATCGGGCAGGCTTATATCTTTTATGGATAACCCGAATTTCCGTGGATTCTGGTATGGAACAAATAAATTGTTCCTGAATGCCATTTTCTTTGGACCTACTATTTCATCTTATTCAACCAGGTAGTATTTTTGCCAGGAAT
>Ga0209345_10006542_pt1 | contig 10533 bp, 15 predicted proteins | sample Cruoilmetagenom7_FD_187294 | JGI IMG/M metagenome (GOLD analysis project Ga0209345, IMG submission 187294) | Oil polluted marine microbial communities from Coal Oil Point, Santa Barbara, California, USA - Sample 7 (SPAdes) (version 2) | ecosystem: Environmental > Aquatic > Marine > Oil seeps ... | reverse complement strand
GATTTGGGCGGTGATTGGGGGGGGCAAGGGGGTGCGGATTGGGGAGCGGTTCTTGCGGGGATTGAGATTGAACGCCGGAGGCTGGTGCGAGACGGGCTCAGCGAGGGTGAGATCGAGCGGGCACGTGGCTGGCTGGTTCAGCAGCTTGGGTACGAGATTGATCAGTGGAATGGGTCAACGGCTCGCGAGCGGGCGCGGACGCTAAGCAGGATGATGTCTTACGGTCGACCATTAGTTGATCTAGAGGAATGGGTTGATCAGGCTGAGGGCTGGATCGAAGAAATGGACTCTGAGAGGATCAATCAGACGGTGGGGCGGTTGTTCGGGGAGATTGAGCCGATCACTTTGTTGCTGTTGGATTCTGCTGATGAAATCGAAGTTTCGGCTGTGCGTGAGGTGCTCGATGATGCTCGCGGGGTATCGCTTGATACCCTGGGCGGATTGGGTGGCTGGGAGGATTGGGTTGAGGATTTTCAGGGGTCGATCTTGAGCCGACCTGGGGGCGGGGGATCAGTTGATGAGATCACGGTGCACCAAGCGTCTGGGGTGGTGACTGCGGTGCTCAGCAATGGGGTTGTGGTGCATCATCGGGAGATGGTGGATGTTGAGAATCCTGGGATGATGACGATGGCGGTGCGAGTGGCGTTTGGCTCGATTGAAAGAGCGGAGATGAGCGGGGCGGGTGATGTGCTGGTGGCCGCAATCGAGCAAGGGGCGATTCGATCACGGACAGAGAAAGAACTCCGTGGGTTTCTAATTGAACATGGGATCAAGGTCGAGTTGCAGCGCGGGACATGGGGATTGGAGATCAGGGTACGGGCTCCTGATGAGTCGTTTGAGTGGGCTGTAGAGTTGGTGCAGGCATTCTTAACGGATCTGCGGATCGAGCAATCGATGATTGATTCGTTGGCGCTCCAAGGGAAAACAGAGGCTCGGGAACTTGGGGTTCCTGTGCGGGCAACCGAGGCGGGGATTGCGAAGGCTTTCGGGGTTGGGTTTGATTTGAGAGACCAGCGGGTGTTTGGTGATAGTGTCGATGCGCGTTCGATGCGAGGATGGATATCTGAACATATCCGAGGCGGGAGCATTGAGGTAGGGATCGCTGGGGGTGCTGATGCACAAGAAACGATCGAGGCATGCGCGGTTCATCTCGGGGGGATTCCTGAGGGGGAAGTGGGGAAAGGTGAAGAGGTCATAGTCAACGATGGGGTTGGCGGGGAAGAAACAATCAATGTGTGCGACGCTTCAGGGGTTGAAGGGGTGATGGTTGGGTTCGGGGCGTGTCGGGTTGAAGACCTCGAGGAGATTCGGGCGTTGACGGTTGCGGGGATGGTCTTTGAGAGCCGGCTTGAAGCCGTGGTAGAGAGTATTGATCGTGGGGTTCGGGTGTCAGGGGGGTTGCTGACTCTGGATTTGGTGCCTGGGCGCGTGGTGATGTTTGGAATGGTGGATAGCGATGCGAACTCGTTCGAATCTTGGGCGGGGGTCGTCGAGGGGGTACTTGAACAGATGGCTGATGAGGGGCTGAGCGAGAACGAGATCGATGGGCCGCTTGGGCGGATTGATGGGATGTTCGGGCGGGGGTTTGATCGTTCTGAGTTCTGGGCGTCGAGGCTATCGAGGGTTGGGCGATGGAATGGAGATGTGGAATCGATCTGGTCGATCCGCGAGGCGTACCGGGGATTGGATGCTGAAGCGATCAATGAGGTGTTCCGGAAGTGGTATCGGGATGGGGAGCATTTCCGGGTGGAGATTGTCAACGAGGAGCGGTAGGTGACCGTGCGTGATGAAATAAAAAAGCCCCGGCGATTGCTGGGGCTTTTTATAGATTGATAGAAAGGAGTTGATTAGGCGGCTTGGGTGGTTGCCGCTGGGTTGAAGCCGGTGAAGGGGTTGTATCCGAATGGGGTGCCGGCGAAGCCTGGGGTCCCTGATTCGGTTTGTGGGCCTTCTGCGTTCCACCAGTTGAACCCGAATGGGGTTTGGAACTGTGCACCGAATGGTGAGCCGAACTGGCTTCCGAATGGGGTACCAAACTGATTACCGAACTGGGAAGCGAATGGTGAGTTGAACCAGTTCCATGAAGTTGGTGCCCACTGGTTTGTTGGCTGGTTCCAAGGGCTGAATCCTTCGAAGCCGTTGAATGATGGGGTATTCCAGTTCCATGGGGTTGAGTTCCATGAGTTGTTTGACCAGTTGCTGGTTGCGGACCATGGTGAGGAGTTCCAGTCGCCCCAGTTGTTGCCGCCTTGGAAGCCGGCGAATGGTGAGAACTGGTTGCCGAAGGACTGGTTCCATGATGGATTGAATCCTTGGAAACCCTGGAAGCCTGGGAATGACTGGAAGCCGTTGAATCCGAATGGTGTGTTGAACATGTTATTTTTCCCTTTGGTTGGGTGTTGGTGTATGACGACCGCGCTCGCGACCGGTTGGGAGTGATCGGCGGGGATTGGGGATGAGTTTTGTTTGAGGTGTCCGAATGTGAGGGAATTGGAAGTAGAGTCTGGTCCGGCGCGTTATGTGCGCAGTGCGATCGTTATGGGGCTCTGGCGTAGGTCGCGATGCAGTTTGGTGCCTCGGTTATGGAGACCGAATGGACCTTGGCGTTTGGGGCGAGGGAGGTGTCGAGTTTTTCCGCAAGTTGATCTGCGATGTGTTTGGCAATGTTCTCAGCAGTTGGGTTGAGCTGGTCGAAGGGAGGGCACTCGTTGAGGTTCTGGTTGTTGAATGGTTGGCAGATCTGGATGAGGGATTGCTCGACGATGTGGAAATCGCAGAGGAGGCCTTCTGAGTCGAGTTTGGTGCCTGCAACTGTTGCGGTGGTTTTGAAGTTGTGGCCGTGGGTTGGTTCAGGGGTGCCGCTCAGGATGATGGAGTGGGCGGCGCAGAACTCGTGGGTGACTTGAATAGTGAACATGTCAGGACTCGGTTGGTTCTGGAGTAGTTTTGGATGGGTGTGTTTTGTTCCAAGTGGAAAGTGAGCGGAGGGCCATGTAGGCGATGATGAGATTTGATGCGATGCCTGCTGGGGATTGGGCGAAGAAGTTGAAGGCGACCCAGCAGGTTGAGGCGAGGGCGGCGAAGATGAAGCCGTCTTTTTTATGGGCGCCGAGTCGGTGCATGGAGAGGAACATGAAGACGGCGGCGGCCCAGTCGAGGCCGAAGTATCGATCGAGAGCGAGGAAGTTGATGATTGATTCTGACATAGGGGGAAGGGTAGGGGGGGAACTGGTGAGAAGGGGGCATAGAGTGGGGGAACTGGTTTAGGAGTGTTGATATGGGTAATTCGCCGTTGATATTGGGTGTGAGTGGGCTTCGTGGGATCGTTGGGGAGAGTCTGACTCCCCAGCTTGCGGTGCGGTATGCGGCGGCGTTCGGGGAGTGGCTCTGGGAGAGCTATAAGGACGGCGGGGTGATGGTTGTTGCGGTGGGGCGCGATGGTCGGCGGGGCGGGGAAGTGATCGAAGAAGCGGCAATCGAGGGGTTGCTTCGTGCTGGGTGTGATGTGGTGCGGATGGGTGTGGCGACGACACCATCGGTGGGGGTGGCGGTGAGCGGGCCATGTTGCGAGGCGGGGCTTGTGATCACGGCGAGCCATAACCCGGCTCAGTGGAACGGGATCAAATGTATTGTCAATGACAAAGGTGCTTCTGGGTCATCGTCGCGTGCCCCGCTTGCGTCTGAGGCACAGGAGATTGTTGAGCGGTTTAAAAGCAGCGAGGGGGAACCGAAGCAGACTCGGGAGCGCGGGGTTGTGGTGGCGCACAGCAGTGAGATCGGGCTGCATGTGTCTTGGGCGGTGGATTCGTTTTACCGGATTATGGGCGAGAAGCCTGAGAAGAAGATTGGGAAGATCTCGGCGGTTTTGGATTCGGTGAACTGTTCTGGATCGACGATGGCGATTCCTTTCTTTGAACGGATTGGCGGGCGAGTGCTGCCGGTGGCGTGTGACGGGTCTGGGGACTTCCCGCATACGCCAGAGCCGACGCGGGAGAACTTATCGGGCAAGGGAGGGTTGTGTGATGTGGTGGTCGGGGAGAAGGCGAGCGTGGGGTTTGCGCAAGATCCGGATGCGGATCGGCTGGCGATTGTTGATGAGCTTGGGGAATATATCGGTGAGGAGTACACGCTTGTGCTGTGCGCGATGGCATTGATGGAGGCGCGAAAGGATCGGGCTGGCGGGAGTGGGGAGAAGCCGGTGTTTGTGGTAAATCTTTCGACCTCGCGGATGATTGATGATGTCGCGGTGAACTACGGGGCGGAAGTTGTGCGGTCGGCGGTTGGGGAGGCGAATGTTGTAGAGCAGATGAAGAAGCTGGGGGCTGAGGGGCGTGATGTCGTAATGGGCGGCGAGGGGAACGGAGGGGTAATCTGGGCCGAGGTGACTTATGTGCGGGATTCGTTGTCGGGGATGGCGCTGATTATGGCGTTGATGGCGCGGACCGGCAAGACGATGAGCGAGTTGGTTGCGATGATCAACGAGATGGGGCCGACCGACGAGGTGAAGGCCAATGGGTACACGATCCTCAAGGCGAAGTCGGATCTTGCGAGCAAATCTGATGCGGTGCCTGTGGTGCAGCATTTGGATGGGGTTTACTCGAAGATGGAGGGGTGTCGGGTGGATTTGCAGGACGGGATCCGGATTGACTGGGATGATCGGGGAGTCTGGGCGCATGTTCGGGCGAGTAATACCGAGCCGATTATGCGGGTGATTGTCGAAGCGCCCAGTCAGTCGGAAGCGGAGCGGGTGGCTGGCGAGATTGATGGGCATATACTCAAGGCATGAGTGATACAGCTACAGATTACGAGATCGGGTCACGGGTTCGGGTGTCTCAGCAGGTGATGCTGAATGATTCTGCGAGTGTGACGAGCGTTGAGGGGATTGTTCAACGGGTTGGGCAGTCCAAGACGGGTTCTTGGTTTGCGCACGGGCGTGACAAGAAACTCTGGCTTGATCGGGTGGAGCTGCGGAAGGATGACGGAGAGATCGTGGTGATGAACCTTGATCAGTACTCGCGGGTCGAAATGATCGGCTGAGACGAATCAGATTTGAATGTGAATTGATGCGGCACTCATTGGAGTGCCGTTTTTGTGCGCACAGAATGGTCGATTTTTTTCGGGCTATCTCAGAATTATAAAAAAAATTTCAGCCTTTGTTTCCAAGGGTTTACGCGTCATCAGGGGCGCGGAGTGGCTGGTTTTGTGCGCACGCTGGGGTCCGAACGGTCTATTGGGTGAGCGTGTGATTCAAATGCACGCCGGGAAGTGGAGGCGGGATGATGTCTGACCAGAGTTCGAGTGGGTTGTCGGGAAATGCTCAAAGACGATGGGAGCTTGTGCGATCGTTGATCGATACGCACGAGAACGAGGTGCTGCCTCGACTTGAGCAGTTGTGGGCGTATTACCGCAACCCACTCGAGCTGGTTGGGCGGAGCGGGTTGGCTCAGGGTGCCAATCAGAGCGGTTGGTACCGCTCGGCGCAGGAGCGGGGGCTTCCGCCGCGGGTGACGGGAACGAGTGTTGATGGGGTGTCTCCGGCGAGTGGTCGGCGTGAGGTGGTGATCGAGAACGATATCGGTTGGCGAGTGGGGACGATGGTGGACTTTATGTTTGGATCACCGGTGCGGATCGAGTCGCTTTCTGACGATGAGGGGAGGCAAGAGATCATCGAGGGTGTGCTTGAACGCGTGTGGGAGCGGAGCGGGGGGATTGCATTGATGCAGGACATCGCGACGCTCGGGCATGTGTATGGGTATGTGGATCTGCTGGTTCGGATTGATGAGGACCTGCTTGTCGGTGCGACTGTTGAGACGGTACATGAAGCGATTTCTGTTGAGCCGATTGAGCCCCGGCGTGGGGTACCGATTGTGAGTGATTCGGATTACCGGGTGCTTGAGGGGTACGCAATCCACTTTGAGCGAGAGTTGAATCAGGTTGAAGAATTGGTTGAATCGAAGAACACGATCCGGAACCGGTTTGGACGGTTGATCGGGGGCGGACAGGAATCTATTTCACGGAAACGATCAACGATGACGGAGTTGATCACGGCTGATGGATGGGAGTTGTATGAAGACGGGGAGCGGGTTTCGAATGGATCGAGATCGGTACTTGGGTCAACGGTTCCTGTGGTGCACATTCAGAATATGAGTCAGCCGTTTGTGTATTCAGGGCTTGGGGAAGTCGAAGCACTGATTGGGTTGCAGGACGAGTTGAATACTCGCCTGAGTGACCGGGCCAACCGGGTGACGCTGCAGAGTTTCAAGATGTATCTGGCTCGTGGGATCGAGGGGTTTGATGGTTCGGGCGTTGGTCCTGGGACTGTGTGGAGCACGGATAATCCGGATGCGTCGATCGTGAGCTTTGGCGGAGACGGGAGCAGCCCGAGCGAGGATAAACACATCGGTGAGATCCGTGAGGCGATGGACAAGATTTCTGGGGTGCCTCCGCTTGCGGGCGGGGTGGTCAAGGCGAAGCTCGGGAACCTGTCGAGTGCCAATGCGCTCCGGGTGACGCTGATGGGATTGATTGCCAAAACGATGCGGAAGCGTGTGACCTACGGACGCGGGATCGAGCAGGTGAGTTCGCTTGTGCTGAGGGCTCTTGATGAGTCGGGGGTGCTCCGGGTGTCTGAGGCAGAGCGTGGGGTGCGTGTGGTGTGGGGTGTGCTTGGTCCGATCGGGGACGAGGAGTCTCTGGACGCGGCTCGGGTAAAGGTTGAGTTGGGTGTGCCTGAGGAGCAGGTGCTTGATGAGCTTGGGCTCGATGAGGCTGATCCTGGGATTGTGTAAACGAGTGAATAGGAAACGACAAGGAGAAGTGTGATGTCAACACAGGGATTTGGTGGTGAGCAGACGAATCCGGATCAGTCCGTTAGAGCGGAAGTGGATGCGGTAGAGATTAGTGAAGATGTGATCTGGAAGTCGCGGGCGGTTGAGGCCGAGGAGAAGCTGGCGGCGTGTGAGGCTCGGCTTGGTGAGCTTGCTGATGAGCTTGAGTCGGCCAATGCGGCGGTGGTCTCTACTCAGCGGCGCGGGGATATTGAGCGAGAGCTGACGGCGGCGCGGGCGGTGGATTTGGAGACTGCGTGTTTGCTGACCGAGGCGACGGTCTCTGAGATGGATGATCCGGATGTCGCGGTGGCGGTTCGGGAGTTGAAATCTCGGAAGCCGTTTCTGTTCTCGTGCGGCACGCACGGAAGCGGCGGGACGGGTGGGACGGCGATGAGCTCTCAAGTCGGGAGCAGCGGGAATGTGTTGGGGAAGATGGCGAGCACTGCGCGGAGCAGCGGGGATCGGAACGAGTTGTTGCGGTATCTACGCGCACGGCGCGGCGGTTGAAGCATGTGATTGAGTTGGATGGACTTTGGGTCGGGATGACAGGAATAGATAAGGAGATTGGAAATGGCATTTACTGGTAAGGCGAGTTATTCGGGTGGCGCGGGGCTTCCTGAGTTGGTTGAGGATGTGAGCGACATCATCGGGATTGTGAGTCCGTTTGAAACGCCGTTGTTGGATCATCTTGGTGACTCGAAGCGTTCGGCGATGTCAACGGTGCATGAGTGGATCGAGGATGCGCTCCTGCCGAACAAGGGGACGATTGATCAGGTGACCTTTACGCCTGATCCGGTGACGGCGATCGGTGTGATTGTTGATGATGCCAGTGTCTTTACGGTCGGTGATCTGGTTCGTCCGGGTCAGAGCGGCGAGGTAATGCTGGTAACGAGCGTGGATACTGGTGGTTCGTTTATTGGTGTTGTTCGTGGGTACGGGGCAACGACGGCAGTTGCGCTTGCTGATGATATGGATCTTCATATTTTGGGGAATGCGGCTCTTGAGGGGGATGATTCTCCGGGGGCTCGGTTTAGTAATCGGGTTCGCAAGAGCAACTACACGCAGATCTTTACTTCGGGGATTGATGTATCGGGGTCGCTGCAGGCGTCGCGGGCGTATGGGATTTCCGATGAGGTGGATTACCAGAAACAGGAGCGGATGCGTGAGCTGCTTCGGGATCTTGAGAACTGTGTGATCAATGGGGTTGCGCCGTCGAGTGATCAGCAGGGGACCGGGACTGTGCGGCGTTCGATGAATGGTCTGATCCATTCGATGAACACGAATCAGTTTGTTCCTGGTGTTGGGGCAATCCCGCTTGGTGATGGAACTGGTGACGAACTCAACGAGGTTGTGCTCAATGCGGCTCTTAAGCAGATCTGGGATCAGTCATCTGGTGGTGTTGACACGATTGTTGTTGGCGGTGCTCAAAAGCGGAAGATCAATGGGTTTGCATCTGGGAGCCGGGCGTATTTGCCGGAGGATCAGACTTACTCGGACATGATCTCGGTGTACGAGAGCGACTTCGGTGTATGCCGGGTGATTCTTTCGCGATGGGTTCCGACGGACACCGTGATGTTGCTGGATTCATCGCGTGTCTCTGTGATGCCGATGCAGGGTCGGAGTTTTCATTACAAGCCATTGGCCGCGACTGGTGATTCTGTGTCGGGTCAGGTGATCGGTGAGTACACGATGGAGTTCAAGAACGAGAATGCGCATGGTCTGATCTCTGGTCTTGCTGTTTGATCGGTCTTTGAGTATGGATTGTGGGGTTCTGGTGGGGGCTGGAACGCTCGGGGCGGATGGAAACATCCGTCCCGGGTTTGGGATTGAATGTATCTGATTTTGGGGAGGACTGCAATGTTTGCCAAGGACAGGGATTTGTTGATTATTGAGCCTGGGTTGTTTCGGGAGGTTGTGTGGAATGGGCAGCGGCTGCTGAGCGGTGTAGGCGGCTTGAGCGGGACGACGCTGACGCTGCTGACTGGATCGTTTGTTGATTCTGGGATTACTGCTGGTCATGTGGTGCTGATCGATTCGGTACCAATGGAGGTTGTGAGTGTTCAGAGCGCGACGGTTGCGATTGTTTCGATCATGCGGAGTGATCCTGAATCCAATGTGGTTCCCGGAAAGGATGTTGTTTCGGGGACGGTGGAGGTGTTTACCTTTGAGCCTCAGGTTGGGATCGTGCACCGGCAGATTCTTTCGATGATCGGGATTGATGCGGATGATCCTGATGGGCTCGGTGAAGCTGCGGTGACAAACCCCGGCGCGATGGTGGTGCTTGAAGCGCTCGGGGCATTGCACCTAATCTATGCCTCGGCGGGAGCGCCGGGCCGCGGGGGTGAGGCGTTTTTGGACCGGGCCAAGCTGTATCAGCAGCGGTTCTCGATGCAGCGCGGGGCTGTGGTGGCGTTTATTGACCTGGATGGGGACGGGGTCGCTGAGACGCGTCGGCATCCCAACTCGTTTGTGTTGACTCGGGGATAAGGGGGTTGTGATGCTTGTATTGCGGCCTAAGGGTGTGCGGTTTGGTGGGACGGAGTGGGTTGGTGTTTCAAGGGTAGCGATTGATTCGTCGAGCGTGGAGATGGCCGAGGAGTGGGATGATGAGGGACCGAACCTGATGTATGCGGATTCGACCCGGCGCAAGGCGGGTGTGCGGGTGTTTCAGGATATCGATGGGGATGATCTGGTGTCGCCTGATCCTGGTGACGAGGCGTCGTTCCGGATTGAAGTCGATCGTGGAAATGACGCAGACAGTCGGGTGATTTCGATGACGGCGGTTGTTCAGGCAGTGTCGTATTCGTTTTCGGGATCGCGGGCGATGCGTGAGATCCGGATGGTGGTGGTGAGCAGCCGGGGTGATGTTGATCCGGTGAGTGTGATTGGGGGTGGGTAATGGCGTCGTCATTTAAAGGGCAGGACTTGTTTGGTTCTGGTGGGCATCGGTTTGTGAATCGTCGGATGGGGCGGCGGGTGGTTTCGTTTGCGGCTGTACTGAACGATCCGGTGACGCCGGGGACCTTTGAGTCTGGGGATTGGGAGGTCTGGGTCGAGGTTCGCGGGCGGCTTGTTGCTAGTACGGATACCTCGTTGTGGAGTTTGCGTGATGCTATTTTGGCAGAGGCGAAGTTTAATGTTGCTGCGGGGACGCTGATTGATGATCATGGGTATCAGTGGGTGGATATGAAGTTTTTGACTTATGAAGAGACTGGTCCAACACAACGCGGGCGGGATGTGTCGGTGGGGTATGTCGCGGTGTTCGGGCGGTTGACCGGGGTTTGATGGGAGGGGCTATGGAAACTGAAGTACTTGGGGCGTTGACGCAGTTTGGGGTTGCGGGGATGGTGTGCGCGATGTGGTTAATCGAGCGGCGGGCCTCGTTTAAGCGGGAGCAGCAGATTAATGAAGCGCACACCGAGTTAATCGGGCGGATTGAAGATCGATCTGTGTTGATTGAAGTGATCCGGGAGAATACGCGGGCGTTGTCAATGCTTGAGGCTGGGCAACGGGGGCTTGTCGATGTGCTGTCCGGTCGGTCGGTGTCTGGATCGGGGCGGGGCTAGACTGAGTGATGCAGATTGGCGTGCTAACTCGAATGGCTTTGGGAATGACGGCGGTTGCTACTGCGGTCGTGTCATCGACGGGGTGCCAGAAGGGGGTTGTGATTCGCTAGGAGGTGGTGCGTGCTGAGGAGGGGATG
>Ga0209345_10006541_pt1 | contig 10537 bp, 9 predicted proteins | sample Cruoilmetagenom7_FD_187294 | JGI IMG/M metagenome (GOLD analysis project Ga0209345, IMG submission 187294) | Oil polluted marine microbial communities from Coal Oil Point, Santa Barbara, California, USA - Sample 7 (SPAdes) (version 2) | ecosystem: Environmental > Aquatic > Marine > Oil seeps ... | reverse complement strand
CAAATGCCAGACACCGCCGGCCATGATGATCGGCACGCTGTCAGCAATGCCTTCACCGCGCATGGTGTCGCGCAAGGCCTCGACCCGCGGATAGGGATCTTCGGGTTTCCGTGGATCTTCCGCATTGGAGAGACCATTATGGCCCCCAGCCAGCCACGGATCTTCATAGACCACAGCAGCCATCAGATCCGGGACCTTCTTGTAGGCCCGCTTCCACAGCGCGCGAAAAGCACGGGCGGAGCTGATGATCGGCAGATAATTCACCCCATATTGCTGGGCAATCTCGGACAGTTTGTAGGGCATGCCGGCACCGCAGGTGACCCCTGCAACCATGCCTTTGGTCTGTTCGAGCACGCCTTCCAGCACCTGCTGCGCGCCGCCCATTTCCCACAGGACGTTGATATTGATCGCGCCCTTGCCGCCCGAAATCTCGTAGGCCTGCTGGACCTGCGTAACCGCCCCGTCGATCGCATATTGAATCAGCTCCTGGTGCCGCTCTTCGCGTTTCCGGCCATGATAGATTTGCGGGATGACGTTGCCATGCTCGTCGTAGCTGTCCGCATTGACCGCGGATACCGTGCCGATACCGCCTGCAGCAGCCCAAGCACCCGAACTGGCATGATTTGTGGCTGCGACACCTTTTCCACCCTCGATCAACGGCCATACTTCCTGACCGTTATACTGGATGGGCTTTAAGCCTTTGAACAATGAAATCTCCTATTTTCCCCAAAAATCAATATAGACGGCGATCGCCAAAAATGCTCGAAAAATCTCTGGTATGAATTATGTTATTTGGCGGACCCGAAATCGGCGCGTCCCAGCGCATGGCCATAAAGCAGGTCATAGCGGCCCAGCATCTTGCTTTCATTAAATTCTGCCTGCGCCTTGAGGCGGTTTTGCATGCCCAGATCTTCCCTCAATTGCTGATGCTGGACCAGGGTCGTGAGAGATTCCTGAAATTTGGATTCGTCTGCGAGCGGCTTGATAAATCCCTGATTGGCCTGTGATACCATCGATTTGATATCGCCAACATCGGTTGCCGCGACGGGCAACCCGGCGGCCATCGCCTCGATCAGCGAAATCGGAAATTGTTCGCTGTCCGATGACAGGGCAAAAATATTGAATAGTCCGATATAGCGCGCCGGATCGGCAAGAAACCCGGGCATCAGCAGTCGGTCACCCAGGCCTACCCGGGCGGCTTCAGCCAATATTGCTTCTTTCTCCGGCCCCTCACCGACAATCACCAGTCGGACATTGTCGCCGGCGGCCGCACAGGCCCGCACCAGTCGCGGAAGATTCTTGATCGCCCGCAGCCCGGCCACCGTTCCTACAACAACTTCGCCTTCCCGCTTTGTGAAGCCGGGTAAAGTGCCGCGTTGCGGTTTCTTGGTGAAACGCTGCACATCTATGCCATTGGGAATACGCTGAATTTTCTGCTCTGGCTGCTTCCAGACATTTTTGGCTATCCGGGCCAATTGGTCAGAGGGCACGACCAGGGCCAGTGAATCGCCAAGCGCAAATTTTCGGAACCAGTTCCTCTTCCAGTTGAGCTTTTCCTGCTCATCCTCGTTGAATCCGTCTTCATGATGGATCAGCGGCGGCAGTCCGCCGACACGCGAGAATAATGTTCGCGCCATCACCCCGTCCATCGAACCCCAATTATAGGACAGGATCAGATCGAACTGACGGAAATAGGTAACGAACTCGCGGTAACGCTTCAGCGCCGGCTTCCCCGCCAGCGACGGTGCATTTTTGGGAAATTCGACTTTTATCCCGGAATCGATAGCATCGCGAGCGGACAGGCTGTCGGGTTCTGCCGACAATATCACATGGTGCGCGGCAGATCCGAAATGGTTCATCAATCTGACAGCGCGCGCTTCCTTGCCGCCCAGATTGAACGTACTGTGGAGATGCAGGATCTTTGCTGGCTTCATGCGGAACTCATGCTCGGCTGTCTAAAATCATTCAGTCAATGCGGTGGAGCAATTGGTGGATTGCGTCAAGCGAGGCCGGTTCCTCGAGCGTTGGCGCGTGACCCACGCGCGGGATCGTAACCAGTTCGCCCTCATCCAGTATTTCGAGCATTTTCGCCGCAACCCGCTCGCTGAACAGGTCAGACAATTCTCCCCGCAAAATGAGGGTCGGAATATTTTTCATATATTCCAGCGCATTCCACATCGCTCCACTGCCGCCACCCTTGCTGTCAAACGGCTCGGCAATCTTCATGTCATAGTCGAGCTTGATCCTGCCGGAACTGTTCATCTGGTAGACTTTCTTGGCAAATTCGATCCAGTCCTTCAGCGTGAAATCGGGAAAAGTATCCCCGCCCGTCTCAGCCATATCGCGTCCGGCATGGGCCCATGTGTCAAAACTTCGGCCCTGCCCGACATGATCGGCAATCCGGTCGAGGCCTTTCCGGTCCAGTTCCGGCCCGATATCATTCAGCAACGCACCGGCAACCCGTCCTGGATGCATTTTGGCCATGATCATCGTGACAACACCGCCGAGCGACGTTCCGAAAAAAATCGCTTTTGGAATCGCCAACTCATCCATCAACATGATGATATCCGCGATATATTGCTTCGAATTATAGGTGCTGCTGTCTTTGGCATATTCACTCATGCCGCGGCCGCGCAGATCGAGCATGATGATCCGCCGCTGGCCATGAAATTCCGTTCCGAGATGCCGGAAATCGCGGGCATTTCGGGTCAGGCCGGGTACACAGATAACCGGCGTCTTGCCGCTTTCCGATGGATAGTCATAGGCGTGCAATTTCAGCCCGTCATCGGATTCCCAATAAATATCCTGATATGATTTTTCTTCCGTCATACTGCAATTGGCCTCGTCTTCCTGCTTGCTGCGAAACCGATTAACCGCCACTGTCGGAAAATGCCATATAAACCGCAATCCGAACCCGGCAAGACCACCTATCAGCCCGATGTACAGATCACGCGCCTGGGAGACCAGATCGGCGATCCCGCGAAAGCCGCCGACTTCCCCGATCATATATTGCGATTCAGGAATGATCGCTGGGACCAGAGTGTCGGACTGGACCATCTGAACGCTGATGAATGGCTATCGCATTTCGGACGGTTTGAGCCACTGCCCGACAATCTCGATCCGCCACTGGCCTTGCGCTACCATGGGCATCAGTTCCGCAATTATAATCCTGAAATCGGCGATGGCCGGGGCTTTCTGTTCGCGCAGTTGCGCGATCATGAACAGCGGCTCATGGATCTCGGGACCAAGGGATCGGGAACAACCCCGTGGAGCCGGACCGGCGATGGCCGGCTCACCCTGAACGGCGCGGTCCGGGAAATTCTGGCGACGGAAATGCTCGAAGCGCTTGGCGTCAACACCTCAAAAACATTCTCGGTCGTGGAGACTGGCGAAAAACTACAGCGTGGCGACGAACCCTCCCCCACACGCTCTGCCGTCATGACCCGCTTGAGCCACGGCCATATCCGGATCGGCACCTTCCAGCGCATCGCCTATGAGAAGAACGAAGCGCTCATGCATCAACTGGTCGAATATTGCCTGGAACATTATTATGGCGGCGTACAGACCGATGATCCGCCATCCGAATTATTCGCCCATGTCGCCCGTGAAGTCGCCAGGCTGGCCGGCGCCTATATGACCGCCGGATTTGTCCACGGCGTGCTCAACACCGACAATATCAACATTACCGGCGAAAGTTTCGATTACGGCCCCTGGCGTTTCACGCCTTATTGGGAACCTGGTTTTACCGCGGCCTATTTTGATCATGAGGGACTATATTGCTTTGCCCGGCAGCCCGAAGCGCTTCACTGGAACCTCGCCCAGTTTGCCAGTGCTCTCCGGCTCATTGCGGAAAGCGATCCGCTGGTTGCAACATTGGAAGCATTCCCAAAAGCCTATGGCACCGCCTTTACCGAACATTTCTGCTGGCGGCTTGGTGTCGAATCCGAAGGGTTTGAAAAGGACCGCGATCTTGTCGTCGCGGCGGAAAAGGGACTGGCAAAGAAAACGATCGAGATTGACCGGTTTTTCTTCGATTGGGGCAGAATGAAAAATCTGGCCAACCCGGACGACGATGCCCTCGAATTTTCCGAATTTCGAACCTTGATGGCCAGTCGTGCCCGCACACGGCAGCCGGTCAGCGCATATTGGCAAAAGCCGACGCCCTGTTCGATGCATATCGAGGAGGTTGAATCAATCTGGGCGGCCATTGCAACCGATGATGACTGGACATTATTATCACAAAAAATCCAGGATATCCGTGACATGAGCACTGGCTTGCGCGACGGTTGACAAGCTTTATACCGGGCAAGAGCGGAAGATAAGGAACGACCATAAGAATTGGGCATTTTTTTTGGCTATGATCTGTCACGAGAGATGTCCATATACCTGTCTCTTGAACACGATATGCGTAGAAAATAGAGGTAATTTTGAGCGACCTGATATCGACAGAACCGGCAACCGGAGCCACCTTGTGGACCGGTACCAGCGGAGACGCGGATGCGGCGGTTGCCAGTGCACGCGAAGCATGGCCCGGATGGGCCGCAACGGCTTTGGTCAAACGTATCGAGGCTGTGAGGCGCTACGCCAACCAGATCCGCAACAAAGGCGATGAACTCGCTGAATTGATTTCCCGCGAAACCGGCAAGCCGATGTGGGAAGCGCGGACGGAAGTGGATTCTGTCGTCAAGAAAATCGACATTTCGGTGACCGCCTTTGCCGAGCGGACACCGCAACGCCAGTTGGCCAGCCAGACCAACACGCGCACAGCCTTGCGGCACAAGCCACATGGCGTTCTCGCCGTGCTCGGTCCTTATAATTTCCCGGCCCATCTGCCCAATGGGCATATCATCCCTGCCCTGATCGCGGGCAACACGATCGTGTTCAAGCCATCGGAAAAGACGCCTGCGGTTGGTCAATATCTGGTCGACGCATTTGCCAAGGCAGGACTACCCTCCGGCGTTGTCAATATTTTGCAAGGCGGCCCGGAAACCGGCAAGCAGTTGACCGCGAATGAAGGACTGGACGGCGTCCTGTTCACCGGATCAGCCCAGACCGGCATTGCCCTCAATCGCCAGTTTGCCTCTCGGCCGGACAAGATACTGGCCCTGGAAATGGGTGGAAACAATCCGATCATCGCTTGGGACACCGACGACATCCACAGCGCGGCGGTGCTGATCGTTCAATCGGCTTTTTTGACCGCTGGCCAGCGGTGCTCTGCTGCTAGCCGGTTGATCGTCAAAGACACGATCTATGATCCTATTGTCCGGGAAGTGAAGCGGATTGCGGATCGCCTGATTATTGACGAGCCATTTGCCAAACCTGCGCCCTTCATGGGACCGGTGATCGACAATGAGACCGCAGATGGGCTTACCGAAAGCTTTCTTGCCCTGATGAGCCATGGCGGAAAGCCGATCAAACATATGGCCAGACCGGTGGAGGGCCGTCCGTTTCTGACACCGGGGATTGTTGACGTTACCGACCTTCCGGAACGACCGGATATCGAATTGTTCGGGCCCATCCTGCAGGTCATCCGCGTCAATGATTTCGAGGAAGCCATCGCGGAAGCCAATAACACCCGCTATGGATTATCCTCGGCCCTGATCGGCGGCACAGCGGAACAATATGGTCAATATTGGTCCAATAGCCGGGCCGGGATCGTGAACTGGAACAAGATGACCGTAGGCGCGTCATCCGAAGCGCCATTTGGCGGCATCGGCCTATCGGGCAATCATCGGCCGAGCGCTTATTATGCCGCCGATTATTGTGCCTATCCGGTTGTTTCGCTGGAGGCCGACAAGTTAAAGGCGTCGATCGGCATCGGGCTGAAGGACGAATAGCTGCTGATGCAATCAAACCGGCTACCGCCAAATAGCTAAGCTTAGGCTACCCCAAAAACTTCTGTTTTGAACAATCCGGTCGATACAGGCATATCGTTCCGATGGAAAAAATAACGAACGGTACGCCCTCTGCGGGCAAAGTCTATCTGGTCGGCGCCGGTCCGGGCGACCCCGACCTGATGACCCTGAAAGCCGCAAAACTGCTGGCGCGGGCCGATGTCGTCATTCACGACGGTCTTGTCAGCCAGGAAATCTTGGAAATGGCGTCCCCGTCTGCGCGCCGCATTTCGGTCGCCAAGAAACGCTCCCTGCACAGCGTATCGCAGGACCAGATCAACAATATTCTGATCGAAGAAGCGGGCAAAGGTCATTTGGTTGTCCGCCTCAAAGGCGGTGACCCGTTCATTTTCGGACGCGGCGGCGAAGAGTCAGACGATTGTATCGCAGCTGGTGTCGACGTTGAAGTTGTCCCGGGCATCAGCGCTGCTCTCGGCTGCTCCGCCCAGGCCCGTATGCCCCTCACCCACCGAGATGCTTCCAGTGCGGTTTCCTTCGTGGCGGGCCAGTGCAAGGGCCTCTCCGACCAGAACTGGTCTGGTCTCGCCGGCAAAGGACGCACGCTGGTCATCTATATGGGCGTCGCCAATGCCGAGGTGATTGTCGAGAAACTGATCGCTGATGGCGCAGCGCCCGACCTTCCGGTCGCGGTGCTGGAGAACGGAACACGCGACAATTTCCGAGCGCTCCGTACCCTGCTGACCGACCTGGGCGACCTTGTCCGTCGCGAAAATATTCAAAGCCCCGCGTTGCTCGTCGTCGGGGAAGTCGCAAGATATGGCGATACCGAAGACAAGTTTCGGCAATTTGCTCAAATGGCAGGAGTGGAATCTTGAAGATATTAACGGGAAATGACCTCAAAACAGGCGAGGTCATCTGGTGGACCGGCAGCGACTGGTCGCGGCATATCGAAGACGCGGTCGACGTTGGCGAAAATTTCGAGGCACTTTTGCATCAGGAAGAAGCCGCACGCCGGGTCAACACACCCTATGCGATTGACGGCGAGGTGACCGAGGACGGCCCCCGCCCTGCCCATATCAAGGACCGCGTCCGGGCGCTGGGGCCCACGGTCCGACCGGATCTCACATTAAAGCCTGCCGACCCCGAGGCTGGAAACTGGATAATATAGCTATGTATCAATATGATAAATATGATCAGAAAATGGTCGATGCCCGGGTTGAAGAGTTTCGCGACCAGGCGAACCGCCGGATCGCCGGCGAAATGACCGAAGACCAGTTCAAGCCGCTGCGGCTGAAAAACGGTCTCTATCTGCAACTGCATGCCTATATGCTGCGCGTCGCCATTCCTTATGGCACACTCAATTCACGCCAGATGCGGATGCTCGCAACCATCGCCCGGAAATATGACCGCGGCTATGCTCATTTCACGACCCGGCAGAATATCCAGTATAACTGGATCAAGCTGGAACAGGCCGCTGATATTCTCGCGGATCTTGCAACCGTCGAGATGCATGCGATCCAGACCAGCGGCGAAAGCATCCGCAACGTGTCCTCGGATCAATATGCCGGTGCGACCGCCGACGAGATCGTCGATCCGCGGCCCTATGCAGAACTGATCCGTCAGGCCACCAGCTTCCATCCCGAATTCAGCTATATGCCCCGGAAATTCAAGATTGCGGTCATCGCCAGCGACGAAGACCGCGCGGCAATGCGGCTGCACGATCTCGGCTTCAAGCTGGTCCGCAATGACAAAGGGGAACTGGGCTTCGAAGTCTATGTCGGCGGCGGCATGGGCCGGACCCCCTTTGTCTCGCCGCTGATCCGCGACTTCCTGCCGGTCGAGCATATGTTCAGCTATACCGAGGCCGTACTGCGGGTCTGGAACCGCTGGGCGCGGCGCGACAACATCCACAAGCAACGAATCAAAATTCTCGTCCACCAATGGGGCGCGGAGAAGATGAAGGAAAGGATCGAAGCCGAATGGCAGGAAATTCTGCCCAACGCTTCGGATATTCCGCACAAGGAACTGGAGCGGATCGCCACCTATTTCGAAGGCCCCGCTTTTGACGATAATGCAGCGGAAGACATTGATCTCAGCGATCCGGATTTCAAAATCTGGGTTGATCAGAATGTCAAACCGCACAAACACCCGGGCTATGCCATTGCGAATATCAGCCTGAAACCTGCAGAAGGCATCCCCGGCGACGCTTCGGCCGATCAGATTGATCTGATGGCAGATCTGGCGGAGCAATATAGCTTTGACGAACTGCGCGTCACCCATGCCCAGAATATCGTCTTCGCCCACGTCAAAAAGTCGGACCTTTATGCGCTGTGGCAAAAGCTTGACGCAGCGGGACTGGCACCGGCCAATCTTGATCTGATCAGCGATATCATCGCCTGTCCCGGACTGGACTATTGCAGTCTCGCCAATGCGCGATCGATTCCCGTCGCCCAGAAAATAGCCGAGCGCTTTTCCGATGCCGAAGGGCAACGTGATCTGGGCGAGTTGAAGCTGAAAATTTCCGGCTGCATCAACGCCTGCGGTCATCACCATTCCGGCCATATCGGGATTTTGGGCGTCGACCGTAAAGGCACCGAGAACTATCAGCTCTTGCTTGGCGGTTCGGGAGCCGAAGATGCCAGCCTGGGCAAAATAACCGGTCCCGGCTTCGACGAGGACGGCATTGTCGATGCCGTGGAGACAACGGTTTCGAAATATAAGGAATTACGGGAAGACGGGGAGCGTTTTCTTGACACCTATCGTCGTGTCGGGATGGCCCCGTTCAAGGAGGCGCTTTATGACTGATATTTTGCGATACCGGGATGACGACGCTCCGATGGAACCGGTCGTCACCATCTCCTCTTTTGCGGATCAGAGCAATTCGAGCGCGGTTCTTATCGAAGCGGGCGACGATGTCCGCGAACTGCTGCCCCACCTAGACCGGTTGAAGCTGGCGGTCATTGATTTTCCCCGTTTCCGCGATGGTCGCGGATATAGTTCGGCACGCATTTTGCGCGAAGCCGGCTATAAAGGCGAGATTCGTGCGATTGGAGACGTTCTCGTCGACCAAATCTGGCACATGCGGCGCTGCGGTTTCGACAGTTTTGCGCCCAACAGCCCGCTCGACCAGAAGGTCGTGGAAGAATCCCTGAATCGCTACGAGCATGTCTATCAGCCAGCTGCTGATAATGCCGTTCCGATCTGGAAATTGCGTCATGGCTGAACCGGCTCGCAAAATCGACACGATCGACGTTCGCCCGGATTTCATCCAGGCCGACGCCGATGCGCTGAATCAGCGTTTCGCAGGCGTTGGCACGTCTGAAATGCTCAAGACATTATTCGAGGAAGGGCAGTTGGGCGAAGTCGCCGTGGTGTCCTCCTTCGGAACCGAGAGCGCGGTCCTGCTCCATCTGGTCGCGACCGTTGATCCAACCGTTCCGGTAACCTTCGTCGATACGTTGAAGATGTTCCCGGAAACACTGGAATATCGTGACATGCTGGTCCGGACACTGGGTATCGAGAACAGCTATGTTGTCGAACCCGATGTTGCAGTTCTGGCAGAGAAAGACGAAAATGGCCTCCGCTGGTCTTATGACCCCGATGGCTGCTGCGAAATTCGCAAGGTCGAGCCACTGGCGCGTGCCAAAGCCGCCCTCAACAGCTGGATTTCCGGACGCAAGGCGTTCCAGTCGGTAACCCGCAACAATATCCCGCGGTTCGAAATTGACGATGGGCGGCTGAAAATCAATCCGCTCGGCGACTGGATCAAGGACGATCTGGAAGCCTATTTCGAAGAGCATGATCTGCCGCGCCATCCGCTGGAGGCCGAAGGCTATCTCTCGGTCGGCTGCGCGCCCTGCACCTCGAAGGTGAAGCCCGGCGAAGACCCGCGCGCCGGACGCTGGAGAGGCTGGGACAAATCAGAATGTGGTATTCACGAAGATGTGACGTCTGCACCCGAAACCGATGACAGCGGCGCCAACGATCCGATTTTCTAATCAAGCTGTTTGCAAAGGTCGGTGGCGATCAGACAATCACTCTGCGCCTAATATTCCTCGGGCCCTTCTTCATAAGCCAGATCCCCGAATTTGGTAAACTCGCTGATGAAACTGAGGTTGATATTGCCGGTCGAGCCCTGACGGTTCTTGGCGACGATCACCGTCGCCTTGTTGACCTTGCTCTGGTGATCGGCTTCCCAGGCGGAATATTTGGCAATCTGTTCCGGCGTTGAATTGCCGTCGGGCTCGTCCGGCCTGATCGCAAGATGATAATATTCGTCTCGGAAAATGAACATCACGATGTCGGCATCCTGCTCGATCGAACCGGATTCGCGCAAGTCGGAAAGCTGCGGCCGCTTGTCCTCGCGACTTTCCACCTGCCGGCTCAATTGCGACAGCGCCATCACGGGAACCTGCAATTCCTTCGCCAAGGTCTTCAGACCACGGCTGATTTCCGAAATTTCATTGACCCGGTTATCATTGGCCCGGCCCGAACCCTGCAACAGTTGCAGATAATCGACCACGATCAGCCCGATGCCCTGACGCCGCTGCAACCGCCGCGCGCGCGTTCGAAGCGCAGCGATGGTCAGCCCCGGCGTATCATCGATGAACAGCGGCAAATCCTGCAATTCTCGCGAAGCCAGCGCGAGCCGGTGCATATCGTCACGGCTGATCGCCCCCATG
>Ga0209345_10006540_pt1 | contig 10538 bp, 9 predicted proteins | sample Cruoilmetagenom7_FD_187294 | JGI IMG/M metagenome (GOLD analysis project Ga0209345, IMG submission 187294) | Oil polluted marine microbial communities from Coal Oil Point, Santa Barbara, California, USA - Sample 7 (SPAdes) (version 2) | ecosystem: Environmental > Aquatic > Marine > Oil seeps ... | reverse complement strand
CCTGGTAAACCCCTGCCGGGTTGGCTTTAGATTGACCTTTTGCCGATCAGCTCCGCGATATCGTTCCCGTCTGATGTTTCTGAACGCCACACAATCGCATCATGGCCGTTATCAGCAGATAAAGTGAATGCAAATGCTGCAGCAATTCCAGGTTGGGAACGAACCATCCTGTAGAACTCTAAATACTGGCGAGCCTTCGTACGATCCGCTACTCCTTGGATGGGGTTACAAAATTCCGTAATAATGAGTAACTTATCAGGGAATTTGTCTCGATACACCTCGAATACACGCCCCTGATTGCGAGCTCTTAGAGAGGCCTGATCCGTCCAATAGCAATTCACACCTACCCAATCAGCATTCTGGACCGCGCTCACCGCCTCATTTAGAAATTGAGCATCATCAGCTCTCCACCCTGGTAGAAGTTCACCTTGAGATAACCCAGGGAATCCGACCTTTGCATCTGGGAAACGAGTCTTAATCATCTGGGTTACTTTTATAAACCACTGCGAAAACTCCAATCCATCTCGCCAGGACCGTCGCCACCCTGAGTTTTGGACGTTCGGATTACTGTGGATTTCAAAATATCTGATCCCGGATCGATACAGACGTCCAAAATTACTTTCAATCGATGCGAAAAATCTTTCTGCGGAGATTGCCTCGCCAGAAAAGTCTCCCGTCACACGCACAACGATGAGCATATCTGGATTCAACCCTCGGATGCGTTCTATCGTATCGAGACTTTCGTCAAGCTCCAGTTTGACAGCTTCGAGCCTCGCCAATCTTATAAGATTGAAATCTTCGTCTTGTAATGGCTCTCCCACCCTAGCGTGTGCGCCGACAAGACATTTTTCATGATTAAGGCGTGAGGGTTCGAACGATTTCTTCGCCGCCGGCCAAATGAGAAACGGCGTTGGGTCGATAATGTCCTTTGGGAAATTCGTCTCACCGCGATCGGTTGCTCCATCTCTTTTCAATGTTAAGTGAAGGTGCGAACCAGTAGATGCTCCAGTAGAGTTCGCTCTCCCAAGCAACTCGCCAGCCTTCAATTCCTGTCCCACCTGCACTAATGGCCGCGCAAGATGCCCATATACGGTTTTGTATCCATCTTTATGCCGTACACGGACATGTTTCCCATAAGCGTGCACCCTTGGGTCTGGGTTATTATGAACCCGATAGACGACACCGTCTGCGCAACAATAGATGTTGGTGTTATTCAAAGCTCGGATATCTACGCCCTCATGGCCTGGCATACCAAAACGGCTGTATATCTGTGGATTTGCCCCATATTCTTGCGTGATAAATGTGTAATCGGTGGGCCAAAGCAAGTAGAAAGATTTACGTTTCTGCCCGTAGCGATCTTCATCGGCAATTCGCAGTGCGAATTCCTCCTGCAACCCTTTCGCAGTGTCCGTGGAAATTGGGTCAAGGCGAACACCAGGGTGCTGCGAATAAAACCATGCTTCAAGTTGACTATGTTCAGGATATCCACCCGGAACAACGGGGAAAGTTATCACCTGGGCAGGCGCCATGTATTGCGCTGCAGTTTGAGGATCCTGAGTCAAGTTCGGTCCATACTGAAGAACATATTCAGAACTTGAGCGAACCCAGGTCCAGTAATTCTCACGCGGGAGCAAGATCACTTGGTGTTCCATAGTCAGTTATTAAACCCCATGCCTTTTGATTTCATCGAAACGTAGCGGTTTTTTCCGATTACGAGATGATCAAGCACCTCAATGTCGAGAAGTTTTCCGGCATCCACAATTGCCCGAGTTACAGCGACATCTTCAGGACTGGGTGTTGGGTCACCACTCGGGTGATTATGTGCAACGATTATTGCAGCAGCATTGCGACGCACTGCTTCCCGAAACACCTCACCAACTCTGATGACTGAACTGTTAAGCGACCCTCGGTATACATCTTCTACCTTAAGGACTTGATTTCGTGTGTCCAAGAGAAGGACGCGTAAGTGCTCCTGCTCTAAAGCGCCCATTTCATAGAGAACGAGATTGGCAGCATCCTGCGGTGACTGGATACGCGGTTTTTCCTCTTGGTTCACAGTCGCAAATCTCCGCCCTAACTCAACCGCTGCTTGTATTTGCGTTGCCTTGGCGAACCCGATTCCCCGTTTATCCTCAAGTTCGGGAAGCGAGATGCGATGTAATCCGGCAAGGCCTCCGACTTCCATCAATAGTGTTTGCGCTAACTGAACAGCGTTCATCCCTTTGATACCCGTTCTAAGCATGATGGCCAGTAGCTCTGCGTTGGATAGCGCTCCCGGACCTAAAGCAGCGAGCCGTTCGCGTGGGCGGTCGCCAGAGTCAAGATCCATAATCCGGTAACCCAACTGTTTATCCCCCATATCACACCCCCATTCAGTGCAAATTGCGTGCCGAAGCCGATGATTGCGACTATACTTCAGTGGAATCTCGCTGTCAAAGTGGCCCAGAATTTGCATCGCCATGAGTAAACTGCATGCTATAATGCCGCTCGTCAGGAGTGCCCATGCTGGACATTTTCGGAATCGCCTCATTAGGAAATTTCTTTACATATCTCACGGCCTTTTTCGGTGCCTTCTTGGCTGCTTTGTGGCTAAGTTTGATCTTTTGGACGCTCAGGGATATCCGCTCCAGGTCCCACGATAAACTTGTTCACATTCTCACGGTGATCCTGGTGGCTCTCTTGAATCTACCCGGATTTATCATCTACCTTATTATCCGCCCACCCCTGACGCTTACTGAGGAGTACCAGCTTACGCTCGAAGAAGAAGCGCTCCTTTCGCAAGTTGAGGAGCGTTTGTTATGTCCAGGATGTGGAAGTCATACGGAAAATAATTGGCAGGTCTGCGCCCATTGTCACACTCGACTCCGAAAAGTATGCCGTCAGTGTGGCCAGCTTCTGCAGCTCTCCTGGCAGATTTGCCCTCAATGTGCAACACCTGTACCAGGGTCTTCTTCCGAATCTCAATCAGCAGATACACCACCTATAACAGGCTAGCACTCGAACCTGCTCCTCTCGTATATATAAAAGAAACTGGCGAATCGCCAGTTTCTTCTTTAGTTATTGTCTGCTTCGATATTCGCAACTTTTAGCTAGCAACTCCTAAGCAGGTCCACCCTGCGTACTTAGCACTCTCACCGAGCTCGTCCTCAATGCGAAGAAGTTGGTTGTACTTCGCAACCCGATCGGATCGAGCAGGAGCACCCGTCTTTATTTGTCCCATGTGAATGGCGACGGAGAGGTCGGCAATTGTGGCGTCTTCAGTTTCTCCTGAGCGGTGTGATGTCACGGCTCGCCAGCCTGCTTCCCGGCAAACCTGAACAGCTTCGAGCGTTTCTGTCAGAGTGCCAATTTGGTTAACTTTTACTAACAGCGAATTGCATGCCTTTAATTCAACGCCTTTTCTTACCCGTTCGGGATTCGTTACAAGCAAATCATCACCAACGATCTGGATTTTATCTCCCAACTTCGCGGTCATTAATTGCCAGCTAACCCAGTCGTCTTGTGCAAGTCCGTCCTCAATGGATACGATTGGATATTGCCTTACCCACGATTCCCAGAACTCGACCAATTCCTCACCGCTAAGCTCCTTCCCCTCACTACGAAGCTGGTACACCTCTCGTTCGACATCGTAAAACTCGGATGCTGCTGGATCAAGCGCAATCGACACCTGTTCTCCGGTTTTATAGCCGGCCTTCTCAATGGCTACCAAGATGAGTTCTACTGCTTCAGCATTTGACTTTAGGGCCGGCGCAAACCCTCCTTCATCACCTACAAGCGCGGTGTATCCTTTATCTCTCAACACTGCTTTAAGTTCCTGGTAGATCTCCGCTCCCCACCGCAGACCCTCGGAGAAAGATTCCGCTCCCAGCGGCATGATCATGAACTCCTGTGCATCCGTCGACTGCCATCCAGTGTGCGCCCCCCCGTTTAATATATTTAACATGGGCACCGGCAAGAGATGCGCGCTCACTCCACCAATATACCGGTAGAGAGGGAGCTGGAGAGAATTTGCTGCAGCTTTAGCTACCGCCAAACTCACGCCAAGTATGGCATTGGCGCCTATCCGTGATTTGTTCTCTGTGCCGTCTAGTTCAATCATGGCCAGATCAATCGCCCGCTGTTCGATTGCATCCCACCCCAGAAAAAGTTCCGCAAGTTCAGAATTTACATTCTCTACCGCTTTTAATACCCCCTTACCGCCAAACCGAGACTTATCTCCATCCCTCATTTCAAGCGCTTCATGAACACCTGTTGATGCGCCTGATGGGACAATCACGCGGCCCCAGCTGCCATCAAAAAGCGAAACCTCAACTTCGACCGTTGGATTCCCTCGAGAATCAAGCACTTCTCGCCCCTGGATCGTTTCAATAGTTGTATGCATCGAAGTAAGCCTCCTATATTTTCATATTATCAATTATAAACCGTATCCATCTTTTCTAGATCACTTCTTGCTCTGCTTTACAAAACCCTCGTGATAGAATCCACCCATGACTCCTCAAAACAAGACAGTTGCCATAGCGATGAGTGGGGGTGTCGATAGCTCAGTGGCGGCCGCCCTTCTTGTTGAGCAAGGCTTCGATGTCTTCGGCGTAATGCTGCGCTTATGGTCTGCTGGTCCCGAGACAAGCAACCGATGTTGCTCACCGGAAGACCTCTCACTTGCCAGGCAAGTGGCGAGTCAACTCGATATACCCTTTCACACCCTGGACGTCAAATACACGTTTAAGAAGGAGGTCGTCGACCCCTTTATTGATGACTATGCGCAAGGCAGAACACCGAACCCCTGTATGCGGTGTAATCGAATAATCCGCTGGGGTTTCCTTCTAGAAAGCGTCCTCGGAATGGGCGCAAGTCGCCTCGCAACGGGTCACTACGCACGGATACATCATGTGGGAGATGGCTATCATTTATTACGAGCAGAGGACAAAAACAAGGATCAAACCTACGTTCTCAGCGTTCTGCAGCAACATCAACTAGCACGCACAATATTCCCCCTGGGCGATATAAAGAAAAACAAAGTTCGTGAACAAGCAGCAAAACTCGATCTTCCGATCGCTGACCGAGCCGAGAGCCAGGACCTTTGTTTCGTGGGCGATCAGGATTATCGAGAATTTCTTACCGACCAGGGAATCCAGCTCTCCCCCCCGGGACCCATTCACGATGAGAAAGGTGAAATTCTCGGTCAGCATTCGGGTTTAGCAAATTACACAATCGGGCAGCGCAAAGGCATCGGAGTTTCGAAATCATTTCCACTCTATGTAATAAACAAGAATATGCGTGATAATGTTCTCGTTGTCGGTCCGAAGGACAGGCTCGGCCGTACGAGCTTCACTATTGGACATGCAAATTGGATTTCTGGCTCTCCGCCTAAAAGCGGCAGCTCCATACATACACGAGTGCGATATAAGGCAGAGGAAGTCAGCGCAACCCTTCGTGCCTTTGATCATGCTCATGCCGAAATCCAACTTCTTAAACCGCTCCCTGACGTAACTCCCGGGCAGTACGCAGTGTTTTACGAGGGGGAAGAATGCTTAGGAGGAGGGATAATCCTTCCGTGACTCTTCATGGCTTTATCCTGGGTGTGACCATCGCATCGGCTTGTGCTTTCCTCTTCCACATCCTTCGCGGTGGCAGTATCAAACGTCTTGCAATCTATACGGTATCTGCGTGGATCGGATTCTTTTCAGGTCACCTGCTTGGCGAACTTATTAATTGGCAATTGCTAAGGCTAGGCTCTATCAACCTGTTTTCGGCGCTTCTGGGAACAATACTTAGCCTTGTTCTAACTGCTGTCTTGGTAAAACCTAATTCCCGCTCACAAAAAAAGCCCCACCGTCGTCATTAGGCACAAATTCAGCGATATTGCTTGTGTTATAATCGCCATTAATGACCGAAAACGATACTTTCGCACCACCAAACAACACATCTACGCCCGTTGAGGTCGCCCCTTCGGTGGATCAGATTCCCAGGATATGGATCATACTGGGAGTGGTGTTTTTTCTTTTGCTTATCGCAGGAATAATCATCGCTGTGAACGCAATGGTCGCAAATCCCGCACAAACTGAAACCTTTCGCGACATTATGATAATTTTTATGGCCTTTGAATCTCTAATCATCGGTCTAGCACTTATTATCATGCTTGTTCAGCTAGCCCGCCTGACGAACCTCCTTCAATACGAGATCAGGCCGATACTCGAAGCCACAAACGAGACGGTCAGTTCCTTGCGCGGAACTAGCAAATTTCTCAGCGATAACTTGGTAGCACCTGTGGTCAAAGCGAACAGCTCGTTCGCGGCGCTAAGACGTGCAATCGAGTTATTTGACTTTCGCCGCCCTAAGTAAATTTGTATAAGGATATTAACAAAAGGAGAACGGATTATGTCGGATAATAACAGTGATTTCGGTGCCTTCGTCTCAGGCTTTTTAATTGGCGGTCTGGTCGGCGCGGCTGTCTCTCTGCTCTTCGCCCCGCAGTCCGGTGAGGAGACTCGAACCCTTATCTATGACAAAGGCATTGAGTTGAAAGATCAAGCCGATGGAGTCATTGATGACACGCGTGCTCGCGCGGAAGATCTCGCCAAGGAAGCGAAATTAATGGCCGAGGATCTTCAGAAGCGAGGCAAGGGTATCATTGAAGACCAGAAGAAGAAATCCACTAAAGCAGCTGATCCTGAGAAGAAAGCTGCTACCCCCAAGAAGAAAGGCGACACTGCGAAAAAATAACTTCACTTGTAACTCTGTTCATTAATAGGACGCCTCATTGAGGCGTCCTATTTAATATTCTACTTTCACTCGAAATCATCGTGAGCGATTAATCATCCGCGCTCTAATTCACTTATTGCAGCAGGGAGAAGCTCGGCCACATCGCCTGCTATCACACCGGCTGTCGTACCAATCATTCCTGCCGCTATCTCGCCTGACCAACCGTGAAGATAGCAACCCAAGATCGCTGCCTGATAGGGCTGTAAGCCTTGAGCAAGCAGAGATGCGATCGCACCCGCCAATACGTCTCCAGTTCCCGCCCGCGCTAGCGCAGGTGTTGCGAAGGGCAGAATCGTTGCTTGGCCGGCTGGAGAAGCGACAACGGTAAATGCCCCCTTCAACACAACCACATGCCCCCATTGAGTAGCCCAATCTAAGGTAGTTTGCTCTCGTTCCGCTTGGATCTCCGCTATCGGGAGACCTGTCAACACCGACATCTCTCCCGGGTGAGGTGTGAGGATCGATTGCCCAGGTAAATGGGCAGACCAGTCAGGTATTCGAGCGAGCAGCTTCAAACCATCCGCATCAACAACGATAGGAGGTAGCTTCATCAACGCATCGTTGTTTTCGTTACGAATGAACCCGATTCCTTGTTTTACGGCCGCAGCAGGATTTATCAGTCGTTTCATGAAGGTCAGTGTTGGCTTTTCTTGTCCAAAACCAGGACCCAGCAAAAGCGCCTGACAATGAGGAAGCTCCTCAATGATGACGTCCGCGGCAGGGCCGGCAATGACCCCAAGCTCATGCGGTAGGACAAGCCACGTAGCTTCTGGAACCATTGGAACTAAAAAACCCTGGATGGGTTCTGGAACTGCCAGCGTGACCAGGCCTGCACCAGAACGATACGCCCCTAATGCGGATAACGATGCGGCGCCTGGGAAATTAACAGATCCGGCGACGATCATCACGCGTCCAAAGGTGCCCTTATGAGCGTCCCGCGGCCTATCAGGCAACCACGCTTGAACGCCCTCGCTCGTGGCGAGGTCAAGATCTATCGATGCGATCTCTTTTTGTGAAGGGAGTATCCCAATATCCCCTACCACGATTTCACCGACATACTCAGCTCCCGGGAAACGCAGAAGCCCCGGCTTGGCTGCAGCGAGCGTGACGGTTAAATCGGCGACTAGACTCTCGTCTGCAATTTCACCCGTGTCACAATCTACGCCCGACGGGCAATCCACAGCGACGATATAGGGTGTCGAAACGCGCTCTCCTAGCATTTTATTGACGAATGCTAGAATTTTCTTTGCGTCACCTTTAATTGGAGGTTTGAAGCCGGTCCCGAAAACAGAGTCGACGAGCAGATCTGTGGAAACGATCAAATCTTTGAGCACTTTATGCCGCTTGTCGTTATCTGCAATTGTGACCGGACATCCATGCCGGATAATGCGATGAAGGTTCTCGTCCTCTTCAACCCGCTCTTTTGTGAGATAGACCGACACCTTCGCTCCTGCCTCTTGTAGATAATGCCCAACAACGAGCCCATCTCCACCGTTGTTCCCTGGCCCAACCAGGATCGTCACACTCCATCTTTCTGATTCAGGCCAATATTCAAGAATCGCGTCGGCGATAGATTTACCCGCGTTTTCCATCATCATGTCATACGTCAACCCAGAAGCATCAGCTGCCTGTTCAATCGTACGCATTTGCTCAACCGTAACAACTTTTTTCAATGGAATACATCCCTTCTTTACTGCAAGGAAAGCTCATCGTAAAGGCTATCCAATCCTAACTCCCGCACCTTCTTCGTCGTCGGCATTCCTGTTTCTGAATCCCATCCACGATCCTCGTAGTAGGCAAGTAACATCTCTTCAAAAGGAGGGACATAACCAGCAGCACCGCCCTCTGCAAGTGGAACTTTCAAGCTCTCTGGCAGCGAGTCATCTATTCCAGCAGGGCTGAGGCGGTGGTTGATCATCCGCTTGAGATTCCAGGATCGCTCACCGAGAAGTAACAGATCGGTTAAGGTGTATTCATGTCCGGTCGCAAACAGGATCAATTTACGAGTGTCACTTGGAGGTACGTTTGCGAAGATGCACATCCCGATAGCGTTGATGACGGATGTCCAATTCTGATGGCGGATGATGTTCTTGACCTTCTCCGCTCCCGCCTGGCGATTGAAGAAGTTTATGCCGATCGCCTCAATCGTCTGGCCGAGTTCGACCAGGTAGTATGGCCCCTGATTATGGCAAGCACCTCGAGGAGAGGTGGCATAAACAAGACCCACCCCTGAAGCACCACGTGGCTCATGATAAGGCGCTTCCAATCCATTGACTTCAACCGCAGAATTCGGTGAGTCAAAATTCTTCCCTAGAGCCCTTGCCCCTTTTGCTATGATCTCCCCCAAACCTTCCCGCAGCGCCGTTTGATGAACGAGTTTCTCGACAATAGCGTGATCCCCCCACCGGAATTCACTTCCCCCACTGTCCTTTGATGTAATTACTCCATCATCGAACAATGTAAAAACTAAGCCAATTGTATTTGAGAGCGAGATCGTATCCATTCCATAGCGATCACAGATCTCCCCCATTCTCGTTATGAACGATAGATCTGTAATCCCGAGATTCGGTCCGAAACCGATTGTCGTCTCATATTCAGGACCCTTGCGTTCAATACCGTCCGTCAATTGAACTTTTCTACCGCACGCGATCACACAACCATGACAAGCGCTGATGCCGCTCAATATCGTCTCTGTCACCTCTGATCCGGATATATTTTCAGTTCCGTCTAATGAACCTGACGAAAAGTACCTCTTCGGCATTAAACCAAAATAATCGAATAATTCGCTTGAGCTGGATGTGCCAAAGTCTCGCATACTCACACTTACAAGATCATCCTTGAGCTCTCTATTTACTCGAGCTCTGATGGCTGCATATTCACCCGGGTTATCAAGATGGATCGAACCCCGCCCATGCACAGCGATCGCCTTTAAGTTCTTCGAACCCATAACAGCGCCTAATCCTGTTCGGCCCGCCACCCTTCCATGATCGCAGAGTATTAGGGCAAAGGGGATTTGCTGTTCCCCAGCGAGACCAATACAGGCCACTCGGGTTCCCGGCTGACCTAGCTCTTCCTTGATAATTTCCTGCGTTTGGTACGTATCTGCCACTCCCCACAGATGGCCAGCAGAACGAAGCTCTACCTGGTTACCCTGGATATTTAAGTAAACTGGGCTTGCGGATCGACCGCGAACGATCAAGACATCAACCCCCGCTTTACGCAGCTCTGTTCCGAAGAAACCACCAATATTGGATTCAGCCCAGATCCCCGTCGAGGGTGACTTCCCGCAAATCACGGAACGTGCCACAGCAGGTCCGCTCGTGCCCGTCAGTGGACCGGTTATGAAAGCAAGAGGTGCTTCAGGGCTCAGAGGATCAAGGTCTGAGGATAATTCAGGATATAGCAAATGTGCGCCTAGACCGCTCCCTCCTAGATATTGTTGCATAACATCAGTAGTTATAATCCCAACAGCATTTGAGCCAGTTGAAAGATCAATCGTCAAGGTATGGAATTGGTATTCGCTCATTGCCTGGGTATTTTATAGATCTGTCGTTGACGAAATCGTATGTACATTAAGCTGTACCCCATTCTCGCAGACTTACATCTTTCAGAAGATCTAATTCTTTGCAGCAATCCCGCTCATCGCGTACTCTGCCATCGCGGTTATCGTCAAGGTCGGATTAAGCCCAGGGTTAGCCTGGATGATTGACCCATCGACGACATACAAGCCGGGGTAGTTAAACACCTCAAGCTCTTTATTGACCACGCCTTCTGCA
>Ga0209345_10006539_pt1 | contig 10539 bp, 11 predicted proteins | sample Cruoilmetagenom7_FD_187294 | JGI IMG/M metagenome (GOLD analysis project Ga0209345, IMG submission 187294) | Oil polluted marine microbial communities from Coal Oil Point, Santa Barbara, California, USA - Sample 7 (SPAdes) (version 2) | ecosystem: Environmental > Aquatic > Marine > Oil seeps ... | reverse complement strand
GGGTGCGTGCTCGCACGCACCACTCCCCCCATCAACAAACGGTGCGTGCAAGCACGCACCCTACGGAATTATGAAATGGCTGCCGTTTTTTGGATCATATTCTCCGTTCGCAATGTCCCTGTGAATGGATGAGTAGGGCCATTCTTCGGGTGACTGAACAAACCCATGTTTGACGGGATTGGTCCAGCAATACCGGACATGCGCCGCGAAATCCGCATGATCCCGGATATGATGTTCCCAATACCTGCGCTGCCAAATGCCCCGCTCGCCACGCAGAATATGCGAAGGCCGCAATGGGCCCACAGGCATTTGCCGCGAAAAACGCGTCTTGATCAGCCGCCAGCGCGTTGGATAACCCGCATCTCCTGCGGGCAGGGTCAAGACGCAATGCAAATGATCGGGCAAGACCACCCAAGCGTTGATGGCAAAGGGGCGCTCTCGCCGCGTTTGACTCACCGCGCCGCGTAGCAGATCGATGTGATCCACCAACATTCGGCTGCCACGATGGGCCAGCGCGACGGTGAAAAAGATTTGAGCTCCAAGCACAAAGGGGCGGCGATAATTTGACATGCCGCCACCGTGCATGGTTTTGGTTAATGGGTGGTTGATGGCGGTGAGTGCACGCTTGCAGGCACCACATTGCCTCCACGCATCACCAAATTATGCGTGCAAGCACGCACCCTACGGCTGGCTCGATCCACCCCACGACCAACAAAACAAACCCCTCACCAGCGCCCTTTACGGCACCCGCGTCAGGGCCAAAAACTCCCGGAATGCGGCCTCATAGGCGGCGGGGTCTGCCGCGTAGGATTGCAGGTGATCCGCCTCGGTCAGATGTGCCACGGTGACAGCCCCCGCGTCCGAGGCGGCGCGCAGGTCCAGAAGCCGTCGGCTTGCCGCGAATGGCACCACCTGGTCCGCCCTGCCATGGGCCACGAAAAGCGGGCCGTAGAATCCGGCATAGCGCCCGGTCACGCTGGCCTGTCGCAGGTCCGATGGCTGGGTGAACCGCATCATGGTCAGCGTCGTGCCCGCCACCATGCCGGGTAGGGGCAGGCCCATGTTCCGCGCCAGATGCTCCAGCACGGCCTCGAATTCCAGCGCGGGGGAATCAAGCGCGATGGCGCTGACGCGTCCTGCCTCGGTGCTCTGGGCCATGAACTGGCCGAGGATCGCGCCGCCCATCGAATCCGCCACGACGATCACCTCGGCATAGCCGCGATCACGCAGCGCCAGAATGGCCGCCTCCAGATCGGGCCATTCGCTCAGCCCGAAACCATAGCGCCCGTCTTCCGAGGCGGGGGCATTGTCATCGTTGCGATAGCTGATCATCAGTGTCGGCAGACCCGCCTCGTGCAGAAGCGGCAGGTGGCGATAGCCATCCTCCCGCGCGCCCGCGATGCCATGCACATAGACCGCCGCCAGATGCGGTTGTGGCGCGCCGGGTTGAAAGGGTTCGGGCACCAGCCAGGCCTCGGCAGGCCCCGCGCTTGTCTGGATCGCCAGCGTCTCGAAGGGCAGGCCAAGGGCGGTCTGCGGATCGCCGCGATAGCCAAGCGCGGCAGGGTCCGAGGGCCGCTCCATGCCCGCCAGCCTCTGCTCCAGCGACCCGACTGTCAGCAATTGTGTTGCTACCCGGTGCAGCCCCAGCGAGGCGCTGACGATGTAGAGCGTTGCGAGAACAACAAGAGCAATGGCAAGCGGCACCCCGTATTTGCGGGCGCGGGAACGACGTCTGACGCGGACCAATGGCATGAGTGTTTGTCCTAGCAGGAAAATTTCCGGGCCTGGCCAGCCTAGACTGGCCTTGCCGCCGGGATCAAGCATCGCGCGCGGGCTGACGCGCAGATGGGTATTCTGTCTGCCGTTCTTTTGGGTTAGCGATGCGGGATGCGCCTGTTTCTTCTGACCGCCCTGACCATGCTGGCCTTTGCCGCCAACTCCATCCTGAACCGGATGGCGCTGGAGGATGGCGCGACCGGTCCCGCCGCCTTCGCCGCGATCCGTCTGGTCTCGGGCGCGCTGTGCCTCTGGGCGCTGGTGGCGTGGCGCAGTTCTGGGCGCGGCGGCGGATGGCGCCCCATGTGGCAGCCCGGCGGCGCGGCCAGCCTTGCCCTCTATGTGCTGGGCTTTTCCTTCGCCTATGTCAGCCTGCAAGCCGGTGTGGGCGCGCTGATCCTGTTCGGCGGTGTGCAGATCACGATGTTCGCAGGCGCCCTGATCCTGCGCGAATCCGTGCCCGCGCGGCGCTGGGCCGGGGCCGCGCTGGCCTTCGGCGGGCTGGTCTGGCTGCTCTGGCCCGCCGGCGGCGGTGCCGCGCCCGATCCGGTGGGGGCGGCGCTGATGGCGGCGGCGGCGCTGGGCTGGGGCATCTATTCGCTTCTGGGGCGCGGTGCCACCAATCCGCTGCGCGCGACGGCCGGTAACTTCGTCTTTGCCGCGCCGCTGGGTCTGCTGGTGCTGGCCGTGCTGCCCGACAGCGCCACGGCGCAGGGCGTGATCCTGGCGGTGATATCGGGCGCGGTCACCTCGGGCTGCGGCTATGCGCTGTGGTATGCGGTGCTGCCGCGTCTTGGCGCGGCCCGCGCCGCCGTGGCGCAGCTTTGCGTGCCGGTGATCGCGGCGGCGGGCGGCCTGCTCCTGCTGGGCGAAGGGATCAGCCTGCGCTTCGCGATGGCCTCTGCGCTGGTGCTGGGAGGCGTGCTGCTGGCCTCCCTCCCGCCCTCGCGAAAGGCGCAAGTCTTGGGCAAGGACGCCTGATTTTTCGGCAACCATGACCCGAAGCCACCGCAGCGGGGCCAGGCTCGCCCCCGCAGTCTTGTGCCATCCCCGCACCGTTCCGAGATGGGACAGGCGCAGATCAAAGCGCCACGCTTGGGGGGAGGCACCGATGCCAGTCAGACATGTTTTGCCGGAAGACCGTGCCGCGGTGCAGGACCTGCTGGGCATTTGTTTCGGCCGCCCAGACGTCGCCGCCCGCCTCGACGTCATGCGCGATGCCGGGGACATGCGGCTGGAGCTTGTCTGGATGGACGGGCGGCATATCCGGGGCCATATCGGCTTTGCGCGCCACGAATCCCCCGCGGGCTGGTGGGCGCTGACCCCGCTTGCGGTGCATCCGCGCCTGCGCAGGCGCGGTGTGGCGGGAGAACTGGTGCGACAGGGTCTCGACCTTGCCCGCCAGAACCGCGCCAAGGCGGTCACCGTCGTCGGAGAGCCGGATTATTTCCGCCGTTTCGGCTTCTCGCTCAAGGCGGCGGAAAACCTGGCGACCCCCTATACCCTGGCGCGGACCATGCTCTATCCGATCCGGCCGGGCATGGCCGGGGTCACCGCCGATCTGACCTATCCGACCGAACTCCTTCCCGAATGACAGCCGGTCTCAGGCGGGCAGGATCAGCTCCAGCGGATCATAGCCGAACCCGCGCGCCCATGCGACGCGGACCAGGCTGTCGGGCTTGAGCCTGAGGCCGCGCACCTCCTCCTGTGTGAAGAAGCGGCGGCGGGTCACGATCCCTTCGGGATCGGCCCAGCCCTCGGTCAATCTGCCGTCGGTGATGGTGCAGCGGAAGAAGACCTCGACCTGATGAAAACCCTGATCCGGGTCGTGAAACTCGTTCACCAGACAGGGCGTGCCCACGCGGACGGTCAGTCCGGTTTCCTCATGCACCTCGCGCGCCAGATTGTCGGGCAGGGACGCCCCCGCCTCGACCCCGCCACCGGGGGCACACCACAGGGTCGCCGCAGGATCGCGATAGGCATTGACCAGAAGCAGCCGATCCTCGTGCAGGATCACGGCGCGGGTGGCAAGTCTTGGCTGTGGCATGGGACCTCGGGGTTGATGGGGCTTTTGCGCGGGGGCAATCACGTCTATCTGTCTGGCATGAAAACAAGTGTCCCGAAATATCTTACCGCGTCTTTCTTGGTCGTATTCGGCGCGGCCTGCGGCATGTCGGGCGATCCGGCCCGGTCCGCCGAAGGCGAATGCGTGGTCCTTTTGCACGGGCTGGCGCGGACCGAGACATCCTTCCTGCTGATGGAGCAGGTGCTCAAGGCCGATGGCTACAGCGTGGTCAGTCCCGGCTATCCGTCCACCGAAGAAACCATCGGCAACCTTGCCACGACAGTCCTGCCCCGCGCGGTAGAGGCCTGCGGCGACAAGACCACCCATATCGTGACCCATTCCATGGGCGGCATCCTGACCCGCTTCTGGCTGGTGGGGAACAGGCCCGCCAATCTGGGGCGCGTGGTGATGCTGGCACCGCCCAATTCCGGCTCGGAGCTGGTGGACGAACTGGTGGATCTCGAAGCGTTCGGCTGGCTCAACGGTCCGGCGGGCAAGCAATTGCGGACGGGCGACAAAGGGATGCCCGCGCATCTGCCGCCAGTCGATTTCGATCTGGGTGTGATCGCTGGCGACCGGTCGCTGAACCCTGTCTTCTCGGCGATGATCGACGGGCCGGATGACGGCAAGGTGTCGGTCGAATCCACCAAGGTCGAAGGCATGGCCGACCATATCGTGCTGCATGTCACCCATACCTTCCTGATGAACAACCCGCTCGTGATCGCGCAGGTGCTGCAATTCCTCAAGACCGGGGCCTTCGATCCCGCGATCACATGGGGCGAGGCGGTGATGGCGCTGCCCGTGCTGGAATGAGCGGGACACTGGCGCTGACCCTGACCGGGGCCGAGGTCCTGCGCCCCGGCGGCATGGATCACGCGCCGCTGTCGCTGGCCGAAGGTCGGATCGTCGCGGACCCGCAACCCCGCCGGGTCGATCTGACGGGGTTCCGCGTGCTGCCCGGTATCGTCGATGTGCACGGGGACGGGTTCGAACGGCATCTGGCACCCCGGCGCGGCGCGATGCGCGATCTGGGGCAGGGGCTGGCCGCGACCGAGGCCGAGCTGGCCGCCAACGGGATCACCACCGCCCTTCTGGCGCAGTTCTGGAGCTGGGAAGGCGGGATGCGCGGGCCGGATTTTGCCCTGCGATTCCTTGAGGCGCTGACCGCGCATCGTGGCCTTGGCACCGACATGCGCGCGCAACTGCGGATGGAGACCCATCTGCTGGACGATTACCCCGCCATCGCGGATGCGGTCGCGCGTTTCGGGATCGGCTATGTCGTCTTCAACGATCATCTGCCCCATGCCGCGCTGGCCGCGGGCAAGCGCCCCCCACGCCTGACCGGGCAGGCGCTGAAAAGCGGACGCTCCCCCGAGGATCATCTGGCCCTGATCCAGCGGCTGCACGATCTGTCCGCGCAGGTGCCTGCGGCGCTGGACGGGCTGGCGACGCGTTTGTCGGCCTCTGGCGTGATCCTTGGCAGTCATGACGACGCAACCGCGCAGGGGCGCGCGTCATGGCGCGCGCGCGGCGTGGCCGTGTCCGAGTTTCCCGAAACCCGCGAGGCTGCAGCAGCGGCCCGCACCGGGGGCGACAGGATCGTTCTGGGCGCGCCCAATGTGGTGCGCGGCGGGTCGCATTCCGGCAATGTCGCCGCCGCCGATCTGGTCGCGGACGGGCTCTGCGATGCGCTGGCCTCGGACTATCACTATCCGGCACCCCGACAGGCGGCGCTGATGCTGGCGGATCAGCTTGGCCTGCCAGCGGCATGGGATCTGGTCGCGGCGGGACCGGCGCGCCTGATGGGGCTGACTGATCGCGGCAATCTGGCGCCCGGCCTGCGCGCCGATCTGCTGGTCATGGACGAAACCGGCCATGTCGGCGCCACTATCGCAGGCGGGCGCATCACCCATATGAGCGGGTCCGTGGCGGCGCGTTTCATCGCCTCGGTCTGAACGCTGCCCGCAATAAAAAACGCGCCACCCCCGAGGGAGGATGGCGCGCCGTTCCGGACAGCCGGTAACGTCTTGGGGTCTCTGGATCAGCTGTCCATCACGAACTGGTAGCTGGCGGGGACGTAGTGGAACCCCTCGCCGCGTGCTTCGACAAAACCCAGTGCCGGGAAAGGCATGTGGTAGCCGATGAAGGGGATACGGTCTGCAGCCAGCATGCCAAGGATATTGCGGCGCGTGGCGGCGGCGGCTTCCTTGTCCATGTCGAAGCGCACTTCCCAATCGGGATGCGCCAGCGACCAGACATAGTGGTTGGCGAAATCGGCGCCCAGCACCAACTGCTGGCCTTCGCTCTCGATCATATAGGTCATGTGACCCGGCGTATGGCCAAACGCCGCCATGCTGGTGATGCCCGAGGCGACAGAACCTGCATCGCCGATCATCTCCATCTTCTCGGCCATCGGGCGCACGTTGTTGGCGAAGCCCTCATTGTCGGTGCCGTTCCAGTGGTCGAACTCGGCCGACCCGGTCACATAGCGCGCGTTGGGGAAGGTCGCCGCGCCATCCGTCATCAGGCCGCCGATATGGTCGCCATGCATGTGGGTCAGGACAACGACGTCGATTTGGTCGGGCGTATAGCCCGCCGCCGCCAGCGCCGCGGTGATGCCTTCGCCGTTCAGGCCGGTGTCGAACAGGACCAGCTCCGCGCCGGTGTTCACGACCGTGGGCGTGAAGAAGAACTGCGACTTGTCGGTCGGGATCATCGCGGCCTCGGAGGCGGCGGCGAATTCCTCGGGCGTGGCGTTCAGGCCGAAGATCGTGTTGGGATCGGGCACGGTGCGGGTCCCGGCCAGCAGGGAGGTGACATCGAAACCACCCAGCTTGATACGGTTGTAGGGCGCGCGCGACGCACCCACCAGCGGGGCGGCGGCACTGGCCTGGGTCGCGGCGACGCCCGCCAGCGGCAGGGCTGCGGCACTGGCCAGAACGGAACGGCGGGACATGTTGATCGAGCTCATCGGGGTCCTCCTGATGTTGTTTGGTTGACGGCAAGATAGCACAGCAGCCCCGCGATGGTTGTGCGCTCGCGATCAAGTGATGTGCCTTTATGCAGAGCGGCCCTCACCGGCTGCGATTTCTGGACAAATGCCCCGGCCTGTGACAGAGGACGAGCCAACAGGAGATGCCCCCATGACCACCACCCGTTTCGCCCCTTCGCCCACAGGCTACATCCATGTGGGCAACCTGCGCACCGCGCTGATGAACTACCTGATCGCCCGCAAGACCGGCGGCACCTTCATCCTGCGGATCGACGACACCGATCAGGAGCGGTCGAAAGAGGAATATGTCGATCAGCTCAAGCGCGATCTGGAATGGCTGGGCCTCGAATGGGACCGGGTCGAGCGGCAGTCCCTGCGCCTTGACCGCTATGCCGCCGCCGCCGACACATTGCGCGCCATGGGCCGCTTCTACGAGGTGTTCGAAACACCGACCGAGCTTGACCTCAAGCGCAAGAAACAACTGAACATGGGCAAACCCCCGGTCTATGACCGCGCGCATCTGGACCTGACCGAGGACCAGAAAGCCGCCTTCCGCGCCGAGGGGCGCGAGGGTTACTGGCGCTTCAAACTGGATCAGGAACGGATCGAGTGGAAGGACGGTATCCTCGGCGATATCTCCATCGACGCGGCCTCGGTCTCCGATCCCGTGCTGATCCGCGCGGACGGGCAGGTGCTCTATACGCTGGCCTCGGTCGTGGATGATACGGAAATGGGGGTCACCCATATCGTGCGCGGCTCGGACCATGTGACCAATACCGCGACCCAGATCCAGATCATCCAGGCGCTGGGCGGCACCGTGCCCAGCTTCGCCCATCACTCGCTGCTGACCGGCCCGCATGGCGAGGCGCTGTCGAAACGCCTCGGCGCGCTGTCGATCAAGGACCTGCGCGCGCAGGGGATAGAGCCGATGGCCTTGCTGTCGCTGATGGCGCGGCTTGGATCGTCGGACCCGGTCGAATTGCGCAGCACCATGGACGAGCTGATCGAAGGTTTCGACATCACCCGCTTCGGCGCGGCCCCGACCAAATTCGACGAGCAGGACCTGTTCCCGCTGACCGCGAAACATCTGCAATCGCTGCCGCTTGCGGCGGTGCAAGCCGATGTGACGGCGCTGGGCGTGCCCGCAGACCTGGCCCCCCGCTTCTGGGAAGTGGCGCGCGACAATATCACCACCCGCGCCGATCTGGCCGCATGGTGGGCGCTCTGCCGCGACGGGGCCGAACCCGTGATCGCCGACGAAGACCGCGATTTCGTGGCCAAGGCCCTTGCGCTGCTGCCCGAAGGGCCGTTCGACGATCAGACCTGGAGCCAGTGGACCAGCGCGGTCAAGGACGCCACGGGCCGCAAGGGCAAGGGCCTCTTCATGCCGCTGCGCCTTGCGCTGACCGGGCAGGCGCATGGGCCCGACATGGGCGCGCTGATGCCGCTGTTGCAGGTGATCCGCGCCAAGGCGTGACCTTGGCGGATGGCGCAGGGGGGCTGTCTGCCCCCCCGTCGAACGCTGTTCGACGCCCCCCGAGAGTATTTCTGGCAAGATGAAGCCTAAAGCCCCGCAGGCCGCGTGGTGATGATCCGGGCACCCAGACGGTCCAGATGATCATCGGTCATGGCGCGCTCGGTGGCGCTCAAGCGCTGATGGCGCGGATAGATCGGGTCCGCGCGGTCATCCAGGATCGGGGCGTCCCAACCGGCTGTCGTGGCGAAGAACCGCGCGACGCCTTGCGCGCCGAATTCGCGGGCATAGCCCTGCACGACAACATCCAGATAGCTGAGCAGAACGGGATAGGCGTCACTGGGCGCGGTGTGGCGATCCGGGGGGATGGCATAGACCGATACCGCCGGGCGCGGGGTCAGCGGATGCCGGACGGTGTCGCAGACCGGATGGCGCGCATAGGCCGCCTCGCGCGTGTCGAGGGCGGCCCAGTCGCCCCCCGGCACCGCCGCGATCAACCCGTCGATATGGCTGGCCGGATCGGGTTCGGCAGTCAGAAAGGCCACGGGCCGCAGCGCCGTATGACGCCAGGCGCGGCGCCAGCCCGGCAGGCTGGCATGGTGGGCCTGCCCGTAATCATGGGTCGCGCGATTGACCAGCGAGCCGTATCCAAAGAAAAAAACATCTTTCATATAGCTATTTTTCCCCCCTGTTGATCCATGTCAATCCCATCGCCGCGCAGGGCAGGCATTCTTGTGTCCACCCAACAGACAGGGAAGAAACTGCCGTGCGCATCACAAAACGAACCAACCTTGCCATCCGCGTGCTGATGTATTGCGCCGCGAACGAGGAACGCCTGGTCACGAAATCCGAGATCGCGCGCTGTTGCAACACCTCGGAAAACCATCTGGCGCATGTGATCAACCAACTGGGGCAACTGGGCTATCTGCACACGCAGCGGGGCCGCAATGGCGGGATGATGCTGGGCCGCCCGATGGCCAAGATCCGCATCGGGGACGTGTTCCGGGCGCTGGAAAGCCAGGTGCCCATCGCGGAATGCTTTGCCGATGTGGACAATACCTGTCCGCTGGTCGAGGCCTGCCGTCTGAAAGTCGCGGTCGCCGACGCGGCCGAGGCCTTCTATGCGCATCTGGACGACATCACGCTGGATGCGCTTGTCTGCGGCAACGAGCGGCTGCTGGAAATCATGCATCCTGTGGTCTGCCGGGTCTGAACCGCGCTATCTGGTGGCGCGTTATTTGAACCTTGGGCGAAAACGACTACTTGTCGTGTTGCAGCGACTCGTTTATGGCTGGCTGCGTCAGATCGGGAGAACCGGGTAACCGGTGCCGAAGGAGCAACCGCCCCGGAAACTCTCAGGCCCAAGGACCGGTCGGACATGACGGACTCTGGAGAGTGGCGCCCCGCGCGCCCGCCGACGGGATAACGATCTCAGGCAACAGGACAGAGGGGGCATCATGACCTGCGGATCGCGCGGGGGACGGATGCCGGATGATTGTATCATATAGTCAGCGCGGCGCATCGGAGGGGATACGATGAGCGAGCTTTTGCACCTGCCACTCGAGGCGCTGCATGTCGAACTGGGCGCCAAGATGGTGCCCTTCGCGGGCTATTCCATGCCGGTCCAGTACGGGCTGGGCGTGATGAAGGAACATCAGCACACGCGCGCGGCGGCGGGCCTCTTCGATGTCAGCCACATGGGGCAGGTGATCCTGCGCGGCGCGGATTATCAGGCGGTGGCGCTGGCCTTCGAGGCGCTGGTGCCCGTCGATGTCGCGGGTCTGGCCGTGAACCGGCAGCGCTACGGCTATTTCACCAATGACGCGGGCGGGATCGAGGATGACCTGATGCTCGCCAACCGGGGCGATCACCTGTTCGTGGTGATCAACGCCGCCTGCAAGGACGCCGACATCGCCCTGATGCGCGCCGGTCTGCCCGCCGATGTGACGCTGGAGGTGATCGAGGATCGCGCCCTGCTGGCCCTGCAAGGCCCGCTGGCCGAGGATGTGCTGGCGCGGCTGAACGACCATGTGCGCGCAATGCGCTTCATGGATGTGGCCGATCTCGACCTCGCGGGCGCGGCCTGCTGGGTCTCGCGCTCGGGCTATACCGGCGAGGACGGGTTCGAGATTTCGGTCCCCGCCGACCGGGCCGAGGATCTGGCCCGCGCCCTGCTGGCCGATGACCGGGTCGAGGCGATCGGCCTGGGCGCGCGCGATTCCCTGCGTC
>Ga0209345_10006538_pt1 | contig 10540 bp, 8 predicted proteins | sample Cruoilmetagenom7_FD_187294 | JGI IMG/M metagenome (GOLD analysis project Ga0209345, IMG submission 187294) | Oil polluted marine microbial communities from Coal Oil Point, Santa Barbara, California, USA - Sample 7 (SPAdes) (version 2) | ecosystem: Environmental > Aquatic > Marine > Oil seeps ... | reverse complement strand
CTCTGGCATGCTGGTGGCTTCGTTGGCGGCATTTGAAAAGTATCAGCATGAAGACGCCTGGACTTGGGAGCATCAGGCGTTGGTTAGAGCGCGCCCTATTGTAGGCACCATGCGGTTGTCAAATGCTTTTGAGGAAGCTCGTCATCGGGTGTTGTGCCAGCAGCATGATCATCAACAGCTCTTGGCTGATGTCATTGAGATGCGTAATAAAATGCGTGAGCACTTAGGTGGTAGCAAAGGGGGCAGTGATAAAGCTCCAGAGGGAGACAGTGCAGTTTTCAACCTTAAGCAAGATGCTGGAGGTATCGTTGACATCGAATTTATGGTTCAATTTGCGGTCTTGGATCGATCCCATGAAATTCCCGGTTTAACCCGCTGGAGCGATAATATTCGCATCCTCGAATGTCTGGAGGAGGGTGGGGTTATTTCAGTCGAAGATGCAGAATTTCTGATGGGAGCCTATAAAAACTACCGTTCCGCTGGGCATCGCCTACAGTTGCAAAAATTACCTGTTGTGGTGGACGTCTCGGAGTTTTCTCTGGAGCGTGAACAGGTTTCGGCAGTTTGGAATAAGCTTCTAGTTTAGCTTGTGTTCGTGGGTAATGTTTATTGGTAGTAGTTGAGCACGTAATTGATTTTGCTGTCGTTCAACATTTGGGTTGTTCAATATAAATTATTGTTCGATATAGATTTATTTTAGGAGACGTTAGATGTCATTTGCCGATCGTGATGGCTACATCTGGTTTGATGGTGAGATGGTTCCCTGGCGGGATGCGAAAATTCATGTACTAACCCATACACTCCACTATGGTATGGGTGTATTTGAGGGTGTTCGTGCCTATGAGACAGAGAATCAGGGCCCGGCTATTTTCCGCCTTCAGGATCATACAGATCGCTTATTCCGTTCTGCAAAAATTATGGGTATGAATATGCCCTATGGCAAAGAACAGCTCAACGAAGCTCAAAAGCAGGTAGTGCGTGAGAATGATCTTCACGAGGCATATTTGAGGCCTATGGCATTTTTGGGTTCTGAGGGAATGGGGCTAAGAGCTGATGGGTTACAAACTCATGTGATTGTTGCTGCCTGGGAGTGGCCGTCGTATATGACCCCAGAGGCACTAGAGCAGGGTATTAAAATTCGTACCTCTTCCTATACTCGCCACCATGTCAATATTTCTATGACCAAAGCGAAAGCCAATGGTAACTACATCAACTCTATGTTGGCGTTGCGTGAGGCGTTGGACTCTGGCTGCGAAGAAGCATTATTGCTTGACCCAGAAGGTTATGTGGCAGAGGGCAGTGGAGAAAATGTTTTTGTAGTTCGCGATGGCGTGATCTATACCCCTGAGCTAACTTCCTGCCTGGATGGTATTACCCGAAAAACTGTTATGCAGCTGGCAGAAAATGACGGTTATAAAGTCGTTGAAAAGCGCATCACCCGTGATGAGGTGTACGTAGCAGATGAAGCATTTTTTACCGGTACTGCTGCGGAAGTTCTGCCTATTCGAGAGCTCGATGGTAGAGTTCTAGGTAGTGGTAAGCGTGGCCCGATTACAGAGAAATTTCAGGCACAGTACTTTGATCTGGTACGTGGCCGCAGGTCTGAGCATTCCACATGGTTAACCCCGGTGGCAGAGTAAGCATCAGACCCAATACAAAAATAGCCTATGGCATCCGATAAGCACTCAGTAGAAAAAAAAGTCTTGATCGTTGGGCCGTCATGGGTGGGTGACATGGTGATGGCTCAGTCTCTTTTTGTTCTCCTTAAACAGCAGGGACCCAATACCATCATTGATGTGTTGGCACCTGGCTGGAGTCGCCCCATTATTGCGCGGATGCCTCAGATCCGAAGGGCTATTGATATGCCTGTTGGCCACGGTAGTCTGATGTGGTCGGAACGCCGGAAAATTGGACATGAGTTACGTGTAGAGAAATACGATCAGGCAATTGTTCTACCCAATTCCTTCAAATCAGCATTGATCCCTTGGTTCGCAAAAATACCCAAACGCACGGGCTGGAAAGGGGAGATGCGCTACGGTTTACTCAACGATATTCGTCAGCTAGATAAACTGCGCTATCCATTGATGGTGCAGCGTTTTGATGCACTGGCTTACCCCAAAGATCAAACGCTGGACGATAATCTACCCGCCCCAGATTTGCATGCTGATCTCGATCGAGTGCCCGGTCTGCGTCAGCAATTTGGACTTGAGAGTGAGCGCAAAGTGTTAGCCTTGTGTCCGGGAGCTGAATTCGGGCCTGCCAAGCGTTGGCCTGAACAACATTATGCTGCGGTGGCTGCTCAGAAAGTTGCCGAAGGGTGGCAAGTTTGGTTGCTGGGCTCAGTTAAGGATCAACCGGTGGCCGAGTCGATTATTAATCTATTGCCAGAAGCGGATAAAAATCACTGTTTTAATCTTGCTGGAGTGACCCAGCTTGAGGACGCCATTGATTTATTGGCTGTTGCGGATGCGGTGGTAAGTAATGATTCCGGTCTGATGCATATTTCGGCGGCTTTAAATCGCCCTGTTGTGGTGATCTATGGTTCAACCTCACCAGGGTTTACACCACCATTAAATGATCAGGTGGGGATATTGTCTATTCCTGTAGATTGTGGTCCCTGTTTCAAGCGAGAGTGCCCGCTAAATTCTGAGACCTCTGACTACATGAGATGCCTCAATGATTTATCTCCTGATCGGGCAATAGCTGCTTTGGCCGAACTGGTGCCTGGCTAATGCCCAGGGTTTTGGTGGTTAAAACTTCGTCTCTTGGTGATGTTATCCATACTTTGCCAGCGTTGACTGATGCCGCTCGCGAAATTCCAGATGTAGTGTTTGATTGGGTGGTGGAGCAAAGCTTTGCTGAAGTGCCGGGTTGGCATGCCTCAGTTGATCAGGTAATTCCTGTGGCTGTCAGGCGATGGCGCAAGCATCCTGTCCAGGCATGGCGATCTGGAGAGTGGGCCCAATTTAAAGAGCAGGTTGGTCGTTATCAGTATGATGCTGTGATCGATGCCCAGGGGTTGCTAAAAAGTGCTTGGTTAACCCGCTATGCCAAGGGTGATTGTTATGGGCTGGACCAGGTTTCAGCTAGAGAGCCAATCGCTTCACGTTTTTACGATCACCCAATTACAGTAGCCAAAGATCAGCATGCAGTTGAGCGGGTGCGGCAATTATTTTCACAAGTATTGGGGTATTCGTTAAGCGGTCAGTTGGGAGAATGCAGTCTCTCTTTTAACGCTGTGCGACAAAAGTCAGTGGTGTTCTTGCACGGCACCACGTGGGCATCGAAGCATTGGCCTGAAGCTTCCTGGATTGAACTGGGAGGGTTGCTTCAAGAGGCTGGGTATAGCGTCAAGCTGCCTTGGGGAAATGAAGTTGAAAAGTTCAGAGCGAAACGCATAGCAGAGCGATGCATAGGTGAACAAGGTGGTGCTGAAGTGTTGCCACAAATGTCTCTGACCGAATTGGCAGTGTTATTATCAGCATCGGCAGGTTGTGTTTCAGTGGATACGGGTTTGGGTCATTTAGCCGGGGCAGTAGATACTCCAACCTTGGCATTATTTGGTCCTACCAACTCCTCACTCACTGGGTTTTATGGGAAAAATCAGCAAAGTTTACAGTCAACATTTCACTGTGCTCCCTGTATGTCACGCGATTGTCGATACAAGTTAGCACCTAGGGCATTCCCTCCTTGTTTTGAAGAGCTGTCGGCAGCCAAAGTTTTTCAGCAATTTGTTGAAATGCATGACAAGATTGCTTTCAGTTCTAATATTATCAGTCCGACGGGGGCAGCAGAATGAAGCTAGCCTTTTGCCTGTATAAGTATTTCCCCTATGGTGGGATGCAGCGTAATTTCCTAAAAATTGCTAAGGAGTGTAATAGTCGGGGGCATCAGATAGTTGCATATACCCTGAGCTGGCAAGGAGAGTGTCCAGATTGGTTAGATGTAGTACTTGTACCGGTTAAAGCGATCTCGGGACCAAAAAAATATCAAAAGTTTTCTCGTTGGATGGATCAACACTTAAAATTAAACCCTGTAGATACTGTAGTAGGGTTTAACAAAATGCCAGGGCTGGATGTTTATTATTGTGGGGACCCTTGTTACGAGTATAAATCACAACACTTACGTAGCTGGTGGTACCGGTATTCTGGTCGTTACCGACATTTTTCCAAGTTTGAAAAGGCTGTATTTGATCGAGGTATGAAACCTCATATTCTTATGTTTTCTCCGGTTCAGCAGGAACTGTTTACGCGTTTTTATAATACGGAAAATGCACGTATAACCATGTTGCCACCGGGTATTGGTCGTGATCGTTGTGTGCCAGAAAATGCCGCTGAGGTCCGAGCAGGTTTTCGCCAGGAATATCATCTGAGAGATGATGAGTTGTTGTTACTTCAAATTGGTTCTGGGTTTCGTACTAAAGGCCTTGATCGTAGTTTATACGGTCTTGCTTCTTTACCTACAGAGTTGCAGGCGCGCACAAGGTTGTTTGTGATAGGGCAGGATGATCCTGCTGAGTTTATATCTCTTGCTAAGCAGTTGGGCGTCGCCGATAAAGTTACCTTTTTTTCAGGTCGTGATGATGTGTCGAGATTTTTACAAGGAGCGGACATGCTAGTGCATCCGTCCTATGCAGAAAATACTGGAGGGGTGATATTAGAAGCGGTAGTGGCGGGTTTGCCTGTTCTCGTAACAGATGTGTGTGGTTATGCGCATTATGTGGCTGAAGCAAAAGCTGGGGAGTTGGTAGCGTCACCCTACTGTCAGCAGACTTTTGATTGTAAGCTGGAGAAAATGCTTGTCGCAGACAAGGCTGGATGGCGGGAAAATGCCATTACTTTTTCTAAATATGCTGATATTTATGAGATGCCTATAAAAGCTGCGGATGTAATTGATCAGCTGCTTGAGAGTCGTATATTGAAGAACACAGAATTGGAAACAAGTACACTAACAAAAAGTACTTTGGATAAAGCTGAATGAAATTATTTTTGGCTGAGCCATTTTCTTCGCATTGGGCCGATAGTGACCCTTTTCAGGCGGCTTTTTCGCTTACGGGTGAAACCTATCGAGATATGGGCGATCGCTGCACCACACGCTTTGAGTTTCATAACAAAGCCTATTTTGTAAAAACCCATGCCGGTGTCGGTGTCGGTGAAATTTTAAAAAACTTGCTGTATCTGCGTATTCCAGTGTTGGGTGCGGAAAATGAGTACCGGGCCATTGGCAAACTTAGTGAATTGGGTGTAGAAACAATGACGGCGGTGGCGTTTGGTCGTACTGGCTGGAATCCTGCCAATGAACAGTCCTTCCTGATTACCGAGGCCCTTGAGCCAACTGAACCGCTGGATGAGTACTGTAAACCTGAGGTGTTGTCTGCCATGGGTGTGTCTGAGCGGCGAGCACTGGTACGTCGGCTGGCCAGAATTTCCCGGATCTTGCATGATAGTGGTGTTAATCATCGGGATTTCTATCTCTGTCACTTTTTATTGGATACATCTGAAAAGTATTCCGATACGCCGGTATCTCAGCGCCCTATTTATTTGATTGACCTCCACCGGATGCAGATACGTCATCGTACGCCTCGACGTTGGCGGCATAAGGACTTGGCTGCACTGTATTATTCTGGCAAGAGAGTGGGGTTCGATCAGAGGGACGTGTTTTGTTTTATGCGAGAATATAAACAACAACCGTTGCGAGAAGCTCTTGCTGGCGGGCGAGAGCTTTGGTCTTCCATCGTTAATGAGGCCGATAAGCTGCATGACAAGGGTGTAAGGAAGGGGTACCACAGTTAATGTTTGGTGTTGGCTTCTCTATTAGTTTTTATAAAAATAGTAATACTCTATGTTCTTGTGAGTGGAGTGGTTGCTGTGGTTGAGAGTCTAGCTCTGGGTCAGCTCAAGCAGATGGATGTTATGCCGTCTACCCCCTTCCAGCTGGAGGTGCCTGGTCGAGAAGCATTGGTTTGCGAGGAGATCTATCGTCATTTGCCTGGAAAGCGATTGGCTTTTCGTGCTCATTGGGGTGGTGCCGATGCATTGGTGAAGTTATTTTTTCAGCGTAAATATCTGGATCGTGAGCGGGCAGGTCTAAAAGCATTGCTTGAAACAGGCGTTCCTTGTGCGGAAGAGATTTGGAGCCTGGTAGATGAAGGCGGTGGTTATTTTCTTGCCACAGAGTTTTTGCAAGGTGCTGTTAGTTTGCAAGATTGTTATGAAGGTTTGACTCTACAGCAATTCAAGCCTTTGCTGCGTCAGGCTCTCTCCTTAATAGCACAGTTACATCAGGCTGGTTGGATGCAGGCCGATATTCACCTGGATAATTTTATTCTCAGTCAGAGTAAGCTCCATATTATTGATGGCGGCGGGGTTGAGCCCTTAAGCAGTGCCTTGAATAACATGGCATTATTTTTTGCCCAGATGATTCCAGACTACGATGAGGCTGTGCCAGAAATTATTGATGCCTATGGTGTGGGTGCCCCATCGCTAGAGATATTATTGCCAGCCATTGTCCAGTTGCGTGAGCAGCGTATTAAAAATTATTTAGCCAAAACTATGCGTTCGTGCACTCAGTTTAGGGTTGTAAAAACAGCGGATGCTTTTATAGCTTTTGATCGATATTTTGAGAGTGAGAAATTATGCCGATTTATGAATGAGCCAGAAGTAGCTTTTGGTGGGGCACAATTTCTTAAGCGTGGTAATACTGCAACGGTGGTTAAAACTGCCGGAGATAGCGGCGATTGGATACTAAAGCGTTATAATATCAAAAGTTTTTGGCATGGCTTAAGTCGCTCTTTTCGGCCCAGTCGTGCCAGAGTTTCCTGGCAAAGTGCCCATCGGTTAAAATTACTTGGTATTGCTACACCGAAACCATTAGCCATGCGTGAGAATCGTAGTGGGCTGTTGCGCAGAGAGGCTTATCTGTTCAGTGAGTGTGCAGATGGCAATGATTTGAAAGCCTGGCTGCTCAAACGAAAGGATGTTGAAATACCAGCATGGTTGGGGCATCAGGTGGTACGCTTATTTGATATTCTGTGGGATAGCCATGTCACCCATGGTGATATGAAGGCGACAAATTTTATCGTAACGGATGAGCAGCTTCAGGTGATTGATTTGGATGCTGTGCAGTGGCACGGTACGGAAAAGCCATTTTTAAAAGCGTTCAGGCGAGATTTACAGCGGTTTATGGATAACTGGCAAGGGAGCACCTGGTCCCATTTTGCGCAACTGCTTGGTCCAATGGCAAGGCGTGCTGGTATCACTCTGATTAATAAGAAAGTTTAATTGAGTTTAAGAAGAAGGTTTAACTGTGTCTACAATTGTTCTTGGTATTTCCGGTGCATTAAATCATGACCCATCGGCAGCACTCTATGTGGATGAGAAGCTGGTGGCGGCAGCGGAAGAGGAACGCTTTATCCGTGATAAGCATGCTAAAGGCAAAATGCCCTTTAATGCCGCTAAATTTTGTTTAGATTTTGCTGGTATTAAGCCAGCAGCGGTAGATGTCGTTGCTGTTCCCTTTGCACCTATTTCTATTTTTTCCAAAGCGCGTTGGCATTTTGCCAAACGCTACTGGTATGCGCCAGATCGAGCTTTGGATGCTCTATTAAATGGCAACCGTCGCTATCGCCGTTATCGTGACAGGGTTTTCAGCCTGTTGCGTGACCTGGGTATTGATCCTGATAAAGTGGAGTTTGAGCCGGTTGAGCACCATTTGGCCCATGCTTCTAGTGCCTATCATCTTAGTGGCTTTAAAGAAAAAACGGCCATTATGGGAGTGGACGGAAAAGGTGAATATGCCACCACGTTCTTTGGTTATGGTGAAAATGGCAAGATACATAAAATCAAAGAGTTCTATGATCCTGATTCTCTCGGTGGTCTTTATGGTGCGATTACCGAATACCTCGGATTTGAAATGTTGGATGGTGAATATAAAGTTATGGGGATGGCACCCTATGGCGACTCTTCTAAACATGACTTCTCCAGGTTAATTAACTTCGATGGAAAGAATTTTCAGGTAAACACTCAACTGGTAAATACAGTTGGCCTTCGGAGGTACAAAGAAGATGGTGTTGGGTTTTACTTCAGTCCAAAGTTGATTGATTGGCTTGGTCCCAAGCGTGATGGTGATGTTGCCGATGAGCCTTATATTGATTATGCCGCTACTATTCAGGCTTTATTTGAAGAAGTGGTTTTAAAGCTTATGGATTACTACCTTGGAGATATTCTTAAGGAGACAGGTAAGCTGGCATTTTCTGGTGGCGGGGCACTTAACGTTAAGCTTAATCAAAAAATTATTGCTCGTGATGAGGTAAAAGAACTCTATGTTCAGCCGGCATCGGGGGATGCGGGAACTGCCGTGGGTGCAGCTTCTTATGTACTTATGAAGCGTGGTATTACTCCAGAGAAAATGGAACATGTATATCTGGGGCCAAAATTCTCTAATGAAGATTGTATTAATGCCTGTGAGCAACATCTAGAAAAACCATCTTATGAGCTGATAGAGAGTGTACCTCAAAAAATAGCCAAAATTTTGGTAGAAGGAAATCCAGTTGCTTGGTTTCAGGGGCGAATGGAATTTGGGCCAAGGGCTCTTGGCGGTCGTTCTATTATTGGTTGCCCAAGTGCACCTGGTGTTGCCAGTCGAATTAATGAGCAAATTAAATTTAGAGAGCGCTGGCGGCCATTTTGCCCAAGCATGCTAGATCGTGTGGCACCCGAAATGTTTAAGAATGATCACCCGGCACCTTTTATGACATTCACTTTTGAAGTCAATGAAGCGTGGAAGGCTCGAGTGCCAGAGGTGGTGCATGAAGATGGTACGGCTAGAGCACAAGCGCTGAAAAAAGAATTTAATCCTCGTTACTATGAGCTAATGGAAGAAATGGAAAAGCTTACCGGCAATGGTGTGGTGCTTAACACATCATTAAATCGTCGCGGTGAAGCAATGATCTGCTCGCCAACAGATGCATTAAATATGTTTTTTGGCTCAGATTTGCAGTATTTGATTATGGAAGATGTGTTGGTGGTAAAGCACAATAATAGGGAAGTTAATTGCCCGTAGTGTGGCTTTATTCTCTGCCAGCTCTACTGGGTGTCGGCGGGGAGGCAGGAAGATCGGTCCTATATTTTGTAGATTTTCACCACATGAAGTTCTGGCACAAAATACCGCAACGCAGGGTCATTAAAAATGTGGGAGTAATTCATGTCACACAGCTTTAAATTAAAGCCAGCTTTTCCACTATGAAAGTAATGAATGCCAACGAAGCTTTATTCAGTGTAGTTATCCCCTGTTATAACTACGGCCATACAGTCGGGCGTGCGATAGATTCCGTTTTTAGTCAGCAAGGGGAGCATTCGTTTGATGTCACAGTGATCGATGACGGATCTTCGGATAATTCAGCTGATGTGGCCAGTGGTTATGAAAAAAAATATCCCGATGTAGTGCACTATGTGCGCCAGAAAAATTCTGGCCCAGCTGCAGCTCGTAATTGTGGCATTGATGAGACAACAGGGCAGTATCTTATTTTTTTGGATGCGGACGATGAATTAACGGTCGAGGCCTTTACGATATTCTTCGACGCCATTGCCACCAATCCAGAGGCGTGTTTAATTGTCGGTGGCCATGATAGCAAGCACAATAATGGTAAACGCCGTTATCACAGCCCGGGTAAACTTTCGAAAGATAGGGTGGAGACTTTTCATGCTTACCTTCGCAACAAGCTCGGCATGGCGAATGGTGCGGTAGCGATGAAACGTTGTGTGTTTGATCGAGTGCGCTACAACCCTGCGCTGAGACAGTCCGAAGACATACCAGTCTTTGCAGCAATATTTGCGAACTATCCATCGGTAACAGTCGACAAGGCAACCGCAATTATTTACCGTCATGAGGGTAGTTTGCGTAGCAATACATCATGGGCAGATAAGATGGGTTTTCTGCTAGTCGATGAAATATTTCAGCATTCACTGCCGGCTGGTTGCCACCAATACGAACGCTGGTATCGAAGCCACAAGGGGTTGTCGTTATTTCGAATGTATTTTCTGGCAGGGAAAAAACAGAAAGCGATAAACTATTACCACCAGGCAATAAGACTGTATCCAAAGAATATTTTCCGTTGGACTTATCTGCGTAAGTATCTAAAGATGCGATTTAAGTTGGCAGACTCTAAAGTAGAATAATTATGAAACTATGGAATAAGTTAAAAAGACTTCCTTATCGAGGATTTAAAAGAGATCGATTTCGTGTGATTACACGCGAAGGGATCAGCTATCTAGTCAACTATAAAAACAGTATCGATAGAAAATTGATTGTCGATGGCGGGTATGAAAAAGAGCAGTTAGCCTGTTTTTCTTCACTTATTAAGGAGCATGCTTGTACAAAATTCTACGACGTAGGGGCTAACATTGGTTTATATACAGTTAATATTGCGCGCTTGCCAAGTATTAAAGAAGTTGTAGCGTTTGAGCCTACGCCAGCCAACATCTGCCAGTTGAAAGCTAACCTGCTGTTAAACCACCTTCACAATGAAGTGGAAAGATCGGAA
>Ga0209345_10006537_pt1 | contig 10542 bp, 6 predicted proteins | sample Cruoilmetagenom7_FD_187294 | JGI IMG/M metagenome (GOLD analysis project Ga0209345, IMG submission 187294) | Oil polluted marine microbial communities from Coal Oil Point, Santa Barbara, California, USA - Sample 7 (SPAdes) (version 2) | ecosystem: Environmental > Aquatic > Marine > Oil seeps ... | reverse complement strand
GCCGAGATAGCGACCTAATGTAGCCAAGGACGGATCCAGTATCGAGACCGCCGGTATGTTTTGCGCCGCGCAGCGCTGTTCCAACATACGGCGGCGCTCCGGATTAACCAGCGTATAAAACACAAGCCCCGGATAAGCCTCTATGGCGTCCATTGCTTTTTCCAGCTGTTTTTCCGAGCGCACCAGAGCGTGAATATGCTCAACCGCAAGGCCGTGCTGAAATTGCGCACAGCTCGCCCGCGATGTCCCCACCAAAGTCTCACCCGTAGAATCAGAGATAAGGTGTATATGAAAATATATTGACCTTATCCTAGCTGTGTTGTTTTCGTTCATATTGACGCTTTTTGTTTTCGGCTTCATTTATCCCTAGACTTTTTACTGATGGGGATAATCAGCACAATATCCACAAGTCTCAAGTGATTTCTGGGTCAAATTACGGCTGTGGGTATAATTTATCAAGTTTCTAACAATTTATCCTCATGTGGATTATATTGTTTCGTTATATGTGTATATTTCTGCATAAGTTTTTATTCTCATTCTTATACTCAGTAATTCTGGCTTAACTTATTGATTTTCCATATTATAATTTAGTTTGTATATTTTATCCCCATTATTCAGTTTGCGGAAACTGTGTGTATATTAATTGTTTATTAGGAAATCTTACCAAAACCTTAATTTGGATCACAATTACACAGGCCCTACTTCCATCACTATTTATATAAATTAAGAAAAGAGGGAAAAAGGGGTGTGCAAAAACATTTCGGTTTCTTATTATATCCCTATTTTCTACTTGACCCTTAAAAAGGCTATACGATAAAAGAGTGTATCTTTTGACAGCATTTATTTATATCTGCGTCTCTTCCCAAAAAATTGTATCGTCCTGATACCGTTTATTTTCAAAAAGTAATACCATGAATATAACTAAAAGACTCGACCCGGCCGAAATCGATATTGATTCCATAGAAAAGATTGGTCTTGATGATCTGAAAAAGAAAAAGCCAGCTGAGTTGGTGCAATTTGCCGAAGCTGTTGGCATTGAAAACGCTGGCGCTATGCGCAAACAGGAAATCTTTGTCGCGGTTCTAAAAGAGCTGGCTGAACGGGATGTCGAAATTTCAGGTACGGGTGTATTGGAAAGACTGCAAGACGGGTTCGGGTTTTTACGGGCTCCAGAAGCCAATTATTTGGCTGGGCCGGATGATATTTATGTCAGCCCTAAGCTTATTCAAAAAATGGGCTTACGCACGGGGGATACTTTATCTGGCGAGATTTTAAGCCCTCTCGATAACGAAAAATACTTTGCGCTGACCAAAGTGCATTCTGTAAATTTCGAAACGCCTGAGCAAGCACGCAATAAAGTCCATTTTGATAATCTAACGCCGCTCTATCCGGACGAACGCCTGACTATGGAAATTGAGGATCCGACCCTGAAAGATATTTCTGGCCGAGTTATTGATATTGTTTCGCCCATTGGTAAAGGTCAGCGCTGTTTGATCGTTGCGCCGCCGCGGACAGGTAAAACGGTAATTCTGCAAAATATTGCCCACTCTATCGAAGCCAACCATCCCGAAATTTATGTGATTGTCCTATTGATCGACGAACGTCCAGAAGAAGTGACAGATATGCAACGCTCCGTAAAAGGGGAAGTGGTCAGCTCTACATTTGACGAACCCGCGACGCGCCATGTTCAAGTCGCCGAAATGGTTATTCAAAAAGCAAAACGCCTAACCGAGCACGGCAAAGACGTTATCATCCTTTTGGATTCCATCACTCGTCTTGGCCGCGCCTATAACACGGTTGTGCCGAGCTCTGGTAAAGTTTTGACCGGTGGTGTTGATGCCAACGCCTTACAGCGCCCGAAACGGTTCTTTGGCGCAGCACGTAATATTGAAGAAGGTGGCTCTTTGACGATTATCGCCACAGCTTTGATCGAAACTGGTTCGCGTATGGATGAGGTGATTTTTGAAGAGTTTAAAGGTACAGGTAACTCAGAAATCGTGCTGGATCGTAAAGTCGCAGACAAGCGGGTATTCCCAGCGATTGATGTCACCAAGTCTGGGACACGAAAAGAAGAGTTGTTGCTCACACCTATGGAGTTACAAAAAACCTATGTCTTGCGCCGTATCTTAAACCCTATGGGAACTATGGATGCTATCGAGTTTTTAATCGGCAAACTTAAAGACAATAAAAATAACGCTGAGTTCTTTGAAAGCATGAACACCTAATATCTATGTCCGGTATGCGCGAAATTGCTTTTGATACCGAGACCACAGGGTTTGATGCGCGCGGTGATGACCGGATAACCGAGATTGGTTGTGTTGAGCTGATAGATTTTTTGCCAAGCGGAAAAACCTGGCATGCTCATGTCAATCCGCAGCGCGAAATTTCGGCACGGGTTACAGAAATCACAGGCCTGACCGAAGAATTTCTCAAAGATAAACCTTTGTTTAAAGATGTCGCGGACGGGTTTTGCGAATTTGTTGGCGACAGCCCTATGGTGGCCCACAATGCTGATTTTGACCGGGGATTTATCAATGCCGAACTGGAGCGGGCCGAATATGATCCTTATCCGCGTACCCGCTTTGTCGATACACTGGTTCTAGCCCGGCGTAAATTTCCTGGTGCTAGTAACTCATTGGACGCACTGTGTAAGCGGTTTGAGATTTCTCTAGCATCGCGTTCAACCCACGGCGCTCTCATTGATGCTGAGCTTCTGGCGAAAGTATATCTGGAGCTTAACGGGGGACGCGCACGGTCATTTGATTTGCACAATGAGAAACAAGTGGTGCAAACAATTGTCGCAGAAATACGAAGCCGTCCAACACCTTTAAAACCGCTCTCCACTCCGGAAGAGCGCGAAGCTCACGTTAAATTTATTGCCGACACCTTAAAAGACAACGCGCTTTGGAAACGGTCAGCAGATTACAAATAAATTTCGCCGCGCAGATAAGTTACAGCTTGGCCTGTCATAAATACATGGTCTTTTTCAACTGAAATATCTAACACCCCGCCCCGCGCTGAGGCTTGATAAGCCCTAAGCTTGACCTTGCCTAATCGGTTGCCCCAAAAGGGCCCTAACGAAGCGTGGTTGGATCCTGTAACTGGATCTTCATCAATACCGAAAGCAGGGACAAAATACCGAGACACAAAATCATATGAAGCGTAAGCACTGTCGTCGCCTTGTATGCTACCTGCGGCCATAATAACGACACCATCATCGACACCTTTTTGCGAAGACAAAGCTTTAATCGCGCTAAAGTCTGGCTGAAACTGTGCAATGGATTCTGCGTCCGGGAACATCAAAAACACATTTTTTCGAGAGTGCCAGGCTGCAAGCGGTAAATTATCAAATGTCGATTTAAGAATATTCGTCAACGGAATTTCCTGCATAGGAAATATGGGCGTGCGCATGGTGTATCCTTGCGCTCCCGATGTCACTTCTATCACACCTATTTTTGTGTGAAAGGTAATGGGCGAGGGCTTGTTTAATTCAGCAGTCAAAGCATGGGATGCAGCAATGGTAGCATGCCCACAAAAATCTACTTCATTGGTAGGCGTAAACCAACGCAAATCATAGCTCGCGTCTTGGCGGGCGACAACGAATGCGGTTTCAGAAAGATTGTTTTCAAGAGCAATGGACTGCATAATATCATCGCTGGGGAAAGATACGAGCGGAATAATTGCAGCCGGATTTCCGCTAAACAATTGGTCGGCAAAAGCATCAATTTGGAATATTTTATGTGTTGTCATCTAGCAATCATAAAGAGGTAAAATTAGGCTGACAAGATATCGTCAAATTTACGTTGTTGTTTTTGACGGACAAAGCGGATGGACGCAAAGAGTTCACTAACGACAACGGGTTTGGTTAGGAATACATCTGCACCTGCAGCTAGGCATTGGGCATTGTTCTCAGCGGAAGCATCAGCGGTAAGTGCAACAATGGGCACATTTTGGTGCGGCCCTTCGTGACCTCTAATATGGTCAATGGTTTCAATACCGTCCATAATTGGCATACGGATATCCATCAAGACTACATCAAATACTTGGTTTTTCATCAGATCAATCGCTTCAAGACCATTATTTGCGGCACCAACATAACAACCAGCCGGTTCAAGTAGGGAGCGTACGACCTCTTGGTTTGCGAGAATATCTTCGACGATTAATACATTCAGCCCTTCTAATTGATCCGAATCTATACGGTTGTCGCTAGAATGCGTTTCGCGGCGCGAGAATATACCGCGGTGACCAGAAAGTTGATCGAGATCTTGCGCGTCCCTTTCTGCCTGCTCGCGTTTGATGCGCTGGGCTCGTTCAAGCACTAACGGTGCCGCGGTGTCAGGAATGATATTTTGGTTACTATGTGGGGTGATTTCACGCGCGGCTTTTTCTTTCTTAAGACGCTCACGTTCTTGTAATTCTTCGGTTTTTACGACAGGACTAAAATCAATACCGTGCTCAAATTCAGGAACGCAGCTGAATGTTTTAAAGTTGCTTTCTTCATCAACATCGGCAAATTGCGCATCTACTGTTTTTATTAGCAATTTAAACTCTGAACCATTCCCCGGACTGGACATCACTTTAACATCCCCACCCATTAAACGCGCAAACCCTCTGGTTACGGCAAGGCCGATACCCGCACCACCATAGTTACGGGTCATAGAGCTGTCGGCTTGAACAAATGGTTTAAACAGATTGGACTGCACGTCTTCTGTAATACCAATACCTGTATCAATAACGATGATAGACAATTGCGTTACATTTTTATGATCGCCCGGCAGTCCTTGGACATTATTTACCGTAATATGAATATGGATACGGCCTTCATGGGTAAATTTGGCAGCGTTGGAAACGAGGTTGTTCAAAGATGTGGTCACGCGTGCAGAATCCAGCATCAGTTTTTCTGGGACATTCTCAGCGACACCGCAGGTCAGCACAATTTTATCAGAATTGATCTTGTCTTTCCACGTACTATATACACCCGCAGCAATGTCTCGAATATTAGCAGGTTCGCTTACAGAGTTCAGTTCGCCCGATTCCAAATATGTCATATCTAATATTCCCGTCAGGAGGCTTAAAAGCCCCTCTCCTGATTCCAGCATTATTTTACTCTGATTGCGCAGAGTTTGGGTTTCCCCGTGATGGGACAATAAATCAGCAATTCCTATTATCCCGTTAAGAGGTGTGCGAAATTCGTGCGACATAACGGATAAAAACTGCTTTTTAGCTCTTTCACCGGCTTCTGCGGCCAATTGGGCGATGATTAATGTATCCGCTATTTTTTTGCGCATCTGGGCAATGGTGATGGCACCAATGAGTAAAGCGAACAAAGCTAAAGCCAAAATACCTACAAAAAAGGCTTGGCGTTTGCTCGCGGCAGCTTCCGCGTGGGCTGCCTCTGCTTCGGCTTTTAAGGCGCGTGCCCTTTCTTTTTGTCTTTGCTTGTCATTCTCCAAGGACGCGTGTAGGCCAGAAATACCGCTGTTTTGAAAACGTAGAAGGCGCTGTATAATAGTTTTAGAGCGCGCTTTTTCCAAACGACTGGCAGTTTGAACATCGCCATTGGCTAGAGCAATCAATCTGCGTGCTCGTAAGTGAACCTCGGCATAGCCACCGGTTTTAAGATCATTAAGTTTGGCAATTCTTTCAAATTTTACAAACTCTTGCTCGGCGCCGCGCACCCTACCCAAGCCCGCCAAGGCTATCGCGCGTTCAGAGATTAACCCAATTTGGCGGGTCGGGTCTTTGGTGTTAGTTAGCGCAATATCGATTGTGGAAAGAGCCCCTTGGTAATTTTCAGCATTGTTTTGGGCTTGGGCATAGCGATAATAGACCAAAGCATTGATGCCCTGGTTTGACTTATTGCTCATACGAAACAGGATTTCCGCTAGTTTTTCGGCCGTCTCGTATTCTCGCCAGTTCTCAAAAGAATAGGCCATATTGTTAATCAGGCTGATACCGTCAATTTGTCGCCCTGACGCCAGACCAGTTTCAAGCACCAATTCCGTCGTCCCGATACCGTCTTCTAAGTTATAGAGGATGAGTTGCAAATAGGAGATAAAGTCATAGGTTTCGTATTTCGCTTCATCAATATCATCGCTTAATTTATTAGGGATGAGATTAAGGGCTGTTTGAGCGTCTTTAAGGCCGACATCAAACTCACGGAAAAGGATTTGCCCGCTACCTGCCAGTAGATAAGCCCGGTTGGCGACAAACCAGTCCTTATCTTCATATGCTTCGCTGATTTGCTTGTATAAATTCAGCCTGACTGCTTCATTGTTTTCCGGGTTCAGCATTTCAAATTGCAGTTTATAAAGACCGGCAATTTTTATGTCTCTAGCGCTGGACTGCTGCTTGGCTTCTGTTTCGTATATTTTAAGTAATTCATCTTTTGGTAGATCATTTCGAAAATAGGCGGCGTCCATTGTCTGGGTCCTCAGAAATGTAAGCTTTTCGTTGGCGTCAAAGGCGTCCAATTGTAAATCAGCAATGGTTTTGGGCGGTGTAGAAATGACATTATCATGTTCGATTTTTTCTGCAATGCGCAGGGCTTGTTCAACAGTTTCGGGCGGTATCAGGGATTTCGATTGTGCGTGGCTAGGCAAAACCCCGACAAATATAGCCAAAAACATCAGACATAAGCCTATGTAATACCGCTTATAAACCTTATTTTTATCTGGTGATTTGTACACAATTCCCTCAGTTTTTGCCAATAGAGCATAAAACCGTTAGGAATTTCCTACTTTTTGCGCATCTGTGCCAAGATTGCGATTATACTATATTTATCGCCCAAACTTTATATTTTAGACAAAATAAAACCCGTTATGCAACATAACGGGTACCCCACTCCAGCCAGCAATTTCATTATGGCTAATTTTTGATAACAATTGGAAGGCCGCCTGTTACGATGTCTACTTCTTGGTTGGTAAGTTCACGCATAATGAAGTCCCCAGTCTAGAGTTTACAGTTTATAGTATCCATACTCTTACCAAAAATGGTAAATTTATGGTTACTAATTATGGTTAATATTCGGTTTTTAGGTGTGGCTCAAGGACAAAATGCAGCAAAACGAATTTTTTTATGCTTTACCTTCTATTTGGAGAGTTTTAGGCGGGTTTTAGCGGTATTACCGCGTCGGCGCGTTCAATTAATTGCCGTCTGTGGGCGATTATAATCCGAGTGATATCCATATTTGCCAAAACTTCCGCAATTTTTTCTTCGGTATTCGCATCAAGATTCGCGGTACCCTCGTCCAAAAACAAAATAGCCGGGTCATGGTAGAGAGCCCTGGCGAGCAAGACCCGCTGTTTCTGACCCCCCGACAGCACGCTACCCATATCACCGACCATAGAGAGATAGTGCATGGGGATGGCCGAAATTTCGTCGTGAATTTGCGCGGCCATAGCGGCGCGGTAGACCTTTTGCATGTCGATTTGCGGATCAAAGAAGCTGATATTGTCGGCAATCGTGCCGGACAGGAGCTGATCATCTTGCATGACGACACCGATTTGCGACCGCCATTGGACCATGCCGATTTCAGTTAACGGTTTTCCGTCTACGATTATTTCACCTTTGTTAGGTGCATAAAGACCCAGCAATAATTTCATTAATGTGGTTTTGCCGCCGCCGCTTGGCCCGGTGATAGTGGTCATTTTTCCGGCGGCTATTTCCAGGTTGAAGTCTTCAAGCACAAATGGGTCATTATCGGAATAGCGAAAGCTGATATTTTTTATGGAAATGGCGCCGCTTACCGGGCTGGCTTCACGAGCGGCCGCACCAACATTTTCGGTTTTCTCATAAACAATATCGGCCAGCCGGTCGAGATGCAGGGACAGCAGCGATACCTTGATACCCTCGCTCAAGAGCTTTTTAATGCTCTCGGTGAAATGTTGTTGATAGCCTAGAAAGGCAAACAACATACCAACAGAGAAGACGCTGGCGTCTCCGATAATCAGTTTCGCTCCCAAATAAACCGTGATGACGATTTGCCCACCCATGAGCAGGGTCTCGAAAAATTTCTGGCCGACCAGCCATTTGCCATGGGCGGTGCTGGCATTGATGGTATCTGCGAATAGATTGCGCCAAGCAGCTTCGCGGGCGGCTTCGCGGCCAAATAGTTTCACTGTCGTAGCGGCGCGGATGCTTTCTATGACATGGGTGTTTTCTATGGCTTTGGTGACGATGGCTTCTTCTTCGGTGCGGCGCAGGTTTGGGTAAATCAACAAAGTTGCCACGACCAGGAGCGCCGTTAAACCCAGTACCACCCAGGCCAGAAGTGGGGCATAGATAAACATGATCACCAAAGTAAACACCGCCATAAACCCGTCCAACACAATGGCAACGACACTTTCTGTCAGGGCTTCTTGAATGGGCCGGGCGGAACCAATGCGCGAAATAATATCGCCCACATGACGTTTTTCAAACCAGCTAGTGGGTAGACGGATTAAATGCCTGAAAATATTACCGACCATCTGAAAGCTGATTTGGTTGCCATAAACAAGTATCGCCCAACCACGAATAGCTTCACTGGCCGCTCGAATAATGACGAGGCCACCAAAGCCTAAGAGAAGCGCGAATAATAAACTAACATCTTTAGGACCCACCGCCCTATCAACAACCAGCTGTAAATAAAACGGCGCGGCGAGGGCGACCATTTGTAATATGACGGACAAGGTCAGAGTTTGTAAAACCGCCCGCTTCATACCAACCAAACGGCTCCACAAATCGCGCAAGCGCGGACGCAGGCGGTCTTCTAGCAAATTAAAGTCAGCAGCAGGGCTAAGCTCTAAAACCACACCAGAGAAATGATCGGATACCTTCTCAAGTGCCATAACCCTAAGCCCGCGCCCAGGGTCTATGAAATGTACTTTGCCGTTCGCCACTTTTTTTAAGACAACAAAATGGTTGAGGTCCCAATGCATGATGGCAGGCGTCTGCACTTTTTCTAAATGGTCAAGCTCGACCCGCAGGGGCCGCGATGAGAGATGTAAATTCGCTGCCGTTGCCATGACTTGTTTAAGGCTGGCTCCCTTAAGCGAAACCGAAGCCGTCTTGCGCAAAGAATTGAGATCAATATCATGCCCATGATAACGCGCAATCATCACCAAACAAGCAATCCCGCACTCAGTTGCTTCGGTCTGTAAGACGGTAGGGAGGGATTTAGATTTGAAAAACCTCATGAATTACGGCCTAATATCCAACGCCAGATAGACACGCTTTCGTCGTCAATTTGCACGGAACCTAATATGCCAAATGCTACAACACCCGCTAATACTACGACTAACAATCCGGTGATCAACCATGTGCTCAAAGGTGCTGCCAATACCACATCACCAAACAAAGCGCGGGTGCGGTGACGGATGGCTTCTTCGCGAAATAGCGGGGTTTGCTTTTTGTCGTTCATGGGGGGAGTTTATGGGGGCTTTGCGCAAATGCAAAGAGGGAATTTTTTCATTTCTCCTTCCCCCATGAAAATTGGGGAAGGAGAGTTACCGCCCCTGTTGCTTCTTCGGCGTCTCGGCAAACAATTCCGCCAGCTTCTCCGTCATTACACCGCCCAGTTCTTCGACGTCCGTAATCGTTACGGCGCGTTTATACCATCTTGTGACGTCGTGGTTTATACCGATGGCGATCAACTCAACATCTGAACGGTTTTCTAATTTGTCGATAACTTGGTGTAAATGTTGTTCCAAAATACCGGAACGATTGCGCGATTGGGTAGCATCGTCAACAGGCGCACCGTCTGAAATCACCATCAGGATTTTACGCTGTTCGGGGCGGGCCATCAGACGGGCATAGGCCCACTCAAGCGCTTCCCCGTCTATGTTTTCTTTCAAGAGCCCTTCGCGCATCATCAGGCCGAGATTGTTCTTGGCCCGCCGCCACGGCATGTCAGCACCTTTATATATGATATGGCGCAGATCATTGAGCCGCCCCGGATTGGCAGGTTTACCCGCTGCCAACCAGTCTTGGAATGAAGCGCCACCTTTCCATGCTCGTGTCGTAAAGCCAAGAATTTCCGCCTTGACCGCACAGCGCTCTAATGTCCGCGCCAGAATATCCGCACAAACGGCAGCCATCATAATGGGGCGGCCGCGCATAGAACCGGAATTATCGAGCAAGATAGAGACCACGGTATCGCGAAACTCCATCTGCTTTTCTTCTTTATAGGTAAGCGGCGCGGTCGGGTCGGTGATGACGCGGGTCAGGCGGGCCGTGTCGAGCACACCTTCTTCCAGATCAAAGCTCCACGAGCGTTGCTGTTGCGCCATCAAACGGCGTTGCAATTTATTGGCCAGACGCGAGATAACGCTGGTCAGGGATTTCATATGCCCGTCCAGATAAGTGCGCAGGCGCGCCAGCTCTTCGGGTTCGCACAATTCCTCGGCCTTTATGACTTCATCATTGGCAGTGCTGAATACGCTATAAGGTGCGGGGGTGTTAGATAGTTCTTGAGGGCGCTGGGAGGGGTCAGGGTTTTGGTCACCCTCTGTGCCTTCGCCCTCAAAATCGTCAGCGTCGACCACGTCTTTATTGTCTTGATCT
>Ga0209345_10006536_pt1 | contig 10543 bp, 8 predicted proteins | sample Cruoilmetagenom7_FD_187294 | JGI IMG/M metagenome (GOLD analysis project Ga0209345, IMG submission 187294) | Oil polluted marine microbial communities from Coal Oil Point, Santa Barbara, California, USA - Sample 7 (SPAdes) (version 2) | ecosystem: Environmental > Aquatic > Marine > Oil seeps ... | reverse complement strand
TCAAGAAAAAAGTTGCCTTTGTAGATGTAAATCAAGAGAAAAAAGTAAGTTACGGAGCTTATGGTGGCTTAGAAAATCTAGCAATAGATGTTTGTGCAGCAGTTTTAAATCCAGTTTTTAAAACTGTAGGTGAACCAGCTCCATGGGATGAGAACCGTTAAAAAAGAGTAAACAGTTTTACTCTTTTAGGTTCGGAACTGGAACGGTCGTAACGAAGTGAAGCCGTGGAAGATAGCGAATAATTAATTCTTCCTGTGATATACTCATTGTATGAAAATATTATTAACAGGTGCAAATGGATATATTGGTAGAAGAGTTAAAAACATACTCAAAACCAATCCGAATATAGAACTAAAACTTTTTGTTAGAAATAAGCAATCCTTGTCTCAAGAGATACTTCAAACATGTGAAGTAATAGAGGGTGATACCTTTAATCTTGATGCTTTAAAAGAGGCACTTCAAGATGTAGATGTAGCATACTATTTAATCCATTCATTAAACAATGAAAATTATAAAGAGCTAGATAAAATATCAGCACAAAACTTTATACAAATAGCAGAACAATGTGGTGTAAAAAGGGTGATTTATCTAGGTGGACTTGGTGTAAAGGATGAAAATACAAGCGAACATCTTCTAAGTAGACTAGAAACTGGAGAAATTTTAAGCTCCTCATCAACAGTGCAAACAATTTGGATACGAGCTGGAGTTATTATAGGTTCAGGAAGTGCAAGTTTTGAGATTATTAGAAACTTAGTAGAGAAGCTTCCAGTTATGATAACACCAAAATGGGTTGAAACTTATGCACAACCAATTTCTGTAGATGATGTGATAAACTACCTCATTGCATCTATAACACTTGAATATGATAAAAATGTAATAGTAGATATAGGTACTACAAAAATGAAATATAAAGATCTAATGCTTCAAACAGCAGTTGCTTTAAATCTCAAAAGATATTTGATTCCTGTGCCATTTATGAGTATAAATATATCTTCACACTGGTTAAATCTCTTTACACCAGTACCTTTTACTGTTGCTAAAGCATTAATAGAGGGGTTAAAATCTGAAGTTACTATGCAAAATGACAACACTAAAAAATATTTTCCACAAATAAAACCTCTTAATTATATTGAGTCAGTTAAAAAAGCCATTACAGAGATAGAGCAAAATCAAGTTGTAAGTAGATGGAGTGATGCAGATGGAAGTATCTGGGATAAAATACATAGAAAACAAATAAACGATGCAATTTTTGTAGATAGAGTTGAAGAAGATATCAGTTCTTATGATAAAGCAAAAGTCTTTAACGCTGTTAAATCAATAGGTGGAAAAAATGGCTGGTTTGATTATAGCTATCTGTGGAGAATAAGAGGTTTTATCGATAAACTTATTGGGGGCGTTGGGCTAAGTCGTGGAAGAAGAGATATTTGTGATTTAAGACTTGGTGAATGTTTGGATTTTTGGAGAGTGGAAGATATAAAAGAAAATGAAAGACTTCTACTCTTTGCACAAATGAAAGTACCAGGGGAAGCTTGGCTTGAATTTAAAATCCAAGATAATAAACTTATCCAATCAGCCTATTTTTATCCCCGTGGTATTTTGGGTAGATTATATTGGTATAGTATGATCCCTATGCATTATTTTATCTTTAAAAATATGGTAAAAGGTATTTTAAAAAATAGTAAATAAGCTATTATTGTAGATAATATACAAGCTAATTATGATAAAATCATTTATGTATAAAAAGGTTAATAGATGGTTCGATATAAGTATAAAATAAAAGGTGTTGTTCAAGGTGTTGGATTTCGCCCTTTTGTTTATAAACTAGCATATCAATTTAACCTTATAGGAAATGTTTCAAACGATAGTGATGGTGTAACTATAGAGCTTCAAGGAACTGCAAAAAATATAGAACTTTTTGATGAGGAGCTTTTAAATTCACTTCCACCATTGGCTCATATTGATAGTTTTGAAAAACACCCTATATCTCTAAAAAATGAAACAACTTTTGAAATAATTCAGACAAATAATTCAAGTACGAAAACCACCCTCGTCTCCCCTGATATAAAAGTGTGTAATGATTGTCTTGAAGATATAAAAAATAAAGAAAAATACCACAACTATTTTAATACTAACTGTACAAATTGTGGTCCTAGATATAGTATTATTAAAACCTTACCTTATGATAGAGTCAACACTTCAATGTCTGATTTTACCCTTTGTAAAAGTTGTAGGAAAGAATATGAAGACCCTCAAAATAGACGCTATCATGCACAACCAATTTCATGTAAAGAGTGTGGTCCACAGTTAAGTCTTAGTATCAAAAATGAAGTTCTAAATTGTAATGATGAGATATTTTCAAAAACTGCAAACTTACTGCAAAAGGGAAAAATAGGTGCTATAAAAGGGATGGGTGGATTTCATATTGTTTGTGATGCTACCAATGATGACACAATCACTAAGTTAAGAGCGTATAAAAATCGTCCAGCAAAACCTTTTGCTATTATGTGTAAAGATTTAGAACAAATTCAAACTATTGGAAAAGTTAATACTACAGAAGAAAAACTTCTTATCTCAAAAGAAGCTCCAATCGTAGTGCTTGACAAGCTTCAAAATTCTAGTATAAGTGATTTTATCGCTCCTCATATTACTAAAATTGGATGTTTTTTACCTTATACACCTATTCATTATTTGCTTTTCGAACATCTTGATACCCCTATAGTTGCAACTAGTGCAAATATGGGTGGGGAACCAATCATCATATCAAAAGAGGAGATTGAGTCAAAGTTACCTTTTATAGATTTTATTGTTGATTTTAACAGAGATATTGTCAATGCTGTTGATGATAGTGTAGTACAAGTTATTAACAATAAAGTACAAACTTTACGACTCTCTCGTGGTTATGCTCCAAAGGTTATTAAACTTCCTTTTAAAATTGATAAAAAGATACTTTGTGTTGGGGCAAACAATAAAAGTAGTATCACCATAGCTTTTGAAGATACTTTAATTTTGAGTGCCCATATTGGAGATTTGGACAATATTAAAGCATTTGAATATTTTACGAGAACTATAGAAACTTTTAAAAGGTTTTATGACTTTACCCCAGATATTATAGTACATGATTTACACCCAAACTATGAAACAACATTATGGGCTAAACAACAGAATATAAAACTAATTTCTGTACAACATCATTTAGCTCATATCTATAGTGTAAAAGCAGAACATAACTTACAAAAAAAAGAATATATAGGGTTTAGTTTTGATGGGACTGGTTATGGTCTTGATGAAACTTTATGGGGTGGGGAAATTTTTATCAATGATAAAAGAGCTTACCACTTCAAACCTATGAAACTTTTAGGAGGGGAGAAAGCGATAAAAGAACCACGAAGAGTTGCAATGGCACTTTTATTTGAGAACTATACATTAGAGGAGATTATGAAGTTTAATCTTCCTATTACAAAAACATTTTCACAAATAGAACTGTCACTTCTCTATCAAAGTTTTGAAAAAAATATCAATAGTTTTGATACAACTTCTGTTGGGAGATTATTTGATGCTATTGCATCCTTTTGTGATCTGTCTCAGATTTTATCCTATGAGGGGGAGAGTGGACTTCTCTTAGAATCTTATTATGAAGAAAGTATTACTAAAACTTTTGAGTGGGATATTGTAAATAATATTATAGATATAAAAATAGTGGATTTTATTCTTCATAATAGTTATGATACAAAACTATTATCCTCTATGCTTATTAATACTTTGTCTGGAATTATTGTAGAGCTCTCACTAAAACATAGTTTTGATGTTATTCTTTCAGGTGGGGTATTTCAAAATAAAACACTCCTTCAAAAAGTTCTAGTAGATTTAAAAGTAAACAATAAAAAATACCATATAAATGAAAAAACCCCACCAAGTGATGGCGGGGTTAGTTTAGGTCAAGTGTATTATCAGATAAACAACTAAATACCTATAGGCTCATTTGCTTCCATTTTACATTCATTATTTTTATTACAATCAATGTTTGCATCTAGATAAAAAACTCTATCTAAATCTTTTTTAACCTCTTCAAAATGTGCTCTACCTTCGATAGCTCTAGTCCCTGTTCCACAAAACATTATCACCTCTTTATCTTTTGGTATAGCTTCTATAAATTGTTGTGCTTTCTTATCTCCAACATAAATGTTGATAGCTCCAGGTATTGTACCTGATTTAAAATCTTCTTTTGAACGAACATCTACTAATACAATCGATTTTGGAAGATTTTTATAGTTTTTTATAAACCACTCACCATCAACTGTACCTGTGTCAGCTCCTAGCATTAAGTTACCCGATTTACTCATTTTTGCTTTTTTTGAATCTTTTTTTGCTGTAGCTTTACTGCTTCCACCTGTTATTGGGTAACCTGCTTTTTTCCACTCAGGAAATCCTGCTGCTAAAACTTTTACATTTTTATACCCTAGTGCTCTTAATTTATCTGCTACAATATGAGATTTATCACAACCATATCCACCACAGTAAGTTATAATTGAAGTTTTTTTATCTGTAGGCATAAATCCAGCATATTTATCAAATTGTGTATCTGGTACATTTAAACTTCCAATAATAGTACTTCCAAAAAATTTAGGCCAAGGTCTTGCATCTATAAAAAGTGTATCTTTTTTCTCAAACATTGCTTTTGCAACATTTGGATCTATCTCAACATAGTTTTGTTTTTTCCATTGTGGCATACCAGCAATATAAACCTTTATATTTTTATGCCCTTTTTTTATTAAATCTACAGCTAATTTAGGTGATTTAACACATTTGTATCCACCACAATAGATTATAAGCTCTTTTGTTTTACTCACTTTTCCTAAAACAGATTCATACATACTATCAAACTTTGTATCAGGCAATGCCAATGCACTTGGTATATGTGATACTTGATATTTTTTTAAAGGTCTTGCATCAATAACTACTGCAATTGCTCCTTTTCTCGTACCATTACCAATAGCTTTTAGAACATGTTCATAGTCTACAATCTCTAAGTTATGTTCCTTAATCATCTTCTTAACAGACACTGCTGCTTGAATATCAAACCTCTTTTGCTCAATACTTGAAAGTGCAAATGCACTAGAACCTACAAATAATACTGCTAACACTACTATGCTAGTGAATTTATTTACTAATTTCATCATATCCCCTCTGTAATCAATTTTAAATATTAAGTAACAACTGCGTTACAACCATTTTATCTTCCTCTTATAGGCATTGTATCATACTTTTATTAAAGACAAAACCCTATTTTAAATACAAAAAAGATAGCTTATAATTTGTTGGTTAAAGAATAATTATAGGATAAAAAAATATTAAAATAAAAAATAGGATTTATTTAGAGAAAGTTTTAGTAATCCAACCACTTCCTAAAACTTTTTCATCTTGATAAAAAACAGCTACTTGCCCACAAGCAACTCCAAAAGCTGGTTCTTTTAACTCAACTTTTGCCACATTATCTTGTATAGTTACTTGACAAGCTATTTTTGTAGTACGATATCTTAGTTTAATGGTACACTCAAAATTCACCTTATCTATAAATAAATTCAGATCTTCTAATTGAACGCTAGAAATATACAACTCCTCTTTTTTACAAACAACTATTGTATTATTTTTAGGATTTAACTCTTTTACAAAATGTGGATCATGAGCTCCATGAACATAAAAACCTTTTCTTTTACCAATAGTATAGTGCATATATCCCTTATGGTGTCCTATCTCATTTCCCTTTATATCTAAAGCTTTTCCTTCATTATCTATAGAATGATGTTTTTTTAAAATATCTGTATAAACAGTATCTACAAAACATATCTCTTGAGATTCTTTCCCTTGTGCTATATCTTTAATAGCAGGTATAGTAGAGCCAAGTTTTATAATATCCTCTTTTTTATATTTTGACATGGGAAAAATAATACTCTTTAAAGCATCTTGTTTAATTTGCCCTAAAAAATAACTTTGGTCTTTTGATTTGTCATCTGCTTCATAGATAAACTCACCATCAGTTTTTGCATAATGTCCTGTAGCTAAATAATCTGCACCTAAACTTTTTGTAAAATCTAACAGTGCTCCAAATTTTATAGTACGATTACACTTTACACAAGGATTTGGAGTATTCCCTTTTTCATATTCTGATACAAAATAGTCATACACCTCCTCCTTAAATTTATCACTCAAATCTAAGATATGATACTCTATTCCAAGAGAGGAAGCGACTTTTTTCCCTGATTCTATATTTTTTTCATGATAATTTTCCACAAGATTATGAAGCTTCATATAAACTCCAATTACCTCATAACCCTCTTGTTGTAAAAGATATGCCGTCACAGAAGAGTCAACTCCACCACTCATACCTACTACTATTTTTTTACTCATAATCTTCTTCTATGCATTCAGTGCTAGTTTTAAATCTTCAATTAAATCATCAGCATCTTCAAGTCCAATACTTAATCTAATCAAACCCTGTGAAATACCAATTTTAGCCTGTTCATCTAAAGGTATTTGTTGGTGTGTTGTTGATGATGGATGGGTAATAATAGATTTTGAATCACCAATATTTACAACTATTGAAAACAGTTTTGTATTATCAAGTATTTTCCAAGCAGTATCTTTATTGGCAACTTCAAAACTCAATAATCCACTACATAATCCATCTTTAAAATATTTTTTTGACAAATTGTTGTATTTATTAGTTTCTAATCCTGGATAATTTAGATTTGAAACTTTTGGATGAGACTCTAAAAATTTTGCAACTTTTAGTGTATTATGACTATGTTTTTCAATTCGTAGACTCAATGTCTCTAAACTTTGTATCAATGACCAAGAGTTAAAAGGTGATGGAGTTGCCCCAATATCTCTTAAAAGTGCCAGTCTGATTCTAAGGTTAAATGGTGGAAATGGTAAATCTGTATACACTAAACCATGATAACTCTCATCAGGTGTAAAGAAGTGTGAATATCTTGGATTGTCTTTAAAAAACTCCAATAAACCATCTCTATCAATAATCGCACCACCAAGTGCTAAACCTTGACCAGAAATATATTTACTACAACTATGGACTACTATATCTGTTCCATGTGCAATTGGATTTACTAAATATGGAGTTGCAACTGTATTATCACAAATAGAGATAATCCCATGTTTTTTTGCAACAGCACTAATAGCATCTATATCTGCTACTACAATTTGTGGGTTTGAGAGTGACTCAAAAAATATCGCTTTTGTTTTATCATCTACAAGTGATTCAATAGTTGAAGGATCATCAAGATTAAAAACTCTTGCTTCAAGTCCAAATCTTTTAAGTGTATGTTTAAAAAGTGTTACACTTCCCCCATAAATTTTATCAGAGATTATTATATTATCCCCTGCTTCTATTAGGTTTGAAATCGCATAAAATATCGCTGCTTGACCACTTGAAGTTGCTAATGCACTTGCACCCCCTTCAAGTTGAGCAAGTCGTGCTTCAAGTACTGCTGTTGTAGGATTAGTTAACCTTGTATAGATATTCCCTAAATCTTGTAAAGTAAATCTATCTGATGCTTGTTTTGCACTTTGAAATGCATACGCTGTTGTTTGATATATTGGCACTGCTGTTGTACCTTGAGTGTCTTTTTCATATCCATGGTGGATAGCTATTGTTTCTTTATTCATTATTTTTCCTTTAATTCTTTTATTGATTCTTTTAGTGCAAAAAGTAAATATTCTATACTTTCTATACTATGTGTGTAATTTACACTTATTCTTAACCAGCTTGGTTTTTCATCTGTTTTATTTTTTTTATTGATACCAAACAAGTCATGACCATAAGGACCAGCACAACTGCATCCTGCTCTCGTTTGTATTCCAAACTTTTGCGATAATTTTTCACATAATTCATACGGAGTAACACCATGAAAATTAATAGCCAAAATTCCAACACTTCTGTGATTTTCATTTTGTCCATAGATGGTGTACTCCTTTAGCATGGCTAATCCATCTTTTAATACTTTAAAGAGTTCTTCTTTTCTTTCTTGAATTCTTTTTATCCCTATCTCATCTCTTAATTGATATGCAAAAGAGGCTTTAATAAGCTGTAAGATAGCTGGTGTTCCTGCATCTTCTCTTATTTCAATATCACTATTAAAAATATGTTCATCTTTTGAAACAAAGGCAACTGTTCCCCCACCTGCAAAAGTTGGTGATTCTTTTTCATTGATTAAACTTCTTCTAATTGCTAACAATCCACAAGTACCAGGTCCACCTAGTAATTTATGAGGAGAGAGAAAAATTGCATCAAACATTTTACTATCTACATTTAAACATGGTGAAGATGCTGCACTATCAAAAGTAATAATTGCATTATATTTTCTTAATAACTTAGATATTTTCTCATATGGTGATATTATCCCAGTTACATTAGAAGCTGTAGAAAATGCACCAATAATTTGTCTATGTTGATTCTTTTTTAATACACTAGATAAATATCTCAAATCTACATTTCCTGTTTTATCTAAAGGGACTCTAATAACATCACAAATTCCCTCTCTATAACTTATCTCATTTGAATGATGTTCAAATGGTCCAACAATTATAAGTGGTACATCAATATCCATAATCTCAAACTTAAATCTATTTCTTGTAGATGGAGGCATATAAATTCCCAATAACTCTTGAAACTTTTTAATTGCTCCTGTTGCTCCTGTACCACAAGGTAAAAGGACAAAATCATCCTCTAATTCTAAATATTTTTTTAAATTTCTCCTTGCTATATCATAATAATAAGAGGTGGTTTTAGCATCACTTGAAAAATCTGAATGTGTATTTGCATAGGTAGTTAAAACCTCCTGTATTCTATTTTCAATTGGTCTAAACCCAAGTCCCGATGCTGTATAGTCAAAATATTTTTCTTTATTTACACCTATAATTTCATCATTTAAATCTTTAAAACTTATATCTTTAGTTACGAATGGTCTAAAAATATTATTATCATTGTTCATTTTTTACCTTTTATTGCAAGTCAACCCTTATGAATACAGAGCTGTACTTAAATATCTTTCCCCTGTATCACAAAGGATTGTCACTATTGTTTTTCCTTTGTTCTCATCTCTTGAAGCTACTTGTGTAGCTGCCCATACATTTGCCCCAGCAGAAATTCCTACTAGTAGTCCCTCATTTTTAGCCAATTCTCTTGATGTTTCAAAAGCATCTTCATCATCAACTCTTACAACCTCATCAAATATTTTTTGATTAAGAACTACTGGTATAAAACCAGCTCCTATCCCTTGTATTTTATGAGGTCCTGCTTTTTCACCTGATATTACAGCTGAACTTGAAGGCTCCACTGCAATAATTTTTGCCTCAGGATTGTGTGTTTTTACAATTTCTGAAATTCCTGTTAATGTTCCCCCTGTTCCAACAGCTGCAACAACAATATCTACTTTTCCATCTGTATCTTTTAATATCTCTAATGCAGTAGTTTCTCTATGCATTTGGGGATTTGCTGGATTATTAAACTGTTGAGGCATAAAACTATTATCAATCTCTTTTACTAACTCTTCAGCTCGTAGAATTGCTCCACCCATACCCTTTGATGCTTCTGTCAAATCAATCTTGGCACCAAGAGCTTTTAATAACTGTCTTCTCTCTAAACTCATAGATTCAGGCATTGTAAGTGTTAATTGTAACCCTTTTGCAGCACAAACCATAGCAAGACCAATACCTGTATTTCCACTTGTTGGTTCTATTATTATTGTCTCTTTATTTATTTTTCCATCTTTGATTCCTGCTTCAATCATAGCAAGGGCTATTCTATCTTTTACAGAACTTGACGGATTCATAAATTCACATTTCCCTAAAATCTCTGCCCCTGTTTCATTTGAAAACTTATTTATTCTTACAAGTGGTGTATTTCCTACTAATTCTGTCACATTATTTGCTATTTTCATTTTGTTATCCTTATATGTAATATACTAAATTTGAAGAATCTTTTTCTAAGAACTCTTCTAATTCACTAATAGTAATTTGAAAAATCTTTTCTACTTTCTTTTGAGTATCTTCCCAAAAAGGTTGTAAAATATTTTTATCTGTACTACTGTCTGTTTGTGCAAAACAGCACTCTAATGATTGTAATACATCAAATACAGTAATATTGTTTGGATCTTTAGCTAACTTATATCCACCACTAGCACCTCTAATACTCATCACAAGCCCTGATTTTTTTAATACAACCAAAATCTGTTCAAGATAATTTTGGGGAATATCTCCTGCTTTAGCAATCTCTTTGGTTTGTAATAATTCTTTATCTTTTTGTCTTGCTAGAATAAGAACTGCTGTTAAACCATACTCGCCTTTTGTTGATACTATTGCCATTTTAAATTCCTTTTATCTTAAAATTGTAAAATTATAGCACAGTTCAATTTTAATGTCAAGTAAATCTATATGATTTTATAAGATTAAAACTATTTTACATATAATTTGATATTTAAAAATATAAATTTCCTTTTAACACTAGCTTTCTAGTAAGTTTATAATAAAC
>Ga0209345_10006535_pt1 | contig 10545 bp, 14 predicted proteins | sample Cruoilmetagenom7_FD_187294 | JGI IMG/M metagenome (GOLD analysis project Ga0209345, IMG submission 187294) | Oil polluted marine microbial communities from Coal Oil Point, Santa Barbara, California, USA - Sample 7 (SPAdes) (version 2) | ecosystem: Environmental > Aquatic > Marine > Oil seeps ... | reverse complement strand
TGATTGGTTTTTGATAAAAAGAGTAAAGCAATTTCATCCAAAAGCATTATTAAATTCAGATAGTTTTAGAAATTATATTGATAATTTCGAATCAGAAATCTTAAGGGGTATTTCTACTTTATCGATTCTTGCGATAATCTATCGTAATTTAGAGAGTGGTATTTATGGCTATAAATTAGCAAAAGAACTTAGAAAAGAAACAAATAATATACTTTTTATTGAAGAAGGGACCTTATATCCAATCCTAAGAAAATTAAAAAAGGAAGGTATTGTTGATACTGTTAGGAGAGAAGTTGGCGGTCGTATTCGGAATTATAATTTCATTACTCCTGAAGGAATTAAAATATTTAATTATCTTGCCGGTTACTACACTAAATTAACTGAAACCATGCAATCGATTATTAATTTTAAGATAGATATTACTGAGAATAATTTTTTTTATTGTCCGAATTGTGCCAATAGAATTGAAAAAACCATTGAAAAGAGTAAAATTTGTGAAGTTTGTGGATTGAATGTTGAAAAATTTAATGACAAAAAAATATTGTATAAATGAGTTTTAATGGAAGAATTAATTGGAACATCTAAGGCTGTAAATGAGTTTTTAACTCAAGTAAAAGATAGGATGCCAGTTTGGATAAGATGGAAAGAAAAAGAATATAAATGCATTATAAAAGAATTAGAATTACATATTTGGGAAAAAGCAATTGATAATGCTCATGGAATCCCTCCAAACGATTCACATTTGCAATTGGCAATCGCGGAAATGGGAAGTCCAGAATCTATAACAAGTGAATATGTTCGGAAATCTACTCCTAAGCTTTACATCACAGAAGAATTATTACCGTATTACCTAAAAAGTATTAAAAATTTAGTAATTACAACCATACTCTTACATTTATTCATTATAACTTGGCCAATTTTTGGACAATTTTCATTACCTGTTTTCACAATAGATATTGAAATTAATCCGTTGATACTTTATATTGTAGCATTTCATATTTGGATAATATTGACTATAATATTTATCATTTTTTCAACAGAGGGATATCAGCCAAGTCATTTTAAAGATTTCTTTATAGGGAAAGAACTATCTGTAGCTAATAATATTAGTTCTCCCTTAGAATCAAAAAGGTTTTGGAAATTGGCAATATTTTGGGCAGTAATTGGATTAGTTCTATTGTTTTCACCAATTGGGTTTATTAGTATTTGGTTATTAATGTTTAGTATAATAAATTTTATTAGAGCTTTTATAGGCAATAAAAACATTCATCGACATGAAGTTTTAATATTTATCAGTATTTTAGTCAGCTTTGTACTAATAAATTACATATATCGATTTTCCAATCCTCAACCAGATGTTTTTTTTAAAATTTATATTTTTGATTTTCTTTCTTTTGAAAATATAATTTTCTTTTCGAATATATTCAGGATAATAGGTCAAATTATCATAACGCCTATTTATTTAGGGATTTTTTATAAAATATTTACGTTATTCACTTTAAGAAAGAAGTATTATAGATTTCAAAAATATCGTAATTCTGAAAAAAAATCATTTGAAAACCAGGAAATGGATGAAATTATCAATAAGAGTATTGATAATGAATTTAATAATGGAAAAAATCTAAATCTAAAGTCATCGATTAGACATCAACCTAAAAAAAGTCTAAAAAAAATCGATTTACATATAAGAAAGTTTTTAATAAAAGTTGAAGGAAATCTCCCATTATGGTTAAAGGATAGAGAATTAAGAATACTCATGAATGATCTCGAAAATCATATAATGGACAAACTAATTGAAATTTCACAAAATAATGAACCAACTCTCGATGATTTAAATATGATCTTCGATGAAATTGGAAACCCCTCTCTGATGGTTCAAAATTATAAGAAGCAAGGCTCGCCTAAACTATATATATCTAAAGAGTTATGGAATCCTTTTATTATTACTATAAAATTAATAATATTTGTTATGCTATTCGATATTTCTATAAAGGTGATCTTAGGATTTATCCAAATGAATTTAATTAATACCTTGTTAAGTACAATTCTTATAGACTGGTTAATATTTCTTATATTGCTATCACTATGTTCAATCATTTATGCAATCCTTTCGGGGGAAGGTCTTATTCCCAAAAAACTTAGAACATTTAAATTAAGAAAGGAAAATTAGGGGGATAAGAAATGATTAATATAAAAATATTGTATAGGACGATTAGAAAAGCTATTAAGACGAATAAAAAGCAAATTATTTTAACCTTAAACATAATTTTAATTATTGCTGGGTTATTTGGTTTATTCTTCAGTTTAAAGGATAAAAGTAATTTTCAAGTATATTATAAAGAAGGTTCTGATGATTTATATGAGGAATCAATATACATTAACGAACGAGGTAAATACATTATTTCCTTTACTTTAAAGAATACTTCTAATAATAAGGGAGGAGAAATATATTTTGAATGGAATATTCAATTTAATGATGTGGTTCTAAGTAGAGCGGGCATATTTTATCCACAAAGATGTTATGGTTATAAGGAACTTAATTTTATAATTGCTACAAATGGAACTTTAAACATAAAACTAATGATGAAGAAAGGAGAATCATGGGAAATTTCAATATATAAGGATTACCCTGAAGGTTATTATCTATTTGCTCCATTTTTCGGTAGTTTGGTTATCTTGGGGGTATTTATCTTGTTTCAAAAGCATCCAAATCATTCAAGAATTTCCGAAATCAATTGATCCTCCTATATACTAATCTAGTGATATTTTTCAATTGAGATTATTGGTTCAAATTTAGGGATTGGTCCTTGCTTACTTCTTACCCAGTGTAATTCTTTTTTAATATCAAGTTTAATCTCATCTTTATATTGAATCTTTTTTAACCTTAAAAATCTCAATGTTAATTTATAGTATTTTATCGCTTGATCTTCTAATTCTAATTTAGCTAAAACTTTCGCTAGATTCCAATAATAAAATAAATCGTCCCTATATAATCGAATAGCTTCTAAAAATTTATTATGTGCTGTCTTGTAATTTTTTATGTAAAAAGCCTTAATCCCTTTGTAGTAATAGTCCAACGATTTCTGTTTAATTAAGTTGAAAGAAAAAAATTTGGCTTCAATTTTCTTAATAGGTTCAGATAATTCTTTTAATTCTTCTGTGATTTTATCCCGATCTTTTTCGAATTGATTTAATTTCGTTATTATACTTTTAGCAAACGATTCAATTGAAGAAAAAGTAATTTTTCAAACGGTGTTATCGTAAAAACCTTGACATTTATTTGGTAAAAAACAAATTAATAAGTGACAATAATTTGAATGAGATAATACTAAAGACAAATAATTTAAGCAAAAAGTTTGGAAAAAATTTAGTAGTAAAAAATTTAAATCTTGAAGTTCACAAAGGAGAAACCATTGGGTTTTTCGGTCCAAATGGAGCAGGCAAAACAACAACTATAAAACTTATTGCAAAACTATTAAGACCCACTACTGGTAATATCTTAATAAAAAATAAAAGGAATAATCTACAAGATATAAGCGTAAATTCGCAAGATCTAATCTCAATGGGTTTTTTAATCGAAATTCCCGTATTCTACGATTCGAATCCTAATATTTTATTAAAACATTACGCTAAACTTCATAGCTATCCTAAAGAAAAAATAAATCAACGAATCGACGAATTACTTTCTTATTTTAATTTAATTAATTGGAAAAAAAAAAAAGAATTAAAAACTTTTCTAAGGGCATGAAACAAAAACTGGGATTTATTCAAGCCATTTTTCACGACCCAGAGATTATTTTCTTAGACGAGCCTCAGACAGGATTAGATCCAAAAGCTAGAACAAAAATTAGACAATATTTAAAAACCTTCAAAGAACAAAATAAAACGATCTTTATAGCATCGCATATGCTACGTGAGATATCAGAAATTTGCGATAAAATTGCGTTTATCAACAACGGAGAAATTATTAAATTTGATCGAATCGAAAATATGGAGAAATTGCTTAAAACAAGTGAAATTGTGTGCCAACTTCTTGAGCCAATTCCAATAGAAAGATTTGAACTGATCGAGAAAAAACTTAATGAAAAATTAGCACCGTATTTGGATAAAAATATAGATCCTACAATTGTTGAATCGCCTGTACAATATCAACCCTCAAGCAAGGAACTTGTTATATTTTATGACGGGAGACCTGCGTCTAAAGGAGAGATTTTTAAAATTTTAGGTAAAGATTTTGATTCAGATTTTACAATATTATCGTTTTCACAATCGAAAACTTCTCTTTTAGAAAAACTATACTTAGAAAAAATTAAATAAAAAAAAGTAAAAACGAGATCAAATAAGAAATGAATAAAAAAATAGTAAAAATTATAGGCTAATTATCCAAATTAAAACAGTAATAATCTCTACATAGAAAAAACCTTTTTTTGACTCTATTAAAGAAATAATACTCCCTTCTACAATTAAAAAGATAGCAATATTGATTCCAAAATTACCAAAACCTTGTAACCGATAACTCCAAAAAGGTGCGTGCCTTCCATGGAAGGGTTCTAAATCTGGCATGAGAGAAAATGCGTATTCTACTAAAGTTAAGTTTAAAGTTATTGAGAGATAAATTAAAACTATAAAAATAAATATTAATTCTCCAAATAATTTCCTATTCAAATTATTTAAACCAAATTCTATAGAAAGTATTAAAATCAAAATCGCAAAGAAAAGCACAATCATAGGTAGGAGTATATTTAGCATAAAGGGTATTGTTAATGAAAATATTTGATCTAGTTCTTGATAAATTCCCCAATACCACACATTGGATTGACTTGAGATGGATATCCCTTCTTCCCCCTTAGAAATTGCAAATGGTGTGAAAAGTGCAATTATTATTAGAATTGAACCTAACATAGGTATTAACGCTAATTTGTTCACTAATTTGTTCCTTACAATCGTTTTAATTTTATCAATTATATCCATATAAATCTCTCTAAATAACTTGAAATTTCTTTTTAAAATCGTCAAGTTTTACAGTCGAGTACAACGCACCAGTGGGGTAGACATTTTCGTTAATTTGTCGAGTTATAAAAATTAAAGAGTTAAACCATCCAATTATAATTAGGAACATAACGAAGATTAGCAGAAGTCTCCATAAATAAGCATGTTTATTATTATCAAAAATCATTATCTGATTTATCTCTTTTTTGGTTAATCCTAATTCTTTTCCTACTTCATAAAATTTTATTATATCACCAATCAAATTTTTTCCCTCAAATTAAATACAATCTTTATTATATTATCGGATCGAACTTAGGTTTATTTCCCTTTCTTTTTTTAACCCAATTGAATTCATTCTGGATTTGTGATTTTAAATCTTGTTTATTTTTAATACCGGTTATATTTATTAGACGTAATGTCTTCTTATAAACCTTTTCTGATTGATTATATGATTTTAGCTTTGCTAATGTTTTACTTAAATTCCAGAAAAATAAATAATCATCTCGATTTAATTTAATTGCTCTTAAAAATAAATTATGAGCGTGAGTATAATTCTTTTGATGAAAGAATTTAATTCCGAGATAAAATAAGTTTAAAGCTTTTTTCTCAATTAAAGTGGTTGAGAAAATTTTATAATTTAAATCTTTAGAAGATTTGTGCAGAGTTTTAAGTTTTTCTATGAGAGTTTCTCGATTTTCCTTGGAATTTAGAAGATTTTCTATTAATTTCCTAGCAAACGATTCTACTGAAAAAAAGACAATTCTTTGGGATCCGGGATTTGTAGGACCTTCAGTTATAGAATTAAAAAGTATATTTACAATTTTATATTCAATTAAAAGATCTGATATTTCATTAATATTTAGGTACTCTACGTGAGAGATATATCTTTCATTTTGTATAACTAATAATAAGGTTTTAACGACTTCAGGCCATTTAAACAACAATTCGACAAAAAGTTCCTTAACTAACTCTTTTATTTTAGTTTTTTTTGACTCAAGTAGCTTTAATGCTATGAAAGTTACTAAATCTTCTTGCTCTTTAGTTAAGAAGGAATCAGCAAAATCAATTTGATTGCTTAAAAGTAGCTCCTTACGGAGTTTAGAAATAACTTGAAATACTTCAAATTCATCACTATTCCCACTTTTATAGCATTCAACCCTAACTGAGGGAATACCCTCATCGTTATAAAAACTAGATGTTGTAATATTATCGAAACCTGTATTATCCAATAGTTCGATTAAGAGGAACGGGGGAAAACATAATTTATGCTGTAAACCTTTATGAGGGATTCCATATAACCAACCTAGTATCTCTTTTTTCTGTTCTTCCTTTGCTTTTAGATAATGCTGACAAGCTTTCTCGAGATCAGGTGTTTCAAGGATTAATTTCCCATTAGGTTCTAATACTCTAAAAAATTCGCTAAGTGCGTATATAGTTTCAAAAAAACTTAAGTGTTCAATTACATGAATCGCTTTAATTTCATCGCAAATATTGTCATCAAATTCAAGGTTAAAAGCTGACATGAGTCTATCAGCCACTAAATCTTCGTACAAATCAATATTACAATAATCCGGCTCGTATTTTGTTCCGCAACCAATATTAAGCTTCATTTTTTTTTATCAAAGTCTTTTATTTTTACAGTTGAATATTTCGTTCCACTAGGATAAGTGTTGTTTATTGTCGATTCAATAAATAATCCTATTAAATAGCCCAGAAATGATAAACTTAGAATTAAAACGATCAATAACATGACTTTATTCTTAGTATTATCATAGAACAATACTTTATTTATTTCTTTTTTAGATAATCCAAGTTCTTTTCCGATTTTTTGTAGTTGGATCAAGTCTTTCATTATTTTAAGAAAAAATTATTGATTTTACTTTTTTTCGTTAAAATCTTTTATTTTCACAGTAGAATAGTAAGTTCCTGCTCCATAAGTATTTCTAGAGGCTTCTATTCTTAATATTATTATTAAGATACCAAAAAAAATAAATGATATTATCAATAGGCTTATGTATAATAAAGTATGTTTACTATTGTCAAAAATTAGTACTTTATTTATTTCTTTCTTACTTAATCCCATCTCTTTACCAATTTTAAAGAGCTGAATTATATCTTTCATCATTTTCTAAGTAATCCCTCCTTATTTGAATTTTATACCTTCATTTTTTAGCTTTAAAATCCTTTATTTTTACAGTAGAATATAATGTTCCCGCAGGATAAATATGTCTTGAGGCTTCAATTCCTAAAATAATAACGAAAATCCCCAAAAAAACAGATATGATTATCATTAGGATTTTGAAAAATAATGGATTTCTGTTATCGTCAAATAAAAAGATTCTATTAATTTCTTTCTTACTTAATCCTAACTCTTTACCGATTTTATATAGTTGAAAAAAATTTCCTAACATTATTAAGATACCTTCATTAAATTTTATTATCAGATTATTTGAGTATCAAGTTATGATACATATTTTTTAATATTGAAATTGTTGAATCCAATTTCCTTTTAATTGGTAATTGTTTCGATGAAAATAAATTATTTTCTATTGCTCTTAGACAATAAGGCTCATTAAATTCTTTTAATGCAAGGGTTGTTCCCAAACATCCTCCCCGACATATTTTTGCCAAATCACATTCTACGCAATAACCTTTTAATTGAGTCTGTTTTAACCTTAACTTTTCCAAAATCGTTTTCAAACTCTGCGTTCGAATATTTCCTTCGATAAATTCATCTGGGAGCGTTAGACATCCTTTAATATTTCCATTGCTCTGAATACCTAAAACGGATTTTCCCGCTTGGCATCCCACCCATGGATCCAAGCCTAAATTTGGTATAAACCTTGAAAAATGGCCGAAACAATGGGCACCAATAACTGGCAATCTTTTATAAGAATACTTTTTAACATTTATGGCAATGAATAATGCTACAGTGTAAAATTCTTCCCTCGAAATCGTTAATTCTCTTGGAAAGCGTCCTATAGGAATTGCTATCTGGATTTGCCAAGCAATATTTCGATCTAGCAATATTTTTTTTATCTTATCTAGTTCATTTATATTAGTTTTACTTACTGCTGTAATAACGCTGACCGGTAGTTTTTCTTCTTTTAACCTGTTAATCGCATTCAGTGTTTTTTCAAATGCTCCTGGAATACCTCTAAGATAATCGTGGACTTTAGCCGACCCTCCATCTAAACTTAGCGATACGCAGTCAACTTTTAGGCTTTTTAATTTTTGAATGTTAGCAATTAAATTTAATCCATTAGTAACAATCGATAATTCTAGCTTATTTTTTTTTATTTCTCTCGCAATTTCATACCAATCGTCTCTAATTAATGGTTCTCCTCCCATTAAAGCAACTCCTTTATAACCACAATCACGGATTTCCCTAACTAATTTTAAAGATTCTTCGGTATTCAGTTCATCAAGGCGAGTTTTTCCTGCTTTTGATCCACAATGAATGCAATTGCTATTACATTTTAGCGTAATTTCCCATACAGCGCAAGAGGGTTTAATTCTTTGAGATATTAGAGAAGTAATGCTTGGCATATTTTTAATTTGGATTTACTTAATTAAATTATAAAGCATTAAGTAAATTATTAAATGTTTCCATCCACAAAGCATATCTATTGAAAAATTGCTTCATGTCATTAGGATATAAGAAAAAATTATACTTTTAAAGCTTTAAGGTGCACTTTTCTAACAATATAAAAGGGTGTATCTTGGGAAAACTAAATTTCAAGAGATGTGACATACGATATCTTTGAAAGAAGAATTTCTTTTGTTTAGTGTTAGGTCGAATATAAAGCAATTAGAGTAAAAAAGAAATCTCCCATTCTTCTAGGTTCTTCTTATCTACTTCATAATTATAAAATTCATATGTTTTAATTTCATATTTTTGAAATTATTATATTAGTTAATCCTACACACAATTTAAAAATTCGAAACAGATATCTATTTTTTAGAAGATTTAATAGACTCTTCTAAAATCTAAATTATCTATAGGCCATTCGAGCAAGGATTCAATTAAATTTTTGTTAGATAATCCTCCTCGAGTAAGTGTGCCTATAAAATTTTCTCGTTTAAACATTTTTTTTAAGACATACCTTAAAAGTTGCTTATCCAGCAGTCCTTTTTGTTTAGCTTCATTTTGAAATCTATGAGCTTTCAGATGTAGCGAATTAATCTCGTCCATTCTATCTTTTAAAAACGACCTGCCTTTAAAAACACCCTTCCCAGAAGTAAAGAGAAGTAAATTGTCCATTCCCATTGAAAAATCATATAATTTTTTAATTGATTGAAATATAAGGGAGATATCCTCGGGAATGTCTGTATCTTTACCAAAAATCATTTGATATTTTGGCATTACTGCGTCGGTGATAAATGCCCACTGTTGTTTTCGTTCAACTAAAGCAATTAATTCAGGTGCATGTCCAGGCATCTCCAATACATCAAAAACATACTTACTTGACTTAGAACTGATTGAATTCCTCAATAGTTCAGCTTGAAACGGGTGATAGTTTACGCCCCAAGTCATCTGTCGATAATCGGGATATTTTTTTTCTTTCATTAATAGTGGAATAGCCAGCTTGTTAGCGAAAACAGGAATGTTAAATTCTTCTTGAAGCATACGACCCCCGCCACAATGATCTTCGTGGTTATGTGTAATTACACACTTCTCAATCATATTCTCAGAATCAAGAGTTTTTATAAATTTGCGTAAATCGTCTACTCCGCCTGGAGCACCTGCGTCAATTAATAACCCGTCAATTAAAAATACTGAAGTCCAAAAAGGTTGTGGCATCAATTCGCTGTCTGAAGACCATTTCCATTCTAATACCTCATTATTGCAGTGATAAACTATTTGAACAACCATAATACTCCCATCTTTTATAAAAATAAAAAAAATGTATTTCTATTGAGCCCATTTAAAAAATTTGATATTAAATAATAGTGATACTTATTTAATTGGTTTTATTGTTCGTACAAATATTCCTATCTAAAACGCTTAAACAAATTTTTCAATATTTCTCTACAAAGAAACGAGTTTTAGAGTGCGATTAAATTAAAAAAAGAAAAAAAAGTGATATTACTGTTTAAACATCCAATCTTTTTTATTCAATACCGAGTTTTGCTGTGTATTTTATCAACAAAAAGATTACAAAAGCCACAATGATAAAAGTTAAAAGGTCTCCTAAAAAAGCTCCAATTCGAAAAACCCAGAGCGTGAATTCCTCCCATGGAATTTCAGGCGGTAAGAAAAAAGTGACTAAAGGCATTACAAGATTATCTACAAGCGACTGGACAAGGTTCCCGATATATTGACCCATAATAAAAGCAATAGCAAGACCTAAGACCTTATATTTCATTATAAAATCTTTGAACTCTTCTAAAAGAGTTTTCTTTTTTCCAGGCACCTCAGGAGGAGGTGTAGGTGCTAACGCTTCTCTAATTTGTTTTAATTCTTCTAACATTTCTGTATCTGTCGTCATATCATTTCACTTAACTATTTTTGATTTGGATTAATGTTTTTTTAGATTTTATTTTATTGTTAAT
>Ga0209345_10006531_pt1 | contig 10547 bp, 10 predicted proteins | sample Cruoilmetagenom7_FD_187294 | JGI IMG/M metagenome (GOLD analysis project Ga0209345, IMG submission 187294) | Oil polluted marine microbial communities from Coal Oil Point, Santa Barbara, California, USA - Sample 7 (SPAdes) (version 2) | ecosystem: Environmental > Aquatic > Marine > Oil seeps ... | reverse complement strand
GTATTGGATCGGCACATTGGTATCCGAAGCACGATTGCGCAGGCTCATTGCCCGGCACGGCAGGTGGCTTACCATCTCAGAACAAGACCTCGACCGATCTCTTGCGTGGTTTCGGCGCAATGGCGGCAAGGCAGTCTTTCTGGGCCGGATGGTGCCAGGTGTCCGAACGCTGATATCCGTCCCCGCCGGAATGACAGGGATGCCGCTGTTACCATTTCTTCTCTACACCGGGTTGGGCAGCCTGATCTGGACAGCCGCCCTCACCATTTCAGGCTATCTGCTGGAAGCGCAGTTTGCCAAGGTTGAAACGTGGATCAATCCGGTGACAAACGTCCTGCTTGGAGGCCTTCTTGTGCTTTATGTCTGGCGGTTGCTTCGCCCCAAGGCAGAAAGATGACAGCGTTAAAACAGCATAATTCAAAAAGCTTGAACCACCGATTATTTGCGGTGACCCTTTTTGCAAAAGCAGTCTTAGGCGTTCTTCAATTGGCAACGGCTGCGGCGATCTTCGCGGGAGCAGTAGATCGCCTTCCTGCTCTCACCCAATGGTTCTTTCGCGCAGAGCTTGCGGAGAATCCTAATGATTTCCTCGCGACCCGCGCCATGTCGCTCGCCGGTGTCATCCCGACATCGGATCTCGCGTTCTATACCACTTACTTTCTGGCGCATGGCGGGCTTCATATCGCGATCGTCGTGGCCCTGCTCTACGGCGCAGCATGGGCGCATCGCGCAGCGCTTTTCGTGCTTTGGACATTTGTGATCTATCAACTATTCGAATGGCTCACTGTTGGCGGCGTGGCTCTGCTGGTTCTGACAGCGATTGATCTAATGGTTATCTACATCACGGTGCGCGAACAGCGCAGTCGTGCTCTTTTGGAGCCCTGACGCGAAAAATGAGGTCTCCGTTATGGGCCTGATCTAAAAAACCGAAGCAAATCTTCCCCTTGTCTAAACGCTCAAACTCAAAAGAGGAAAATTCATGCATTACGTTTCAGAATCCTGGCTCTTTTGGGCCATTCACGCCGCCATGTTTGCGGCACTCACCGCGATCTTTGCAAAAGTCGGGGTGTCGGGCGTCAACTCCAACTTTGCGACTTTTCTGCGCACCATTGTCGTCGTTCTCGCGTTGGGTCTGCTGGTTTGGTTGATGGGCGAGGTGCAGTCGCTATCTACAATCTCCGCGAAGACGGGGATCTTTCTGGTGCTGTCCGGCCTCGCGACTGGCGCGTCATGGTTGTGCTATTTTCGCGCGCTCCAGCTCGGCAAGGTCTCGCAGGTAGCACCTATCGACAAGTTGAGCGTTGTGCTCGCCGCCATTATTGCCGCGGTTTTTCTGGGAGAGAAGTTATCAATTGCCGGATGGAGCGGCGTCGGTTTGATAGGGCTCGGCGCGGTTCTTGTGGCCTTGTCCTAATATGCCGCGAACAAGGCTTGGGAACAGAAAAGTGCCTGGTGACTTCGGTAGGAACGTCATGTCGACCTACTTTCACGGCCTCTTTAATGCGCAGAACCTCAGGTGAGAGCTAAGGTCGCAAAACTTGAACGTTTCGACCGTTGAAAAATCAATGTTCTCAAAAACTGAAAGATGAAAACTGCCGTTCGAGCATCACGCAGCGAAGGTCGGCTCTCCGCCGATTCTGAAGAAAAACTAACGTTTGCGAGCGCAGAAATTGCCATTCCAATTGCGGCGTGTACGCCTCTCCTGTCAGGCTTTGCGCGTTTGCTGCGGTGCGGGAAATATCTTGGCCAATCTTCGGAGGTTTTTGTGCGGTTGCGGCAAAATACGCCCATGTCGCAAATTGGGTTCCACCAAACGCCTATGATCCTGCCCATCATCGCATTCTCCAAAATGCAATAATTTATCTAGGGGCCAAATACTCTTTCCTTAAAAGCCTCTTGTGCAGTTTTCCCGTCTCTGTCCGCGGTAAACTTCGACGGAACTCGATACTCCGTGGACATTTGATCGAAGACAGTTTTGTTCGGCAAAATTCAAACAAGACTTCACGAAGTTCATCTGAAGCTTCGGTATTAGGGACCAACTGCACGACCGCATGAACCGCTTCACCGAAATCCTCATGTGGGATACCTATAACAGCCGCGTCGAGCACGGCCGGATGGTTTAGCAGCGTATCTTCAGTCTCTTGCGGATAAACGTTCACTCCGCCGGATATTATCATGAATGATTTCCGGTCGGTCAGGTAGAGATAACCCTCCGGGTCTACCCGGCCAATGTCCCCGAGGGTCGTCCAGCCTTTTTCATTGGTGGCGCGCCGGGTCTTTTCAGGATCTTTGTGATAAGCGAACTGATGGCCATTCTCGAAAAAGATTTCCCCTTCCTGTCCGACTGGTAGCTCTTCGCCTGTCTCGCCGCAGATATGGATGACCCCCAGTTTGGCCCGGCCCACTGAGCCAGGGTGAACGCGCCACTCACGGCTTGTTATAGCGGTAAAACCATTATTCTCAGTGCCAGCATAATACTCGTGGATGATATCCCCCCACCACGCCAGCATCTCGTGCTTGACCTCAAGCGGACAGGGTGCCGCAGCATGTACAGCCATCCGCATAGACGAAAGGTCGTATTTCTCACGTACTTCCTGAGGCAGTTTTAACAGGCGCACGAACATAGTTGGTACCCATTGGCTGTGGGTGATCCGATGTTCTTCAATAAGTCTTAGCGCCTCTTCGGCGTCAAATCGGCCCATGATGACCGCAGTACCACCCGATTTGATCGTGACCATTGAGTGGCGCAAGGGGGCTGCATGATATAGCGGCGCAGTGGACAGGTATCGCGTATCCGGTCCGTAGCCGAAAAGATCAGTCAGCAAATCGACCAGCATTGTGCGTGTTCCAAGTGGCGCAGGCTCCAACGGCCACTTGATACCTTTTGGCCGCCCTGTTGTGCCTGAGGAATAGAGCATATCAAGCCCTTGGGACTCGTCTGGGATTGGCATGGTTGGTTGATCCGCGAGGGCTTGATCCCAGCTTGGGAGATCGTTCAAGCCTGCGCCCACGACACGCACAGCACAGATTTCGGCAAAATCTGCCTGTAGTTTCGGGATTAACCCCGCAAACCGCGCGCTTGTAACTAGCAACTGAGCATCGCAATCGCCGAGGATATATGCGATCTCTTCCGGTCCCAGATGAGTACTGATGGTCGTATAATACACCCCGGCGCGATCCGCAGCAAAGCAGACCTCCAGCATTTCGCGACGGTTCTCCATCAGAATGGCAATATGCGCCCCGGCCTCGATGCCCGTAGCGCGCAGTAAATGTGCGCCTTGATTGGCCCGGGCTTCGAGCGCACCGAAGCTGACACTTTCGCCGGTGGCGGCCATGACGAATGCTGCCTTGTCCGCCGGGTGGTGGCGGGGCTGCCAAGAAGTATCAATGTCGGACATGTCAGAACTCGATTAGGGTTTTGCCAAAGTGGCCACCGGCGCGTAGATGCGTTAGCGCCTCTTTCAGATGCTCGAACTTGAAAGTCTGGCCCAGAACGGGGCGCACTTCATGCTGGGCCATGGCACGCAGCATCGCTTCAAACCCGTCTCGGTGGCCAACGGTAACGCCTTGGAGTCGGACCTGCCGGGCAACAATCGGACCCAGCGAAGCTTCGATGTTCAGACCCGACAGCACACCGATCATGGACAATGTGCCGCCCGGCCGCACGGCCCGCAGAGACAGAGGCAGCGTTTTCGCTCCGCCCAATTCGATAATGTTGTCATAGCCACCGCGGTCGGCGGTGATAGAACGGCTGGCGCGCGCCCAATCTTCTTCGCTGTGGTAATTGATCGTCGCATCTGCGCCCATTTCAGAGACTTTGGCGAGTTTTTCGTCACTGGAGGAAATCACCGTCACATGCGCCCCCTGCATCTTCGCAAAGACTAAAGCGAAAAGCGCCACACTGCCGGTGCCTTGAACCAACAACTTGTCCCCGGCGCGGGTTTGGCCGTGGGTGAGAACCGCACTCCATGCCGTGAGCGCGGCACAGGGCAGCGTCGCCGCTTCAGCGTCGGTCAGGTAATCGGGAACCCTGACCACCCCTTCCGCAGAAAGGCAGATGCGGTCGGCCATAACACCGTCAAGCGGGCCCCCCAAGGCTGACGCAAAACGTTCGGGGCTCGGCGCACCCGCCGTCCAGTTCTGGAAATAGGTCGGGCAGACACGGTCTCCCACGGCAACCCGGGTCACACCCGACCCCACTTCGATAATTTCACCCATCCCGTCGGACACAGGGATCAAGGGCAGTTCACCCGTAGCTCGGCCATAGCCCCGTTCGGGCACGATCAGATCGCGCGAATTGAGCGACGCCACCCGCATCTCGACAATGACCTGCCCGGGTCCGCAGCTTGGCTCATCGCGCTCAGTCAGCGTGAGATTGTCGAACCCCCAATCGCCTTCAATTTGAAATACACGCATGGTTCAGGTCTCCTTTCGGGCGGTCAAACGTGCCACCCTGTCTTTGAGAATATTTGTGGCCCCATCGGTGAAGCCCGCGATCTGCGCGGCGGCGATGTGGCGGGTAAAGGGGTGCTCCGGACGCAAACCTTCCGCCCCCATTAGTTGCAAAAGCCTTGGCAGATGAGTCTGCGCACAGGTGACTGATCCAATCTTAGCTTCGGCGGCAGCAAGCTGTGCATCTGCGCCTTGCGACACTTGGGCGACGGCATGTCGGGTCACGTCACGCGCTTGGGTCAAGGCCCTTTCAGCCGCATCAAACTCTGCATGCCAACGCGGTATCTGGTTAAGCGGCTTACCGAAACTGACGCGCTGTGCGCCATAGGCGGCTGCACTGTCGAGCGCGGCTTGCAGCATACCGTCGCACATTGCCGCGACATAGGTCCGCGCGGCATTTATTTCTTGCAGGATCGCCTTGAATGCCGTGCCGGGGGCGGAGATCATCGCCTCCTGTGGCAGTTTGACCCCATCAAGGTGAAACCCTCCAGTGCCAAGACTGGTCTGCGCGAAAGCACTGTCGATTGCATAGCGCGTGACCCCGGGAACAGTCAGGTCAACGACGAAGGCGCCGATACCACTGCTGTCGCCGATCTCAGCGCATTGGGCATAGACCACAGCCAATCCCGCCTGCCGCCCGTTGATGATCCAGGACTTCTCACCGTCCAATAGCCAGCCCCCGTCGACCTGCCGCGCCGTGGTACAAATTGCGGCAAAATCGCTTCCGGTGCCGGGTTCGGTCAATGCAGTGCAGGCGTGCATCTGCCCCGAGAGCAGCGCCGCCAAAGTTTGCTCGACGGCCGCCACCTGCCCCTCTTCACAAAGACGCAGCGCGATATTGTGGGTATTGACGAGTGACATGGCAAAGCCGAAGTCCGCCCCTGCCATGATCTCGCAGGCCGCGACACGGGTTGCAAAGTCAACCCCCTGCCCTCCGCGCGCTTTAGGCAATTCCATACCAAGAAGTCCCAGAGCGGCGGCCTCTTGGTAAAGCGCAGGCTCCGGCGCGGCGCCGATGGACCATGCAGCGGCCTCCGGGGCGACACGGCCCTTGGCGAAGTGCGTGACCTTATCCAGAAAGGCTTGGCTCATGTCCGACCCCGGCGTTTCTCCATCAGGTCGCGGGCGATACCGGCGATCCCGCGCGGCATGAAGATCGTCGCCAGAACCAGCACCAGACCGTAGAGGATCAGCCGGAAACTGTCGGCAAAGCGCAGATATTCGGGCAGGAAGACCACGAAGAACGCGCCGATAATTGGCCCCGCAATGGTGCCCGACCCGCCGATAATTACCGCCAGGATCGCATCAAGCGACTGCGCAATGCCAAAGATCTCCGGATTGATGAAGCTTTGGTAATGGGCGTAGATCGCACCAGCGAGGCCCGCAAACATTGCCGAAGTCACGAAGGCAAAGAGCTTGTACTTCCAAGCCGCAATCCCAACCGCGCCGACGAGATCTTCGTTCTGGCGGATTGCGACGAGGATTTGCCCGATGCGCGAGCGCACGATCAATGCCGCAAGCCCCGTCATCAGCGCCGCGATGATCAATACAAAGTAATAATACGTCTCCCGGTCGCGCCAATTGAATAGTGCGTCCTTGCCACCGGGCTTCGGGATGCCGGTGATGCCAGCCTCACCTTGGGTAAGGTCGTGGAAATTCATCAGGACGATGAAGATCACCATGTTGAAAGCCAGTGTAACGATGGCAAAATAGTGCCCCTTGACCCGAAGGCTGGGGTAACCTGTCAGCAGCGCGAAGAAGGCAGTCACAAAGGGCGCGAGGATGATCGTCAGCCAGACTGGCAGATCAAAGTGCATGCCCATCAGAGCCGTCGAATAGGCGCCGATTCCCATGAACCCAGCCTGCACGATCGAGACATAGCCGGTGTACCCTTGGATCAAGTTCTGGCCTTGCGCCGCGATGACCCAGATCAGGGCCAGAACGCATAGGTGGATGTAGTATTTCACGGAAATCAGCTGCGGCAACAACACGAAGCCAACCAGCGCCAGACCGTAAAAGATGAAGGTACGATTACGAGCCATTATGCTTTCCCCATCAGGCCCTGAGGCCGGAACAACAGAACGCTGATCATTACGACGAATGCGATCACGTCCTTATAAGCGGATGAAATGAAACCGGCGGCGAGTGCCTCGGTGATGCCGAGCACGAGCCCCCCCACAACGGCGCCCGGGATCGACCCCAGACCGCCCAAGATGAGCACGGCAAAGCCCTTAACCACCAAACCTTCGCCGATGCCCGGTGCAATCGCAAAAAGCGATCCGACCATGACCCCGGCGCAGACCCCTAGCGCTGTCGAGATTGCAAAGACCACCAGCGGGATCGTCTTGACATTAACACCCATAAGGATCGCGGCGTCGCGGTTCTCGGCCACAGCGCGGATCGCTTGGCCCGTTTTGGTGCGTTCGACAAATACCGTCATCGCGGCGATCAAAAGCGCGGCGGCAAGGATCACATAGAGCCGCAGCTCGGGAATGGTGACACCGCCGATGTTGAAGACGCGGGAGAAATCGGTCGGGATGACGACTTGCTCATGTCCAAAGAGTTCGAGGTTGATCCCCTCGACCATCATGGTCAGGCCAAGCGCCACGATAAAGGCGTTGATATGATTGGCATCTCGTACCGGGCGATAGGCCAAGAGTTCAATCAACACCCCCAGCACAAGCCCCACCAGCAGCGCGATCAGGATCGCCAACAGCAAGGGAATGCCCCAACTGGTGACAAAAAAGAATGTCAGATAGCCACCGAACATGGAGACTGATCCATGGGCAAAATGCGCGATGCCGAGGATACCGAAAACCGTGGTCAGCCCCAGTGCGATCAGCACATAGACACCCCCGATGGCGATGCCGTTAATAATTTGTTGAAGTACCTCAACCATGCCGCACCCTGCGAATTAAAGGAGATAGAAGAATGGGGCGCAGGAAACCTGCCCGCGCCCCGCCCGGGGAGGGATCAGTCGTCCAGCGTGCTCAGGAAAGCTGAGTACGCGACGGCGTCAGACGGCAGGTCTTGCACAAAGACCCAGTTGCCGCCCTGCCACTGGAAAGCGCCATTGGAGGTATAGGCCTGCCCGTTTTCATCGAACATTTTGTCATCGACAGGCAGGTATTGCATGACGACCTCATCAGGCACCGCAATCTCGCGCAGCGCTTCGGCAACGGCTTCGGTGTCCTCTACGGTGCCAGCAGCCTCAATGGCATCCTTCAGCGCATAGGTCTGGTCATAGGAGTATGGTGAGCTTGGCGACGGCGCGATGCCGAACTCCTCGGTATAGTTCGCGTGGTAAGCTTTCCCGTTTTCGGATGCGGAGAGCAGCGTCAGCTCGGTCGGGCGCAGGTCCCAGACGCCCTCCATCTGCTCGGAAGTGGCCACGCGGGTGAACTGATCTTCACTACCGGACGTGAAGCCATAGCGCGGCACGTCGATGCCCAGTTCGACCGCCTGACGATAGATAAAGGCCGCCGGTTCCACATAGCCGACCACGAGGATCGCGTCAGGCTCTTGGCCGCGAATTTTGGTCAACTGCGGAGACATGTCGCGGTCTTTCAGACCAAAGGCCTCGCGGCTGACGATCTCTCCGCCCGCTTTTTCCAGTTCCTTTTCAAAGGCGTCGACGTAGCTAGCGTAGAACCCTACATCGAGCGCACCCAACACGGCGACGCGTTTGTGGCCCTTTTCGGCGACAAAGGTACCAGCCGCCGCACCAGTATAATCTGCTGGCGGACGCGTGCGCGTGAGGTTAGGAATCTCGCGGGTCGTGATCGAACGCTCAGCCGCATTGCCCACCAGCATCACTGCATCTTCATATTCGATGAAAGAGGCCACCGCCCCGGTCGCTCCCGAGCAGCAGAAACCAAGAATGTACTTAACGCCGTCTCGGTCGATCAGCTTGCGCACGGCATTAGAGGCCTCGGTCGGGTTGGCCTTGTCGTCATAGGCGATGACGTTGAGCATGTAGTTGTCTTCGCCTACCTTGATCCCGCCACTGGCGTTGATCTCTTTCGCGGCCAGTTTCACCGCATTGGTCTGCGGCAGCCCGTAGACGGCCCCGCCCCCGGTCAGCGCGTCGCTGACCCCGATGTCCAGTGTCTTTTCCTCGGCCCAAGCGGCACCCGCCGTCATGGCCATTGCAGCTGTCAATGCTGTCAGTCTCATGTTCTGTCTCCTCCCAGAAACGTTTTGGTATCAGTGGCCCAGATACGCCTTTGCGACATCTGGATGTGATTGCAGCTCTGCGCCCGTCCCGCTCAGCACGATCTCTCCGGCTTCGAAAAGATAGGCCCGATCCGCAAGGCGCAGCGCCATGGCCGAATTCTGCTCGACCAGCAGGATGGTTTTCCCCATCTCTTTGACCCTCGCGATGGTCTCCCCCACCTCCGCGACGATTTTCGGGGCAAGCCCCAACGATGGTTCATCAAAGATGCACAGCTTGGGCCGCGCCATCAGCGCCCGGCCAATCGCCAACATCTCCTGCTCCCCACCCGAAAGCGTGCCCGCCGCCTGGCCAGCGCGGTCGCGCAGGATAGGAAACATGTCCATCATTTCTTCAGCATCGGCTGCCTGCTCCGCGTCCTTGCGCGGGTAGGCTCCCATCTTGAGGTTCTGCAGCGTTGTCATCTGCGGGAAAACCTGACGCCCTTCGGGGCACATGGTGATCCCCGCCTTAACGATGGAGTGGCCGCTTTGATTGGTGATATCTTGGCCCTCGAACTCAATGGTTCCCGCCTTGGCCGGAACCAGCCCGCAGATCGCCTTGAGTGTGGAGGACTTGCCCGCGCCGTTTGCGCCGATCAGCGCCACGCATTCGCCTTGGTTCACCTGCAAGTCGATGCCGTGGATGACTTCGATCGCGCCGTAGCTGACGCGGAGGTTGGATACGTTCAACATGTCAGGCCGCCTCGCCGAGATATGCGTCGATGACGACGGGATTGTTGCGGATTTCCTCAGGCGTGCCTTCGGCGATCTTTTGGCCAAAGTTCAGCACAACGATCTGATCGCAGACCTCCATGATCAGGGCCATGTGGTGTTCAATCACCAGCACAGATGTGCCCAGATCGCGGATCTTCTTGATCAGGTCGCTTAGGGTCTTGCGCTCATGTGAGACAAGCCCGGCGGCGGGTTCATCCAGCAAGATAACCTTGGGATTTGACGCCAGCGCCGTTGCGATCATGAGGAAGCGTTGCTGGGCCGAGCTGATGGTGCCCACGCGATGGTCCTGTACCGGTGTGAGGTCGGTAATTTCGAGAATCCGGTCGACACGCGCGCCCAAATCCTCTTCCTCGCTGGATTTCCAGCCGATGCCGAATACTGACGATAGTGGATGCGAAGTGCGTGTTACGTTGCAACCTAGCACGACATGGTCGCGCACCGTGAATTCCGTGAATGTGCTGGCCGTTTGAAAGGTACGCGACAGACCCTTCGCCACGCGGTCATATTCCGGCAGATTATCGATCTTGGCACCGGCCAAGGTAATCGCGCCAGATGTGATCGGAAACAACCCCGCCAGACTGTTCACCGTGGTCGATTTTCCGGAACCATTCGGTCCAATCAGGCCGAGGATTTGCGCCTCGTTCACATCAAAGGACAGGTCTCGGATCGCATGCACGCCGCCAAACGACTTGCACAAAGATTCGACCCTCAAAACAGGTGTCGCCATAGTAAATTCCCCTCCCCGCTCCTCCTGCGGTTTGAGAAGCGTGCGACGGCCCACGGCTCAAATCAAATTCAAAGATTCCACTTGGCTATCTAATTTTTAGATGATTAGGTGTGGTGAAGCTGAACACGATCAAGGGAGTTTACCCCTGTGAGGCCGATCAGAAATATAAAGTCTATACAAGTGTTTAGCCTGACTGCGGAGACTCGGAATGTCACCCGTGCGGCGCAGCTTTTGAACATCAGTCAAAGCTCAGTGAGTTATCACATTAAAAAATTAGAATCGGATCTTGGCTACCGCCTCTTCCACCGCACCAAGCAAGGGCTGACACTCACTGAAGAAGGTGTCGAGCTTGCGCGGCATGTTGGGCGGGGGCTGGAGATAATCCAAACTGGGCTCGACCAGTTATCGATACGGGCGG
>Ga0209345_10006528_pt1 | contig 10550 bp, 10 predicted proteins | sample Cruoilmetagenom7_FD_187294 | JGI IMG/M metagenome (GOLD analysis project Ga0209345, IMG submission 187294) | Oil polluted marine microbial communities from Coal Oil Point, Santa Barbara, California, USA - Sample 7 (SPAdes) (version 2) | ecosystem: Environmental > Aquatic > Marine > Oil seeps ... | reverse complement strand
ATTACTACAGATGCAGATTGTATTTTACCAGTAAATTGGTTAAATACATTTGATTTATTTATTCAGAAAAACAATCCTAATATGGTGGTTGGACCTGTGAACTATCAAAAAGAGAATAACTTGATAAACTCTTACCAGCAATTTGATAATTATAGTTTACAAGCAACAACGATAGGTTCATTTGGTTTCCATTCACCCTTATTAAGTAATGGAGCGAATCTAGCTTATAAAAAAGAGGAATTTAAATTGGTTGATGGGTTTTCAGGAAATGATCATTTAGCAAGTGGTGATGATATTTTTTTACTCGAAAAATTTGTACACAAAGACACTAACAAAATTCGTTTTGTAAAATCTGTAGGAGCTTTAGTTACAACAAAAGCTGAAAATTCTTGGAAGGACATTATTAAACAACGTATTCGATGGGCATCAAAAACAAGTAAACAAAAAAATAGAGCATCCATAGGTTTAGGGGCATTAGTTTTCATTACAAACTTTATGATTTTACTACTCATTTATTTAAGCTTTGTATATCCATCATATGCTTTTCATTTAGCGATTATATTGGCTTTAAAATTAATTATTGATGGCTTCCTTATGAATAATCATGCTAGATCTTTTAACTTAAAATTTAATGTTTATTCATTTTTATTATGTGAATTTATTTACCCTTTTATTACAGTAATAGTAGTTTTAGGTAGTTTATTTGGGGCTTATACATGGAAAAACAGGACCTTTAAAAAATAACCACACATCTAATTAAAGTCTTCTAAGTTTATATTAATTCCATCTGAATAAAATTTTTTACCTTTAGCCTAACTAAATCATGCCCTAAAAATTAATAAAGATGAAAAACCTACTCTTTTTTTCAATTCTTAGTTTATTATTTTCTGTATCTACCATACAAGCTCAAAACGAATATAATGTTGACGGCACAACCTATCAATTAAACACTGAAGCTGAAGGATTAATTACCTTATTGTGGAATAATATTGATAATGAAAATCGTTATTTTTCAAAAAAAGGAGATGCTATTGTTGAACTTAAAAACACAGAAACTAATGGCTCTTTTCAGAAAGAATACAAAGAAACTCTTAAAATGCAAACTTCTGAAGATCAAGTAGGTCTTGAAGATCTTGAATTTACTCTTCCTAGTTTAAAATACTTTTTTGAATCCTACAACCATAGTACAAATTCTACTGTAAACAATAATGCTTCAATTGAATTAAACACACGTTTAGGTGGTTTTGTTGGAGCTTCAAATAATATATATGTAAGTAATCCTGACAACACAAATTTAATGGTAGCGGGGATCGATTTTGAATTAATGGAATCTTCACTTCCTCGACATGCATTAGTTGTAAGATTTAAACAAACGTTTGAAAACTCAGATTATAAGTTTTCTTCGTCACAAGTTTCATTAAACTACCGTTTTAAGTTTATTAAAAAAGAAACTTTCGATATTTTTATCAATACAAAGTTTGCAGCTTATACTAATATCACAAGAGATATTCCTGTTGTAAATGATGATAATTCAGTTTCTATAGTTTCAGATTCTTCAGGTGATTTTCAAGCCTTAGGGAATTTTGGAATTGGAGTTGATTATGCCTTAGGAAATGGTTATTTAACTTTTTCATATAATGATTTTTTAGGCTTAGGATTAGATAATAATGGAGAATTTCCTTTAGACTTTACTTTAGGATATAAATTTAATCTTTAATTTTTTGTTTGAATTACTACTGGTAAAACAAAGTTAGTTTCTACCGGAATCCCTCTTTTATAAGCTGGTGCATTTAGAGATAATTCATTGATACTCTCTAAAAACCATGTTTCCAATAAAGGCAAATGAGCTTTAGTTATACTATCCATTTTAATTTCAACTATAGATAATTCGGCTTTATTATTTATTGAGAAATAAATTTTTACCGTATCATTTATATCATCTGTAACTTTAATTTCTTCTGAAGGTATTGCTTGGTATAAACGTGAAGTCAAAGTAGTTTCAAAGCAAGTTTTTTGATTAGCTTTTTCAAGGATATTTTCACAATCTGAAAAAACTGGATATTGATCTATATCATTCCAAGTAATTCCTTTTAATTCCTCTTCTAAGAAAGTCTCTTTCGAAATTTTTTCTGTTTCAAAATAACGACAGGAACTAAATCCAATGATACAAAATAAATAAATCAGCCATTTGTTCATTGAATGTTACTTCTCTCCTTTAGATTCATTTATATATTCTTTCCAACTCGTATTTTTATAGATGTTTTCTCCCAAGTATTTTATTATTGGTATTAATTCTTCGGAAGTTCTATACCCTTTAAAAGATTGTAATACATCTAAATTTTCATCTAAAAAAACGATAGAGGGATAACTCATCTTTCCTCTAAGGAGTTCATATGCAATTTCGTTATATCCTCTTCTTCCATTAGCCACAAATTTAAACTCGTGACCTCGATATTTAATGATGTCTTTATCTTCTCCATCTAGTTTTACTAAATAATAATTATCATTTACATAGTTCACTAAATTTTTATCTTTAAACGTAGTTTTATCCATTCGTTTACACCAACCACACCAATCTGTATAGACATCTACTAATACTTTTCTTTGTTCTTTAGCTTGAGCATCTTCTAATTCTTCAATACTAATCCAGTTAATTTCTTGTGCTTGAAGTAAAGTAAAACTTCCTATAAAAAAGAAAACTACTAAAATTACAATCTGTTTTTTCATTCCATAAAAGTACTAAATCATTACTTCATTACCTTAAAACCAGACTATAAAAAAGCCGAAGCAATAGTTACTTCGGCTTTAAAAGTTAAAATATATATTTTATTCCATTATTTCAAAAATTAGAGGTAACGAGTATAGCACTCCTACTTTTTTCCCTTCATGCACTCCAGGCAACATTGCAGGTAATGCATTAATAACTCGAATTGCTTCATCTTCTAACTCTTTATAATCTGCTTTCGCCGTAACATTTGCAATTTTTCCTGTGTTATCAACTTTAAATTTTATTGCAATTCGTTGTCTCCCTGATATTTTACTTTCTTTACCTACTTCTGTATTAAACTCAGAACCTACAAATTGGGTTATACTCTGTGTAAAACATTTTTTTAATTCTTCTTTTTCACCAGTACAACCTGGATATGTTGGCACTTTTTCTATTACTCCAAAATGCAAAGAAATTTGATCTTTCACATCTTCAAAATAAGGGCTTTTTAAACCGTTACCATCGGTTAATACCATCAACTCTTTTAAAGCTAATTCTTCTTCCTTTGTTATGTCTCCTTTTTCAGCAATAGACTCCATAAGCGCATCGATATTCTTCAATATTTTACTCTTAGATTCTGTTTTTGTTTCTGAAATATCTGTCGATTGAGATTGCGCTTTCGTCTCTTGCGTACATGAAGAATACACAAGCATAGAACTTACAATTGGGACTAATAATAAATACTTTAATTTTAAAAATTTACTTGATTTTGATTTTTGTAACATAATAATTCGTTTTTTGATTAATGAATGATTGAAAAATGGATTGATAAATGATATTGATTCGGTATTAAATACCTGTGATAATAAATCTTGATAATAACTAGCCTTATCCTTTTGAGAAGCAACGTTTGCATCTGCGATGAACTCTTGTAAAATCACCATTCGCTTTTGATACACATAAACTAGAGGGTTAAACCAAAAAACGATTCTAAGCAATTCAAACCATAATAAATCTATAGAATGTTTATCTATAACATGCATTTTCTCATGTAAAAGGATGGTTGATTTTTGTTTTGCTGAAAGGTTTTCACCTAAAAAAATCGTGTTGAAATATGAAAAAGCCGTGTCTGTATTAGGCAATGTTATAATGTTTAAACCTTCCCAATTAGTTTTAATTCCTCTCTTTTTTAATTGATTAATTTGAAATTGTTTTTTACTAAATAGTAAAAGACTTACAACAAATCCTAGTCCCCAAACTAACATCCATATATTTTGATTTGAATACCATAAAGAGCTATTAACTGTTTCCGAAGACAATGTTCCAATAATAACAGCAGGTAGTTGAATAATATATTCATTAGGGATGGTTTCCTGAATTGCATTAATTTTAATTAATGGCAATACAATACTTAAAAAAGGGGTGAGAAGTAAATACAACCGATTCCAATTAAAGAATGTTTCCTTTTTTAAAAAGAAATCGTACACCATTAAAAACAGTAATTGAAAAGCAATAATTTGTATAATATAATGTATCATCTTACTTTTTTTCTTTGTTAATCTCCTTCATGATTGATTCCATCTCTGAAATACTGATATCGTTCTTTTTCATAAAAAATGAGACCATACTTTTAAATGAACCCTGAAAATAACCATCCATTAATTTATGTAATGATTGATCACTATAATCACTTTTTTTCACCTTCGGAAAATAAATATGTCCTCTACCTTCCTTACGATACGAAACAAATTCTTTACTCTCCAATATTCTAACAATTGTTGAAACCGTATTATAAGCAGGCTTAGGTTCTGGAAATTCATCAATTATTGTTGCTACATTAGCTTCGTCTAGCTTCCATAAAATTTGCATTATATCCTCCTCTGCTTTAGTAAGTTGTTTCATTTCATTCTGAATTAGATTTCAAATATAACTAAATATTTAGTTTAAACTAATTTATTAGTTATAAACTTTTGTAACAACTGATTCGTACCTTCGTCTTACTATCTATGAACATGGACATTTTTTTAGTTATTGGTGGATTACTTTTATGTATTGTTGGAATTATTGGCAGCGTACTACCAATATTACCTGGTCCTCCTATTAGTTGGATTGGCTTATTACTTTTACACCTAACCAATGCAGTTGAAGCAAGCTATATCTTTTTAGGTTTTACATTTTTAATCGCCATCACCATCTTTATTTTAGATTATTTTATACCAGCTATTGGAACAAAGAAATTTGGAGGAAGTCGAGCTGGGGCAATTGGAACAACTATCGGACTTATAGTTGGATTGCTTTCCCCTATTCCATTTGGAATTCTAATTGGTCCTTTTTTAGGAGCTCTTGTAGGTGAAATGGCCTTTAATAAAACGGAAGGAAAAGATGCAATCAAAGCTGCTTTTGGTTCATTTCTTGGGTTTTTAGCTTCTACCTTCATGAAACTCACCTTTTCAACAATATTCTTAGGCTTCTTTTTATGGGATGTCGTGCAGCATTGGTCTAAATTCTTTTAATAATAACTATACTTAGTTAAATCATTGGAATTGAAATAAAAGTAGATACCCCTTTATCATAAAGAATTGAATTTTTCATTTCGAAGCTATAATTAGCTTCATAAAGTGTGTCCATTCTAGAAACAACATTACTTAAACCTGTACCAAAAACTATGTCTTCATGTAAAAGTGGTGTTCCATTATTATGAATTTCAAACAGTAAACAATTCTTCTTTTGTAAAATTTTTACTTGTATAATTAAAGTATCATAATGCAAAGAAAAACCATGCTTCAAAGAGTTTTCTACTATTGGTTGCAATAATAATGGTGGAACTTTTTCTTTTAATAAAGTAGGTTCTACCTCAATAGTAAAATCTAGTTTTTCATTGAATCGCATTTTCTCAATGTCCAAATATTTATGTAATAATTGAATTTCATTTTCTAATGTTATATACTTTGAATCATTTAAATTAAGAGTCAATCGCAATAAATCACTAAGGTCAGCGATAGCATCTTGTGCTTTTTCAGAATTAATATCAATTAAAGAGGAAATATCATTTAAAGTGTTAAATAAAAAATGTGGTTGTAATTGATTTTGCAATGCAATTATCTTAGAGTCTAATAATTGTGCTTTTAATGACGATTCTTTTATTTGAAAATCTTTTTGATTCTGAAAAAAATAATAGGCATACACAACAGTTATTACAGAAAGATAAATGAAAAAATTATAGTCAATACCAAACACACCTCTTTCATAAATATGTTTTATACTCAATTCACTATTTTCATTAAAAAACCAGCTACTTAAAACGATTTGTCCAAACTGCGAATAAAATGTTAATAGTAATGACATTAGGCCATGGATAAAAACACTCCAAAAAATAACAGCCTTATTTCGTTTAATTAAATATTTACTAATAAAAACTCCAATTAGTATAAAACTTAGTTTTACGGAATAATTTATAACATAATTAACAAACAACTTTCCCCAACCAAGACTAGTATAACTACCTGCCAATTTCATTAAAAAAGCACTAAGTGTAGAAATCATAAAACAAGCAGCATAAAATAACAATACAAACTTGAGTAGTTTTTTATCCATTATTTTTTTCATGATTCTTTAATTCCAGATTTCTTTAAAAAAGCATCTTTATACTTTTTTGTTAATGCAAAAGAAGATCCATCATTCATCACTAAACTATAATCTCCCATTCCTTCACTAACAATTTCTTTTAATGATTGAATATTAATTATCGTACCTCGATTAATTCTCGCAAATAAATCTGGATTTAACTTTAAAATAAAATCACTCATTGAAATCCTATAAATGTGTTTTTCATTATTCTTCGTATAAATTTCTGCATAATAGCTTGAAGATTTTATATAAATAATTTCTTCAATTTGTATGAAATAATACTTTTTATTTTTCTTTAAAACCACCTTCGACAGATAGGTGTTATTTTCATTCCTATTTTCTTTTTTATGTTCTGAAAAATCATGCATCAATTGAAGCATTTTATTTTTAAACACATCTTGACCCTTCATTTCTATTTGTCGTAATGCTCTTTGAAAAGCATCAATAAAACGTTTCTTTTTATAAGGCTTTAATAAAAAATCAATAGCCTGAACTTCAAAAGCTTTTACAGCAAACATGTCGAAAGCTGTAACAAATACAATAATTGGAATGATACTCGCTGGAATTTGTTCTAAAACATTAAACCCTGTCATGTCAGTCATTTGTATGTCCAAAAAAACTAAATCGGGACTTTCAGTAGTTAATGCTTTAATTGTTTCTGTTCCTGTAGAAGTTTCTATTATAGAACAATTGACTTCACTTTCAATTATAAATTTTACAATTCTTTTTCTCGCTAAAGCTTCATCGTCTGCTACAACAATATTTATATGGTCTTTAATTTCTTTCAATATTATTTAAAAAATAGGCTGCATTATACTTAATAATTGTTCAAGGTAGAAAAAAAATATACGAACAACTCAATTTTTGATATAACATACTCTGTTTATAAAATATGCTTTGTTTTTTCATTGCAAATATCAATAAAACGTGTGTTCACATCATTTTTAAAAATAGAGTTCAATTAAAACTGAACTTGCCAATAGTAATTTTTAAAAAAAAATCATGAAAAAGAATAATCTAATAATAGCGTTATTACTCATTTCCTTCATAAATAGCTATTCACAAGAATTTGAAGCAACTAATTTTCCTGACATCAGCAGTACACCTTCAGCTTCAAGAAGTGTAAATTTTGTTGATATAAACGGAGATGGCTGGGATGACATTTTTGTTACTAATGGCCTTGCTACTGGTCAAAACAACATGCTCTATATGAATGATACTAATGGAGGATTTATAACTATAACTTCAGATATTATTGTAAATGATAACGAACGATCAGATGGAGCTAGCTTTGCTGATGTGGATAATGATGGAGATTTAGATGCGATCATGGTAACTTTTGGTGCTGGAGGGGTTGGTCGATTAAATTATTTTTACAGAAATAATGGAGATGGTAGTTTTACTCATGAGCCAAATATAGCAATGGGTACCGTTTTAACGTATTCAGAAACGGCAACTTGGGTTGATGTAAATAATGATCAATTTTTAGATTTATATGTTACAAATAGTGTTGGAAATTTGGCAAATCTATATTATGAAAACCAAGGCGATGGATCATTTCTAAACATAACAAACCTTCCTATTACTAATGAAAGTAAACCATCTCGATCTGTAGATTGGATTGATTATGATGCGGATGGTGACTTTGATTTATTTGTTACAAATGAAACATCTAGTAGCAGTAATTCATTATTCAGAAATGATGGGCCAAATAATTTCACTCAAATTACAGATATTGCAATCGTTCAAGACTATAAGGTATCTGCTGGAAGTTCTTGGGGAGATATAGACAATGATGGAGATTTCGATTTATTTGTTGCCAATTGGAATGGGTTTAGCAATCAACTTTTTATAAATGATGGAGGTATTTTTACTGAAGATAATACTTCAATTATTGCAGATCCAACAACCTTTTCATTTGGTTCTACTTTTGGAGATATTGATAATGATGGAGATCTCGATCTTTTTGTTTGTAATGCATATGAAGCAGGACAAACTCTCAATTATGTATACATAAACGATGGGGCTGGTAATTTCACTCAGGATACTTCAAGTGCTTTAGCAAATCAAATAGGCTATACTTTTGGTGCAGCATTTGGTGATTATGACAATGATGGTTGGTTAGATATTTTTCTTGCAAATACTTTAAATGAAAATCAGACAAACTCTTTATATCATAATATTGGAACAGGAAATAATTGGATAAAAATAAAATCTCAAGGAACAGAATCTAACTCATCTGCTGTAGGTGCAATTGTAAAAGTAAAAGCGAATATCAACGGAGTTGATGTGTGGCAGCAACGAAAAATATCTGCAAATTCAGGATATTGTAGTCAAAATAGTTTTACGAATCATTTTGGTTTAGGAGATGCTGTAACCATTGAAGAGATTGAAGTATCATGGCCTTCTGGTTTGATTGAGAATTTCAACAATATTGAAATAAACAATTCATATAAAATCATTGAAGGAGCTGGAATTTTTTTAGGTTTTGAAGACTTAATAAATAATAACCTTCTTATTTATCCAAATCCTTTTTCAGATGAATTAAATATTTCTTCAAAAATAGAATTAAATAAAAATGATATAACTATATCAATTTATTCACTTGAAGGGCAATTGGTATTAGAAAGTTCAGCTAAAAAAATTAATAAAATAAACACGAAAAGCTTAAGTACAGGAAACTATATCTATCAATTAAAAGAAGGGTCAGTTATTTTGAAAAAAGGGCAGATTATTAAAAAATAAAAAAGGGCCTTTCTAATACCTACACAAAAAATCAGTTTAAAAGAAAGGCCCGGTCAACTAACTAACCAAAAAAATAAATTCTAATCAAATCTGTTAATGAAACCATTAACAATAATTAATTATTTGAAAATATTAATTAGACTGGAAAATTAAGAGACTTATACTAGTTTCTTCAATATGAAAAAGATAAAAAAAGTCCATTTCGATAAAAAGCTTCTTTATTCGTTTAAATACATTTTCAATTATACGTTATAAAAAAAGGGAAGCAAATGCTTCCCTTTTTATTAATCAGTTAGTTAGTAAATTCTATTGTCCGTAAACAACAAATGTAAAGGCACTATCTCTAGCTGAACCTGTTGCATCTTGAATTCGAACTGTAAAAGTATTTGCACCTGTTGTTTCATATCCACAAATTTCTGGTACTCCAAATCCAATAGTAAAAGGAGTTATTGTAACCACTGTATTCGCAGGATTAGAGTCTAAATCCATAACAACCTCATACACACCAGTTGCTGAATTTGTGACAGACGCGATTCCATAGCCTGTAGAAATTCCACCTACTGAATCTATACTACCATATGCAATTGCCATAGAATTTCCATAAACTCTATTAGCAGCTGGGCTTGTAGTAGTTTGAGATATTTCAATCGCACCATTAGTAGATATATTACCTGTTGCTAAATCTATAGAAACATTTGCAGTTCCTCCTGCCATAAAAGTAACATCATCTCCAGCATCATCATATCCAACTCCCCAACCAGGGAATGCAGGTGAATGTTGTGCAATCATTTTACTTGCATTAGTAGTTCCAGATCCATAAATCATTACTTGACCACTATCTCTACTATGCAATGCTGTAGGTACGCTTCCCATTTGTGTTTCACCAACGTCGGTACCATCCAATGAAACTTGTAACCAAGCTTCTATATCTAACCAATTAACAGCTGCAAGCGAACTTACACTACCAATTTGAAGTGAAAAAACACCATTATCATCGGTTGTTGGGTTATGAGACTCTGTGAAAACTGCTGCTCCACCAGCACCATTTCTTATCTCTAAATCTATAGTTACTGCTGTGTTAATTATTAAATTTCCACCAGCATCTCTAGCTACAGCTTGGTAATTAATTAATTCGGCTGCTGCTTGTCTATTATTTGTTGTTTCTATTGATTCAGATTGCTTAATTGTGCTTTCTTGAACTTCATTTGAATTATTACTTGATTCAAATATTTCAGATTGAGCCATACCATTAGTAAATGTAATTACTAATAAGGCTATTGTTAGAATTGTTATTTTGGTTTTCATTGTATTAGTTTTTAATTATTTTAAATGTTTTAGAGTGTTCTCCTTTCAAGCGAGTCACTTTTATTAAATAAGATCCATTCGCTAAAGTTGAAAGGTTAATTCTCTCTGTCGCTAAATTGTTCATGATTTGTTTTTTAAAAATTTCTCTTCCAGATACATCATACAA
>Ga0209345_10006527_pt1 | contig 10550 bp, 5 predicted proteins | sample Cruoilmetagenom7_FD_187294 | JGI IMG/M metagenome (GOLD analysis project Ga0209345, IMG submission 187294) | Oil polluted marine microbial communities from Coal Oil Point, Santa Barbara, California, USA - Sample 7 (SPAdes) (version 2) | ecosystem: Environmental > Aquatic > Marine > Oil seeps ... | reverse complement strand
ATCTTGATCTGTTTATGGCGGCGGTCTTTCCCGGTGTGATCGTGGGTGCTCTGTACCTAGTCTACATCTTTATCATCGCGCTGATCAAACCTGATGTGGCCCCGGTGCCCGTAGGTGCCAAGACCCCTGACTGGGACGCTGTCAAAGCGGTGCTGATTGCGGTGATCCCGACACTGGGCCTGATCCTTGCTGTCCTCGGCTCCATCTTTGTCGGCCTTGCAACCCCCACCGAGGCCTCTGGCATCGGCGCATTGGGCGCGACGTTGCTGGCGCTGGGCTACCGCAGGTTGACGCTCAAGAAGTTGGTCAATGTGTTGGTGTCGACATTCAACACAACCGCTTACATTTTCGCGATCTTCCTTGGTGCCACGGTCTTTTCCTACGTGCTGCGCGAGCTTGGCGGAGATGAACTCATCGCGCACATGATTGACTCTACCGGCTTTGGACCGACGGGCACGATCGTCTTCATCCTGTTCGTTGTTTTCCTGCTGGGCTTTGTGCTCGATTGGATCGAAATCACCCTGATCGTGCTGCCGCTGATGCGCCCGATCGTGAATGGTCTGGGTATGGACATACCGGGCTTTGGGGTGATTGATGAACCTTCTCTGGTTTGGTTTGTGATCCTTGTTGCGGTGACCCTGCAGACCTCGTTCCTGACTCCGCCTGTTGGTTTCGCGCTGTTCTACCTCAAAGGCGTCGCACCCAAGGAAATCAGCCTGCTGCATATCTACCGCGGTGTGGTGCCCTTCGTGCTGCTCCAGCTGACCGGCCTGGCGCTTGTCTTCCTTTGGCCCGCCTTGGCCACGTGGTTGCCCTCTGTCGCTTACTGAACCCTGTCGCATAAAGGAGAATGAAATGACCAATCATGATCTTCTCGCCCAACTGCGTGACATTGTCGGCGCGCGGCACCTGCTGAGCGGCGACAAGAAAACCGAACGGTTCCGCAAGGGGTTCCGGTCGGGGCAAGGGGATGCGCTTTGCGTGGTGCAACCGGGGACATTGGTGGAGCAATGGCGTGTTCTTCAGGCCTGCGTGGCGGCGGATAAGATCGTCATCATGCAGGCCGCCAACACCGGCCTGACAGAAGGCAGCACACCCAGTGGCAGGTATGATCGTGACGTTGTTCTGATCAATACGCGACGCATGGATGGGCTGCATCTCTTGAAGGGCGGCAAGCAAGTTCTGGCCCTGCCAGGCTCTACCTTGTTCGCATTGGAAAAGCTGTTGGCACCGTTGAACCGTCAGCCCCATTCGGTGATCGGCTCGTCTTGCATCGGTGCCTCGATCGTTGGCGGTGTTTGCAACAACTCAGGCGGTTCGCTGATCGAGCGGGGTCCATCCTACACCGAGCTGTCGCTCTTTGCGCAAATTGACGAGAACGGCGCGCTGAACCTGGTCAATCATCTGGGCCTGACACTGGGTGACGATCCCGAAGATATCCTGTGCCGCGTAGAGAACGGTGACATCGCCGATGCTGATTTTGAATCGACGAATAATCACGCCTCTGACACTGAATATGCACGCATTGTGCGTGAGATCGAGGCAGACACGCCTGCGCGGTTCAACGCCGACAAACGCTGTCTGCATGAAAGTGCGGGCTGTGCGGGAAAACTGGCCGTGTTTGCGGTGCGTCTGGATACCTTTCCCAAGAACGACCGCGAACAGGTGTTCTATGTCGGCACCAACGATCCCGCTGATCTGACTGAACTGCGTCGCCATATGTTGGCCAAGTTCGATACCTTGCCAGTCAGCGCGGAATACATGCACCGCGAAGTTTTCGACATCACGACCAAATACGGCAAAGACACAATGGTCATGATCGACAAACTTGGCACCGACAAACTGCCGATGTTTTTTGCCATGAAGGGTGCAGTGGACGCTCGGTTGAACAAGATCCCACTCCTGCGGGGGTTCACCGACAAGTTCATGCAGGGATTAAGCGCCGTCTGGCCAAATATCCTGCCCAAAAAGATGACGGAATTTCGTGACCGGTTCGAACATCACCTGATCATCAAGACCCGTGACGACGGGATCGCCGAAACCGAAGCCTATTTGAACGAGGCCTTTAGCGGAATCGAGGCAGATTTCTTTATCTGCACGCCCCGCGAAGGCAAGATTGCCGGGCTTCATCGCTTTGCCGCGGCCGGGGCTGCCATCCGTTATCAAAACGTGCATGCCTCAGAGGTCGAAGACATCCTTGCGTTGGATATCGCCCTCAAGCGTAACGAGCGCGCATGGCTCGAAGAGCTACCAGCAGACATCAGCGACCAATTGGTACACCGGCTCTACTACGGCCATTTCATGTGCCACGTCCTGCATCAGGATTACATCGTGCGCAAGGGCGTGGATGTGAAAGCGCTGAAGGCCAGGATGCTTGATTTGCTTTCCGCGCGCGGTGCCGAATACCCGGCCGAACACAATGTCGGACATCTCTACAAAGCCAAACCAGATCTGGCCGAATTCTACAAATCCGTCGACCCCACCAATTCCATGAACCCGGGCATCGGCAAGATGTCGAGGAAGAAGAACTACGCCTGACATCCGGGCGAGAAAGGTCAAGAGCATGACACATGTTGTAATCGCATCTGCCGCGCGAACTGTGGCAGCAAGCGTTCCGGGGTGCGTCGCGAACACGCCTGCGCCGGATGTGGGCGCCGTCATTCTGGAAGCAGTCGTTGACTGTTGCGGGCCTGATTAACGGCTCCACCATCACGGCCAACGGCGCATAATTTTTCGTTTGAGGACTGAACAATGACCCTAAACAACACCGATATCGACCCAGTCGAAAGCCAGGAGTGGCAGGAAGCCATTTCCGACGTCATTGAAAAGGATGGCGCCAACCGCGCGCATTACCTTTTGGACAAGGCTGTGCAACAGGCCCGCGCGGCGGGGGCGACCCTGCCGTTTTCGGCCACGACACCCTATCAAAATTCGATACCCGCCGATGATCAACTTCCGTTTCCCGGCGATCTTGAGATGGAGTGGCGGATCAGAACCATCAATCGCTGGAATGCCATGGCCACGGTCGTGCGGCGCAACAAGGTGAGCAGCGAGTACGGCGGCCATATCGCAAGTTTTGCCTCGTCGGCGGTGATGTATGACATCGGTCTAAATCACTTCTGGCGCAGCAAATCGGCGATCCACGGTGGTGATCTTGTGTTCTTTCAGGGTCACGTGATCCCCGGCATCTATGCGCGCTCCTTTATGGAGGGCCGGATCACCGAAGAGCAGCTTGAAAATTTCCGCTCCGAGGTCGATGGCGGCGGTCTTTCATCCTATCCACATCCCTGGCTGATGCCGGATTACTGGCAGTTTCCCACGGTTTCGATGGGTTTGGGGCCGCTGATGGCGATCTATCAGGCGCGGTTCATGAAATACATGCACAACCGGGGCCATATCGACATGGCCGACCGCAAGGTGTGGTGTTTCCTTGGCGATGGCGAGATGGACGAACCCGAAAGCAGGGGTGCGATTGACTTGGCGGCGCGTGAAGGCTTGGACAACCTGATTTTTGTGGTCAACTGTAACTTGCAGCGCCTTGACGGCCCGGTGCGCGGCAATTCCAAGATCGTACAGGAACTTGAGGGCGATTTTCGCGGTGCCGGCTGGAATGTGATCAAGCTTTTATGGGGCAAGGGCTGGGATGACCTGCTCGAGAATGACACCAGCGGGCGGTTGAAACAGCTGATGGATGAAACCATCGACGGCGACTATCAGACGTTCAAATCCAAGGACGGTGCCTATATTCGCGAACACTTCTTTGGCAAATACCCCGAAACGGCGGCCTTGGTCGAGGATTGGACCGATGCGCAGATCTGGGCGCTGCGCCGGGGCGGGCATGATCCCGAAAAGGTCTATACCGCCTTCAAACATGCGGTCGATACCAAGGGCCAGCCCAGCTGTCTTTTGATCAAGACGGTCAAGGGCTATGGCATGGGCACAAGCGGCGAAGGCCAGAACACCTCGCACCAGCAAAAGAAGCTGGCCGAGGATCAGCTGCGCGCCTTCCGTGACCGGTTCAAGATTCCGGTCAGCGACGAAGACCTGCCAAAGGCACCTTTCGTCAAGCTCAACAACCTGCAAAGCGCCTATCTGGCGGATCAGCGCAAGAAACTTGGTGGCGAATTCCCCAAGCGCGAATGGCGCAATACGCCAAACCTTGAAATCCCGCCGCTGTCGACATTCGAGGGCCAACTCAAGGGCACGGGCGAGCGTGAGATCAGCACGACAATGGCTTTCGTGCGCATCCTGACCACGCTTTTGCGCGACAAGAAGATCGGCCAGCATGTAGTGCCGATCGTGCCGGATGAATCGCGCACCTTCGGGATGGAGGGGCTGTTTCGGTCGGTCGGTATTTATAACCCGATGGGCCAGAAATACACGCCGCAAGACGCCGATCAGATGTCCTATTACAAGGAAAGCACCAATGGTCAGGTGCTTCAGGAAGGCATCAACGAGGCTGGTGCCATGGCCGACTGGATCGCGGCGGCGACCGCCTATTCCAACCACGGCGTGCCGATGATCCCGTTCTTTATCTATTATTCCATGTTCGGCTTTCAGCGGATCGGCGATCTGGCCTGGGCGGCGGGCGATAGCCGGGCGCGGGGCTTCATGCTTGGCGGGACGGCCGGGCGCACCACCCTGAACGGCGAGGGTTTGCAGCACGAAGACGGCCACAGCCACATCCTTGCCAGCACGATCCCGAACTGTGTCACCTATGACCCGACCTTTAGCTATGAGGTGGCGGTTCTTGTGCATCACGGGATGCAGCGGATGTATGTCGATCAGGAAGACGTCTATTTCTATCTGACCCTGATGAACGAAAACTATAGCCACCCCGACATGCCGATGGGTGCCGAAGGGGGCATTATCAAGGGTCTCTACCGGCTTCAGGAGGTCAAGAAACCCGGCAAGAAGCATGTTAACCTCTTGGGGTCCGGCACCATTCTTGTGCAGGCGATAAAGGCCGCAGAGATGCTCAAGGCGGATTTTGGCGTCACCTCTGATATCTGGTCGGCCACAAGCCTGAACGAGCTGGCGCGCGATGGGCAGGATGCCTTGCGCCACAATCGCCTTAACCCCCTCGCGCCAGAGGTGGTGCCCTATGTGACCCAGCAATTGTCAAAGGCCAGCGGCCCGGTGATTGCGGCGACGGATTACATGAAGAACTATGCCGAACAGATCCGTGCCTTTGTGCCGGGCTCGTTCACGGTGCTGGGCACCGATGGGTTTGGCCGGTCTGACAGTCGCGTCAATCTGCGCCGGTTCTTTGAGGTCGATGCCAATCACATCGCCGCCGCCGCCATGACCGACCTCTACAAGGCCGGTGCGGTGACCAAGGCGGATCTGCAAAAAGCACTCAAGACATATGAAATCGACGGCAACAAGCCGAACCCGCGGCTGGTTTAAGCCCCAGGGATTGAGGAGAATTACGACATGACTATCGAAGTGAAAGTTCCCGATATCGGTGATTTCAACGACGTGCCGGTGATCGGTATTCTGGTAAGCGTCGGGGATATGGTCGCCGCCGAAGACGCGCTTATCGAGTTGGAAAGCGACAAGGCCACGATGGAGGTTCCATCCCCCGCAGCGGGCAAAGTGCTTGAGATCAGGGTGCGTGGGGGCGACCGGGTCTCGCAAGGGTCTCTGGTTATGGTTCTTGAAGGCGAAGGTGCCGCTGCCGCCCCCACCGCTCCTGCGTCCGCCCCCGCGCCCTCGGCCCCCGTTGCCGCGCCTGCGCCTGCCGCTGCGCCAGCGACCGTGACCGATGCCGGGTTCGGCAAGGCGCATGCAAGCCCGTCGATCCGGGCCTTTGCCCGCCAGTTGGGCATCGACCTTACCAAGGTTAACGGCACCGGCCGCAAGGGCCGTATCCTGCGCGAGGATATCACTGCAACGTTCAAATCCACGGCCGCGCCCGCCGCTGCCGGTGGCGGCGCGCAGGCCGGCATGGGCATCCCGCCGATGCCGGTTGTGGATTTCTCAAAATTCGGCCCCATCGAAGATGTGGAAATGCCCCGCATCAAGAAGCTTTCGGGCCCTGCCCTGCACCGCGCATGGCTGAACATCCCGCATGTTACCGTCGACGAAGAAGCCGACATTACCGACCTTGAAAAGTATCGCAAAGAGCTGGACACAGCGGCCAAAGATCAAGGCTATCGCGTCACGCTTCTGAGCTTCATGATCAAGGCTTGCGTCTCGGCGCTGAAGGATCATTGGGAAGTCAATTCTTCGATCCATCCTGATGGCGACAAGCTGATCAAGAAGAATTTCTACAACATCGGGTTTGCCGCCGACACGCCGCAGGGTCTGATGGTTCCGGTCATCAAGGACGCTGATCGCAAGGGCATTGTCGAGATTTCCAAGGAACTTGGCACGCTGTCGCTGGCGGCACGCGAAGGCAAGTTGAAGGGTCCCGACATGCAGGGCGCCACCTTTACCATCTCGTCGTTGGGCGGGATCGGCGGCACTGGGTTCACACCGATCGTCAATGCACCCGAAGTGGCAATCCTTGGCCTGACACGCGCGAAAATGCAGCCCGTCTGGAACGGCGAGGCGTTCATACCACGTCTGATGCAGCCGCTCAGCCTGTCGTTTGACCACCGCGCCATCGACGGCGCGTTGGGGGCACGGTTCAACGCAACACTGGCACACCTGCTCGGCGACGTGCGCCGGCTGATGTTGTAAGGAGGGCTGATCCTATGGAAGTCAAAGTTCCCGATATTGGTGATTTCGACCAAGTCCCCGTAATTGCAATCCTCGTCAGCGTCGGTGACATCATCGCGCAAGAAGACCCGCTGGTTGAACTGGAAAGCGACAAGGCCACGATGGAAGTGCCATCACCGGCTGCCGGTGTGGTGAAAGAGATAAAAGTGACTCTAGGCGACAAGGTTTCGGAAGGATCCGTGATCCTGGTGCTCGAAGCGGCAGGGGCCGCCGGGGTATCTGCCGCTGACCCGGCACCTGCCGCCGCCCTTGCGCCCACCGCCGTCGCGGCCAGCGGTACGGCAACTGGCCCCGGCGACATCCACGCAGACGTGGTTGTTCTGGGCTCTGGTCCAGGTGGCTACACAGCTGCGTTCCGCGCCGCTGACCTTGGCAAGAAGACCGTGCTGATCGAGAAATATCCAACGCTGGGCGGTGTCTGCCTCAATGTTGGCTGTATCCCGTCCAAGGCGCTGTTGCATGTCGCCAAGGTGATCACCGAGGCCGAAGAGATGGGCGCGCACGGCGTCAGCTTTTCCAAGCCGAAGATCGATCTTGACGAGTTGCGTCGCTTTAAAGACGGCGTGGTCAATCAGTTGACTGGCGGTCTTAAAGGTCTGTCCAAAGGGCGCAAAGTCGACGTGGTCCAAGGCTACGGTCGATTCACTGGACCCAACATGATCGAAGTTCAAGGCGACGACGGCGTGAAAACCGTTTCATTTGATCAATGTATCATTGCGGCTGGCTCTGAACCGGTAAAACTGCCGTTCATTCCTCATGACGACGAGCGGATCATCGATTCAACCGGCGCGCTGGAATTGGCGGATGTGCCAAAACGGATGCTGGTTCTGGGTGGCGGTATCATTGGTCTTGAAATGGCCTGTGTTTACGACGCTTTGGGATCAAGGATCACCGTGGTCGAGGTCATGGATCAGATCATCCCCGGGGCCGACAAAGACATCGTCAAGCCGCTGATGAACCGCATCAAGGGTCGTTATGAGAATATCCTTCTCAAGACCAGGGTGACCGCCGTTGAGGCCCAGAAGAAGGGTCTCAAGGTGACGTTCGAGGATGACAAAGGCGAGGTCACAACCGACACGTTCGACAAGATCCTTGTTGCTGTGGGGCGCAAACCCAATGGCAAGATGATCGACGCGGACAAGGCGGGTGTTGCCGTGGATGAACGCGGCTTTATCGCCGTCGACAGCCAGCAGAAAACCGGCGTGCCGCATATCTTCGCCATTGGCGACGTTGTTGGCCAACCGATGCTGGCGCACAAGGCCGTGCACGAAGGCAAGGTGGCCGCCGAGGTCTGCGCGGGTCACAACCGCCACTTCGACGCGCGTCTGATCCCATCGGTTGCCTATACCGACCCCGAGGTTGCCTGGGCGGGTATCACCGAGACCGAAGCCAAAGCCAAAGGCATCAAGTTCGAAAAGGGCGTGTTCCCTTGGGCTGCGTCGGGCAAGGCGTTGTCGAATGGCCGTTCCGAGGGCATGACCAAGCTGTTGTTTGATCCCGAAGATGACCGGATCATCGGTGGTTTGATTGTTGGCACCAACGCCGGCGATCTGATTGCCGAAGTGGCGCTGGCGATTGAAATGGGTGCCGACGCCGTCGACCTTGGCCACACCATCCACCCGCACCCGACATTGTCCGAAACAGTCAATTTTGCCGCCGAGATGTTTGAGGGCACAATCACCGATCTGATGCCACCCAAGAAACGAAAATGATGTGTGGCTTCGGGGCCGTTGTGCCCCGGAGCCGGTATCCACTCAAAGGAGACTTCCAAATGACTTCCCCCAAAACCCCCGGTGACTTTTCCGACATCATGAAACTGTTTGATCCAGAAAATGTTGCAAAGATGTTTGATCCCAAGACCATCATGGAGAGCTTTGGCGTCAAACCAGGCGATCTGGATCCCAAGGAGGCCATCGACAAGGCCAAGGTTCAGTTCGATGCCATGGTAAAATCCAACGAGGCCGCTGTAGCGTCCTACAGAGACTTGATGGAGAAACAGGCACAGATCTTTCGCGAGGTGACGGATGAGGCTGCTCACTCGCTTCAATCAGGCTCAATTGAAAATGCGCCTGAGGTGTATCAGGCGGCCGTAAGACGTGCCTTTGAGATTATGGCTGAACTATCAGATGCTGTTCAGACAGCGAATGTGCAAGCCTATGACACCGTGAAAGGTCAGGTTGAACAAGCAATCAAGGACCTGAAGCCAAAGGGCTGAGGCAGGCGTCGCCAAAATTTTTGGCCGCTGCAAAATCGGCTTTAGGTGTCGAACGGATAGTGGAGAAAGATCATGAAAATCGGAGCACCTAAAGAGGTTTTTGAGGGCGAGAACCGGGTTGCCATGACGCCCGACTCGGCGCTGCAATTGCAAAAGTTGGGCTATGACTGCGCGATCGAGAGCGGCGCAGGCGCTGCGGCCGGGTTCTCGGACGCCGCCTATAAGGAGGCTGGCGTCGAGGTGCTCAAGACCGCAGCGGCGCTTTACAAGGCCGCCGATGTGGTGGCCAAGGTCCGCCCCCCCAATGAGACAGAGGCCAAGCGCCTGACCGAAGGCCAGCTTCTGATTTCCTTCTTCTGGCCTGCGCAGAATGAGGCGCAGATGAAACAGCTCGCCGAAAAAGGCGCCTCGGTCATCGCGATGGATATGGTGCCGCGCATCAGCCGGGCGCAGAAGATGGACGCGCTCTCAAGCATGGCCAATATCGCCGGCTACCGCGCGGTGATCGAGGCGGGCAATAACTTTGGCCGCTTTTTCACCGGCCAGATCACGGCGGCGGGCAAGGTGCCCCCGGCCAAGGTTCTGATCGTCGGGGCCGGGGTTGCTGGCCTCGCGGCGATTGGCACCTCGACCAGCCTCGGGGCGATCACCTATGCGTTCGACGTGCGCCCCGAAGTGGCCGAGCAGGTCGAATCGATGGGCGCGCAATTTGTCTATCTCGATTTCAAGGAAGAGCAGCAGGACGGGGCCGCCTCCGGCGGCTATGCCTCTGTCTCCAGCCCCGAGTTCCGCGAGGCGCAATTGGCCAAGTTCCGCGAACTGGCCCCTCAGATGGATATCGTCATCACCACGGCGCTGATCCCCAACCGCGAAGCCCCCGAGCTCTGGACCGAGGATATGGTCAAGGCGATGAAGCCCGGCTCGGTCATCGTCGACCTTGCCGCGGAAAAGGGCGGCAATTGCAAAATGACGGTGATGGACGACAAGATCGTCACCGACAACGGCGTGACGATCATCGGCTATACCGATTTCCCCAGCCGGATGGCGGCGCAATCCTCGACGCTCTATGCCACCAACATCCGCCATATGATGACCGACCTCACGCCCGACAAGGACGGCAAGGTCAATCACAACATGGAGGATGACGTGATCCGGGGCGCGACCGTGGCCCATGCCGGCGCGGTCACCTTCCCGCCACCGCCGCCCAAGGTCGCGGCGATTGCGGCGGCCAAGCCCAAGGAAAAAGTCAAGGAACTGACGTCTGAGCAGAAGCGCGCGGCAGAACTGGCGGCGTTCAAGGCGCAGACCAAGAACCAGGTCACGCTGCTTGTGGTCGGTGCGGCCCTGCTTCTCGCCGTGGGTCTGGTGGCCCCGGCCAGCTTTATGCAGCATTTCATCGTCTTCGTGCTGGCCGTTTTCGTGGGCTTTCAGGTGATCTGGAACGTGTCGCATTCGCTGCACACACCGCTGATGGCGATCACCAACGCGATCTCGTCGATCATCATTCTGGGCGCGCTCATGCAGATCGGATCGGGGTCTTTCCTCGTGATCGTGCTGGCGGCGCTGTCGGTGTTCATGGCCGGGATCAACATTTTCGGTGGCTTCCTCG
>Ga0209345_10006526_pt1 | contig 10550 bp, 3 predicted proteins | sample Cruoilmetagenom7_FD_187294 | JGI IMG/M metagenome (GOLD analysis project Ga0209345, IMG submission 187294) | Oil polluted marine microbial communities from Coal Oil Point, Santa Barbara, California, USA - Sample 7 (SPAdes) (version 2) | ecosystem: Environmental > Aquatic > Marine > Oil seeps ... | reverse complement strand
GGGTGTGACAAAGGACCTGGAGGCCATGAAGGATTTCGGTCTGGGGGCTGTCCTGATCGGGAACATCAATCCCGATGAAGTGGACGGAAAAGTACCCCTTTTCAGTGAGCAGTGGTGGGATATTACCACTCATGTAGTAAATGAGGGCAACAGGCTGGGGATAGACATAGGATTCTTTAACTGTCCTGGCTGGAGCCAGTCTGGCGGTCCCTGGGTAACCCATGATAAGGCCATGCGCCACCTGGTCTATTCAGAAATGACAGTTTCAGGTCCGGGCCTGCAGACCCTTCAGCTGGAAAAACCGGCCGAGGAATTCCAGGATACCTATGTGCTGGCATTCCGAAAGAATAATGCGGAAGAAGTAAAGCTCGACAGCAGGAACGTTTCCATAAGCTGCAAACCTTTCGTTAACCATCCGGAGAACCTGCTGGATGGGGATACGCGCACTGAGGTCCTGTTCCGCACTAGGGAGGACCTGGAGTATATTATTGACATTAACACGGAAGAAGAGTTCGAAGCCCGGAGCCTTGTTCTGTATCCTTCAATTGAAAGAAGATTTCGCTGTGATGTGGATGTACTGGCTAAGTCTGATGGTCAATTTCAGCATCTTGCTTCGTTTCCCTTCAACCGGAAAAAAACCCCGGTGATTTGCGGGCCCCGTGCACGGGGACCTCTGGCCATTGCCCTCCCCCCTACGAGGGCAACTTCTTTCCGGCTGGTGTGTAAGAACCTGGATGGCCATCCCACAGCAGGATTCTCCGAGATCATTTTCGCCGGGAACGAGGTCCTTGACCACTATGTTGAAAAATCCCTGGGTAAAATGCATGAAACACCCCAGCCTGAATTCGACACCTATATCTGGGACTCACAGCCGGAGGTTGAGGAAAAAAGCCAGAAAATAATGGAATCGATTGACCTGAGTGAAAATATGGATGCATCAGGACAGCTTACCTGGGATGTTCCTGGCGGGGAATGGACCGTGATCCGCATGGGCATGACCCCTACGGGTACCATGAATCACCCTTCTGCCCCCCAGGGAAGAGGATACGAAATAGACAAAGCGAATCAAAAGCTGGTCCGTTTTCATTTCGAACAATACATTGGGGAGATCCTGAAACGCGTCCCGGAAGAAAGCAAGCCTGCCTTCAGGTATGTGATTGCTGACAGCTATGAAATGGGATCCCAGAACTGGACTGACGGGTTCCAGGAAAAATTTAAATCTAAATTCGGTTATGACCCTGTCAGATTCCTGCCGGTGCTTTCAGGAAGGATAGTATCCAGCGTGGAGGAATCCGACCGCTTCTTGTGGGACCTGCGCAGGGCAGTGGCGGATGATGTTGCCTATGAGTATGTTGGTGGACTGAAAAAGGTGAGCAACGAACACAACCTGAAGCTCTGGCTAGAGTGCTACGGACACTGGGGATTCCCATCCGAATTCCTGATGTACGGAGGTCAGTCTGACCTGGTAGGTGGGGAATACTGGAATGAAGGTCCCCTCGGAAAGATAGAATGCAAGGCCGCCTCTTCAGCGGCCCATATGTACGGTAAGCCCATCACTTCGGCTGAAGCTTTTACTGCTTCGGGACTGACATATTTACGGCATCCGGCCATGCTGAAGGCAAAAGGGGACTGGTCCTTTACACAGGGCATCAACCACCTGGTACTGCATGTTTACATCCAGCAACCCGATGAAGAAAGAATACCGGGCATCAATGCATGGTTTTCGACCGAATTCAACAGGCACAATACCTGGTTCAAACAGGGCAGGCACTGGGTGGATTACCTGCGGCGCTGCCAGCATTTATTGCAACAGGGTAACTATGTGGCGGACATCCTGTATTATATTGGGGAAGACGCACCTAAGATGACCGGTATTACTGACCCCGAGCTTCCCTCCGGCTATTCTTTTGACTACATCAATGCGGAAGTAATCCTGAACAGGCTTTCTGTTGAGGATGGTACCTTCGTCCTTCCTGACGGTATGAAATACCGCATCCTGGCCCTTCCGGAAGAGGCTTCTATCCGTCCGGAAGCGCTTGCAAGACTGGCAGAGCTGGTGGAACAGGGAGGGACCATCCTTGGATCCAGGTTTAGCAAATCACCAAGTCTTCAAAATTACCCCGCTTGTGATGAAAAAATTCAAAAACTTTCAGCTGGGCTGTGGGGTGAACATGAGGAAGGTTTACTGACCCGGCGGGTGGGCAAAGGATATGTTTTGGATCGTATGGGGCTTCAGGATGCCCTTGATTTTCTGGAGGTGGAAAAAGATGTTCAGCTAGGAGCTGGGGAGCCCGTTCTCTGGACGCACAGGACACTGCCAGGGATGGAGATCTATTTCCTGAGCAACCAGTCGAAAGGGAAGATCCGTTTTTTTCCTTCGTTCAGAATTAGTGGACTAAAGCCTCAGCTCTGGAATGCAGTGACGGGTGAGATACGTGTATTGCCAGTTTATGAAGACAATGGGGAAAGGACTGAAGTGCCCATGGAAATGACCGGTTATGGCAGCTTGTTTGTCGTATTCACAAACCAACAGAACGAAAAAACGAGAAGCGCCTTGAAAGAAAACTTTCCGGAATTTCAAACCCTGAAAACCCTGGATAAAGATTGGATTGTGGATTTCAGCAATAAAGATATGGGACCTGAGGGAACCATAACGCTGGATAATTTGGCTGACTGGACAACTTTTAAAGATGATCAGGTGAAATACTATTCGGGTTCAGCAGTATACGCTACAACCTTTAGCATGGATGAGATTCCTGAAGGAGACCTTTTCATCAACCTTGGTGATGTTGGTGTAATGGCCGAGGTAAGGATCAACGGCCAGGAGATAGGGGGAACTTGGATGTCTCCCTTCAGGTTGAACACTGGAGATTTCCTGAAAGCTGGAGAAAACCAGCTTGAGGTTGAAGTGGTTAATGTCTGGAGGAACCGTTTGATCGGGGACAAAATGCTGCCGAAGGAAGAGAGGTATACCTGGCTCCTCGTCGATGATATTAAACCGGGTGATGAGCTCCAGGCTTCAGGACTGATCGGGCCGGTATCAATAGAAACCTATGAAGATCCTAAATCGAAAATCAATTGACATGAAAACGATCATTATTCCAATTGCCTTTTTTTGTACACTGGTATACTCATCATGTACAGGAGGCACCAATAAAGACCAACCCAATGTCATATTAATCATGGCGGATGACATGGGATTTGAGTGCCTGAGCGTTTATGGATCAACATCCTATCAAACGCCCAATCTGGATGCGCTGGCTTCTGAGGGCATCCTGTTTTCCAGGTGTATTTCACAACCACTCTGTACACCCTCAAGGGTTAAGATAATGACGGGATTGTATAACTATCGTAATTATGACTATTTCGGCAATTTGAATACGGACGCCTATACCTTCGGGAACCTGATGAGAGATGCGGGTTATTCCACCTGTATTTCAGGGAAATGGCAGCTGAATGGGATATATCACAAGGAAGATATCCCGGATTGGGATGACCATACCAAACCATACCAATTCGGTTTTGATGAATATTGTCTATGGCAGCTTACAAAACTGAGAAAGGAGGGAGAACGATTTGCCAATCCTTTGATCCAGCAGAACGGAGAGGTTCTGGAGCGGGATGAAGACAGTTACGGGCCCGATATATTCTCTGATTATATCCTCGATTTTATGGAAAGGAAAAAGGATAAGCCATTTTTCATTTATTATCCCATGGTCCTGGTACATGATCCCTTTGTACCAACGCCAGACTCAGATACCTGGAACGAAAAGGATCTGCGCTATCAAAATGACACCTCCTATTTCAAAGATATGGTAGCCTACACCGATAAGATCATTGGCAGAATTGTGGCAAAGCTTGCTGAACTGGATCTGGCCGACCGGACCCTCATCATTTTCACGGGTGATAATGGCACACATTACTCCATCTATACCCGTACCAGAGAGGGAGTAATACAGGGAGCCAAGGGGAATACCATAAAAGCCGGGATCCATGTCCCACTTATTATCAGCTGGCCGCAAAACATCCGGAAAGGACTGGTCTATGAAAACCTGATTGAATTCAGCGACTTTTATCCAACCCTTGCCGATATGGTTGGCAGGGATGTAATTTCAGACGGTAAAAGCTTTTACCCCTTGCTGACCGGGGAAAAACCGGATCCACGAAGTACCGCATTTGTCCACTACGATCCCCGCTGGGGTGACCGGGTAAACAGGTACAGGAACCAATTTGCGATGACCACCGGTTATAAGCTATACCAGGATGGAAAATTCTATAACATAACCAGCGATCCGGGAGAGCAGAATCCACTGGACCGTTCCGCACTGGATGACAAGGAAATGAAAATAAAAGCTGACCTGGAAAAGGAACTAAAAAAACATCCTTCATGGGACGGAGAATGACTTTTAAATCAGGGATCAAATCCGCCTTTCAGATTTTACTGATCCTGCTGCTGGCACAACTCCTTACAGGAGCCACAAAATTTTATCAGAAGGATAAGCGCCCCAATATCCTTTTTGTCATGAATGATGATATGTCATGGGTGGATTTCGGAGCCTATGGCTGCAAGGTGGTGAATACCCCTGTTTTTGATGAACTCGCCCAGAATGGCGTCCTGTTCAAAAATGCTTTTACAGCCGCCCCCAACTGTTCGGCAAGCAGGGCCTCCATCCTTACGGGTAGATATACCTGTGAACTGGAGGAGGCCGGGACACACAACAGTTATTTTCCGGGTAAATTCATGGTTTATCAGGACCTGTTGGAAAAAAACGGATATCAGACAGGATACACCGGCAAGGGGTGGAGTCCGGGTAACTATAAAATACTGGGATGGGATCGCAATCCGGCCGGACCGGAATACAATGATATCCTGTTTGAGGAGTTACCCTACACCGGACTTCACTCCATAGACATTGCTTCCAATTTCAGGGAATTCCTGAAAACCAGGGATAAAAGCAGGCCTTTCTCTATGTGGATCGGTTCCCGTGAACCCCACAGTCCCAGGGAGGAAGGTTCAGGTATCAGGGCAGGTTTGGATCCTGAAGATGTGGTTGTACCAGGTTTCTTACCGGATACACCGGAAATGAGAAGCCAGCTCCTCGATTATTATGTTGAAATTGAGTGGTTTGACAAACAGCTAGGGATCATTATGGACGAACTTAAAAAATCCGGTGAACTGGAGAATACCCTTGTTCTGGTTACTTCTGATAACGGCATGCCTTTCCCACGGGCCAAAACACAGCTGTATGAATTTGGCACCCACATGGCCATGGTAGCTGCCTGGCCTGCCAGCGTCAAAGAGAGCAGAACAGTTGAGGACCTGGTAAATTTCGTGGATCTGGCCCCTACATTTCTGGAAGCAGCAGGACTGCCTGTGCCAGAGGAGATGTCTGGCAAAAGCTTCCTGGATATTCTGCTGTCGGACAAACAAGGGAGGATTGATCCCCTGAGAGAGGTGCTTTACACATGCCATGAACGCCATGATCACCAGCGATACGATAATCTGGGCTTCCCGATGAGGGCCATAAGGGATTATCAGTACCTGTATATCCGGAATTTCAGAACAGAACGATGGCCTCTGGGAAACCCGGAAGTAAATGGGGCCAGGGGAAGATACCCGGATACGCCTGAGGGACAGCACCTGTTCGAGATGACATATGCAAAAAAGCCAGCTGAGGAACTATATGATATCCTCAAAGATCCATATTGTATGACAAACCTGGCATCGGAAACAAGCCTCAGGGAAATCAAGGACAAACTCAGAAACCGCCTGGATGATAAAATGATTGCCCTGAAAGATCCCAGGATGCTCGGTTACGGAGATCTATTTGACAGTTACCCCAGGAACAGCCTCAATATGAATCCGGCAATCGGTGGTTTCAAGGAACCAAGAACATATAACCTGAAATACAGGGTGGAAAAACCAGAGATCATTACCTATCCCCTTCCTTCGGTTTATCCTCCCAGCAGCATATATTCCCTGGAGGTAAACGGAATTGAGGTGCCGGTTACACAGTTTGTCGTAAAAAACAGGATACAGTACCATTATGCCAATTTTTCATTTTGCGGAACCGCAAACGTGCGAATCAAGCTTGAGGATAAGGTCAGGTCTTATCTGATCCGGCCGCTCCCCTTTGAAGTTTCTGCAGAAGCCATCGGAAACCGCCTGAATTTTACCCTCAAACATCCTCAGTACCTGCTCATAGATATCAATGAGCATGAGAAGCTCATTGTGCTGGCGGATCCTCCGGAAAAAGACATACCTGTACCGGGAGATAATGGAGTTGTGAACATCCTCGATTATAATGTCGACCAGAGAGGACAGGCAGAATCCACCGGGCAGATCCAGGCGACCATCGACCAGATCCATGAGAATGGCGGAGGAACCTTATACTTCCCAGCAGGGATCTATAAAACCCGGACCATACATGTCAGGGACAATGTAAACATATACCTGGCCGGTGGATCAGTCATCAGGAGTACCGGTGTAAAAACCGATTATCCTGAATACGATCCCGGGAAGTTGAAGTCTATCACTTATGTTTTCAGGATCGAGGATGCTTCAAACATTAAGATATATGGACGGGGCACCATCGATGGACTGGGAGTTGGGCTTGCAGACAACGTAGATGACATCAATGATGCCCCGCTGAAGATCAGGGCGGTGAGTACCCATCATTCTAGCAACATAACCGTGGAAGGGATCATAGCAAGGGAATTGACTTCATGGGCCGTGCCTTTCTATTATTGTGATCATATCACAGCTTCAAATGTTAAGATACTGGACTATCTACATCTGAAAAATTCCGATGGGATTAATATGTGCGCATCACAGTTCGGCAGGGTAGAAAACTGCTTCGTTATGGCCGGTGACGATGCTTATTGTGCCAAGGCTTTTGAGGGGGAACCCACACATGATATAGTTTTCCGGAACTCTGTTGCCTGGTCATCCACCCGGGGTGTCACCTTCGGAATGCAGGCCTATGATCATATGTACAATATCCTGTATGACAGTATTTTTATTGCCGGGACACGGGATGGAATCGATTTCAAGCATAATGACGGACAGGGTAAATGGGAGGATATCATTGTCAGAAACATATTTGTTGATGAATGCTGGGGCAAACCTTTCAATATGCATATCAGGGAGGGCGGAAGCATTCAAAATGTGATCATTGAAAACTATACCTGTAAATCCACAGGAAATCAATCGTTCATCAATGGTCTGAATAAGGATTCGAAAATCAGCAGAATAATCATCAAGAATATGGTACTTAACGGGGATAAAATAAATTCACCCGGATCGGGGAATTTTGAGATCAACCAGTTTACCTCTAACATCAGCTTCCAATGAAATATTTATATATTCAACATATGAGACCAACAAGAATATTGTTTTTACTGCTTCTTTCAAGCCTCCTGACCCTGGGATCGGGGAAAAAGGATATTAAATTCCCTGATACACGTCCAAAGGGTGGTAATTTCATACGGCCGGAAGCCGGACAGATACTGGATGTATCTCCTCCAGGGTTCAGCTGGTGGCGGGCAGCTCCTCGCGGGGAGGCAAGCTACCGGCTACTGGTTTTTTCCGAGAATAGTGATACAATTTATGCGAGAAGTGATTTACAGGACAATAATCATGTGCCGGACAGGGTATTCCCGGCCGGCGACTATACCTGGGTAGTTGAAGCTTATGATGAAAAGAGGAATAAAGAGGATACCAGGAAGTTCGGATCATTCCATATCCAAAATAATTCGGCAGGAAATCCCTGGATCCCGCCAGGGGAACTGCTTGCTAGAGTGCCTGAAGGACATCCCCGCCTCCTTTTCCGGCGGGATCAGCTGGAGGACATCCGCAGCACCCTCCAGACCACCCGCAAAGAGGCTTACACCGATCTGATAAAACAGGCCGATGAATACCTGGGTATGAAGGCACCACCGGAACCAAATTATGACCAGATCGAAGACAGGCCCAGAAGAAGGCTGGCCTATTTTGAAAGCTTCCAGTTTATGCGCCGGTATCACCTGGGAGCAATGATGCATACTGCCCTGGCTTATCTGATGACCGGCCGGGAAGATTACGGAGAAACCGCCAAAGATATCCTGTTGGGAGCAACCCAATGGGACCCGGAAGGCATATCTTCCATACTGGCACCCTATGGTGATGAAGTAGGATTGGGATTGGTGAAATCCGAAGCCCTTACCTATGACTGGATTTATGATCTGTTAACAGAAGACGAAAGAAAACGGGTGGAAGAGATGATGGTTGCACGCGCTGACCAGATGGTACGGAGGCTCCGTAAGCAGCAATTCCTGAGCAATCCCCAATCCAGCCACAACGGGAGAATGCCTGGTTACCTGGTGGAGCACGCCATGGCATTGGCAGAACATCCACAGGCTGTTGAATGGCTGGACTTCGGACTGAAAGCCATGCTTACCGTACATCCCCACTGGGCCGGTCAGGATGGCGGATGGGCCCAGGGCCTGGCTTACGGAGGCGCTTACAATACGATGTTTATCACCCCCCTTGAATCACTCCGCCTTGCCACAGGGATGAATGTCTGGCAACGGTCTTTTTTCGACAAATCTCCTTATTTCTATATGTACACCATGTCTCCGATCGGGGAGATAATGGGTTTCGGGGATTCCTATAACTATCCGGCTGCGCGCAGGGCCGGGCAATTGCGGACCCTCCTGCAATTCCATGCAGAAAGGATGCAGTCCCCTGAGGTTCAATGGTGGGTCAATCTTCTGCGGGATGAAGAAGGCCAACCTGCCTCCCTGAGGGCCATTCCCGGGATGATCAATCCTGCCAGGATCAAGCCTGAGAAACCCTCATCCTTTCCTAATGATGCAGTTTTCCGGGGCGTGGGCTGGGCTTCACTGCACAGTGACATCGCTTCACCGGAAGAGGACCTGATGGTTGTTTTCAAGTCCTCCCCATACGGAGGCGTCAGCCACAGCTATAATGACCAGAACAGCTTTCAAATATTATGTGGGGGAACAGTACTTGCACGGCCGGGTGGCCTTCGCTGGCCCCACCATGGTTCTCCTTTTCATACCCGGTATTCACAACAAACACTTGCACAGAATGCTATCCTTGTCAATGGAGAAGGACAGCTGTGGGGTGGCGCTCCTCACTGCGGTGAGATTGTTGATTTCGAGTCCCTGCAGCAGGTAGGTTATGTATGCGGAGAAGCGGAGCAGGCTTACGGGGAAATGCTCATCGGATGGAGGCGGCATATAATCCTCCTGCGGCCATCCCTCATTTGTATCATCGATGACCTGGAAGCACCGGAGCCCTCAACATTCCAGTGGCTTATGCATGCCAATGAAAAGCTTAGCCTCAACCAGAAAGCCCAATCTTTTACCCAGCAACGAGAGGGCTTGGTAATGACAACAAAGTTCTTTGCCATGGAAAAACTGCAGTTTTCCCAATCAAATGAGTGGCCTGTTGATCCCAAAACAGGTTACCCTGAATCACTGGAGAATGTCCCCGAAAAGCTCTGGCATTTCAAAGCCTCCAGTGATGCTCCAAAAAAACGTTTCCGAATCGCCACCCTGATGACGGTTGAACGGTCAGGTCAACCAGTTGATGCCACCATCACCAACCAGGATAACGAAACCATAAAAGTGGCCTTCCTTTCAGATGGCATACGGACTGACTTAAAAATTAATCTCTCGTTTGATTCAGATCACATTTTTGAAGCAGAAAGCATATTAAGTGATGGTAAGATTCAGTCACTTAACAAAAAATAAAATATTAAAATCATGAATACTATGAATAAAATGATCAGAATCCCGGTTTTACTGTTTGTGCTGATCCTCATATTGGCCTTCAATTCGGGATGTGCTGCAAAAAAAGATCCGCCTAATTTTATCCTGATTTTAACGGATGATCAGAGCTGGGTGGGAACATCCTATCTTTCTGATCCTGAGGATCCGCGCAGTAAAAGTGATTATTACCAGACCCCAAATATGAAGAGGCTTGCTGAGATGGGTATGCGGTTCAGCAATGGTTATTCCCCGGCCCCCTTTTGCTGCCCAACACGGAAAAGCATTACCATAGGACAGACCCCGGCAAAACACGAGTACCAGAGGGACCGTGAAAACTGGACAATCAATTTCAGAAAGCAACTGAGCATACCACAGATGCTGAAGAAAGCCAATCCCAATTACCAGACGGCCCATTTCGGAAAATGGGATGCCCGGTATGATGAGGTCACCCCCGAGGAAATGGGATATGATGTCAGTGATGGGCTGACCGGGAACAACACGGGTGGTGGTAAAGGCAATATTGAATGGCCTGTTGCACTGGAAGATCCCAAACTAATATTCAGCCTGACCAGGCGGGCAGGGGAGTTTATGGAAAACCAGGTGGCTGATGGTAATCCATTTTACTTGCAGGTTTCACATTATGCTGTACATCTCGGTATCACATACACCCAGGAATCGCTTGATAAATACAAGGGAACAGCGCCCGGCGAGAAACATTTTATACCGGAATTTGCTGCCATGACCGAAGACATGGATGTGGGAATTGGGCTATT
>Ga0209345_10006525_pt1 | contig 10551 bp, 8 predicted proteins | sample Cruoilmetagenom7_FD_187294 | JGI IMG/M metagenome (GOLD analysis project Ga0209345, IMG submission 187294) | Oil polluted marine microbial communities from Coal Oil Point, Santa Barbara, California, USA - Sample 7 (SPAdes) (version 2) | ecosystem: Environmental > Aquatic > Marine > Oil seeps ... | reverse complement strand
TTGAAGGTGAACGAAACGTTGATCCGCGCACACGCCGTGACGATCTTGTCAAAGTATCAAAACCCAAAAAGAAAAAGGAACCGGTTGTAGAAGAAGCACCGGAAGATGAGGTAGAAGCAACAACTGCCGAAACCGAAGAAGCGTCTGCTGAAGCTCCTGCCGTTGAAGCTGAGCCAGAACCGGAACTGGAACCAGAACCTGAGCCAGAACCGGAACCAGAGCCCGAGACTGAGCCCGAGCCAGAACCAGAGCCAGAACCGGAACCTGAGCCAGAACCTGAACCTGAGCCAGAACCTGAGCCAGAACCTGAACCTGAGCCAGAACCTGAACCTGAGCCAGAACCTGAACCTGAGCCCGAGCCTGAGCCCGAGCCTGAGCCGGAACCTGAGCCAGAACCAGAACCAAAGGCTAAAGCAAAGCCAAAGAAGAAGGCTGAGCCAAAACCAAAAAAGAAGGCTGCAATAGCAGATGTAAAGATCACTGATGCCGCAAAGAAGTTAGCTGATGAAGCTGGCATCGACTTCTCTACTGTCAAAGGTACAGGAAAAGAAGGCACGATCTTAAAATCGGATATCACAAAACTAATTAAGGATTAACTCAAGTCAGTCCGAAAGCATCCTTCTAGAAATATCGGCGGAGGAATAAGTTGATTGATTTAATAACATATATTGCCCGATCACTTGTGGAGGACCCCACTCAAGTTAAAGTAACTCACCAACGCCGCAGGGACAGTATAAATTTCCAGCTTGAGGTTGCCCAGAATGATATGGGACGAGTGATAGGAAAAAATGGTCGCGTTGCCAATGCAATCCGAACTTTACTGAATGTGCCGGCGTCGGGTATAGGAAAAAGAGTTAATCTTGATATAGTTGAACCACAATGAATGCAAATCAAGAATCAAATGTCAACACAGGTTCGTCAATAGATGATGAACCTGTGTTTGTTATAGTAGGAAAGTTTCGCCGTCCGCATGGAATCCGGGGGGAAATTATTATGTCAGTGCTGACAAATAACCCAGATATAATCGCTCCAGGAAAAACATTAAATGTAGGTAACCAATATCATCCCTATACTATTAAGTCAATTCGCTGGCATGGTAGTGATATATTGATCGCTCTTGAAGAATTCCCAGATCGGACAGCTGTGGAAATCTTCCGTAATATTATGGTATATATGAAGGCAGAAGATATACCAGATTTACCGGAGGGGGAATTTTACACACACCAATTGGTTGGGTTAGATGTGATCACTGATCAGGATCAGGTACTTGGGAAACTTAAAGAGATCCTTATTACCGGCGCGAATGATGTCTACCTGATTGAATCAGTGGATGGAAAACAAGTTTTACTCCCGGCAATTGACCAGGTAATCTTAAATGTTGACCATGAATCTGGCCAAATGATAGTTCATATCCTGCCAGGATTATTGGATATATAAATTATCTTTGGGGTAGAAGGATATGGGGGAGTAGATCTTTGATCCAGGCCGAACTAGATTCTTGAATAACGATAGACCCACTTGACACAGGTGAAAAAATTATGGTATTCTTTGGCCGATCCGGGTGAAATATTCCTGATCGAGTTGACCAAGGGGGAGAATATGAATGAAGATACCAAGTATTGGATTGGATTTAACCTGGTAAAAGGTATTGGCCCGGTTCGACTGGAAAAACTTCTTCATTATTTTGGAGATATCAGGACAGCTTGGACAGCCCGGCCATATGAATTGGAAGCTGCAGGGTTAAACAAAACTCTACAGACCAGTATGGTGGAAATCCGAGATCGGATTTCACTGGAAGATCAGTTAAAGAATATTCAAGCTCAGGGAATACATGTGATAACCTGGGGTGATGCAAATTACCCTGAACGGTTACGGCAAATTACACAATCCCCTTATATCCTGTATATTAAGGGAAACCTGGTACCTGAAGATATCTGGTCAGTAGCGATTGTAGGAGCCAGGAGATTAAGCCAATATGGCAGACAGATAACAGAGAATATTGCGTACACACTTTCCAGAAATGGGATTACAATCATCAGCGGTTTAGCAAGAGGAGTAGACGGGATTGCCCATCAAGTTGCCTTGAATGCTGGAGGAAGAACAATTGCAGTATTGGGATCGGGGCTTGATGTTGTTTATCCACCTGAACATCGAGACCTGGCCAAAAGAATTCCAAAGAAAGGGGCTTTGATCAGTGATTACCCTCTTACTACTCCTCCCGATGGATCAAATTTTCCGCCTCGTAATCGGATCATTTCCGGATTAGCCAGGGCAATAGCTGTTATTGAGGCAGGAGAGAGGAGTGGAGCATTGATTACTGCAACCTTCGCAGCAGAGCAAGGCAGAGAAGTATTTGCAGTACCTGGTAAGATTACAGCCCCTTTAAGCAAAGGGACAAATTTGTTGATAAAACAGGGTGCTCACCCGCTGCTTGATCCGCAAGATATACTGGATGTATTGAACATGACCATGGTAGCTGATCAAAAAATTATCCAGCGAAGTCTGCCAAGTGATCCAAAAGAAGCTCTCTTGTATAAGGTTGTTGGTGATGAACCTCTCCATGTGGATGAAATCAGTTCCCAAGTAAAAATGCCAATAGAGGAAGTGACTTCAACTCTTGCTCTAATGGAACTAAAAGGAATGGTGCGAAAAATGTTTGGCATGAGATATGTGGCAGTCCAAGAGATAAGCCCGGGATACTATAATGAAGGTGATTTCTAATCAAGAAGGGAGATAACATGTACGAGAATTATTATGCAGTTATCATGGCTGGTGGAGGTGGTACTCGTTTATGGCCCCTCTCTCGCAAGAGCCGTCCCAAACAAATGTTAAATATTGGTCAGGAGAGATCCCTGTTCCAGGTTGCAGTTGACCGACTGCAGGCTGTTTTTACTCCTGATCGAATTATTGTTGTGACAGTTGAAGAACAGGCACCAGGTCTCCAGGAACAATGTCCAGACATTCCGTCTGAAAACTTCTTATTGGAAACTATGCCGAGAGGAACAGCATCTGTAGTGGGTTATGCTGCTGCTGTATTGCATAAAAAGAACCCGGAATCTGTAATGGCAGTCTTGACAGCTGACCATATCATTGGTAATTTAAAGCTTTTCCAGCAGATCTTAATTGCAGCTTATCAAACTGCAGCTGAGGAATACCTGGTTACACTGGGTATTACCCCAACATATCCAGCTACTGGGTATGGATATACTCGAAAGGGAGGGTCTATTGGAAAATTCCAAGATATGGAAGCTTTTCAAGTCCTGGAATTTACAGAGAAGCCAGCCCTGCCGGACGCAGAACGCATGTTGGCCAGTGGAGAGTATGCCTGGAACTCAGGCATGTTTTTTTGGAAAACAGAAAATATCCTGAAAGAAATATCCCGCCAGATGCCGGATTTATCCAATTTGCTGGATATTATTAAGAAAGCATGGGATACACCAGAGCAAGAAAAGACAGTCCGGGATGTGTGGCCAGGAATCAAACCAGAAACAATTGACTTCGGCATTATGGAAAAAGCTGAGAAAGTCGCAGTAATTCCCGCAGCTGGATTGGATTGGAATGATGTGGGAAGTTGGGAAGCCTTGTTTGATGTGCTACCAGTCGATGATCAAGGTAATGTTGTTGAGGGAGGAGACCATATTTCTCTAGATACAACCGGGACAATGATCTATACCTATGATAATCCGCGGACGGTAGTAACGATTGGTGCTGGAGATCTAATTATTGTTGATACTGGTGATATCCTATTGATTTGTGACAGGAAACGAGCTCAAGAAGTTCGCCAGGTAGTGAAAGAACTTGAAAATAAGGGAAGAGATGATTTAATCTAGGAGAGTATATGCTCTCCCTAGACTATCAATGCAAGGTTGAATTTATTGGTTTTAGGCTTGGAGGATGATTTTGAAAGCATATTGTGTGAAGTGTAAAGATAAAAGAGAGATGGAATCTCCTTCAGCTGAATTTACAGCTACTGGAACCCCCGGGACTCGTGGAAAATGTCCTGTATGTGGAACCACGATGTTCCGCATGGGAAGAACTGATGCTCATGAAGGAATGATCCCTCCAGAAAATACCAAGCGAAAGTCCAAGAAAGAAAAACCCCGCAGTGGAAAACTGGTGATTGTCGAATCTCCAGCGAAAGCCAGAACAATTGGGCGTTATCTTGGCGAAGGCTATAAGGTTAAAGCTTCAGTAGGACATGTTCGTGATTTGCTGAAATCAAAATTATCCGTTGATGTGGATAATAATTTTGAGCCTACATACCGTGTTCCAAATGATAAAAGGAAAGTAATAAAAGAGCTAATCAAGGTTGGCAAAGAGGCAGAGGAAATATACCTGGCCACAGATCTCGATCGGGAAGGCGAAGCAATCGCTTGGCACTTATTGGAAGCAGCTGATTTGGAACCCGAACGTACCAAAAGGGTTATCTTCCACGAAATTACCAGATCCGCAATTGAAGAAGCCTTTGCACATCCTGTTGATATTAATATGGAACTAGTGAACGCTCAGCAAGGGAGACGCATCGTCGATCGATTAGTAGGATTCCAAATTAGTGACATATTACGATCAAAGGTCCTGGGAAGTTTAACGGCAGGACGTGTTCAATCGGTTGCCTTAAGATTGATCGTTGACCGTGAACGGGAGATCGGGGCATTTTCTCCGGATGAATATTGGTCTGTAGCGGTTGATCTGAGACCTGAAGGATCAGATCCAGAGAGTCTGACCTATTCCGCGAACCTGACTCACCTTGATGGAAAAAAATTCCAAGTTGGATCAAAGGAAACCTTGGATCCGGTTCTCCAGGATATGGAGAATGCCCGGTACGAGGTCCGAAAGATCCGCCGGGGTACACGGAAGCGTAATCCTTATCCTCCTTTTATAACCAGTACACTCCAGCAAGATGCTTTTCGCCAGCTTAACTTTTCTGCACGAAAAACCATGACTATCGCACAGCAGCTTTACCAGGGAATTGATGTTGGCAATGGCGGTGAAACAGGCCTGATAACCTATATGCGTACTGATTCAACTAACATATCTGATTCGGCGCAGACAACAACCCGTGATTTTATTCAATCTGAGTATGGACAGGAATATGTCCCTTCTGAATTACCTAAATACAAAACAAAAGCTAAACGAGCGCAGGAAGCCCATGAAGCCATCCGCCCGACTTCTGTTCACAGAACACCAAAATCAATAAAACAGTTTCTTAGTGGTGCGCAATATAAACTATATAAATTGATCTGGCAACGGTTTGTTTCCTCACAGATGAGCTCTGCAGTCTACGATACGATCAGCGTGATAATTGGTGCGGATGGAGCGAATCATACCTATGTGCTTCGCGCTGCGGGTTCAAAGATAAAATTCCCCGGTTTTTTGAAAGTATATGATCGAAAAAATGGAAAATCATCTGAGACAGCAAATAATCTAGAGCGAATATCTGATAACCTTGATGAGGATCAACTGCAGCATTTGGTTAAGTTATTACCGGAACAGCATTTCACCAAACCCCCAGCTCGTTATTCAGAAGCTTCTCTCGTCAGTGCGCTGGAAGAGAATGGTATTGGACGCCCTTCCACATATGCACCTATAATGGGTAAATTGATCCAGCGGGGTTATGTTGTAAAAGATGGCCGAAGATTGGTACCTACAGAAATCGGGGAGATAGTAAATGACCTGGTCTCAGAGTACTTTGAGTCTATTGTTGATGTTGGTTTTACTGCGGATATGGAAGGAGAACTGGATCAAATCGCTGCAGGCGGTGAGGAATGGCAGGAGGTTGTAGCGGAATTTTACGGACCCTTTAAAGAACAACTTCAAATAGCCGAACGAGATATGCCTGAAGTCAGGATTAAGGTTGGAGGTGTTTGCCCGGAATGTGGCCACGATCTGATCCTCAAATCTGGACGGTATGGATTATTTATTAGCTGCAGTGATTATCCGAATTGTAATCATACTGAGCGCTGGTTAGAAAAAATTGGGGTAAGTTGCCCTGAAGATGGTGCAGAGCTGGTGGAACGCAGAACCAAAAAAGGCAGAGTGTTTTATGGCTGCGAGAATTATCCGGATTGTGAGTTTTCTTCCTGGAAAAAACCGCTACCTACACCTTGTCCCAGCTGTGGCGGTTTATTGGTAGCTGCAAATAAAAATCATGCTAAATGCATTGCTTGTGATCTTGAATTCAAAATTGATGATCTTCAAAAGAAACCAGCTTAAGTAAATACTTTTAATAAGATCTGGCGGTGGAGTGGTGATATCCACCGCTTTGTTCTTGTCTGGATCAATAATTCTGATGAATATGGGTGGGACGGACAGGAAAATGGATGAAAAATATCAAAGAAAAACGGTTTCACATTGGCACAGACCTTGCATCTATAGGGATGAGGCCCTAGACTAGGTGAGAGCATTGCAGGAAAAGGATCTCTCGTCTACAATATCATTATCTGGCCTCCAGTTGCTTCACTACACACATCAAATGGAGATTGATTATGGATACAATCCGGGAAAGTTTTAGGAAAGGTTTCAACAGCCCTCCTATCATGGTTGTTTTAGGTCTTATCATCGGAATAGCTATTGGTTTGGTATATGGATGGGTGATCAGCCCTGTGGAATTTGTTGATGGAACTATCGTGCAATTAAGAGATGATCTCAAGACAGACTATCTGCGTATGGCTATTGATTCCTATGCATTAAATCAAGATGCCATGCTGGCTGAGGAACGTTATGACCGGTTAGGTGAGGATGCAACGTCTTTTCTGGCAGGGGTAGAATTCACACCTGGTAGTCAATTGGTCAGCGATATAGATTCATTTCGTGATGTCGTTGAGCTGACGTTCCTGACTGATGAATTTGAAGTCTCAGATGTCTCAGATGTAGGTGAACCTGTCGTTGAAGAAAAATCAAACACTAATCTTCTAAGGTGGGCATTACTAGTAACTATTGTGCTGGCTGCAGCACTGGTTGTTCGATATTTTTTGGCTAAACGTGCTGCAGGAGGTGGAACCCCCAAATCTGCCGTGAGTATGGCTCAAGAGATCACATCAAAAGTGGATTCAACCGATCTTAATGATAGAGGTGAATCGCCCCCCATGCATCAATTTGTGACCACATATGTGCTGGGTGATAATCTGTTTGACGACTCTTTTAGCATTGAGTCTGCTGCAGGTGAGTTTCTAGGCGAGTGTGGTGTCGGGATATCCGAAGCAATTGGTGTAGGAGAACCAAAACGGGTCACCGCTTTTGAAATCTGGCTCTTTGATCAAAATGATATCAAAACTGTGACAAAAGTACTGATGAGCGGCCATGCATATTACGACGAGGCCATTCGCGCTGAACTGGAAAAGAAAGGTGAACCAGTATTGGCAGATCCTGGAGTGGAATTTGTCTTAGCAACCAATAACTTGCGTGTGATCGGTCGGGTGATGGATATGGGATATGGAGAAGGACCTTTACCCGAGGACAGCTTCTTTGATAGGTTATCAATTGAATTGTCGGTCTGGCCCAACGAAGGACCTGAAGAACCGGAACCATTTGATTTTGACGAATTTTAAACTAAAAAGATCCCGGAGCTTAAAAACTCCGGGATCTTTTTTTGAAATAGCACTACTCAATGGCAAGGATCTTTAACTCTAACTCCCCCCCGGGAGTTTTTATATTCACTTTGTCTCCGATTTTTTTCTTCATCAAAGCACTGCCAATTGGCGACACATGTGAAATTTTGTTTTCTGTCGGATCGGCTTCCTGGCTGCCAACAAGGTAATAAGTTTCAGGAGGGAAATCCTCTTCTTGAACGGTCACCTTGCAACCAACAGCAACAGAATCAGATCCATTTTCGGGTTCTTCTACGATAATGGCATGGCTGAGAGTATGTTGGATCTCCATGATCTTCCCCTCTAGAAAACCTTGATCCTCTTTTGCCTTGTGATAATCAGCGTTCTCGGAGAGGTCACCCATCTCAATGGCCGATTTTAATCTGGCAGCAATCTCTTGCCGTTGGGGACCTTTCAGATCTTCCAACTCCATTTGAAGTTTTTCCTTGCCCTCTTCTGTTAAATATATCTTGCTGTCATCCTGCATACTATTGTTTTCCTTTTATGTAAATTACGGTCGCGCTGACGGATCAAAGATCTTTTGATGTTCGTCAATAGCAAATCGATCGGTCATGCCGGCAATATAATCACAGATGGATCGTTCCAGACCTTTTTTATCTATACCGGTCTGAATGTGATCTGGCAGCATCAATGGGTCTTTTTGATAAGCAGTAAAAAGATCGCTGAGTATCCTTTCCGCTTTGACTTGCATCCGGATTACACGGTGATTTTGATATAGATACTTGAACAGGAAATCCTTCAACTCCCTGTTGTTTTTTTCAACCTCAGGGCTGAAACTGATCACGTTATGTGGTAATTTTTGCAGCTCTTCTGGTGATGAAACTTTAGATTTTTTAAGTTTTTGATTGGTGCTTTCGATTACATCTTCAATCTCCATCCCAATCATATGTCTGATGATCCGTTTTCTTTCCAATTCACCCAGGTCTCCACCTTTCCAGCCCACGTTTTTAATCAGATTTTTCCATAACGTCAAATCACTTAACATTGATGGAGATAGCAACCCTGATGTCAGACCGTCATCCAGGTCATGAGCGGAGTATGCCAATTCATCTGCCGCGTTGGCAATTTGGGCTTCAAGGTGCCCTCTGAGATGTGGATCATAATCATCAGCATCTGAAACATCATATTCTGTTTCGTGTTTGACAATTCCTTCCCGAGTTTCCCAGGTTAAATTCAATCCAGGAAAGTCAAGAAAGCGATTTTCTAATTTGGTCACGATCCGCAAGGATTGTTTGTTGTGGTCAAATCCACCCTGGTCTTTCATCAGCTTGTTAAGTATCCTTTCTCCAGAGTGTCCGAATGGCGAATGACCCAAATCATGGGCCAGGCAGATAGCTTCCTCCAAATCCTCATTTGCCCCTAAAGCGCGGGCAATAGTCCGCCCGATTTGTGCTACCTCGAGAGTGTGCGTTAACCGGGTGCGGTAGTAATCTCCTTCCGAATTGATAAATACCTGGGTTTTATACTCAAGCCGGCGAAAAGCGGTTGTATGAAGTATTCTGTCCCGATCACGCTGAAAGGCAGTCCGGTAGACAGGGGTTGTGTCGGGATATTCCCGACCCTTGCTGTCCTTGCTGCGGATTCCATAAGGAGCGATGCAGTGTTCTTCCTGTTTTTCCCGTTCTTCTCTTTTGATTAACATAGCTTCCTCGCTTTTCCACTGGAGATAAGCAAGTCCAGTTTAATGCAGGCCTGTGCCGATGTCAACTAATTTTATCCTTCTAAGGATTCAATCTGATCTGATAAGTTGATGATGTCTGTCTGGTATTTCTTCAAAGTACGATGGGCATCTTTATTCTTTTCATTTTCAGATCGAATGAATCTGGTATATGGTGCGATGGTATCCTTGATTTCCTGAAGTCCCCGCTCTATTTCCTTGTTAAAGTGATTTGACAAAGTGTGGGTGAGTTGATCACGCATTGTTTTTACTTTTTGTCGCATTTCCTTTTTGGCATTCCTGCGTCTTGTGGGGATAATAAACAAACCCAAGGCTGCCATCGCTCCGGCCAACAATATTCCGGTAACATCAGTTGCCATTGTTGTTGCCAAAATTGTTACCAGTGTTCCCAATCCAACAGCTCCAGCTCCGATAGCAGCAGTTGCTGCAACTGCATTCTGTGCTCTACGGGCTATTTCATCCGCTTCTCTGGTTTTGTCATAGGTTTCAATTACCCGGTTTGCCTCTCTGCGGATGCTGGATATTAACCTGTCACGATCATAATTAAAGCTGCCGATATCACCAACTATCCTGCCTTTGTGTTTCTGCCGGCCTTCTGCAATATGCTCGGTAATCGCTTGCCATTGCCTGAGGTTCGCGTCCACTAACCAATCTATGATCCCAGTCACCTTTTTTTCAATTTCATCTGGAACGTCTGCCACTACTTCGTCTTCATAGGCTGTTTGGATTTTTTCCTTTTTGACCAGGTCAAAGATCCTGGCTAAACGGATATATTCAGAAAAGAAATCCTCTCCGCGCTGTTCCATTTCTAATAATAATTTCACAATATCAGACATCCGGAGGTGAAAACCCTCATCCATGTCAGCGGAGAATGCACCAAGTTGACCCTCAACATCTGCTATTAAAGCCAGATCGTCCTTAAGTAACTTGAGTCGGTCTTCAAAAAATTCGGCGTATTGCTTGGATAAGTGTTTTCCCACTCCCAAAGGGTTCAGCAATTTCAATTTTAATCTGCTTTCCTCATCCAGGGTGGTCATTATATAAGTTTCCAGGGCTTCAAATCGGCTGTCATTCCAAAGGGTTGGCTCTCCTTGTTTTGCGTTTAACGCCAGTTTTGCGCTGATTGGAAAGATTTCTGGTGTGATCTTAAGCGTCTTTTTGGCATTTTCAGCTACAAAAGACTCGATCTCCTCCAGGGCTTCTGGTGAAGTTAATATATCGATCTTATTGATGACCAGGACAACCTTTTTTCCCCAAGAGCGGATC
>Ga0209345_10006524_pt1 | contig 10553 bp, 9 predicted proteins | sample Cruoilmetagenom7_FD_187294 | JGI IMG/M metagenome (GOLD analysis project Ga0209345, IMG submission 187294) | Oil polluted marine microbial communities from Coal Oil Point, Santa Barbara, California, USA - Sample 7 (SPAdes) (version 2) | ecosystem: Environmental > Aquatic > Marine > Oil seeps ... | reverse complement strand
CGAGGTTGAAACACGGCCGAAGGTTTCATTGCCGCCTTCTATGCCATTAACGGCGTAAACGAGGCTGGGGTCGTTTAACCCCTGAACATCAATAAGCTGGCTGAGCTCTATGGTCTCGCTATTGGTCACAGTTTGCGAGTCAGGGGGTGCGAATACCGCCACCTGTGATTTTAAGGTTATTTCGACGGTAGTTTGGCTGTTTAAGGTGAGGGGGTCGAGCTTGTCGACCCCCTTATAAAGTAGCTCATTGCCACTGTAAGCGTATGCAATGATAGATAAGGGAGTGTCACGGGGAACGGATAAGCTAAAAGAGGCGCTGCTATCTGCAGTGCTACTTGAGGCGACCACCTCATCTTGGTCATTAACGACTTCGACACTTATTCGGTCTATTTCAACGGGGAAGCTTTCTTCTGCGGAAGTGACTTTCTGCGCCTTAACTTCTACAGCGAGATATTGTTTATTTGAGTTGCCGGGGCTTGGCTCGTTGCAGGCAAATAGGCTGAGTGTAGCAAGTACGTATATGAAAAGCTGTATGCTGCGGTTTTGGTAGTTTCGTTTGCACATGTCAGAGTTCTCCGCGAAGCCCGATGGAAAGAGTGGTGTTGCTGTAATATTCGTAGCCCATTACTGAGCTGAGTTGCGCAAAACCATTGATACCATTGGGCATGATGAAAACAGCACCAAGCTGGGCGGTGAAGTAATCGGAGTCGCCCTCGTCGGTGCTATAGGCGATCAGATTGGCCTGAGGGTCATGAATAAAGGTCGCTTTGACATCCCTGGATTGGTCTGCAAGCTGATGTACCCAGTGGATGTTGAATTGAGGAATAAGTACCCCCCAGGATTGGGCGAAGGGTTTGCGTATCTCGATCCCGTTATTTATCGTTGTACTACTAATTTCTTGGGCATAGGTGGATAGTTCAAACCCGGTGTTGCCTGATTCGCTATGGCTCTCGGTTTCTATGCGCACGGCATTTAACTGGTTAAGAAGGCTTAATTCAAATGCATAGGGGAGCGACCACTGGTAATCGCTTCCAATGAATAAGCCAGTTCTTTCCGTAGAGGACTCATTGCTCAGGCTATAGTTTTGGACGAGTGTAGGAAGGTTGATGGATATCTCTCGGGTATTGTTATAATCAGTGCTCTGCAGCATAAAGGTACCATTAACAGACCAGTGCGCATTGACTTGGTGAAGGCCAAAGAGCGTCCAGTTTATAGCAGTAGAATCGGCGTTGCCGCGATTGTCGGCTAGTTCGGTTTCCGAGCGTCCCAAGGTAATGGCTGCGCCCACCAAGAAGGTGTTATTAATCCGATAGTCTGCGCCAAATAGAAACTTCAAATGAATACTTTCAAAGCCGATGTCATCGACGGTTTCGTCGCGCTCTGAAAAGCTGCTGTCAAAGCTAGTAAATGTATTGGTGCGTTTGTAAAAATAATCCCAGTCACTCTTGCCGGATGAGCCAAGAAAACTATAAAGCGGAATTTGGCTTTGATAGCGGTAGGCTGATGCGCGTGTTTCATTGGGTGTTGAGCTGATACCGTTGCTTGAAAGACTGGCATTGGTTTGTGTGCCAGATTGCTCAAGGCTGCTTATATTGGCATTTGCGGAGCTAGCTTTGCTGGAGATCTGGTCATAAATACGTTTTTGATCGGCAGCACTTGCTTTATCCAAGGCAATACATAGTTGGAATAAATTATCCTGGGCTCTGGTGCGCTCTATGTTGGCGATAGAGGGGCACAGTGCAGAGAAAACAGCGGCTGTCGCATCTGATGGAGAAAGATTGGGGTTGGAGCTGGCGCCAGTGCCACCTAAGGCCCGATCTTGCTCGGGAAGGTCGTTTAAAGTAACCGGAATATTAATAAATTCTGGGGCGCTAAAAACAAAGGCGGGTAGTAAAAGCAGGATGCCAGTTAGCTGTATAAGAGGCCGTTGCTGTTTTCCTCTATGTGGAGGTTGAGTGACGGGTTTCTTTTTCATGTTCTAACCTTAATATCATCGGTGTCCATAGGTCATCTTAATTGCTGTGATTGTACTCCTACAAATAGACGAAAGTGTGAATTATTTACACCGCTGGACTAGGTGTGCTGGACGAGGGTTCTCTATTAAAACCAACACAAGCGAATAGAAGCACCTCAGTAAAAATGTCTCTAGAATTAGACACCTTGTTATTTCATCGAATGAGTACCACTGAAACGCTGGGTGGTTTGTTTGCATTTGAGCTGGATCTCTTTAGTGTTAAATCTGAGATAAAATTTCAGGATATGCTCGGTTAAAGCATAATAAAGCAATATCAATGCCAATACAGATAAATTCGCTTTTTTAATGGTGTCGTTAGCCAGTTTAGCCAGGCGGGTAATCATGGTAACTGGTATGTTTAGCGCGCAACCCTTCGCCCTTGGTTTTGGTTTTTAATCCGCACGGCAGATTTCTGTATTTTCCAAAACAAAACCGTACCGGATATTATTAGAGAAGTTTTAGGGAGCATAAATATAGTAATTTTGAAGAAGCGTTAACGGGGAGGGGCCTACCTGAAGTGGGAATGCTGTGTTCAACTAACCCCATCCTGGGCAGGCCCTAAAGATGAAATTATTTAGTAAGAAAAATTCAGTCACAAATTCATTAATGGGACTTCAGGCAAGACCGGGGGCTGGGCAAAGTTTGAGCCGATATTTAGTGGGTTTAGGATATCGAAAAATTAGTGACTTGGAAGTTGAATTCGCCGAATATGTCTCAAAACCTAACGGGTTTGAGAGGACGACACGTTGATCGATGTGTGTTGTACGTTTTCAGGTGCGCAGTTTATTACGCTAGCAATTCTGTCCATGAGCCAGAACCATTAAAATGGTGGTACTGGAAAGATGGTAAATAAAATATATAACGAATAAGGTTTGGCCGTGATTTAAGCGTGGCGAGAAACCATGATCTGAACCGTCTGAACAATTGCTTGCGCTCGGACATAATAGAGTACAGCTTGTTGTCGCTCCCTTTGCTTTATTTTCCGGTGAAGCGAGGTGTTGTACATGAGAAGGATCATTGATGAGCCTGAAAGATCATTTTGAATTGCTATCCGTCTACAATCAGTGGATGAACTCAAAGATTTATGAGGCTGCGGGTCAACTCTCTGCAGCGGAGCTGGCCAAAGACCGTGGGGCCTTTTTTGGCTCCATTCTTGGGGCTCTCAATCACATCGTCGTTGGTGACACTATCTGGCTAAAACGATTTGCTACCCATCCGTCCTGTCTGGACTTATTGCGGGAGGTTGCTGGTCTTCAGAACCCGACGAACCTGAATCAGATGGTCTTTAACGATTTCGGTGGCTTATCTGAGCACCGAACCTTGTTGGATGGCATGATTATTAATTGGATAGCCGAGCTATCCGAAGGTGATCTGGACTTCATTCTCAGTTATCACAATACTAAAGGGGTTCCCGCCAACAAACGATATTCGAGCCAAGCCCTTCATTTCTTCAACCATCAGACTCACCATCGTGGGCAAGTGTCTACACTGCTATCACAGGCAGGCGTGAATATTGGGGTTACTGATCTGTTGGCTCAGATTCAGGAGGAAGTCCATGTATAACTTGTCTGTCACAGCGACCTCTACTACATCGCGGCCTCGCTTTCATTCCGTAGCCGTATATGCTGGCAGAGTTTTACATAATAGGAAAAATTATGCCCAGACTTGCAGGGAAAATTGCATTAATTACTGGCGCTGCTAGGGGAATTGGACAAGCTATTGCTGAATTATTCTCTGCTGAAGGTGCGCAAGTTATTTTATCTGATATTAATGATGACCTTGGGCAAGAGGTAGCTAATAGAATTGGAAAAAGCGCTAAGTATATTCATCTAGATGTATCACGGGAATCAGATTGGGAGCGTGTAGCAGCGTTCATCGAAAATAAATATGGGCGCTTAGATATTGTAGTTAACAATGCAGGCATAACAGGTTTTCTTGAAACTCAAGGTCCGCACGATCCAGAGAATCTTGATCTGAATAGCTGGCATAAAGTCCACCAAACAAATTTAGATGGTGTTGCGCTTGGCTGTAAATATGGCATTCGATTAATGAAAAACTCAATTCATGCAAGCATTGTAAATATTTCATCCCGATCAGGTATTGTTGGGATTCCTGCCGCCACAGCGTATGCATCAAGCAAAGCTGCTGTACGCAATCATACAAAATCCGTCGCGCTGTATTGCGCAGAACAATCCTATCCTATTAGATGCAATTCCATCCATCCCGGCGCAATATTTACACCAATATGGGATGTTATGCTTGGTGAAGGAGAGCAAAGAGAAGCCACCATCAAAGAGATTTCGGATGGCGTACCTCTTGGTATTATGGGTGAACCAAATGATGTTGCATATGCAGCGCTATACTTGGCTTCAAATGAATCAAAGTATGTAACAGGTATTGAGCTTAATATTGATGGTGGAATTCTTGCTGGTAGTACAGCAGCACCATCAAGAAAATAGTGTATAGCAAGGCAGTTTAATTCGGACGGTAAAAGCGCCGCTTAGCTCTACCTTTTACCACTGATTAATTGGGATGTTATATTTTTATTGAATACTGGAAGTATTAATTTTGAACCTAGAATTAGACCACTTTTTTATCCTTACGAAGCCAGGAGCTGAAATAGGAGATTTAATTGCTTCACTAGGCGTGGAAGAAAGTTTCAGCCGAGACCACGAAGGACAAGGAACTTCAAACCGGCGATTCCCAGTATCCAATAGTATGCTTGAGCTACTGTGGGTTAGGGATGCAGTAGAAGCTAGAAGTGGCCCCGGAAAGGGCTTATTGTTTCCTGAAAGAACGGAGGATAAAGGCGCGTCGCCATTCGGTCTTATCTTTAGACGTAAAGATAATTTGGATAGTTCACAACCATTCAATGGCTGGGAATACCAACCTGACTACTTCGATCCACCCATGGCTTTTCATGTGGGAGAAAATTCAGGCCAATTAAATGAACCATTATGCATTTATGTTCCTTTTGTGGAGCCTGCCGAGAGAAAGGTGGAAAAAGGTACGTTTCGATCTATTAGTAAAGTAAAAATATCTATTCCATCTGAATACATATCTGATACTTTATCAAAGGCTGGGGATTCAGATGGACTTGAAATAGCCTTAGGTGAAGAACACCTCATGGAGGTTACGTTCAACGTTGGAGCTTGCGGTTTTTCAAAAGATTTAAGACCGGTGTTGCCATTAATCATATACTGGTAGTCAAACGAGTATGAGAAGAATGAAAAGAAAAAAGGTAAGGCTAAGTTTTGAATGGATATATTTAAATTCCAAAGCTGCAATGGTTCCGTTTTATGAGGGGAGCCGCTTTACCGAAGTGTGAGCGTGAATAATGATTGCTCACTATCGGGATATGGATTCAGTTAAATGGAATTCAAGATGTTTATTTATCTGATCAAGTAAGTATTGCGTAAAATTTTTATTGCTAATAAGCACGTCTGAGCCCTGATTATGCCCGGAGTTATTTTGTTTGATGGAGTTTGTAAGCTGTGTGAATACTCTGTGCGTTGGATTCAGCAGTATGATAAAGCGAAACAATTCCAGTATGTGTCTCTTCAAAGTGAAGAAGGCCAAATATACGCGAGAAAATATAGGGTAGATTTAGAAAATATTGAAACGGTGCTGTATGTGTCTGATGACAATGTGCTGGAGCGAAGTGATGCGTTTTTTGCCATTCTCAGAGAGTTGGATTCGTGGCCGCGTTTTTTCTATTTTCTGCGGCACATCCCGAAGCCTTTACGTGATGGGCTGTATTGTTTCGTTGCACGTTATCGTTATCGCTTGTTTGGAAAGCGGCAGCAGTGCTTCATTCCTTGAGTTGCTGAAAATAAAGATATAAACCTAGAAACCTCAGCTGGAGTACGAAATTCTGCACAATCTCTTGCCGCACCTAGAAAATTTTAAAAAGCTCTCATCACCAATAAGGTGAACACGAGTTTTGAAAATTTCCTTTGCACGGCAATATCTCGCCTAAGAGCGCCTACTGTCGGTGCACATCTTTTTCGCATCCAACTGAGGTTTCTAGGAAAAAAGGCCGGGGTTCATTGAACGCCGGCCTTTTTGTTAGCGGGACTGGCTTACATCATAAAGCCGAAGTCTTCACCGTCTCCCCCTTCAGGGATATCCATCTGCTCGCAATACTTATCCATGTGGTAGTCGTAGTTACCGAAAATAGTATCGATTACGGCTAAACGCATGAAGTAGTGACCAAGACGTAGCTCTTCTGTTACACCCATGCCGCCGTGGCTTTGAACTGCCTGGCGGGCAAGCAAGTTACCTTCTTTGCCTACTTTATATTTCAGGGCGTGAATTGTACGTCGTGCAGTAGGAGCGCCGATTTGCTTTTCAAGTGTTGCGCGGTAAAGCAATGAGGTGCACTGCTCTGTCTCTACAAACATGTCAGCAAAACGATGCTTTAACACTTGGAAGTCACTCAGGGCATGACCAAACTGTTCGCGCTGGCTGCAATATTCAACAGTATCTTTGTACATGAGTTCCATCTGGCCAACAGCTTCGGCGCAGAGGGCAAGAATGGCTTGGTCTCGAACCTCTTCCAGTATTGCAAGCCCTTCGTCTAGCTCACCAAGAAGGTCGCTCGCAGCAACTTTAACGTTACTAAGAGTTACTTCAGATCCGCGGCCGCCATCTATTGTTGGGTAGTCGATGCGAGAAATGCCTTCGGCTTTGGCATCAACAATAAACAAGGAAATGCCTTTAGAGCTGGCGCGTTCGCCACTGGTGCGGGCAGATACGATGATGTAGTCAGCTGTTTCAGCATTGATAACCACTGATTTTTCGCCGTTGATGATGAAGCTGTCACCTTCTTTTGTTGCGGTGGTAGCGACGTCATCTAGTTCGTAGCGTGCTTGAAGCTCAGCATAAGCAACAGTTGCTTTTACTGTGCCATCAATAATGCCACCGATTAACTTTTGCTTCTGTTCTGCATTTCCCGCTACGCGTAGCGCGGTTCCGGCAAGGATAACAGTGGCGAAGTAAGGCTCTACGATAAGGCCTTTGCCAAGCGCTTCACTCACAACCAGCGTATCGACATAGTTGCCATCGAGGCCGCCATCTTCTTCAGAGAATGGCAGAGCGAGCCAGCCAAGTTCTGCGAACTGTTTCCAGTGGTCTTCAGAGTAACCTGTTTTGCTTTTTATCGCTTTGGTGCGAGTAGGCAGGTCGTAGTTTTCCTGAACAAATTTAGAGATGCTGTCCTGGAGTAGGGTTTGTTCTTCTGTAAAATCGAAATCCATCGTTTATTACCTTTATTCTAATTTGGTTGCTGTGGGTCTGCTTATACGCCGAGTACACGTTTGGCAATTACGTCGCGTTGTACTTCACTACATCCGCCGTAGATGGTGGCTGGACGGCCATTGAGGTAGCCTTCCATTGCTGCACGACCAAATTTCACGCCGACTTTTTTGTGTCCAAAAGGTGCGCCATAGATGCCTGCAGCTTCAAGAGTCAGCTCCTGGATGGTTTGCTGCATCAGGGTTCCTTTTAGCTTTAACACTGACGAGGAGTGACCAGGAGAGCCGGTGTTAACCATTTCAGCCAAGGTTCGCAGTTCCGTATATTCCAAGGCCAGAAGGTCGATTTCTGCTGCCGCAATTTTCTTTTTGAAGCCGGTATCCATCAGCATTTCGTCGCCAGCAGGGACTTTGCATGCTTTTTCTTTTAGCTTCTCCATGGCGTAGACAGAACGAGAGATGCCTGCCAAGCCTTTTCGCTCATGCTGCAGAAGGCCTTTCGCGTAGGTCCAGCCTTTGCCTTCGTCTCCCACTCGGTTTTCAACAGGGACTTTAACGTCTGTAAAGAAAACCTGGTTAACGTGATGACTGCCGCCCAAGGTATAAATGGGTTTTACTTCGACGCCAGGGCTTTTCATGTCAAACAAAAGGAAGGTTACGCCTTCTTGTTTTATGTCGGTAGTTTCGGTGCGGGTTAAGCAGAAAATCCAGTTGGCGGCATGGCCCATGGTGGTCCATATTTTGGTGCCGTTGACGATGTAGTGTTTACCGTCATCGGTGAGCTCAGCTTTGGTTTTCAGTGAGGCGAGGTCAGACCCTGCGCCTGGCTCAGAGTAACCCTGGCACCACATAACTTTGTTGTCACGGATATCAGGAAGAAAGCGGTCTTGCTGTTCTTTGCTGGCGTAGCCCATCAGGATAGGCGCAAGCATGACTTGGCCAAACGGAATGGTGGGAGGAAGCGTATGCTTGGAAGTGACTTTGTCCCAGATGAAGTGTTGAGTGGCTGACCAGCCTGGGCCGCCAAATTCTACAGGCCAGTTTGGCACGTCCCAGCCTTTTTCCTTGAGTGCAATGAACCATTCAGCTCGTTTGGTCCATAGTTCGGGGCCACGTGGAAGATGTTCGTCAAGAAAAGCTTCTACTTCTGCCTGAAATTCCAGGTCTTCTTTGCTGAGTTCGATATCCATGGATTGGATTCCTCCTAGTTGGTTGTTTTTGTTCGATTAGTCAACTTACTGCCTTTTATACAGGCAGAGGTGGCTTGTTCGACTTGGGGCCTTGGATACGGGAAATCTAAGCGTGTTGGTGCTAAGTTCGCGTGGGTGCTTGATAAGGATCCTTTTTATCATGGCTTTGCACGCTCTATTTCCTGCTTTCTGGCGTTTTCTTCCTTCGGTAGTCGATGCAGGTAAAATCTTACGCTGACGCGAAGGAAGATAGCGGCGCATTATCCCAAAGGATGGGCAATGATGCAGTGTTCTTTCGTTCTCTTCAAGGCATTAGGTGACAGGTTGTAGGTGAAAACTGGCGTATACCACTTGAGATATTCCTACCCGCTTCTGGTTTGGGTTCCTTTGTAGGCATTGAGCTTGAGCGCTGGGCTGAGTGGGTTTGGTGCGAATGTCACCTAAACGACAGGCCTCCTTCATGTGTGAAGACGGTGTTTGGTCCTTAATAAACTGGCGGGGTGAGTGTTTGTAGTGCCAGTTTTCAGTTGCACCTCTACGGGATTATGTTAACTAGGTTTTTCAAAGGTGGGAAAGCCAAGGTATACTGGGCGTTTTTGATCGGATGATGGCTTGGAGAGAAGAGTGTTTCCTTGGGCCATTTTTTTTCACGGTTCTTTCTGGAAGAGTTTGGCCTAGATACGTTTAGCTAGGACAGGTTTAACTGGAGTCGTTTTGTGGGTAAGAAGAGCGATATGACTATAAGCAGTAAAAAGGAATTAAATGGCATCCAGGTGGATGAGTTATTTATATCAGCAGAGAAAATAGCGAAGGATTTTACGCTTTTTTCCGGTGATGAAGAGTTTGTGATAAGTCGCCACGTGGAGGGGCTTTTGAGCGAGGGTGAGGTGGATGCAAGTCTATCCTCCATCTCTGATATGAGCGTGGACGAATACATTGCCACGACAGTACAGCCTGCAGAAGATCCCGCTCGGCCAGCCGCTCAAGAGGTTTTGAAAAGCTTTAATGGGAGAATTATCCGCGACAAGAGCCAGGGCGCTTTTTATTCAGCCGAAATGGAAGTCGACTTTGGTGATTGTTTCCGCCGTATTGGTATTATTGCGCAGGACCGTACTTCCAATAATGGTTCGTGGATGCCCGAGCATCATCATTTGGCGTGTGAGGCTGCGCACGAGTTTGCCGAAATGGCGCTTCCTATTGTTTGCCTTATGGATACTCCGGGTGCCGATGCAGGGGAAGTGGCAAACGCCAACAATCAAGCGCACTCAATTTCCCGTTTAATTGCTGTTTTAGCGAACGTGAATGTGCCTACTGTTGGTGTCATTATCGGCATTGGATATTCCGGTGGTGCAATCCCAATGGCGAACAGCAACATATTGTTGTCGGTGCGTGATGGCATTTTCAACACTATCCAACCTAAAGGTTTGGCGAGTATTGCCAGAAAGTACAATCTTTCATGGCAGGAGTGTGCGAAGGCCGTAGGGGTTTCTCCCGTTGAGCTTTATCGACAGGGCTGTATCGATGGCGTTATTGATTTCGCTCCCAGTGATCGTGGAGATAAACAGCAGAATTTACTGCGTGCAGTGGTTTCGAGTATCACCTCCATCGAGCAGAGTGTTGGTAAATTTGTTGAAAGTAATCCGAGCCTACTTACACACTATGAAGCCAGCGTTAAGCGTTTTTTAAACCCCTCCGAGAGGCTGGCTTCGATTCAGGATGCCACCAACATGATGGCGCCTGCTTCCGTTACCAGTTATGCTAATTTATTTGGGATAACCTTCCGTTATATGCGTTATTTGACCGCCCGCAAGCGGCTTAAGTTTATGACGAAGGGTAATTATGGCCGACTGGCAGGGGAAGAAGTTCCTGGGGGAGACCTAGCGGGCCGCATCGATCTTGAAAAAGAGTATGTGTTTGGCGAGTGGCTACAAAACCCAGATCGTGTGGTTTATGAAGATCAGCTCTTAAAGCCCTGGAAGAATTTCCTCTCGAAAAGAGACGAGCTGGCCTCAGAGCGTGGCACCATTGCCAAGTTTGTTTTTGGTGAGCCGCAGGAGAACTTTGAGAAAGCGAAAGCAGAGCTATGCTTTACCA
>Ga0209345_10006522_pt1 | contig 10556 bp, 9 predicted proteins | sample Cruoilmetagenom7_FD_187294 | JGI IMG/M metagenome (GOLD analysis project Ga0209345, IMG submission 187294) | Oil polluted marine microbial communities from Coal Oil Point, Santa Barbara, California, USA - Sample 7 (SPAdes) (version 2) | ecosystem: Environmental > Aquatic > Marine > Oil seeps ... | reverse complement strand
CAGCGCCCAAATCTGCGCCACCTGCGCCGAGCAAACCGCCAGCGACACGCCAGACCCGGCCCACTTCCGCGCCTTGGCCTCGACCATGTGGTCCGAAGACCCCGCCATTCAGGTCTTGGCCGCCCGCACCCTCGCCAAAATCCCCGAGCCTTGGGCCCGCGACCTCGCCGAGCAACTCTACCTCGACGACGAAACCCGTGCCTGGGCCGAGAACGTCCCCCAGCCCTCCGCCCACCGCGACAGCAACGGCGTCCCGCTGGACGCGGGCGATACCGTGGTGCTGATCAAAGACCTCACCGTCAAAGGCGCGGGCTTCACCGCCAAACGCGGCACCGCCGTGCACCGCATCTCACTGGTCGCCGACAATCCCGCCCATATCGAGGGACGGGTCGAGGGCCAGCGCATCGTGATCCTGACCGAATTTGTGAAAAAACGCTAAAGCGAACCCCGCGACGCGCATATGCACGCCCGGTGTACAGCCGGTGTACAATATGTGACATTTAACCTCTGATTAACAAATCTTCGCGCACCACTTTCACGTTGCGCGCCAAGCCTTTGTCACCACAGGAAGATCGGCCATGACCAACCCCTGCATCCTCTGCGTCGCCATCACCGGCTCTGTGCCCACGAAATCGGCCAATCCCGCGGTGCCGATCTCGATCTCCGAACAGGTCGAATCCACCCATGAGGCCTTCGAGGCAGGGGCCAGCATCTGCCACGCCCATGTCCGCAACGACGACGAAACCCCATCCTCCGACCCCGAGAAATTCGCCCGGTTAATGGAGGGGGTCAAGGCGCATTGCCCTGATATGATTATACAATTTTCGACCGGAGGCCGCTCCGGCGCGGGCCAAGAGCGCGGCGGCATGCTGTCCCTGCGCCCCGATATGGCGTCCCTGTCGGTCGGCTCCAACAACTTCCCCACCCGCGTCTACGAAAACCCGCCGCAACTGGTCGACTGGCTGGCGAGTGAGATGAAAGCCTTTGAAATCAAACCAGAAATCGAAGCCTTCGACCTCTCTCACATCCACAAAGCCGCCGAAATGAACCGCGACGGCCGCATCCCCGGCCAGCTTTACGTACAATTCGTCATGGGCGTCAAAAACGCCATGCCGGTGGACCGAGAAACCTTTGATTTCTATATCAAAACCCTCAACCGCCTCGCACCTGATGCCGAATGGTGCGCCGCCGGAATCGGCCCAAATCAGATCGTCCTCAACGAATGGGCCATCGCCGCCGGAGGCCACACCCGCGCCGGGCTAGAAGACAACATCCGCCTCGACCGCGACACCCTCGCCCCCTCCAACGCGGCCCTGATCCAGCGTGCCGTAAGTCTTTGTAATAAATACGAAAGACCCATCGCCACTTCGGCCCAAGCTCGCGAGATTCTAGGCCTTCGCCCGGCCTAACCCGGCCCATTTCCAGCGTCTACGTTGAAACCAAGGGCAGGACAGCTACCTCCTGCCCATCAACACAGGAGTTTGAGATGACCCATTCCCGCCGCCATTTCCTCGCCGCCAGCGCCGCCGCAGGGGCCGTGACCCTGCTCCCCTTCACCGCCCGCGCCGCCGCCCATAGTGGCGACACATTCGAGACCGACGCAGGTCCGATCACTGTGCATCCCATTGCACATGCTTCATTTTTGATGGAAACCCCCGCCGGCGTGATCTACGTCGACCCGGTCGGTGACGCCGCCCAATACAGCGATTTCCCCAAGCCAGATTTGATCCTCATCACCCATGAGCACGGCGATCATTACAACGCCGAAACCCTCGCGGCCCTCGTAGGGGACGGCACGCCGCTCATCACTAACCCCGCCGTTTTCGACATGCTGCCCGAAGACCTCAAAGCTAACGCCAGCCAACTCGCCAACGGCGAAAGCACGGACTTCAACGGCCTGCCGATCAACGCGATTCCGGCCTATAACATCACGGAAGAGCGTAAGAATTTCCACCCCGAAGGCCGCGACAACGGCTATATCCTCGGCTTTGAAGGCTTTCGCGTCTATATCTCGGGCGATACCGAAGACATCCCCGAGATGCGCGAACTGTCCGATATTTCGTTGGCCTTCGTCTGTATGAACCTGCCTTTCACGATGGACTCGAACGCAGCCGCCTCTGCCGTGGCGGAGTTCAAGCCAACCTATGTCTATCCCTACCACTACCGCGGCAAGGATGGCGGCACACAAGACCCAGCGGAATTCGCCAAACGTGTCGGGACCGATGTCGAAGTCAAAATGGGCGGCTGGTACGACGCGTAACCCCTTCGGCCACGCCCTATATGGCGTGGTCGCGCACAGTATCGTCGCCAAGAATAGACTGCCGCATGGGCACGTCCCATGGCATGGGGAAAATCGTTTCCATGCGGCAAAAATCGTGCCCGATGCCGATCACATGTGGCATCTGGGGCAGAGCTGCAAGTGTGCGATCATAGTAGCCGCCTCCGTTACCAAGCCGGTATCCCGCACTGTCTAAGCCGAGCAAGGGGGCGATCACGATCTCGGGCGTGAGGGGGATGCCCTCAGCCGGGACAGGGATGTTCCAGATGCCACGTTTCAAGGGCGAACCGGGACGCCACAGGTGGAATTCAACGGGGGTGTTTTTCTCTATCACCACAGGCAGCGCGACTTGGGCGCCTTGTTCATGGATTGATTGCATCCAGGGGCGCAAATCCAGTTCGCCTCGGATTGGCCAATAGGCCGCGACGGTCGTTCCTTTGCCGGGGGTGAGTAAGCCTGAAAGCACTTCGGCAACCCGCGCAGCCTGTGCCGCAAGCTCATCTGAGGGCAGCTTCCGTCGCAACTGCATCAGCCGGGTGCGTTCAGCACGCCGGAACCGCGCAACGTCGCGCCGGGTGGTGGGGTCGACGGGGTTGCCGTTTACCAGAAGATGGGCAAAGCAGGGATCGCTATAGTCGTGCATATCGTCAGCTTTGCAAGTCTGACCTCGGCGTGCAAGCGGCGCGCGCGGCTCATCGGCGGAATTCCCATTAGTGATAACAACGGCTTGACCCGGCTTTGCCGAGATCGTCGAAGTTTCGCTTGATCGGTTTCGATCGGCGGACTAGCGTGGCCTGCGACATTTGCGAAACATAGGTTCGCATTGTGAAACAAGTCTCTGGGAGGAGCCTACATGACAATTTTCAAAACCCTAAGCTGTGCGGCTGCTGTGGCACTGACGGGCGGCGCTTTAAGCGCTGAAACAGTGTTGATTCACGGCGAAGCCGGCCCGAACCGTGGCGCCCGCGCCGTGGCGCTTCAGTGGTTCGCCGACCAAGTAGCCGAACGCTCGGACGGCGATATGCGATTCGACATTCAATGGGGCGGCGCGCTGTTCAAAGCCAACGCCGCCGTGCAATCCATCGCTGACGGCGTGGCCGACACCGGCTCGGTCATCGCGGTCTATTACCCGCAAGAAATGGCAGGCTACGGCATTGCCGACCTTCCGGTGAACAACCCCGACGCTTGGGTCGGCATGCGCGCCACCGATGAGCTGATGCGCTCCAGCGATGCCATTCAGGAAGATCTGGCCGAAAAGAACCTCGTCTACATCGGCACTTGGACCACGTCTCAGGTAAACATCGGCTGCAAAGGCGGCGCGATCAAATCCGTGGCAGACATTTCGGGCAAGAAAGTCCGTGGTGTGGGCGCTTACGGTAAGGTCTTCGGCGAGCAGGGCGCGAACATGGTTAACATGTCGATCTATGACGCCTACCAAGGTCTCGACACCGGGCTGATCGACTGCTCGCAGGGCTACAGCTACGCCGTTGCGGCGCTCAAGCAGGCCGAAGTGATGGACAGCTACACGATCCTCGATTGGGGTCAGGTCGGCGGTCTTGGCATCTTTATGAACAAAGACATGCACGACAGTCTGACCGAAGAGCAGCAAGCCACGCTGGCTGAAGTCGGCGCGGATATGGCGGATGAATTTGGCCGCCTGATCACCACCGCCAACGAAAAAGCCATCGAGTCGATGAAAGAGCAGGGCGTCGAAGTCATCACCCTGCCAGAAGAAGACCGTACGCAACTGGTCGAAGCCGGTCAGAAGTTCCTCGACGAATGGGTGCAAACCGCCAGTGCCGCTGGCCTGCCGGGTGAAGATCTCTTGGAAGAGTACAAGGGTCTGATCACCAAATACACCGAAGAGCGCGATGCAAACGGCTACCCTTGGGATGCCAAAAGCAACTGATCGCTAACCTGGGGAGGGGCAGCATATGTTGGTAAATCTGGAGAAAATCCTGTTGGGGTTGGGCGCTTTGGCGGTGATTGCGTTGGGGGTGTTGATCACCTCCAACGTGATCGCCCGCGCGCTTTTCGCCAGTCAGGTGCCCGATAGTGTGACCATGGTGCGCGAGCTCATGGTCGCCGCCATCTTGCTGCCCCTCGCCGCTGCCACTGCCGCGCGGGCGCATGTGAGCGTGGCCTTTGTGTCGGACCGTTTCCCGCCACGCGCGCGCTCGGTGCTGATCGTCGCGGGCTCGGCCATTGGCATGCTGGCACTGGCCCCGCTGATCTATTCGGGCGGGCGTGAATTTCTGGCTGTCGTTGAAAAGGGCAGCTTCTTTTATGGTGACCTGAACCTGCCGAAATGGCCGGGGCGCTTGTTGTTTCTGGTGGGCATGATCGCCACCTTCCTGCGGTTGGCCGAACTGACATGGCGCGATGGCCAGACGATCCTCGCGGGTGGTGTGGTCTCGGATGAGCAGCAGCATGCTGCGGACCTGATGGTTGAAAAGGACGTGCTGTAATGGATGCTTCGACCATCGGAATGATCGCCTTTGCCGCGGTTCTGATCCTGCTCGCCTTGCGCGTGCCAATCGCCTTTACGCTGGCCGCTGTCGCGACCGTCGCCACCTTCTTTATCTTCGCCTTCCGCACCGGCACCTTCATGCCCGAACGTGCCATCCGGGCGACCACTTCGATGGTGTTTTCCAACTCCTTCGACCTCATTCACTCCTACGACCTGTCGATGATCCCGCTCTTTGTGGCGCTTGGCCATATCGCTTACCGCGCTGACATCACGACGAAAATCTATCACGCCGCCAAGGTCTGGCTGACCCGTCTGCCGGGCGGTGTTGCCATGGCCTCCGTCATGGGCTGCGGCGGGTTTTCCGCGATCACCGGATCCTCCATCGCCTGCGCCTCGACCATGGGCAAGATTTGCACCCCCGAGATGCTGCGTATGGGCTACGACCCGCGTCTGGCCACGGCTAGCGTCGCGGCGGGCGGCACATTGGGCTCTCTGATCCCGCCGTCGGTGCTCTTCATCATCTACGGCATTTTCACCGAGACTTCGATCTCGTCCCTCTTCCTCGCGGGCGTTCTGCCGGGCCTGCTGACACTGGCGGGCTTTGTGCTGGTGATCGCCGTCTGGGTCTGGCGCGATCCGGCGGTCGCGCCCTCGACAGACCAACGCTACAGCGCCGGCGAGCGCTGGCGCGCGGCGCTCGACAGTTGGCCCGCGATCCTGCTGTTTGTGCTGATTATCGGCGGCATCTACGGCGGTATTTTCACCGCGACCGAAGCCGCTGCGGTCTGCGTCGTGTCCGCTACGCTGATCGGTTTCGTGCAGCGCAAGCTCAACTGGGCGGGCCTGTGGGAAGCGGTCAAGGAAACCTGCGTGCAGACCTCGGCGATCTTCCTCATTGCCGCCAGCGCCAAGATTTTTGTGGCCTTCGTGGCCCTGACCGGGGTGGCGGGCACCATCGTCGGATTCGTGTCGGACGCTCAGATGTCCCTTGTCGTGCTGATGCTCTGCATCGCGCTGATCTATCTGCTCTTGGGCATGTTCCTTGATCCCATCGGCATCATGGTCCTGACCCTGCCGCTGATGATCCCGCTGGTCGAAAGCTATGATCTCAACCTCATCTGGTTCGGCGTGGTGGTCATCAAACTGCTGGAGATTGGCCTGATCACACCGCCCGTCGGCTTGAATGTCTTTGTCATTGCAAATGTGGTGGGCCGTGAAGCGCCGATCGACAAGATTTTCGCGGGGATCACGCGCTTTCTCAGCGTCGACTTTATCGTGCTGATCCTGATCATGTCCTTCCCGGCAATCTCGCTTCTGATCCCGATGGCCGCGCGATGAATGAACAGTCCCCTAGCGCGATAACGGACCGCAAGTTCGCCAATACGCTGGCGCGCGGCTTGGGCATCCTGCGGGCCTTTCGCGCCAGTGACAGCGGGCTGTCCCATGCGCAGATCGCCGAGCGGACGGGGCTGCCCAAACCCACCGTGTCGCGGCTGACCTATACGCTGTGCGAGTTGGGCTACCTCGCCCACGGCGGGCGCAACGACAAGTTTCGGCTTGGGCCTGCGGCCATTGCTCTGGGGTCGGTGGCCTCGGTCGCCGTCAGCTTTGTCGATATGGCCTCTGACGCGATGCAGCAACTGGCCGATGAGACCCGAACGCTGGCGCTGATCGCCGTGCGCGATGGCGACCGGATGATGCTGGTGCGCACATGGCGCCCCCGCACCGCTTCTACGATTTGGCTGGAGCCGGGCCACCGTATTCCGGTCTATGGCTCGTCGTCGGGGCTGGCGACGCTGGCGAGCCTTGACGAAGAGCGGTTTGACGCGCTCGCCCCAGACGACCAACTGCGCGACTACCGCCGCGAAGGCTATGAGCAATTGCTGGCACAGGGCTTTGTCCTCGCCCCGCCGGACACCCGCTATGCCCGGACCATCAACGCCGTCAGCGTGCCCTATTACGCGGGCGAGTTTGGCGAGCCTGTCGCCTTCACCTGCGGCGCTTTGCCCGCCGACTTGCCCGACGACCGCATTCTGTCACAAGTGGGACCAGCGCTGCGTGACGTGGTCAGCGGCATCGAACAACGCACCGGACGGGCACCCGCCCTGTCACGGCGCGGATAGAACAAGGAGTTTTAGATATGACCGACAAGATTGCCTATTCCCGCCATGACGACATCGTTGTGCTGCGCATTCAAAACCCGCCCGTCAACGCGCTGAGCCAAGCCGTGCGCCAAGGTCTGGCCGAAGGCATGGACCGCGCCGAGGCCGAAGAAGGCGTGCGCGCCGTGATGATCGTGGGCGAAGGCCGGGCCTTTATCGCCGGGGCCGATATTACCGAATTTGGCAAGCCGCCGATGGAGCCGCATCTGCCCAATCTGTGCAACCGGATCGAAGCCTCGCCGCTCTTGGTCGTGGCTTCCATGCATGGCGTCAGCCTCGGTGGCGGTCTCGAAGTCGCCCTTTCGGCGCATTACCGCATTGCCCAGCCCTCGGCCCGCGTCGGCCTGCCGGAAGTGCACCTTGGCCTGATCCCTGGTGCCGGTGGCACCCAGCGTTTGCCGCGGTTGATCGGCGTGGAACCCGCTTTGGATGCCATCACCACAGGCCGCCACATCAAGGCACCCCAAGCGCTGGAAATGGGCATCGTTGACCGCGTGGAGGAGGGCGATCCGCAAGAAGTCGGTCTGGCCTACGTTCGCGAGCTTATCGACAGCGGTGCCGAGCGCCGCCCGATCTGCGACATGCCCGCGCCCGCGCCGATCGATTGGGATGCCGCCTATGAGGCGACGCTGAAAAAGGGCCGCGGCCAGATTTCCCCGGCCGAGGCCGTCCGCGCCGTGCAGGCGGGTGTCGAAAAACCCTTTGCCGAGGGCATGAAAGCCGAACGCCGCATCTTTTCGGAACTGATGAACACCGACCAGCGCCAAGGCATGATCCACGCCTTCTTCTCGGAGCGCGCTGTCAGCAACCTGCCGGAACTCAAAGGCGTCGAGCCACGCGACCTCAAAGCCATCGGCGTCATCGGCGGCGGCACCATGGGCGCGGGGATCGCCACGGCGGCACTGCTGTCGGGCTTCTCGGTCGTGCTGGTCGAGATGAAGGACGAGGCCGCCAAGGCCGCGCACGACCGTATCTCGGGCAACCTGCAAGGCGCGCTGAAGCGTGGTAAGATCGATCAGGCCAAGTTTGACCACCTGACCGGCGAAGTACTCACCGTTTCCACCGAGTATGACAGCCTCAAGGACGTCGATCTGGTCGTCGAAGCGGTGTTTGAGGACATGGACGTCAAAAAGCAGGTCTTCGGCAAGCTCGACGCCGTCTGCAAACCGGGCTGCGTGTTGGCCTCCAACACCTCCTATCTCGACGTGGATGAAATCGCCGCCAGCACCTCGCGCCCCGCAGATGTGATCGGGCTGCACTTCTTCTCGCCCGCCCATGTGATGAAACTCTTGGAGGTCGTCGTCGCCGACAAGACTGCGAAAGATGTGGTCGCCACCGGCTTTGCCCTCGGCAAGGCTCTGGGCAAGATCAGCGTCCGCGCCGGCGTCTGTGACGGCTTCATCGGCAACCGCATCCTCGCCACCTACCGCACAGCGGCTGACCACATGGTGCTCGACGGCGCCAGCCCTTACAAGATCGACGCCGCACTTGAGAAGTTCGGCTTTGCCATGGGCCCCTTTGCCGTGGCCGATCTGGCCGGACTCGACATCGGCTGGGCCACCCGCAAGCGCAAGGCCGCGACACGCCACCCCGAAGAGCGGGTGCCGACTTATATCGACCGGCTCTGCGAGCAGGGGCATTTTGGCCAGAAGACCGGCCAAGGCTATTACATCTACGAGAAGGGCAAACGCGGCGGCACGCCGAACCCTGAAATCACCCGCCTGATCGAAGAAGAGCAGAAAGAACGCGGCATCACCCCGCGCGAGTTCACCGAGGCCGAGATCGTGCGCCGTTACATGTGCGCCATGGTCAATGAGGCCGCCAAGGTGCTGGAAGAAGGCATCGCCAAACGCCCGCTCGACATCGATATGACGCTGCTCTTTGGCTACGGTTTCCCGCGCTATTGGGGTGGCCCGATGAAATGGGCCGACATCCAAGGCCTGCCCAACGTCCTCGCCGCCATCGAGGGCTTTGCCGAGAAAGACCCGTGGTTCTGGCAACCCGCACCGCTGCTGGCCGAACTGGTCAAAACCAACCGCCCTTTTGATGATCTGAACAAGGAAGCTGCCAAATGAAACAGGCTGTCATTGTCTCCGCCGTCCGCACCGGGCTGGCCAAATCCTTCCGCGGGTCGTTCAATATGACCCACGGCGCCACCATGGGCGGCCATGTCGTCGCCGAAGCGGTGAAACGGTCGGGCGTCGACCCGTCGGCCATCGAAGACGTGATGATCGGCTGCGGCTACCCCGAGGGCGCCACCGGCTCCAACATCGCGCGCCAGATCGCTTTGCGCGCGGGCCTGCCGATCACCGCTTCGGGCGTCACCGTGAACCGCTTCTGTTCCTCGGGTCTGCAAACCGTAGCCATGGCCGCCAACGCGATCTGCATGGAGGGCGCAGGCCCGATGGTCGCGGGCGGGGTCGAGAGCATTTCGATGGTCCAGCCCGACGCCAAATCGGTCAAGGAAGCCTGGCTGATGGAGCATAAGCCCGAGGTCTATATGGCTATGATCGACACCGCCGACATCGTGGCGAAACGCTATAACATCTCCCGCGAGGACCAAGACGCCTACGGGCTGCGCAGCCAGCAGTTGATTGCCGCCGCGCAGGAAGCGGGTCTCTTCGAAGACGAGATCGCGCCGATGCGAACCACAATGGGCGTGCAGGACAAGGAAACCAAAGAGATTTCCACCCGCGAAGTCACCGTGGACCGTGACGAATGCAACCGCCCCACCACCACGCTCGACGGCCTTGCGGGCCTGACACCCGTGCGCGGCGAGGGGGCTTTCATCACCGCAGGCAATGCCAGCCAGCTTTCGGACGGGGCTGCCGCTCTGGTGCTGATGGACAGCACGCAGGCCGAGCGACAGGGTCTCGACGCCATGGGCGCTTTCAAAGGCTTTGCCGTAGCGGGTTGCGAGCCCGACGAGATGGGCATCGGCCCGGTCTTTGCCGTGCCACGTCTGCTGGAACGTCACGGTCTGACCGTGGATGACATCGACCTGTGGGAACTGAACGAGGCTTTCGCCAGCCAAGCGCTCTACTGCCGCGACAAGCTGAACATCGACCCCGACAAATGCAACGTCAATGGCGGCTCCATCGCCATCGGCCACCCCTTCGGCATGACCGGCGCGCGAATGACCGGCCACCTGCTGCGCGAAGGGCGCCGTCGCGGCGCGAAACTGGGCGTCGTGACCATGTGCATCGGCGGCGGCATGGGGGCGGCTGGCCTCTTCGAAATCTACTGAAAAGGGGACCAACATGGACCTGAGCTATTCTGACGAAGAACGCGCCTTTCGCGAGGACGTGCGGGCCTTTCTGGCCGAGAAACTGCCCAAAGACCTGTCCGACAAGGTCAAACGCGGCGAAGAACTGGGCAAGGAAGGCCACGAGCGCTGGCATGCGATCCTGAACGAACAAGGCTGGCTGGCGACCAACTGGCCCAAGGAGTTCGGCGGTGCCGCCTGGAATGCCGTGCAGCGCCACATCTTCGAGGAAGAGGCCGCCGCGCATCACGCGCCGCGCATCGTGCCTTTTGGCCTGTCGATGCTGGCGCCCGTGCTGCAAAAGTTCGGCTCGAAAGAGCAGCAGGACTACTGGCTGCCGCGCATCCTGTCGGGCGAAGACTGGTGGTGTCAGGGCTATTC
>Ga0209345_10006520_pt1 | contig 10558 bp, 10 predicted proteins | sample Cruoilmetagenom7_FD_187294 | JGI IMG/M metagenome (GOLD analysis project Ga0209345, IMG submission 187294) | Oil polluted marine microbial communities from Coal Oil Point, Santa Barbara, California, USA - Sample 7 (SPAdes) (version 2) | ecosystem: Environmental > Aquatic > Marine > Oil seeps ... | reverse complement strand
CCGATCTATCGGCAGCAGCGCTTGCAGGGGGCGTTTGTCGCGGGTGCGTTCGAGTTGCAGCGCCAGCGCGTAGCCGGTGTTGGGGATAAACGGGAAGGGGTGTGCCGGGTCGATTGCGAGGGGGGAGAGTACGGCGAAGACTTGGTTGAGGAAGACGCTTTCGAGGTACTTTAGATCGTCCTCGGTCAGGTCAGCGGTGCGCTCCAGCATGATGTTCTGCGCATCCATCTCGGTCATCAGGTCCACCAGCACGCGCTGTTGCGAGAGCATCAGCTTGCGGGCGTCTTCGTTGATCAGCACCAGTTGCTCGGCGGGCGTCAGGCCGTCGGCGGCAGCGGTGGTATTGCCCGCTTGGGCCAATTCGCGCAGGCCCGCGACGCGGACGGTGTAGAACTCATCGAGGTTGGTGGCCGAGATCGACAGGAAGCGCAGCCGTTCCAGCAGCGGCACGCGGGGGTTCTCGGCCTCTTCCAGCACGCGCCAATTGAAATCAAGCCAGCTGAGTTCACGATTAAAGAACCGGCCCGGCCCGGAAGTGTCCAGTTCGGGCAGATCGGTGGCGGGCGGAAACGGCGCCTCAAGGAAGTCGGCTTGGGTCATGCGGGCCTCATGACATTGGAATGTAACGGGTTTATGATAGCGCTGCCCCGTCTGCCCGCCAGTATCACGCCTGCGGTGGGGCGATGTCCAGCACCTGCGCGGCTAGCGCGCGGGTCAGGGGCCGCTTTTGCGCAAGGCTGGCGGCATCCAGCCGGTCCACCAGCGCGATGGCGGCGGCAAAGGATCGGTCCATCCGGGTCATGAGATAGTTGATCAGTTCCGGCTTGGGTGTGAGTTGCCGGTCGGCGAGCAGTTTGACCAATAGGGCTGACAGGAGCGCGTCATCGGGGGCGTCCATTTCGACAGCGGTGGCGCCGCGCATCCGGCTGACGAGGTCGGGCAGGGTCAGGCCCCAATGGGCGACGCCGCCGGTGCCGGTGAGCAGCAGGGCTTGGCCCTCGGCCAGCACGAGGTTGTGCAGGTGAAACAGCGCGGTTTGCGCATCGTCGTCATTGGCGATCAGGTGGACATCTTCGACCGCGACGGGGCCACGGGCGAGGGCGGGAATGTCGGCGTCCATGAGGTCCGTCGCGCTGATGATCTGCGCGCCAGAAAGGTCGGCCCAGACATGCGTGAGATGTGTCTTGCCCGACCCCTGCGGCCCGGTCAGCGCCAGTTTGCCCCCGGCCCAGCCGCGCCAGCCGTCGATCATCGCCATGGCCATGGCATTCGACGGCGCCACAAAGAAAGCGTCGCGGCCCAGAGCCGTCCGGCTGGGCAGGTTCAACCCGAGTTGGTGGGCCATGTCAGCGGATGTCCTCGTCAAGTGTCGGTTCCGGTTCGCGGCCTTTGTACAGCACGCTTTCGCGGTAGCGCGCCGTGGCGAAACGGGCAATTACCCCGATGGCCGCGGCCACGGGCACGGCGACCAGTAGGCCGACAAAGCCAAAGAGCGTGCCAAAGACCGAAAGCGCCAGCAGCAGCCAGACCGGGTGCAGGCCGACGGAGTTGCCCACCAGCTTGGGCGTCAGCAAGTTGCCCTCAACAATCTGGCCCAGCACAAAGATGCCCGCGACAAGCCCGATGGAGATCCAATCGCCCCAGAACTGGAACAGTGCGAGACCAATCGCCAGCGCCCCACCGATCAGCGCACCGAGATAGGGGATGAAGGTGACCAACCCGGCGATAAAGCCGACGACAAGGCCAAATTGCAGCCCCACCAGCATCAGCGCCACGGCGTAATAGGTGCCGAGGATCAGGCAGACCGTGCCCATGCCACGCACGAAAGAGGCCAGCGTCGCGTCGATCTCGCGCGCGAGTTGGCGGATCGTCGGAGCGTGGTCGCGCGGCAGCAGGCGGTCGATGGCGGCGACCATGCGGTCCCAGTCGAGCAGCAGATAGACGGCAACCACGGGGACGATGACAAACAAGAGCAGGATGTTGATGAGCGAGGCAAAGGAAGCCAGTGCGGTTTGGAACAACTCACCGCCGCGTTCTTGGATCGTGGTGCCCAAAGTGGTCAGCGAGGTGCGCAGGGTCGAATCGTCGTCCAGCAGCGAGGGGAAGCGGTCGGTGATGAAATCGGTGAAGTTGCGGGTCACCTTGGGCGCGGTCTCGATCAGGTTGACGGTTTGATTGACCAGCGTTGGCACCACCAAAAGCGCCATCAACACGAAGATCAAGATCGCCGCAACGGTGATCAGTGCCGTGGCCATCACGCGACTGAGGCCGAGGCGCTCTAACCGGTCGGCGACAGGATCGAGGAAATAGGCAATTGCCCCGCCGAGCAGGAAGGGCAGCAGTACGTCGCCCATGAACCACAGCGCCACCATGAACACCGCCGCAGCGATGCCCCAGTATTTTAGTTGGTCTCGGATTGGCAGTGCCATGATGCTCTCCGGCAAGGAATGTTCTCACATCGCCCATGTGGCGTTTCGTTTCAAGTCTTGGCTGTGGGGCGGGTGGCTTGACAGTCGGGCTGTTGCGGCGACGATGGCGCGAAATTGAGGGAGCAGATGATGCGCAGTAAATTTGATGACGAGCTCGAACAGCGGTTGGTCCGCTATGCCAAGATCGACAGCCAGAGCGATGCCGACAGCCCGACCTCGCCCAGTACCGAGATCCAGCTCAATATGTCGCGGTTGCTGGTGGTGGAGCTGCGCGAAATGGGCGCCGAAGACGTGACGCTCACCGATTACGGCGTGGTGCTGGCGACGGTGCCCGCCACGGTGGAGGGCGGCCCGGTGATGGGCTGGGTCGCGCATGTGGACACCGCGCCGCAGTATAACGCGACAGACGTGAAGCCGGTGGTGCATCGCGGGTATAACGGCGGGGATATCACCTTTGCCGACGCGCCGGAGTTGCGGCTGTCGCCCGAGAATTCGCCCTATCTGGCTGAAAAGCAGGGGGAGGACATCATCACTGCCAGCGGGCTGACGCTGCTGGGTGGCGATGACAAGGCGGGCGTGGCGATTGCCATGACGGCAGCCCGGCATCTGATCGACAACCCGGAGATCCCACACGGCAAAATCCGCCTCGCCTTTACCCCGGACGAAGAGATCGGGCGCGGCGTGGATGCGCGGCTGCCCAAGGATCTGGGCTGTGACTTTGCATATACCTTTGATGGCGGCAAGCCGGGTGAGATTGAGTATGAGACCTTCAGCGCCGATGGGGCCGTGGTCAAGATCACCGGCGTCTCGGCCCATCCGGGCTTTGCCAAGGACAAGATGGTCAACGCGCTGCATCTGGCGGCCAAGATCATCAGCACTTTGCCGCAGGCCACGATGACGCCCGAAACGACCTCGGGGTTGGAGGGGTTTTTGCATGTCTCAGAGCTTAATGGCGGCTCGTCCGAGGCCGAGATCAAACTGATCCTGCGCGACTTTGAGCGTGAGGGCCTGCAGGCCAAGGGCGATCTGCTGCGGCAAGTTTGTGCCGCCGTCGCTGCCGGGGAGCCGCGGGCCAAGATCGAGGTCGATATCCAGCCACAATACCGCAACATGCGCTACTGGCTGGAGGAGGATATGACCCCCGTCGATCTAGTGCGCGACGCGGTGGAAGCGGTAGGGGTAGAGCCGCGCTCGGTGCCCATTCGCGGTGGCACCGATGGCTCGCGCCTGACCGAGATGGGGGTGCCATGCCCCAATGTCTTTACCGGGATGCAGGAAATCCACGGGCCGCTGGAATGGATTTCGGTGCAGGACATGGCGCTGGCGACCCGTGTGGCGGTGGAACTGGCGCAGCGGGCCGCAAAAGCCTGAGGCGCTGGGCGCGATGTGATTGTCTCGCCTCCTGACATGCACTAGTCAGGGGGCAATTCGTCAATGAGGAAACACCATGCGTCTGTCCCGATATTTTCTGCCCGTGCTGAAGGAAAACCCTGCCGAGGCGCAGATCGTCAGCCACCGGCTGATGCTGCGGGCGGGGATGATCAAGCAATCCAGCGCGGGGATCTATTCCTGGTTGCCGCTGGGCTACAAAGTGCTGCGCAAGATCGAAGAGATCGTGCACCAAGAGCAGGAGCGCGTCGGCCATATTCCGATGCTTATGCCGACTCTGCAATCGGCGGACCTGTGGAAGGAATCGGGCCGCTATGACGCCTACGGCCCCGAGATGCTCCGCATCCGCGACCGTCAGGACCGCGATATGCTCTATGGTCCCACCAATGAAGAGATGATCACCGACATCTTCCGCAGCCATGTTGGCAGCTACAAAGACCTGCCGCTAACGCTTTACCACATCCAGTGGAAATTCCGCGACGAGATCCGCCCGCGTTTCGGCGTGATGCGGGGCCGTGAATTTCTGATGAAGGATGGCTACAACTTCGACCTCACGAAAGAGGACGCGCTGCACGCTTACAACCGCCACCTGGTCAGCTACCTGCGCACCTATGAGCGCATGGGCCTTCAGGCGATCCCGATGCGGGCGGACTCGGGCCCGATTGGCGGCGATGACACGCATGAGTTTTTGGTGCTGGCGGATACGGGCGAGAGCGAGGTCTTCTATGACAGCGAGATCACCGATCTGACTTTTGGCAACCGCGGGATTGACCCCAGCGATCACGACGCCTGCCGCGCCGTGCTGGATGAGTTCACCTCGCGCTATGCCCGCACGGATGAGACCCACGACCCTGAGCTTTTCGCGAAGGTGCCAGAAGAGCGTCAACGCACGGCGCGGGGCATCGAAGTGGGGCAAATCTTCTACTTCGGCACCAAATATTCCGACGCGATGAACGCCAAGGTGCAAGGTCCCGACGGCAAACAGGTGCCGGTGCATATGGGCAGCCACGGCATTGGTGTCAGCCGTCTGCTGGGCGCAATCATTGAAGCCAGCCACGACGACAAAGGCATCATCTGGCCCGAGGGCGTGACGCCCTTCCATGCGGGGATCGTGAACTTGAAGCAGGGCGATGACGAAGCCGATGCGGCTTGTGAAGCGCTTTACAACAGCCTCAAGGCACTGGGCCTTGATCCGCTGTATGACGACCGCAAGGGCGGGGCGGGCATGAAGTTTGCAACGATGGACCTGATCGGCCTGCCGTGGCGCATCACCGTCGGCCCGCGTGGGCTGAAAAACGGCGTGGTCGAACTGACCAGCCGCCGCACCGGGGAAAGCGAAGAGCTGCCGCCCGAACAGGCGGTCGAGAAGCTGGCGAAGATTTACGCCGGTATCGTCTGAGGTAGCCCATGATCCTGCGGGCGCTGACTTTGGCCGGGGGGATCATAGGGGCAGGAATTGCGGCACAGGGCCCGGGGTTTACCCGGGCCTATGTGTTTGAACTTGCAGCGGCGGAACAGACACTTGCGAAGGTTGTGGCGGATTTCGATGCCGCTGCGGATGCCGCCGGGCTGGAGCGTGAGGCTGCGCTGGAACGCCTCCAAGGTTCAGCGCTATTTGATCGGCGGCGCATTGACCTTGTGCGGCATATTGAACGCCGAACATCTTTGAGCACTGACCTATCGCTATTGCGGGACGCAGGGCCGTTTCTGCGCAGCTATCATTTGTTGCGTTCGCCTGATCCCGCGGCACGACACGCCGCATGGGCCGGGTATCAGCCAACAGCGCCGCGCAGTCGGGCAGAGTTCATCTTCGCAATCGCTGGTTTCGTCGCGGGGCTGCTGCTTACCCGGCTCGTGCTCTGGCTGCCCACATGGCCGCAGCGCAGCCGCCGCCGCCGGGCCTTGCGTGCTTGACCCTTTTGGGGCAAAGCCTCAGGTTGCGCCCACCCTAATTCGGAGCCGCCTAAAATGGCCAGTAAACCAACCCGCACCGCGCCCTTCGCGGCCTTTGAATGGATGATCGCTTGGCGCTACCTGCGCGCGCGCCGTGCCGAGGGCGGGGTCAGTGTGATGACATGGATCAGCCTCATCGGTATCACGCTGGCGGTCTTTGCGCTGATCGCGACACTTTCGGTGCGTTCCGGCTTTCGGGCGGAGTTCGTGGATACAATCCTTGGCGCCAATGCGCATGTCACCGTCTATACGATGGGCGAAGTGCAGCCCAACGGCCAGATCGACCGCACCATCGAGAATTACACTGAAATGGCCGCCGAAGTCGCCAAGGTCGAAGGGGTCATCCGCGTGGCGCCCTTGGTGCGCCAGCAGGTCATGGCCAACCGGCGTCAGTCCAATGCGGGTGTCGAGGTTTTTGGCATCGCCGCCGACGACCTGATGACGATCCCCGGCATCCAGCCCTCTGAACGGTCGCAGGGCGACATCGCGCGTTTTGAGGAGGGCATCGCCATCGGCAGCGGCGTGGCCCAGAGCCTTGGTGTGCAGGTCGGCGATACGATCAAGCTGATCTCGCCCAATGGGGTCAAAACCGCCTTCGGCACCAGCCCGCGGGTGAATGGTTATGAGGTGGTCTATGTCTTCTCTGCCGGGCGCTATGACATTGATAAGACACGGGCTTATCTGCCGATTGCTGAAGCGCAGAGCTTTTTCAACCGCGAGGGTGTCGCGGATGAGTTGGAGGTCATGGTCGAGGACCCTGAAAGCGTCGACGCCATGGCCCCAGCATTGATGCAGGCGGCGGGCGATTTGGCGCAGGTCTGGACGTGGCGCGATGCTTCCGGCTCCTTCCTGAGCGCGCTGGATATCGAAGACCGGGTGATGTTTGTGATCCTGTCGGTGCTGGTGCTGATCGCGGCGATGAACATCGTCTCAGGGCTGATCATGCTGGTGAAGAACAAGGGGCGCGACATTGGCATTCTGCGGACAATGGGGCTGTCGGAAGGTTCCGTGCTTCGGGTGTTTTTCATCTGTGGCGCCTTTACTGGGATCATCGGCACGGCGGCGGGCGTGGTGCTGGGCGTGCTCTTTGCCGTCTATGTCGACCAGATTTTTGGCTTCGTGAATTATCTCAGCGGCGGCACTGCGTGGGACGCCTCGATCCGCGGCATCTACTTCTTGCCCGCGAAACTGCAACTCGGCGATGTGCTCTCCGCCGTGGCCCTGTCGCTCGGCCTCAGCTTTGTCGTGACGATCTTTCCCGCCCGCCGTGCGGCGCGGATGAACCCTGTGGAGGCCCTGCGCTATGAATGATCCGATCCTGCGCCTGAGCGGCATTTCCAAGGCCTATAACCCCGGCAAACCAAACGAAGTCCACGTCTTGCGCGGCATAGATCTGGAGGTCGCGGCGGGCGAGGTCGTGGCACTGGTGGCGCCTTCGGGCGCGGGCAAATCCACGCTGCTGCATATCGCGGGCCTGCTGGATACCGCCGACAGCGGCACGGTTGAGATCGCGGGCGATGACCTCACGGGCCAGAGCGACCGCAAGCGCACCGGGGTGCGTCGGGCGGATGTGGGATTTATCTATCAGTTCCACCACCTGCTGCCGGAGTTCACGGCGCTGGAAAACATCGTGCTGCCGCAGCTCGCCAACGGTGTGGCGCGCGGGGCGGCCGAAGCCCGGGGGCGCGACTTGCTGGCCGAGGTGGGCATCTCAGAGCGCGCCGACCACCGGCCTGCGGCGATGTCGGGCGGCGAACAGCAGCGGGTGGCCTTTTGTCGGGCGCTGGCGAATGAGCCGCGTTTGTTGTTGGCGGATGAACCGACGGGCAACCTTGACCCGACAACCTCGGATCAGGTCTTTGGCGCGCTTATGACGCTGGTGCGCAGCACTGGGCTGGCCGCCGTGATCGCCACGCATAACCTTGAGCTGGCCGCGCGGATGGACCGCCAGATCCGGCTGGAGGCCGGGCAACTCGTGCCCGTCTGACCAGCCCCGCGCATTGGCGTTTGCGCCAGTGCCGCCCGGCGCCTATCATCTTGGTAAGGGCCGCGAGTGCCCGTCCAAGACCATAGGAGCAGATATGCCGATCCTGAGATTACCGCTGATCCTCGCAGGCGCAGCCGCCGCCATCGTGGCCGCCTGCACCGTGCCCTCGATGCCCGAAGCGCCTGATGGGGCCAAGTTCTATGCCGCGAACTGCGTGTCCTGCCACGGGATGCCGGGGCAGGGGGATGGGCCACTCGCGGCGGGTCTGAACCCCGCGCCGGCTGACCTGACCCTACTGGCACGCGAGAACGGCGGCAGTTTCCCCCGCGCACGGGCGCTAAGCTATATCTATGGCGATCCGGAGCAAAGCCATCTGGCCCGCGTCATGCCGCAGTTTGGCGGCGCGATGGCCGATGACACCGTGCCGATCGAAGTCGATGGTGTGCTGACCCCGACCCCGCGTGTGCTGGCCGGGCTGCTGGCTTATCTGGAGAGCATCCAGCGCTAACTGCAGATGCCGTTCAACTCGACCCCGTCCCAAGGCAGGCTCACGTCCGACAGGCGGCTTTGGGGCAGGGGGGCGACGGGCATGACTTCTGAGAGCATGCCGTGCAGCCGCTTGGTACGCGGCGCTTGCGGGTCGAGCGCGCGGCAGCAGACGAATTCCTCGACGATCGAACCCTGCTGTTCATAGCCGAAATCGAGGAATCGCGGTCGGGTGTCGACCTCAAAGAGATAGGGGTCGGGGCTGGAGAACTGCTCGCTGGCCGCCCGCAGCGGGGAGTAGCCCGTCACCGCCCGGTTTTGCCACTGCCAGACATGGGTGATCTCATGCGCCAGCAGCATCGCGGCGATCAAGCCGATGCGGTCGGGGTGATCGGGCAGGTAGTCTTCGAGATACCAGTCTTTGTCGAACAGCAGGTTGTTCCACAGCGCCACGGCGGCAGGTTTGGAGGTGACGGTGTCGCCCTCAGGCGGCGGCAGGATGCGCTCGCGGCAGGTGGTGCGCGGGCGCGGTTTGCGCTTGAAGGTCACGGCGCGGGTCGGGGCGCCGTCGTGCAGGCGGACGCGGGCATAGTCGACGGAATTGCCGTGGATGGTGGCGAGATAGGCGCGCTCGTTCTCCGTCAGCGGACGGCCGCAGGCGGTGAGGAGGAGCAGCAGGAGGAGCGCGCGGATCATAGGGCGAGTTAGGACCGGTGGGGGCGGCGGATCAAGGGGAAAGATTAGGGTTGGGCGCTGACGGTGCGGCTAACTGCTGGTGCGGCCCCGACCTATCGTTGTGTCGAAGCCCCTTCCCCATGGGGATGAGCGGCTCTGCCGCGAACGTGCGCAGCACATGAAGGGGCTATGCGCCAAAGGCGCATTGGAGACGGAACAGATGTGGCTGGGGGGCGAAACAATAGGGCCGCGCCCGACCTCGGGCCGGAGGGCTTCTTAGAAAAGGTCCAGTGGACCTTTTCAGCCCGGAGGGCGGCGCAAGCCGCGGGGGGCACGCATGTGCGCCCTCCCCGTGGGGGAGGGAGGGCGCGGCCCGGGACGGGGTCCCGGGCGGATGGAATTTCTTGATTCAATTAGTCTATCTCGACCATACTGCTTTAAGCGCTTTATATTTCGCGCATAATTCTTCTAGTTTGTTGCCGGAACAGTTATTTCCTGAGTTATTTTTAAGACAGGGATCACAGGGTGCCTTGTACAGTATTAATTGACGAGAGTGGTGATACGGGAGTGTCTGTTCTTCGATCAGACGGCCAGCGTGGATCAAGTAATTATTTCACAATGGGGGCTGCTGTTTTTCAGCCTACATCTCTAGTAGCTGCTAGGAAACTTTTGGAAAAACTTCAGCCAAAATTTAGAAAAACTAAACGCTGGAAACATGCGACCGATCTAAATCATTCACAAAAACTATATTTCTGCAGAGAGTTGACGAGACTGAATGTTCGTTTTTTTGGGGTAATTTCTAACAAGAGTACGCTGGGCGAATATGCGGAAAACATCGACTGGGAGCCGGACAAGTTTTATAATAAATGCGCAAAGTACCTTCTGGAGCGGGTAGGGAGTTACTTGATGCACTTCGATAAGGATCTTAGTGAGCCTCAAATAATCTTTGAAAAACGCAATCATGACTATGACGCCATGATCCGCTATCTAACCAAAGTGAAGGAAACACCACTCTACTCGCAGTCGAATGGTCTGAGTACCATTAATCCATTTGGAATTGTTAGCCGTTCTAAAGAACAAGAAGATGCGTTGCGAGTTGCTGATATGGTTTCGCATGCCCTCTATGCATGCGTGAATAAGACCCCCGAGAACTTCGGCATAGTTGAGCCGAGATACCTTAAAGAGCTTTCGCCCCGATTTGCGGCTGACGGGTCTGGAAAGATTATAGGTACTGGATTAAAATTTATTCACAACGTTGCTGACATGAATTTTGACAAAGAGCTATCAAGTCAGCTGTCCAGCTTACGTGCGAAACCACGTCCGCTATCTTAGATGCTCTACCTCAAACATCCAACTCCTCCACAAACTGCGCATTCTGCTGAATATACGCGAACCGCATCTCCGGCTTCTTCCCCATCAAGCGCTCCACCAAATCCCCGGTCTCGCCCGGCACATCCTCATCCACGGTCACGCGGATCAGCTTGCGGGTCTCGGGGTCCATCGTGGTCTCTTTAAGGTCCTTCGCGTCCATCTCGCCCAAACCCTTAAAGCGGCTCACGTCGATCTTGCCTTTGCCGCCCAAGCCCTTCTCAAGCCACATGTTTTTCTCGGCCTCGTCCAAGCAATAGACCCGCTTGGC
>Ga0209345_10006519_pt1 | contig 10558 bp, 12 predicted proteins | sample Cruoilmetagenom7_FD_187294 | JGI IMG/M metagenome (GOLD analysis project Ga0209345, IMG submission 187294) | Oil polluted marine microbial communities from Coal Oil Point, Santa Barbara, California, USA - Sample 7 (SPAdes) (version 2) | ecosystem: Environmental > Aquatic > Marine > Oil seeps ... | reverse complement strand
CGGAGCCAGATGTTTAAGAGGTCAAGGCCGATTTCATTATCCGCCTCAGGCATGCTGCCGTTTTCAAGGGCACGAACAAGCCGGTCAAGGCTCCAGCGAACATCCGCTACGGTTACCACAATACCTCTGGAAGCAAGAACTCGGTCCCGGTATTCCAGAGTGGTCCGGACCAGGGATGAAAACACCTGACGGACGGCATTCCTATCCTGCCCTGAATATTCAAGTACGCGCAAAAAAAGTTTTTCAATGTCATCGGATTCCAATTCTATACCCTTCCCGCCTTGACCAGTCTCGTAAAATGTTCAAAAGATCGATCGTATGTTGCTTCCGCATCCTTCGGGAAACAACACCCGGGAAGCTGCCTCATGTCCAGGTGATAGGCAATGCATTTGCAGCAGATCCCTTTTCTGGAGCAGGGGTCATAGGAACAGTTGCATCTTTCCATGTTTTTTTCCTGATTACAATCCATGTACAGACCTCCTTTTGATATCTGAGATGGGCAATTTTCCTTCATTTTCCGTCTTATGTCCACACAGAAATTCCTGACATTGACACCACATCGAGTCAAATTCCCGCCAGCGGGATCTTTGACGGTCCCGGAGTACGGGGGCTTCCCAACACGAAAAATTATGAATTGTTTAAAGAGATTTCGTGACAATTGCTTATTTTTTTTTTATCTTTGCCTTCAAATATTGTGAACCAGCTACAAAAGTGCAAAATTATTCAAAAAAACCATAAAAGCTGGCCCAACTGTATACCAAAGTGAACGTTCTTCAGGTTCCGGCTCAACCCTCCTGCAATATTCAGGAGGCGGTTTTGAAGGCACCGGCTTTTCAATTTTCCATTCAGTCCCGCTGTTGCGGGTCTGCAAAATCTCTTTTGTGGAATCAATTACAACAGACTTCTTTGGCATTTTATCTCTAACCATTTAATTTCATTAAGCTTTAAATGTTACAACGGTTGGGGGTATTTCCGATCCGGAAACTCTGCAGCACCCCATGACAACTCGTGCACAGATAGTTTTTTAAATTGATTAAAATTGTTCTAAATTATTGTTTAAAAAGCATTTATAACCATAACGTATGGCATGGGAATTGCTTCTTGTTAAGATTTGACGATTCCGTAAGAAGTCCGTCACTCCGGCCCCGCACACTGATGCGGGATAAATTGCAGCCGGAGTCCAGACAAGCAGAGACTATTTGATATAACTGGATATATACTCAATGAATCAGAATTCTCCAAAGTGGTATGCGCTTCACACGAGAAGCCATTTCGAACAAAAGGTTTACGACGGACTGCGAGGCAAATCAATTGAGACCTTTCTGCCCCGCATCCAGGTGATGAGCAGGCGTAAAGATCGTCGAAAAAAAATCCTCATACCGTTGCTTCCCGGTTATGTGTTTGTTCGCACAGACCTTCATCCCGAAGAGCACCTGCACATTTTAAAAACGACCGGTATTGTCCGTATGATCGGTTTCAAGGGAAAACCCGTTCCCGCAAACGAAGACGAAATATCTTCATTGATGGTCCTGGACGGAACAGACCGCACTGTACAGAACCGCACCTACATGAAAAAAGGGGATCGGGTAATGATTATGGATGGTCCGCTGAAAGGCCTCGTGGGGTTTTATCTTCGCCACAACAATAGACAAGACAAGGTCGTGGTATCAGTTGAACTTCTACAGCGATCCCTCGAAGTTGAAATCGAAGACTGGGCTCTGGAAAAGGTCTCATAAACCAGCCCGCCGCAGTCGAGGTTTGGCTAAGTCAGCATCTCACTCTATTCGACATCACGTAATCGAAGGGGCGGAGCTATGCCTTTTCAATATTCGGAGACTCCCATGAATACGCGTCACGGTAAAAAACGCTATGCAGGAACAGACGGTTTTTCTCTCATAGAACTTCTGGTCGTCATTATTATTCTCGGTCTTCTTTCAGCGCTCGTGGCGCCCAAATTTTTTGGAAAAGTGGACAAGGCCAAGACGAAGACCGCCAAGGCCCAGATTGAACTTCTGGGAGCGGCGTTGGACAGTTTCCGTCTTGACAATGGAAGGTACCCCACGACTGAAGAGGGATTGAATGCCCTGCGAGAAAAGCCGGACGAACTGAAAGACTGGGACGGACCATATCTGCCCAAACCTGTCCCTGCGGACTCATGGGACAGGGCGTATATCTACACATGCCCTGGCGAACACAGTGATTATGATCTTTACAGCTATGGCAGAGACGGTGTGGAGGGTGGAGAAAAAAGTGACCAGGATGTTGTCAGCTGGGAGTAAAATAAATCACATGAGTATCCTGACCCTTCAAATAATGAACAGCCTGAAGAAGATTTTTCCGCGAAGAACAGCGCAGCCTGAAGGCGGTATCATTTCCCCGGCCCAGCCATCAGACCTCGCAGCGGACGTGCCGGAAATCCATGAGGACAAGTTTCCTCAATCCCCGCCATCCCTCAAGATTCTCCCTCTGCCTTTCATGAAAAGGTTCCGCTTTGTGCCTTTGGAGGATTCCGGGGAATTTGTGATCGTTGCAATGGCCAACCCACTGGACTTTAACACGCGTGAAGCAATCCTGAATGCGTACGGCAAACCCGTCAAAGTAGTCAGAGCATCGGAAGAGACCATATCCCAGGTTATTTACCGCTGGTATGAAGCTGAAGCAGATATGACGTCAGAGCAGGGAGAAGGCGCCATCCTGACTGCGGAAGACCGGCTGTGGGACGACCCGGAACATCTGAAAGACATGGCCTCCGAGGCTCCTGTCATCCGAATGGTGAATCATATAATCAATAACGCCCTTGAATCAGGGGCCTCCGATATTCACATCGAACCCCGAAAGCAACACGTTCAGGTCCGGTACCGGATAGACGGAATCCTCCATGATCGCGAGACACTTGCCAGGAACCTGCAGGCTGCCATAACTTCCAGGATAAAGCTTATGGCAAAGATGGATATTGCTGAGATGCGACTTCCTCAGGACGGAAAAATCAAGTTCATGACAGGAAAAAAAGAGGTGGACATCCGTGTGTCCTGCCTTCCCACCAGCATTGGCGAAGGCCTTGTACTGAGACTTCTCCACAAAGAAGACATTCAGCTGGCGCTGGAAAACCTGGGTTTTCCTTCTTCGATTCTGGATCATTTCAAGGACATCATTTCTCTGCCATACGGCATGCTTCTTGTCACAGGTCCCACTGGATCCGGCAAGACCACAACGCTTTATGCAGCGCTGAATGCCATAAACACCCCGGACAAAAAAATTGTGACCGTGGAAGATCCAGTAGAATATCAGCTCGAGGGGATCAACCAGATTCAGGTGCAGCCTAACATCGGGCTCACATTTGCATCGAGCCTCAGGTCCTTCCTCCGCCATGATCCAGATATAATGCTGGTGGGTGAAATAAGGGACATGGAAACAGCGGATATCGCCATGCAGGCAGCGCTCACCGGGCACATGGTCTTTTCCACACTCCACACGAATGATGCTGCAGGGACCATAATCCGACTGGAAGAGATGGGTGTGGAACGATTCATGGTAACATCATGTGTTGCCGCCGTGCTTGCTCAGCGGCTCGTGAGAAAAGTCTGCCCCGATTGTCAGGAAGAAGTCACCCTTTCACATGAAAAAAGGTCTGTGATAGCGCAGGAGCTGGATTTGTCACCCGCCCTGATGGCCCCCAGTTTCCGGAAAGGCATGGGGTGCACAGAATGCGGCGAGACTGGGTATCGCGGGCGATTGGGCATTTTTGAACTGCTTACACTGACTGATTCGATCCAGCAGGGGATCATAGAAGGTGCCAGCCGGGCAGAGATAAACCGCAAAGCGCTTTCCGAGGGCATGATGTCTTTGAGGATGGATGGACTTGACAAGGTGCGTCAGGGAATCACGACCTACGAAGAAGTTCTGAGGGTAACGCGCTGATGCAACGTTTCTCATATGAAGCTGTTGATCCTCAGGGTCGCAAAATTGTGGATTCCGGGGAGGCCTGGGACAGGGATTCTCTTTTAATAAACCTGCAGTCCAGGGGTATGGTCCTGGTCAGATGGCTGGATGATGAGCGCTCTGGTTCACGATTGTTTAAGCGGTCAACACAGACGCTGGGTGCCGGAGAACTCCTGCGGGTTACCAAAGACCTGGCACATCTCTTGAAATCCGGTGTGCCCATGGACAGGACCCTGACCATCATGGCCGACTCTGCAAGGCAGGAATCCATTAAGACAACGGCAAAATCTCTCAAAGAATCCATACAGGGGGGCAGCACGCTTTCCGAGGCCATGGCTGAAAGGCCTGATGAGTTTAACAATCTTTATGTGAACATGGTCAGAGTCGGTGAAATGGGCGGCATACTGCCTCAGGTAATGGAGAAACTGGCCCAATTCATGGAGCGCTCCCGCGAAATCAGGAAATTCATCATCTCTTCCTCTGTTTATCCTGCTATCCTTCTCTTTGTAAGCATCGTGTCTGTTCTTGTGATAATGGGATTCGTTGTCCCCCGCTTTGCAGCCATATTCAGCGATCTCGGACAGGAAATTCCGTTTTCCACAGAGATACTGATCCTGATGAGCAACTTTTTGAGACAATGGGGCTTGTGGATGCTACTGATTGTCGCCCTTTGTTCCGTATGGTTGTGGCGCACAGCACATACCCCGCGAGGCAAAGATCGCCTTGACAGCCTGATTATCCGATCCCCGTTTTTCGGTGCACTGGTAACAGACATTCAGGTAAGTCGTTTTGCAAGGACTCTCGGGACGCTAGTTGTGAGCGGGGTACCTTTGCTCAAGGCCCTGTCCATTGTCCAGGACGTTGTAGAAAACAATGTGGTAAAAAAAGCAGTCGTTCACATCTATCACCAGGTCAAAGAAGGAAAGAGGATAAGTGCGCTGATGAAGGATCAGGACGCATTTCCTGCCATGGCCGTGCAGATGGTTTCACTTGGAGAAGAGAGCGGCAAACTGGGCGAAATGCTGGTCCTCGTGGCCGAAGAACTGGACAGCAGTATCCAGGCAAAAATAAAAACCTGCCTTGCACTTCTTGAACCGGCGACCATCCTCCTTATGGGTCTTATCATCGGGGGAATCGTCGTCTCTATGCTTTCAGCGATTTTCGGGATCAATGAAATTCAGTTCTAAAAACGGATTCACGCTGGTAGAAATACTGGTTGTGATGGTCCTGCTGGCCATGGCCGGATCTCTTGTCTTTGTCAGCGTAGGAAAAACCATGGCAGGAAACCGGAACAGGGCCTTTGCCGGGGAGTTGTTATCGCTCTGCAAAAAGGCCCGACGGATGGCCGTGGATGACGGCGTGCCGACAGCCTTTAATATTTCCTCCGGCCAGAGGCGTTGCTGGGTCGGCGACAGCACAAAATCACTTGAAATCCCCGAAGAGATGCTCATTGAGGGGGAGGGAATCACTCAGTTGAATGAAGATGTGTATACCATCGGTTTTTATCCGGACGGAAGTTCGGGCGGGGGAACGCTCACGCTTTCCGTATCAGGTCAAACAGTTTATGCCTTCAGAATAGACATACTCACAGGAATGCTCACCCGGATTGAGGAGGATGCCTGAACGGATGACCCTCTGCTGTGAACCATCCCAACGCCGCAGGAGATATGACTCTAAGAGTGCAGGATTTACGCTCCTTGAGGTATTGGTCGCGCTTATGGTCGTAGGAATTTCTCTGGGAGCTGTTTTTCAGGCATTCTCCCAATCCAAGAGAATATCCTGGAAAGCGGATGAAAAACTGGAGAGCGCCCGCATCGCACAGAACATCCTTGCAGATTCCGCATTGATAGATGCCGCACTCAGAGACGAAGGAAAGGAAGGGGTTGTAGAGGGAAAAAACGGATGGAAATACACTATCTCTGTAAAACCCCTTGAATATAGCCCTGAAAACGGAGAGCATCTTCTCGAAGTTCCGGCTATGCTGGATATGCGTCTGTGCCTGATCCATGACAGTGGTCAGAAAGAGAAGTCATTTTGCCTGAACCGTTGGTATCGCCGCTGAAGACAGGAAGAGACAATCAAAGCGGGTTTACACTACTTGAGCTCCTGGTGGCCATGGTTCTTGTCTCCGTGGTAACACTGGTGGTGGCCATTGCCCTGAAGCTCTCTATTGAAACCTGGGAAGGTGGCGTCGAAGAAGGAGAGAATATCCAACTGTGGGTGACCATCCCCTCTCTCATGACAAAACAGCTCGATTCCCTCATAAGGATTGACCCTTTTGAAACAACAGGCGGTGAGCAGATGCTGCCATTCTGCGGCCAAAAGCACGCGCTTTCATTTTTCACCACCTATGCCCCGCAAGGGTCCCCCCTGCAGGGGCTTTTAAAAATAACCTACCTTTTTAAAGAAGAAGAGAAAACCCTTTATCTTTTTGAACAGGTTATTACAAGGAAAGAAGATCTTAAGGATGAATATGACCCCCTGTCCGACAAGTGGGGAAACTCTTTTAAGCCCATGAGCCAGGTGCCTGGAATTTCGGACTTTGATCTGTCATATACAGGCCAGAATATACTAGACCCGCTAGAGACGGACGACTGGAAGGAAGTCTGGGAGGGCACATCAAAAGCCCTTCCAACAGGGCTGGGTTTAAAGCTCCGGATCGGAACAGATCCAAACACTCAGACACGCAGCCTGTATTTCCGGCTGGGAGGGATTGGGTCATAGATGCTGGTTCCTGGATGCTAGACGCTGGATGCTGGTTCTCGTTGCTGGTTTCTGGTTGCTTGATTAATACAAAGAACCAATTCCTGCTGAATGTTAAGACTTTCGTCTATGAAGACTAGCTGCACCATAAAATCCAATAACGGAAGCGTCCTGATCATTGTCCTGTGGTCTCTGGTCCTAATTGGCTTCCTGGCCGGGGAGTATCTGGATCATAATCGCGGGAAGGCAAGTCTGGCGGTTAATGCCTGGGGTTCGCTCAAACAGAAGGAGGCCGTCGACTCGGTGTTGAGTCTCTTTTCAACCGATTCCTGGCCAATCCCGGGCGATGATAATTTATTCGGAACCTGGAACGCTTTTTCTCCCGGGGGAATTGACCTGTGGGTGAAGGTTGACAGCGAATCAAACAGAATAAACATCAACACAGCCTCGGACGGCCAGATAAGGAACAAGATACTGGAAATGCTGGGTGAGGACCACTTTGACAAATCCGACCAGTTAACGGATACCATTCTCGACTGGCGGGATACAGACACCCTGGTGAGGACAAACGGGGCCGAGACAGACTTTTACGATTCCCGGGGGCTTCTCTATAAGCCTGCAAACGGGCCGTTCAAGGTGCTTACAGAACTGCTCCTTGTAAAAGGGGTGACCACGGATGTTTTCTGGGGAGACCCGATAGCCGGCCTGGTAAGCGAAGAAGAGGAAGAGATAGAACCACTTCATTTTTCCCTTCTGGATGAATTCACCATCTATTCCAGGGATGTCAAAAGGGTAAGCATTGTGGTTCCGGGTAAACAAAGCGGTTATACGCTCATAACAGTTTTCCTTGAGAAAGAAAAAGGCAGGTGGAAAGTTCTGCAGCTTTACAGGAGTATGCTGGTATCAGCCGGCAGGGAATCGCAATCCCTCCATCGAACGGAGCCCGGCGTTGAATCTTAATAATATCTCTCTGCTGACAAAAGATTATTTTTTCGGGAGCCCGGGGTCGACTTTGACCGGACGGGATATAATTGGTTTACATCTTGAAAAAGAAAAACTTCATTATGTCTGTCTGACAAGGGCTCGTGGAGAATGGATCCCGGCGCGTCCAGACCCGGCCCTCGAACCGCTCGGCAGCGTTGAGGAACCGGCGCCCTGGTCTCTCAAGCAGTTCCTGGAATGGTTGACCGTATTCCCTCTGGTGGAAGGCGCCTCGGCCCCCAGAAAGCGGGCCGTCTATCTGACACTCCCGAGGAACTGTTTCTCTGTCAGAGACCTTCAGCTTCCTCCCATGCCCATGGAGGATGCCCTGGTATCAGTGGAGAACAGTCTGCCCGTCTGCTGTCATCTTCCCATTAAGGACATATACCACGATATTCACCTCTGCCGTACAATCCAGGGAAATATTAATGCGCTTATCGTCTACGCTGCCCGCAGGGACATGGATGAATACCTGAACATTTTCCGGGAAACAGGGCACGTGGATTCACTGAGAGGAATTTTTCCCGTATCGTTCGGGATAGGCGCCTGGTTGAATATTCAGCGCTATCCCATGCCTATCGGTCTGATGCTCCCACAGGACAGCGCCTGTGAACTGGCCGTATTTCAGAAGAAAGGCTGCCTGTTTTCCGGGACGTGGCCCCTGTCTGAAGGAACCGAGGCGGGAGATCTCCTTGCCGCCACCGCAAAATCAAAATTCCAGGGGCTGGGTGAAAACATATTCTATCTCCACAACGGCGGAACACCGGCCTTACCTTCACCCTCGCCGAACCGCCTGGACCAGCTGCCATTGGTTGGTGAAAATCCGGGCATTGCCGCGGCTGCACCGGCCCTGTCCGGTCAGCAGGAAATATCAATTGACGGGACCCCACCGCGTCTGAAAACATTTCAGCCCGTAAGACTTGCGGTTCCTCTTGTTCTTATTCTTGTCCTGATTATTTCCCTGATGACATGGAATGTGAAATGGGGTATTTCCAGTAATCAGAAGGAAATCAAGATTCTGAAAACTGAGATTCATGAGTTGAAAAAGGAACTCGAGCCTGTAGAACAAAACCGTAAGACATTCAGGAAGGCTGCCAGAATCCTTGAGGATACCCGTGAGTTTATGAAAACAAAACCCGCGCTTTTCAGCCATATCAATGAAATAGCCCGCTGCCTGCCCGAGGACACGTGGTTCTCTCATTTTGATTTTAAAAGCGGGGTGATGACCCTCAAAGGGGAGAGTCCGGATGCATTGAAGGTCATAGAGGCCCTCCGCACATCCAGCATGTTTGATCAGGTAAACCTGAAAGGGTCTGTAAACAGGAACAAAACCGGGGCAGAAAGATTCACTCTGACCATCAAGTTCAAGGACAATGAAGCCGATAAATAATAAGATGCGTCTATGGATTTTGGGTGGTATACTGGTCATCATATCTGGTCTGGTATGGCAGGTACATGTCTGGTCACCGTTACAGGATCAAAAGGATGAGTTAGAAGTTGAATTATCCCTGGTCTCACAGGAGCGTGATCGTCTGGCACAAAGGCTGGAAAGACTATCCGATACAGAAGAGAACCACCGGAAAATGGAAGAGACCCTGGCTCAGTTCACGGGTCTAGTGGTCCAGGGGAACAGCCCGGAGGAAGTATCCGCCCACACACAGCTGTGGGTGCAGGAATTCCTGGAGAACCAGGGGCTTTTGCTTAAGGCTTATAAAGGGCTTTCTCCATCCAAGTGGCGGGATTATCCCCTGAGTCGCGTACAATTTCAGCTGGGCGCCACCACTCAAGGGCTTTCCGACCTTCTCGAGAATCTCGAAACTATGGAAAAAGCTATCCGAATTGAAAAACTTAGCATAAACTACAGGCGCAGCAGGGAAAACGATCTTCTCGTCTCCTTAAACCTAGGCACACTCTTTGTGGAAGGACTTAAGGAATGATATGTCAGAAAAAGGTACGACCGATTATGATAACGATTGATTATAAAGGCCGTTTGTGGATTGCACCGGTGATGATAATGATGCTTTTTGTTTCATTCTCAGTCTCAGGCTGCGCTGCGGGCAAAGGGGGCAATGAGATCTCAGGTGGCATCGAAAAGCCCGTTGACTCATCTCTCAAAGCCGAGAGTACCCGAAAAAATATTTACCAGGCCCAAACCGCCATGGAAAAGGGTACAGAGGGGGATTTGACTCAGGAAAATCAGAACACGCCCGCCACGAACCGGATACGACCCATAAAGCGGCCGGCTGAATTAAAGCCCCTCCTGGCCGTCATGCCGGGGAGAACTTCTGATCAGAAAAATAACGTGGGCCCAAGCCCAAAAATACACATAGAACTGGCCTTTGACAATGCAGATCTCCACGAGGTCCTGGACGTTACGCTATATGAGCTTTTCAGGGTCAACTACATGGTGGACCCCAGTATTAAGGCCAAGGTCACTTTCCACCTGTCCGGTGATTTCACCAAAACACAGTTCATTAATGTCCTGAACAATGTGCTGCAGTTAAACGATCTTGCCATTGTAAGGGGTCCCGGAGATATCTTTAAAGTGGTCCGCCGCGCATCAAGCGCCGGTTCCGGCAATGCGCCACTGGCAGCTGAAGCGGAAACCGGTCAAGCCGGGGACCTAACACGCATGCTCCGACTCAGATATATCGCGGCTTCAACCGGCGCCAGAAACATCAAGCCGTTTCTTTCAAAAAATGCTGTTGTGGTAGCGGATGCAGTCACAAATTCTCTGGTTATCACGGATACCCGGGATAACCTGAATAAGGCCGCAAGCCTCCTTGGCATGATGGACGTGGAATACTTTGCAGATATTTCCTGGCGGGTCTTTCCCATAAAGGAGTCGGACGCTTCTGAAATGGCCAGGGATCTGGAGCGTATACTTAAAACCGGGGGTCTTTATAACAGGCCGGGGATTGACAAGGGCAGTTTC
>Ga0209345_10006518_pt1 | contig 10558 bp, 6 predicted proteins | sample Cruoilmetagenom7_FD_187294 | JGI IMG/M metagenome (GOLD analysis project Ga0209345, IMG submission 187294) | Oil polluted marine microbial communities from Coal Oil Point, Santa Barbara, California, USA - Sample 7 (SPAdes) (version 2) | ecosystem: Environmental > Aquatic > Marine > Oil seeps ... | reverse complement strand
TAATAGCGGCGGAGAAGAATAAGAAACATTTATTTGTTCACCAAAGCAGTCGATGGGACCGAGAATTTTTACTCTTACAGGAAACGATTAAGTCGGGAAAACTTGGCAAACTCTTACAGATTGAATCAAAAGCAACCTTCTGCGATGAAGGTTGGCCTGAATGGGGAATTGAAGGTTCCGCAAATCCCTGGCGTATCAAAGCGCAATTCGGTGGTGGGATGCTCTATGACTGGGGTCCTCACCTTGTTGACGAGATCTATGTTTTGATGGGTAAGGACCCTAAGGGAGTTTATGGAATCCTGCAAAGCGGTGTTTGGAGTAAGGAGGTGGACGATTATTTCTTTGCGGTCTTGGATTATGATGATGTTGTCTGCCAGATTGAGTGCAGCAATAACGCTCGGATCCCTGCTCCTAGGTGGCATGTAATTGGTTCAAAAGGCACTTTTTATGTACAAGGCAAAGCCGAACCATTTTGGGGAGATGTGGAAATCTCATACAAAAAAGACAATGGTGAGCAGATTTTTGAAAAGATTAAATTGGTGGATGTGAAAGAATCTGGGATTGAAGGTGGTTTTTATAGAGATCTGGTCCCGTTTTTAGAAGGCAAGCTTGATCATTTTGTGTCCATGCATGATACTGCCCAAGTTATAAAGATATTGGAAATGATTAAGAAATCGAGCGTTGAAAGGAAATATATTCCTTTCAAATGATGTAAATCAAACTTTTTATTATTTAATATATTCGCACTTTACAATCAAGAAACAGATATCAAAAGAATATATCATAATGCATACGATTGTTGTATAACGAATGCATTAAACGTAAAAAAAGACATATGTAGGAAAGGAGGAGTTTATTTGAAGAAAAAAATTTTATTTGATAGGGTAAAAAATTAATCACTATGTATTGGAGGAAGAAAATGCGTAAAAGTTTATTAGTATTAAGTATATTGTTGGTTTTTGGATTGTTGATATCCGCATGTCAACCTGCAGCGGCTCCTGAAGCAGAAGCAGTGGAAGAAGAAACTGAAGCAGAAGCAGTGGAAGAAGAAGCTGAATCTGAAGCTGAAGTTAAGCAGATAGGTCTTGGTATGTATTTCCGCCGTGATGAATGGTGGCAGGACCTCGAAACAACCGCCATTGCTAAAGCTGAAGAAAACGGATTCGAAATGTTAGTAGGTGACGCTGATGGCGATAGCGCTGTCCAACTACAGCAAATTGAAACGTTTGTAACCCAAGGCGTAGACGCGATCGTATATGCTCCAGTCGATGTTACAGCGACCTCAGATGTGATCGCAGAAGCCCATGAAAAAGGAATCAAAGTGGTCTGCATCGAATTATGCCTTGAAGATATGACCAATGTGGATGCATGGGTGCAATTTGACCAGGTAAAGGCAGGATACGATCTGGGTGTATTGGCTGGAACCTTCCTCAATGATAATTTTGGTGGCGAAGGAAAAGTCGCGATCCTCTGGGAACCCGGAAACCAGATCCATCAAATGCGCTATGAAGGCTGGAAGAAAGCTATGGCTGAAACCGCTCCAAACGCAGTATTAGTTGCAGAACAAGATGGTCAGAGCAACCGTGATGTTTCTATGTCTATTGCTGAAAATGTATTGACCGCAAATCCAGATACTCAAATTTGGTATCCTATGGTTGAAGAAATGGCATTTGGTGTCATCGCCGCTCTTGATGGAGCCGGTGTAGACCCAGCAAGTGTTGCCGTTTATACAGAAGGTTGGGGCCAGGAAACCCTGGATAATATGGCTGGTGACAAACCATATCTAAAAGGCGCAGTCATCACTCCATCAACCATTCTGGCAAATTCTTCCGTTCAAGCAGTTGCAGACAACATCAATGATGGAAAAGCTTTTACATTCGAAATGAATGTTGCCACCGCGCTCGTAACCACAGAAAATGCCGTGGAATATTTCACAGCACTGGGTTATACAGCTCCATAAGTCAAGAAAATATTAATATAAACACATCGCTTTGGTTTAATAACCAAAGCGATGTGGAGTAATATACAAGTAGTAAAAGAATTTATTAAATACCAGGAGAGAGTCCATGGCAAAGAAGAGCGATCAAAATTCTGTCTCAAAAGGAGGCTTTCGGAGATTCATTACGAAATCCAGCCAAGATTATGCAATTATATATATGCTTTTAGGTCTTTTTATTCTGCTGTCCTTAACAGCAAATAACTTCCTAACCCTTAATAACATGATCAATGTTTTCCGCCAATCCGCAATATTTGGTATTCTTGCTGCCGGAGAATTTTTTGTAATTATTTCTGGAATGATAGATCTTTCTATTAGTTCCACAGCAGCTCTTGCAGGCATCATCTTTGCCATGATCATCAAAGCGGGCGGCGTCGCATTGATGCCAGTAGCCATTGTGGCGGGATTATTGGCAGGTATTATTGTTGGTATTATCAATGGATTATTGGTGGCGAAGCTGGAAATACCCCCATTTATTGCCACACTTGGGTCTTTCCTGTATGTACGCGGTATTGTTTATTTGAGCACAGGTGCATATCCAATCGTGTCACTTCCTAAAGAATACAATTTTATTGGCAGAGGGTTTGTTTCGGGAGTGCCTTTTCCAGTCATTATCATGGCAATTATTTATGTGATATCAATTGTCCTATCGGAGAAGAAAAAAATCGGCCGCTTTTTCTATGCAATTGGTGGGAACGAAGAAGCCGCATATTTAAGTGGAATCAGCAGCGTGAAAATAAAAACACTAGCATATGCAGTTTGCGGATTGATGGCATCTGTAGCAGGAATCATCTTGATGTCCCGACTTGGATCAGGCCAGCCGAATGCTGCAATTGGATACGAGTTTGAAGCTATTATCGCGGTTGTATTGGGCGGTGTTAGCTTTTCTGGTGGCAAAGGGAAAGCGCTGAATGTCTTATTTGGTACTTTATTCATCGCGATGCTTGTCAACGGAATGACAATTTTGAATATTAATCCATTTGCGCAGCAGGTCATCAAAGGCATTGTGTTCATTCTGGCTATTTGGAACGATGTAGTACGAAATAAGGTTTCTAGGTAATCGGTGACCCAGATGAAAAACACACCTATATTATTGATTGAGAATATTAATAAATCTTTCCCGGGAGTGCATGCATTAAATAATGTGAGCATGGAAATCCAAAAAGGAGATGTGCACGCAATTGTCGGAGAGAATGGAGCCGGTAAATCTACCTTAATAAAAATTATCTCCGGGGCATATGTAAAAGATAATGGAAGTATTATTTTTGACGGAGAAGAATTAGGAGATTTATCTCCAGTTGATTGTATCGCGATGGGAATAAGTACCGTTCACCAGGAATTACGATTAGTAGAGCAACTGCCTGTTTTTGAAAACATCCTTTTAGGTGCTCCAATAGAAAATAAATCCATAATTGGCAAAACGGTCAATTGGAAAGAAACAAGAAATGTTGCTTTGAAATTAATAGAATCCATGGATATTGATATTGACGTGGATATGACGGTTTCTGAACTCAACATTGCGAAAAAGCAAATTGTTGAAATATGTAAAGCTTTAAGTCGCAAGGCAAAGCTTGTCATTATGGATGAACCATCTGCAACTTTGACTGAAAAAGAATTAAAGATCTTGTTTAATATCATTAAAAAGCTCAAAGAAGATGGGATCACTACTATTTATATTTCTCATCGACTGGAAGAGATATTTGAAATAGCCGATCGTGTTACCGTTATGCGCGATGGGCAGCATATTATCACAGATGATGTATCCAAAATGGATAGAAAGAAATTGATATCCTACATGGTTGGAAGAGAAATCGAAAATATTTTTCCTCCGAGAAAAGTAAATAAGGGAAAAGTCTTATTGGAAATAAAGAATCTTTCAATACCTGGTGTGCTAAACGACATAAATTTCAATCTGCGTGAAAGTGAAATTCTTGGAATCGCAGGACTGGTTGGCTCAGGAAGAACAGAGTTAGCAAGAGCAATTTTTGGCGTGGATAAGATAGATTCTGGAGGTGTTTATTTGCGCGGGGACACTAAACCTATTCGCAATATTCAAGATGCGATCAATAAGAAAATGGCCCTTATGCCTGAAGATCGAAAGAAGCAGGGAATTATTCCAGATTTATCGGTCGGTATGAATATTTCATTGGTCGGTATAAATAAGGTAATTGAAAAAAGTTTTATTAATTCAAAAACCGAGAAAAAACTCTCGGAAGAATTCATAAAAACTCTTCGTATTCAAACACCCAAATGGGATCAATTAATAAAATATTTAAGCGGTGGAAACCAGCAGAAATGTGTTTTGGCAAAATGGCTTTTTGTTGAATCTGATCTTATTATTTTTGACGAACCTACACGAGGAATTGATGTGGGCGCGAAGCAAGAGATCTATAGATTACTTACCGAATTAGCTAAGCAGGGTAAGGGAATTATTATGATTTCCTCAGAACTTTCCGAAATCATGGGTATCTCTCATCGAATTTTAGTGATGCATGATGGGAGAATCACAGGTGAAGTTGATCCGGAAAAAACAACCCAGGAAGAAATAATGCATCTTGCTACCATATAGAAAAAATTATTAAGAAAGGAAACTAAAATGAAGGCTGTCAGAAAAATGCGTATAGGGAAAGGGAATGTTGAACTCGTTGATGTTCAAGAACCAAGAATTGGGTCAACTGATGTATTGATGAAGGTTTGGGCTGCTGGAGTGTGCGGTAGTGACCTCAATATTCAGAACGACACTCATTTTTATCGTGCACCGGTCACTTTGGGTCACGAATATTCTGGAGTTGTAATTGAAATAGGAAAAGATGTAAAAAATGTGAAGGTTGGGGATAAGATCGTATCGGATATTGAAGCTCCAGGTGGTTGGTTGGGAGTTGAATTGGATGGATCATATGCCAGCTTGATGAGGATACCTGAATGTGTGGTTCATGTATGCCCACCCGAAATGCCGCTTGACGCAGCTGCGTTGGTGGAACCAGTGACGGGCGGCATGCTACACTGTCTCCAAGAACGAAATACGATTAATGCGGGTGATTTTGTTGTGGTTGTTGGACCTGGACCAATGGGTATCTTGGCCGTTCAATTTGCGAAAATAAGAGGCGCGAGGAGCGTCGCATTAGTTGGTTTGAGGGATGACACCGAACGGTTAGAAGTTGGAAAGAAAGTTGGCGCAGACTACATTTTTGTTTATGAAGACGATCCACTGGAAGAGCTTATGGACCTATCCAATGGCGGAGCTGAATTTGTGGCAGACTGTGCTGGAACACAAACCGGGACACAATTGGCTATTGATGTTGCCAGACCTGCAAATACTGGCCCAGGGGGCAAGGGGAGAATTGCATTGGTCGCAATGTGGGGGCAACCCATAACCTTGAATTTTGATAAAGTAGCAATGGGGCAGCTTGATCTGCGCGGCGGTTGGAGTTGGAATGGACCTGAATCATGGAAAAAAGCTGTTGAATTCTTGTCACGAGATGTGATTGACTATAAAGCTATGATTACAAGCCGTTATAAACTTGAGGAATGGGAGACAGCTTTTGCAAATCTGAGGGCTAAAAAAGATGTAAAAGCTTTTATTCATCCTAATGGTACGGATTGGGAATAACAGAAATATAGCCAAATTCTGAGGTGAATTGTGAATAAAGAAAAACTGAGAGAATTTAATCAAAAAATTGATCGTATCCATCAATTAATGGAAGATGATGGATATAACGCAGTTGTGATTGGTACACAAACTAATTTCTCATGGCTTTCCTGCGGCGGTAGCAGTCAAGTATTGCTCACATCTGATGTGGCTGTGGCTTGTCTTGTAATTTTAAAAAACAAGCGCTACGTGGTAGCGTATACAATGGATGGACCCAGAAACCTGGATGAGGAACTTGAGGGGATGGATTTTGAACCCGTGTTTATTCAATGGATTGATAAATCGTTAGAAGAAACTATATTGGATCTAATAAATGGCAAAAAGATCCTATCCGATATTCCGCTTGATGGGGAAGTCGGTGGAATGAAAGATTTTTACAGGCTGCATTATCCATTAACCGAATGGGATATTGTTAGATTTAGAGAAATTGATCATTATGCAGAGAAAATCCTTAAACATGTTGTAGATCAAATTAAACCAGGAATGCTGGAGACTGAAGTTGAAGCGCTGGTCACCGCTGAATTTTCTAAGGCGGGTTTTTTCCCGGTTGTGCTGTTGGTTGGTAGCGATGAAAGGATTTTCAAATATCGGCATTTGATAGCTAAACCAAAGAAAATAGATAAGTATCTAATGATTATCCTCGCTTTGAGAAAATATGGCCTAAATGCTGTTTTGACTCGATCTGTTTATTTTGATGATCAATTGCCTGAGGTAATTTCTAAGAAATATGAGGCTGCCAGTATTATTGCGGCGAATTGTATTGCCCATTCAGTTCCAGGAACAAAATTCTCTTCTATTTTGAAAATGCAAAAAGAACTTTATACTGAACAGGGCTATCCGGGTGAATGGAAGAATCATTTTCAGGGTGGAATTACTGGATATGTGTGTAATGATTCATCTCTTTGCCTGGATCCAGATGCAGTTATGGTGGCTGACCAAGCATATAACTGGTTCATTACGATCACAGGTGTAAATACCGAGGATACATATTTATCGCGAAGTTCAGGTGGAGAACTCTTGACCACAACTGGAGCTTGGCCATTAAAAACATATCAAGCAAGGAATGGAAAGTATATTAAACTGCCTGAAATCTTATTGAAATAGTGCAAAGAAGAAGGCTGAGTGAAATACCAGTGAACCTGGATGTTTTTATATTGTAGGTTCAACTTGTAAGAGCAACTTAAAAGATAAAAAGGTGGTTACGAACTAAACTTAGTCGCCTTTCTCGGTGCAATTTCGGTGCAATTGGGATGAAACAGAGTGGAAATAATGGACGCTGTGATACACTGTGGACACAAAGAACAACTGACTCTTAATCAGTAGGTTGATAATAAACAGATTGTTTATATCTTTTTTCGTCTTAAACAAATGTTTAATAGTAGTTGTTCGTAGATTACTTAAGAATAGTGATTTTTTTGCTCTAGCTCTTCTGATTCTTTGAGTCGCCTTTCCCGGTGCAACGCTAGTGCAACCAGAGTGAAACAGGGGGGAAACAATGGACGCAAAATACGATATGGACACTTCTGCGTTTGAATGGAGTGCAAGAGGTCGGAGGTTCAAATCCTCTAGCCCCGACCAGATTTAGGGGTTGCTAATCAGCAATCCCCTTTTCATTGACCTTAGGAACCAAATTTATTTCAAGACACTATCACTGTATCTTGATTAGTTTTTTTAGGGTCATGTCTGACACGGTACAGTCTTTCACCATTCGCAGTAGATCTTTTTCGTTGACCAATCTTCAATTTCTGGATTAAAGGCTACAAAGTCCATGGGGCCCCATGTATACCCATTACATCCATTAGAAGCCGTAAACCAGCAGGTTTTTTGTGGATTTTCACTGACATTTCCACTGACTTCAAAGGTTCCCTGAACGTCCACTCCACCTACAAGGTAATTGATGTGTGCTCCCCGCACTAGGTTGTCTTTCAGGCTGATAATCCTTTCCGGAGACACATATCCCCAAATCTGGCAGGGCTCGCCAACCGCGCAACGCGCCCCCTCAGGGCTAACCGGCTGGTCCGAGCATGAATTTGCATTTCCCACCGAACCCGATTTCGCCCTTCCAACACACCCCTTGCCCCACATATGTGATCCGATATTAATTCCCGCGTGGATGCCACCGCAGCTCTGATTCGACGTTGAGATTACCGAATTCTCACTAACTTCCATCCCTGAAATATCGCCAAACCCCCACGGATGTACTGCGATTCCGGCAAATGCGCCGTAGTTGCCTTCTTGTGAAATGACAGTATTTCCCAAAATACGTACATCTTTTCCTCCGAAAAACACGATTCCTACATCAGAAGCGTTGATCACCGTATTATTCTCGATCGTCATTTTTGCACCATCAAATGTAATCCCATCCGACCAGAATAATTGTTCCCCATCAGGGTCAGTGGGGACACAACCATCTAAGTGGGTGTGGTCGCCAGCTGTTTTAATAATGGAATTCCGAACTGTGCTTTCCGCTCCCGAGAGTGAGAGTGCCGTACCGCATTCCACATTCCTTATGGTAACATTTTCCACCATCAGTCCGGTGGTCCATTTAGCTGGATTCAAAGCATAATTCTGGTCATAATCTTCCCAATCCTCCGCGCCTGCTAAAATGATACCTCCCGCATTACACCAGGGGTCCTCCTGATCCCCGCAGTCTCCAGAAAACCAGGAACCATAATTGTCGTCTTTCCCGTTGGGTATCTTATCTGGACCAGCACAACTGCGCATCTCCCGTCCCGCATCGATGACGAGATCGCGTAATGTAATATTATCCAGCAAGCCGGGAGAGTTGAAATTTGACCGCGAATACAGGTGAATTACCATTCCCAGCAGGTCACTGGTGGCATGCAGCAGAGCTGGATGTAGTGGATCAGTTGATGTTAACGTCAACTCATGTTTTGCTTCATTCCAAATGATAAATAACGTTTTATCTATTAGGTAGCCGGTGTATTCCGGATATCCCTCACCTGAAGAAAACACCAATGTCTCCCCACTTTTCAAATCGTTCAGTGCCGACTGGATCGCCTCACTGTCGGGTTGGTCATCATAAGGATTGGCACCATATTCATCCACATTGATAATGGCTGGAAAAGGGGGTGTAGGAATCTCTGTTGGCAAAGGGGTTGGAATCTCGGTTGGAACAGCAGTTGGCGTAATGCTGTTTAGTATCTGACATCCAGTTAATAATGCCGCCGATAGGAAAGAAACCCAATAAGAAAAGGTTTTCATTTAATCCTCCTGACTCGCTAATTAAATACTCTTAAAATCATTATACAATCTCTGAGAAGCTCGCCTTTATCAAAGCAGGGAAACTTTTGAGTCAAGATTTTGCTGAAATGTTGGTAATACTTCAAAACACGACATTGAGCCGCCTTGCCAGACATTAATAATTTAATTTCGCGTGCAATTCGTGTGCGACCCCTGTGGACACTATGGGCGCTGTGATACGCTGTGGGCATATCCTCCCCTGGCTGTGGAACAGGATGTTTAGATTTCGATTCCCATCCTCGCCTTTTTAAATTACAAAATTTCGAAAAAGCGGGGAATTATACATAAAAAAACCTTGATAATAAATATGTCAAATTGCCCTCCCCTCTTATGCAAATGGTACAACCGTGGTGCAACCTGAGTAGAAACTATAGAAACAATAGACATAATAGAATTTTTTGCCCCTACTTTTGTCACTGTGTAGACATAATAGACACTATAGAAACTATAGAATGGTTAGAAGATAACTCTTAATCGGTAGGTCAAAGTTATCATTAATTCTTGATATAATTAGAGCATAGGATTATTGAAACTTAAAAACCGCCATATCTGGGTATAAAGGCATAAAAACCACGAAAAAGGCCACATATGGGGGTAGTGTGAGACCTTCGTAAGCCAGGGGACTCATAAGCCCTTGTTCTTAATTATTAATTTCTTTTTGAAGTATTGAGTCACCTTTCCTTTTTTCGGTGCAATTTCGGTGCAATTGGAATGAAACTGGGTGGAAACAATGGATGCACAAACAATAAACCCCAAATCGATAATTACAAGGTACGTGAGAAAAACATAAAAATACTCGATCAGTAATATGTCAAATTGCCCTTCCTTCGAATGCAAATGGTGCAACCGTGGTGCAACTGAGTAGAAACTATAGAAACAATAGACATAATAGAATTTTTTGCCCCTACTTTTGTCACTGTGTAGACATAATAGACACAATAGACACTATAGAAACTATAGAATGATTAGAAGATAACTCTTAATCAGTAGGTTCAGGGTTCCTGAGAAGCTGCCACGGGCAGCTTCTCAGGCTGGTGCGTCATCATTCTTTTTAACAAAGCAACCATTGTTAGCTAATCCCAGAATACCTTCCAACTATCCACAGGATAGTCGGAAGCCCCGGCGCGTCATCTCTTTTTTAAAATCTTCTCCTGTTGTTAGCTCATCTCTAATGATTACTCACCACTCAACACAGGTTTTTACTACAAACTTGCCACAGGCAAACTTATAAGCTGGTGTGTCACAAAATACCAGCTGCAAAATTTACTGGTTAGCCATCCATTCCATCTATGATGGCAGCGGCTGTATTCAGTGAAAGCAGCATCATTTCGTCGAAAGCGTTCTGCCTGTCTTCAGCTGAAAGGTTCTTTTCCTTATGATAGGTACTATCCGAGACAGTTAAAAGGCAGGCCGCTTCTTTATTCAGCGCTTTTGCATTGGCAAATAGCGCGAAAGCTTCCATTTCGCCTGCGATTATATTATTTTCGGCCTCCATTTTTTCCCGATTACCTTCCACGGTTGAATAGAACACATTCCCTGAGCCAATATTACCCTCGGTAAGTTTTACTTTAATCTCCGAAGACACTTTTTTAATCACCGCCGAAATTCTTTGACTGCCTTTGATGAAATTTTCCTCATAGCCGTGGGCG
>Ga0209345_10006517_pt1 | contig 10559 bp, 7 predicted proteins | sample Cruoilmetagenom7_FD_187294 | JGI IMG/M metagenome (GOLD analysis project Ga0209345, IMG submission 187294) | Oil polluted marine microbial communities from Coal Oil Point, Santa Barbara, California, USA - Sample 7 (SPAdes) (version 2) | ecosystem: Environmental > Aquatic > Marine > Oil seeps ... | reverse complement strand
ACGATTTAAAGAACGAATTTGATAACATTAAATCTACTGTCTCTCAAAATTTGCAGAAGTTACGTCTTGGAGTAATCTCCCAAACTGTTGAACAAGTGATTGATAAGGTTGTAAACGCAAAATTAAAAGATATCTCTGATAATATCAACGTCCAACTATCCGTAAGCCAAGTCGCATTCTCTGATGAACTTAAAAAAGTGACTCAACCAACGGGCGTTGATTCTGAAGTAATATCAAAATTGAAAGAATCATTAAAAGGTACCCTTGAAAATATTGATGGTCTTACCTCAAAGGTAGAAGAAGATAAAGAAAAAGTATACGCCGATATTACTGAAAATTTCAATAAAGCAATAAAAATGGCTGAAGAAAAAATAGAAGGGATCTCTGGTACAACATTTCAATCGCTTGGCAATTTAAAAGATGTTTTTTACGACCAAATTGTCGCAACTTTAGATAATACGCTTGATGATATATTGAGTAAACTCGATAGATCCGAAAAAGTCACAAGTGAATTCTGGGAGCAAGCAAAAACTGGGAGATCAATTACAATGAAAGATCTTTGGTTCATTCGCTCCCCTGAAGCCGCTAAGGCACACATTAGCGACGAAATTTCAAAAGCAAAAATGAGAGTATTACTCATTGCCCCTCAAATCAGCGATATAGATATTAACGCAATAATGGCCCGCCCTTCAAGGATAAATTTCAGAATAGCTGCAAATATTGATTTCAATAATCCCGAACACGCAGCTTTAATCCAACAGATGGATAAAATGGATAATGTAGACTATAGACATCGTGTTTTACAAAATCTATGGGGTGTAAACAGGGATTACGAGGAGGTAATTGTCTGTGTTCTATCAAAAGCAGAAGTAAGAGGGGAATCTATAACTGAGATTGCTGGAATAGGAAGTATTATAGAAGAACATATCAAAATTTTTGTCCCAATTCTTGAGGAATCCTGGATGGGCGCACGAAAGGAAGTTATGCACGCTATTAAGTCATCAATTATACAAGAAACTCCACCACCGAAACTAGCTCAACAACCCGTTAAAATCGCTGAAGAACCACTAAAAGAACACGTAAAATTAAAACCAATAGTTCAGATACCAAAAATAATTGCTCCACCTGAAAAAGAGGTATCTATTCCAAAAACAACGCCACCTGGGGAAAAATCTTTGTTGACAAAACAATTTGACTTAATCTTTGATAATGTCGACTCTTTGATGGGTATTGAACTCTCTTCGGCTCTTGAAAAGTTTCAGAGCGAATACATTAAAGAATCTGGATATAATAGCGTGTTAAAGAACATTCATAATACCAGCACAACTCTAAGGAATAAAACATATGTACTCAGTCAACCGGAGAAAGAAGACCTCAGAATGAAAATGAATTTTTGGCGCCAAAAATTAAATCTTTAATCAATTTTTTAAGACTTTTTAATTTATTTTATTTCAAATAAAATACTTCTTATTCGATTTTTTCTTATTATTTTTATGATACAAGACTTAATCACCATTGAAACCGGGAAGATTAACGAGTATTTATTTCATATAGATGTAAAAGCTTACGGAACGCCTCGAATGCTTTCTATTTTCGTCGGACAATTTGACAATTGTTCTGTTTTAATCGATTGTGGGTCGTCATTAGATACGAAGAAATTAATTAGATTTTTAAAAAAGCTGAAAATTGATTTATCTTCGTTTAAATACCTCATCACCACGCACCATCACTTCGATCATAACGGAGGGCTATGGCAGCTTTACGAGATTTTAAAGGATTACAACCCCGAAGTTAAAATCCTTACAAACCAAAAAACTAAAGAATTACTTAACAATTACGAAGAGCATTTGGCTCGCGGAAAGCGAACTTATGGTAATCTAATAGGTTCGATGAATCCTATTGAGGAAAGCGCATTTAAAATAGTAGAACCTAGCACAAAATTCAATTCAGAAGCAAAGAAACTCGATTTTATAGACTCTTTTACGATTAATGGTTCAGAAGTTAAATTTTGTATTTTAAAAACTCCAGGACACACTCCAGACCACCAATGTCCTATATTTGTTAAGGATAATTTAATTGACTTCATACAACTTGGAGAAAGCGTGGGGACAATTTACCACGCTTCAGAATTAGTAACTATGCCAACATCTATGCCTATTTATTATAACCACGAAGAATATATGTCAACTTTAAGAAATCTTAAGAACCTTTTTCCCTCCAAAGCTGGTTTTGGTCATTTTGGAGTTATTAATGGAAAAAAAAACGTTCGGAAAATACTTTTAGAGCATGAAGTTTTTATGAAAGAATTTAGAGAAGCGATAATTAAATCTTATAGTAAAAAACCAGAAACGAGATATGTACTCGAACAAATCATGCCAATGTTAATCCCAAGAACCGATTTAGCAATTGAGGATAATTCCGTTTTTAAAGGAATTGCGTTGGGAATAGTTTACGGCATGATGATGGATCTAGGATATCGTAATGAATGATTTTATTATTTTTCAAAAAATTCTAATTTGTATTAAACATAACATCTTATAATGGAAGAAAGAAATTTCGAAAATTTTGATTTAGCAATCATTGGCGCAAGTATAGCGGGAAATTACTTAGCTTATTTATTGTCTAAATCAAACATTAAAATTGTTGTTATCGAGGAACATAAAGATATTGGCTTACCGTTTCAATGCGCTGGAATTATTTCTCAAAAGTTAAGTCAATTAGTTGAGCTTCCTGAAGAGATCGTACTAAATCGAGTAGAGACGGCAAAAATCTTTAATCCATCGGGAAATTTCATTAAACTTTCTGGTAACGAACGCCCCTATGTAATCGATAGAATTGCTTTAGATCGCTTATTTTACGGTAAAAATAAAAGCGCCAAAAATATCACTTACTATCTTGGCGAAAGATTTAAATCGTTTAAATACAGCGTAGAAAATGGCCAAAAATGTGTGTTAATTGATACATCTAAAAGATTGATTAAAGCTAAGATGCTAATCGGGTGTGACGGGCCATTTACTTCAGTAGGAAAACACTTGAAATTGAAGAATAAGGTTCTTTATGCTGCTCAAATTAGAATTAAAGGCAATTTTAACGAAAACGAAGCAGTTATGTACTTCCACCCCCTATGGAAACAATTATTTGGTTGGATTGTACCCGAGGGTAATAATATTTACCGAATTGGTATAGCATCTTCTAAAAATGTAAAAGAATGCTTCCTTATTTATTTAAAGAAGCTAGGTATAGATATCAACAATAAGATAGATCAGCAAGGAGGGATTATTCCGTACGGAATTATGAATAAAAGCTCTTTTAAGAACGTTTTATTGTTAGGAGACGCAGCGGGGCAAGTTAAAGCTACAACAGGAGGAGGTATTGTCATGTTATTGACTGCTGCGAAGCACGCTTCAAATTGCGTTAAACTTAGTTTCAAACAGAATAATTTTTCAAAAAGATTTATTAAAAAGCATTATGAAACGCCTTGTTTGAGAACAATTGGTAAAGAATTAAAGTTTCATTATGCTATACGGCTTATTCTTGAAAGATTAACTAATAAAGATTTCGAAATTTTCTTTAAAATAGTAAAAGAAAATAAAATTGAGCATATTATTACGCTCTATGGGGATATGGATTTCCCTAAAGAATTAGTCTTTAAATTATTAAAGAACCCCTTAGTTTTGACTTTTTTAATCAAATTCTCGGTAAAAAACCCTTATCTTTTTATCAAATTATTAAAGATATTAATTAGATGAAAATTAAATGGTTAATAGAGAATTATTATGAATAGTAGAGAAAGAGTTCTTGCTGCGTTAAATATAGAAGAACCAGATAGAGTTCCGTGCCACACCATTCTTATCGATGCAAACAATGTTGATATTATCCTTGGAAAACCGCAAATTACCGATTTTGACACTGTAGAACAGATACAGCGCGATAACCCTGATGGATGGATGGAAGAGTTAAGTAACCTAGTAGAAAGCGTAGAAACAAGCGTTTTTTCCCGTTGTGTGGAAGCCGCCGTGGCAATTGGGCTTGACTGTATGCAAGTAGGTATATTACCCTTTTCCTTTTTTGATGATCCGAACGATGACCGTCTTTTAATGAATGACATTTTTGGACGTGTATGGGAAGCGCGAAACAACGAGGGCAATTTCAATCCTTACTATTTATATGGTACTATGAATTCTCCTGAGAAATGGGAAGAGACTAAAGAAAACATAGAAGGTCCGATGACTGAGAAATACACCAAAATGGCTAAAAAATTCTACCGCCGGATAAATAAGAAGCATAAAGATAAAATATTTGTTGCCGTCACCAACGACTTAGCGGGCGTATTTGAAAGCGCTTCGCAAGGCATGGGAATGACTTACTATTCGCGCATGCTTCATAAAAACCCTAAATTTATCAAAGAAGTTCACGAAGTTATAGCTGAATTTACAGCTGCATGTTATAACGCGTATATGGATGTTGGAGCTGAATTATTTATAGAATCAGGAGATTTAGCTTACAAAACCGGTCCGATGATGAGTCCAAAAAAGTTTAACGAATTACTACTTCCCGCATATAAGACGATTACTGATACGGTTCATGACCGGGGAAAGAAGATAGTTTTACATACTGATGGTCAGGTTACCCCGTTATTAGATTTCGTAATTGATTGTGGTTTTGATGGGTTACACAGTCTAGAGCCCACAGCCGGAGTTGATTTAGCTTTCGTGAAAAAAAAAGTCGGTGATAAATTATGTCTTTTTGGAAACATAGATGTTGCCCATACTCTTACCTATGGAACGAAGGATGAAGTTTTTGACGCAGTTAAATGCGCAATTAAAACTGCTGGTCCTGGTGGTGGATATATAGTAAGCGCAGCAAACATGCATCCTGCTGTAAAAGCTGATAATATACGCTGGATGGTAGAAGCAACGAAAGAGTTTGGTAATTACCCAATAAACCTGTAAAATTACCAATTACTAATTTAAATCTTATTTTTTAGAAATAATAAGTAATCTTTTCTTTTAAGGTGGTACCATCGAGAAAAAGGCAATCTGATTAAAAAGTAAGTACCATATTACCATAAAAACAATTACAACAATGGTCGAAACAAGCCCAAAACCTTTCACACCTTTAGGAATGCCTAAATCTTCGCTTTTTCTTTGTACAATTGCGCGAATCATGGCCACAATATAAATTAGAGTAACGAGCAGAGAAACGATCCATAAAAATAATACAAATAAAGAAAGAGTATAAATAGGTTCTCCGTCAAACCGTAGTGCGTTCAGCCATTCCCAATAAGAAACTGTGACATAAGACGGAATTGAACCGTAAATCCCAAATGTTAAAAAAAAAACGAAAGACCATAAAAATCCTTTGATAGACGACATACAACTCAACGATTTTTTCTTTATTTACAACATTTACTTTCCAGTTTTATTAATTATATTAATAATAATTTATAAGATTTTTAGCTTTATCATTCGATTTTCATCAAAAGTCTAGGTTAACAACTTTGTAGTATTTTAGATGAGAAAGAAAAAAAAGATAGTTTATTAAAAATTAAAAGAAGCCTGTCAAGAACTCAAAGCCACTTTGTGGTGTAGACATGGTTACAATCAGAAAAGTCAGTATAACTGCGTTTATTATAGCCCCTGTAATGATATTTCCGGTTTTTCTATAGGTTATTATGGACACCGCAGATGTTAAAGTAAACATCACTAATGAGATTGGGATAAAAGTTCCAAAGTAAAAAAAACTTCTCAAAACTACACCGATAAGTAACAGATATACAAAAAAATACAGAAATGGAAGGATAAAACTCAAAAATAGTATTTTAATAGTATTAATAATAGAGTCATCAAACTTGTTTTGTATTATCACTTGAGTTATTAAATTAAGAATTAAGATTACGAAAAAACTGATGACGAAGTAGATTGGGGCAGTCCAAATTTTAGTCACGGAAGGAACCAATCCTAAATAGTTTAACCCAATTGATAAATATGAGATAAGGTATAATATCGTTCCTAAAATTGCTCCTAACGCTAATTGTCTGAGAAATTTATTTCTTCCTTTAAAAGGTTCTCTAAGTATATCCTTAAAAGCTAAATCATCTTTCTTTCCTATTCTCCATAATAAAACCATTAATCCAAATGCTTGACCAAATAACAAAGCAACAACGAACCCGGCTATGGCTAAAGGTAAAATTAGTAAAATTGGTATAAAAAGTATTACTCCGGGAATACCAAGTAGCAGTGAATATAATATTGGCTTAACCGTTAAACTTTTGATTGAATAATCTGATGCATCAATTCTATAGATTTTTATTTCTGCTCCGTTTTCTCTCTCGTTTTTAGACTGCAAAATCAAATTCGATAATGGGTCAATGATTAATAAGAAAAATCCAATGCCACCAATGACTTGCACTAGTAATATCAAAGCTCTTACATTTACATAAAAGGTTTCATCTACTACATCGATATCAAACGAGTTTATAGCCCAATCTCTTGCTTCACGAATGAAGTCCTCGTCCCAGGCGACTGTAAGGTGATTACTATTATCATCTAAGTAAATCATTGATGCGTTTCCTTGTTGGAATGATCCATATATTTTGTTTGAATCCATGTTTGAAATAGGAATGCCCACGCGCGTTGCCAAACTCTCCTTTAGATACGGAAGTTTAACAGCTTCATCAAATAAAGCTTGGATCATTAGGACATTTAATGGATTGGTTGAATTACCTCTTCTTAGATCGGGATATAACCAAGTTCCAATTCCAATAAAACACTTGAATGCCGTATCGTCGTGAACTAACGCTTGTCCTAAACCTCCCATACTATACCCGATATATCCTAATGAGTTCATGTCTATATCTCCCCTAGTTTGTAGATATTCTTTAATAGCAATAACATCGTTAATCCTTACGCTAGAATCACCTGTAGTACTTTGACCGTGCCCTCTGAAATCAAAGGGTACAACAACAAAACCTGCTGCTGCCAGTTCTAAGGCGTAACCTTTTACCATTTCTTTATTCACCATAGAACCATGTCCAATTATAAAAGCTGGCTTGTTCAATCCCCCGTCCGAAGGTTCAAAAACATTAAATGAAATAGTTACACCATCGTCTGTTTGAGTCGACAATCCATATGTGCTTTTGACGCTTAAAGGTACTACAAAAATGAAAATAGTTCCGATTACGAAAATAACCAGAAAGATACAAATTAATGCGATTCTTTTTTTTGATAGATTAAATTTATTCATATTTTAATACTCTGATTTCCAATTATATAAAAACTCCTTTTTAGCCATTATTAATTTTATAAAAGTGTCTTGTGAAATTTAATTATTATTCCGCAAACTACTTGGAAATTCATCAATATTTTATTAATGAAAGGTTTTTATTCTTCACATAACTTTTAGACTTAATTAAATACTTAATTTTGAAGAAAATGTCGACTGAACAAAAAGAACAAAAAGTTAGAAATCGATGGATTGTTGTAATAGGAGCTATTCTTATACAGTTAGCGTTAGGTACGATATACTCTTGGGGAACTCTCACCATCTTTCTCAGCCCATATTTAGGCGAAGCTAGAGAGCTTACAGTATATATTTTTGGAATAGGTTTATTATCCTTTGCGATTACGATGATTTTTGCGGGTAAATTACAGCAAAAATACGGTCCGAAAAAAATCGCGATCTTAGGTGGAATTTTAATTGGAATTGGCTTGATATCAAGTGCTTTTATGAGTACTTTTATAGGATTCTTAATTACTTATGGCGTTATATTTGGTGCTGGTATTGGATTCGGTTATGTGTGTCCAATCGCTTCAGCTGGTAAATGGTTTCCAGATAAAAAAGGATTTATTAATGGAATTGCGGTTGCTGGATTTGGAGCAGGCGCCTTCGTTTTCAATTACGTAATTAATGCATTAGTAAACCCAACAGGATTAGAAACTATTGATCCAAACTTTGTTAATACAGTTTCGCAAAATATTCCAATGATGTTTATTGTTTTGGGAATAATATATATCGTTCTTGTTATTGGAGGAGCAATGACATTGAGTAACCCTCCTGAAGGGTGGAAGCCTGAAGGGTGGATACCTCCACCTCCTTCCGAAGAGAGTGGAATCTCAGGGTTAGAGTTCGAGCGGGGGCAAACTATAAAATTGCCTCAATTTTGGATGCTTTGGACAGCCTTTGCGTTAAGCGCGATGTCTGGTTTAATGGTAATTGGATCGTACGCTGCTTTTGCTAAATCTGTTGATATTGGAGATAATTTCATTTATGCGATTGGAATTAGTGATTTCGTATTAATTGGGAGTATAGCAGCTTTACTCAATGGATTAGGCAGAATAGTGTGGGGCAAATTAGCAGATATGATAACTTATAAAAAATCTATGTTGATAATGTTCACAACTCAAGCGATCTTAATGTTTATATACTTCACAACGAACATAAATGAGATATATTTCCTTATAATAACGTGTTCTATATATTTCTGCTTTGGAGGTAATTTCAGTTTATTCCCTACTGCTACTGCTGATTTGTTTGGCTCAAAGAATTTAGGTCCTAATTATGGAATTGTCTTTACCGCTTATGGCGTCGCAGGATTTATTGGTGCTGTTGGTGTGAACTTATTTGTTACTATTTTTGGGGGCTACTTGATATTATTTATTGTAATGGGAATAATGTCAGTTGGATCAGCAATTCTAGCGTACTTAATTAAGCCACCAAAATAAGTATAGTAATTATTAAATTTTTTATTTTATTTTCTTCTTCACTCTAAATATTAGCAGAATTTCGAATAAATGCATCAATTAAACGTATTGTATTAAGAATATCTTCTAATTTAAGCAAAGATGTGGGGGAATGGATATATCTACAAGGAACAGATACAACTGAACTTGGAGCTCCTTCTCCAGAAATATGGATCTTACCTGCATCAGTCCTGCCATACATAGGTTTCTTAATTTGATAAGGGATTTTTTCATATTCAGCATTTTTTACAAGTCTTTCGTTAACTTTAGGACTAGAAATTATTGATTTATCTGCTACTGTGATTGCTGGTCCTTTTCCTATGTAAGCTGGGTTTTCTGCTTCTTTAATACCTGGAACATCGGCGGCAGTTGTGTTTTCGATAGCAATAGCAATTGTTGGTTTAAGGTTAAATGCGCCTGTGATCGCCCCTCGCATTCCTACTTCTTCTTGCACTGCAAAATTAAAAAGCAAAGTATCTTTAACAGACGTTCCTTCTTTCAATAATTTCATGATGTGAAGGAGTACATTACAACCAGTGCGATCGTCAAATGCTTTACCACGAACCATATTATTGGGGAACTCTACATATGGAGAGAAAAGCGTACCCGTGGTTCCTATAGCGATATTATTTTTAACTACTTCCTCTTTTGAATCCATCCCGATATCAATATACATATCTGAGGTTTCAATAATCTTTTTTCTCTCGTTTAAAGAGGTAAGGTGTGGTGGTTTCGATCCAATAATACCATGCTGGATTCTTCCTGGCTCAGATCGTATCACTACTGATTGTCCTAATAAAATTCTTGTATCCCAACTCCCAATTGGAACAAATCGCAAGAAACCTTTATTTTCGATGTGAGAAATCATAAATCCAACCTCATCAGTATGCGCATCCAATAGAATTCTGTTATTCCCATTAGTACCCTCTTTTACAGCTAGGATATTACCCAAATTATCTTTCCAAACCTTGTCAACTAAGTTTTCTTTCTCTATCTTTTTTAAAATAAAATCACTTACATCATCTTCATAGCCAGAAACTCCGATAAGCGAAGATAATTCTTTTTGAAGAACTTTTATACTCTCAATATTCATCATCAATCCTCTTTGTTAATTTAATTTTAACTTAAATAACCGTATAACTAATAATAAGTTTCAGTTATTTTTATATTATATAAAATCTAATAACTTACAAGTCATTATTGATTTACTGCTCCTCGAAGTAGGGGGTTTGATGACTTTTTAAATATAAAAAAAAATTAGTTATTATTAACTTTTAGATTATAATTTTTTATGACATAGCCACCAATCAAGACATTCATAGTCTTTTCCAGCATTGGCTAGTCTTTCTTTTGCGGTTTTTACATCTGTTGCTGGGGGAATGATTATATGGTCGCCAAATAATTCGTTGTTAGGCCAGTTTGCTGGCGTAGCCACTTTTTCTTTGCTAGCAAGTTGTAAAGCTTTTACACACCTTAATATTTCATCCATGTTTCTTCCAATTTCTTGGGGATAGTAAAGAATTATTCTAATAATCCCATTAGCATCCACAATGAACACCGCTCTAACTGTATTTGAACCCTTTCCAGGATGGATCATTCCCAACATATTTGCTACTTTTCCATGATCAGCAATTATTGGAAATGGTATTTCCATATCAAGGTTTTCTTTAATCCATTCCATCCATTTTATATGAGCGAATACTTGATCTATTGAAAGTCCTATTAATCTTGTGTTAATTGCTTGAAATTGCTCATTGAGTTTAGCAAAAGAATAAAACTCCGTAGTACAAACAGGAGTGAAATCACCAGGATGACTAA
>Ga0209345_10006516_pt1 | contig 10559 bp, 7 predicted proteins | sample Cruoilmetagenom7_FD_187294 | JGI IMG/M metagenome (GOLD analysis project Ga0209345, IMG submission 187294) | Oil polluted marine microbial communities from Coal Oil Point, Santa Barbara, California, USA - Sample 7 (SPAdes) (version 2) | ecosystem: Environmental > Aquatic > Marine > Oil seeps ... | reverse complement strand
CCATGATTGGGGAAGATACAATCCTCCATCTCTGGCTAAGCCAGTTAACAGAACATCATCAAATGAAAGAACAGGGGCTTTTCCCCGAGTAGAAGCGTATTTCACCTTGGACCTCTTTAAAGCTCAATATTTACGCGCTATGTAGCACGCTTTTAAAGAGAGTCCAAGATGAATGAATCTCGCTTATCTTGGCGCCATACGCAACGCACCATCCATACGGATAACTTCACCCGACAGATAAGCATTTTCGACAATATGACCAACCAACGATGCAAACTCTTCTGGCTTACCCATTCGACCAAGTGGCACAGATTTATTCAAGGCTTCTTGAACATCATCTGGCATACCCATCAACATTGGAGTCGCCATAATCCCCGGTGCAACCGTCATAACACGCACACCTTTTGGTGCCATTTCACGCGCGATTGGCAAGGTCAACGAGACCACCCCACCTTTAGATGCTGCGTAGGCTGCTTGACCAATTTGTCCATCCGCAAATGCGACAGAGGCCGTGTTCACCACCACACCACGCTCATTCTCACCCAAAGGATCAAGTTCGATCATTTCTGCACAAGCAAGTCGCGTCATGTTAAATGTACCGACCAAATTCACAGTGATAACTTTAGAAAATAAATCGAGATCATGTGCGCCATTGCGCCCCACAATTTTCGATGCTGGTGCAATGCCGGCACAGTTGATGACAATCCGCGCGGGACCGTGGGCAGCACGCGCAGCATCAAACGCTTGCATTGCGCTTTCGCCATCCGCCACATTACATTCAACAGCGACACCACCGATGTCATCGGCAACTTTTTTAGCAGCATCCAAATTCATATCAAAGATCGCAACCTTTGCCCCAGCTGCTGCCAAAGCACGCGCCGTTGCTTCACCCAAACCCGATGCTGCACCAGTCACAATTGCAGCTAAACCATTCGCATCCATAGCTCTCTCCTATTCTTTACCTTTACGTTAACGTAAACTTAGAAGGGTTATAACAGAATTTATTTTTTACTGCAAAGAGGAATGCGATCTTATTCTTTATCTTTATCTTTATGTTTGGCTTCTTTAACCCGATACATAGCTTCATCAGCAGAATGTAAAAGGTTTGTCGCATTATCACCTTCTGTTGGAAACAGAGCATAACCAATACTGCCAGATATATTAATTTCAATGTCATCATATTCCCACAATCCGCAGAGGGAATCATCAATCTTTGCTACAATATTTCTTAAATCTTCTTCGCCATTCAAACGTCTCGCAATGATCGTAAACTCATCTCCTGCGAGACGCGCAACGGTATCACTTTCGCGCACACCTGCTTCAAGCCTGCGCGCCACTTCGATTAAAAGTGCATCCCCCACTTGATGACCATAGGTATCATTTACGGGTTTAAAACGATCCAAATCAATAAACATCAAGGCAAAGACTTCGCCGGATCGTTTTGCCTCCACAACAGAACGGTTCAAACGGTCCATGAAGAGAAGACGATTAGGTAGATTTGTCAACGTATCATAATGAGCCTGTTTGCGAATCGCTTCTTCAGTTTCTTTTTCTTCTGTGATGTCATTAAAGACAGCAATGAAGTTTTGGACTTCCCCATTTCTATCACGCACAACAGCAATTGAAATACGCGCAGGATATACCCGCCCATCCTTATGGCGGTTCCAAATTTCACCAACCCAATTGCCTTTATTATAAATGCTTGCCCACATATCATTATAAAAGGCTTGGTCATGCTTTCCTGATGCAAGCATACTTGGGTCTTTGTCAAGAACATCACGCAAACGGTACCCCGTTACAGCCGTAAAAGCTTTATTGGCCATAACAATCTTATTATCAGCATCACAAATGTTTATACATTCCAAAGTTTCATCAAAAACAGCTTTGGTTAATCGATCACGTTGTTCATTTTTTTTGCGTTGCGTCAAATCCTGAATGAAAGCGGTCAGCATCAACTTGTCTTCCGACTTCTGTGCAACAACTGCGATATCAACAGGTATATGCCTTCCACTCTTACACATCGCTATTCGCTCTACACGGTGGCCTAAAAGACCTGTTCTTCCTGTCTCAGGAAAAATTTTCATAGCTTGGTCATGTACAGCTCGATCTGCCTCAGGAATAACTAGTTTTCCAATATCATGGCCCAATGCTTCCTTCTCACTATATCCAAATAAATGTTTAGCAGCTGGGTTCCAGCTTTCGACTTCTCCCTTCGCGTTGGTGGAAATAATTGCATCCACAGACATTTCAATGATCGCACGATTTTGTTCTTCACTGATGCGCAATGCTTTTTCAGCAATTTTGCGTTGAACCCGGCTATGAGCCAGCCACGCACAAATTGCCAACAAAGCAAAATACAATGGGCCAGCTACGAATATAGTCAGACGCAATTGTTCATATTGTTGCTCTCTAATGTAATTTACAGGAACATGCGCAACTATTTTCCAAAAATAATTTTTCTTTTGAATAGATTTGATCGGGTAAACTGTTGCGAAAGAAAACAGGCCCTCACTCGTTTCAAATTGCCCATTTTCTTGGGCTTTAATTTCTAACCATTCTTTCCCATGTTGGTTTTGGATCAAATCTTCGCGTTCCAGCATGAAACCCCATTCTTTTTCCCATTTTTCGTGGGACAACCAAAAGCCATCCGCATTTATTAATCGAAAAGAACCTGTTAAATTTTCTGCGCGCTCACGAAATCGTTTCAACATATCACGTGCAAGAAAATTCAAAATCACCACGCCGGTTTTCATGCCATTCCCATCAAACACAGGCATACCCAAACGGATCATCGGTTTAAGCGGGCGTTCAACAATCCCGCGCTCGATATTCAAATCTAGTGGTGAGATGAAAACTTCACCACGCTTTAAATTAATACTCTCTTTAAAATAATATCGTTCTTTCTTAGATTGCAGACCCTCGACCGGAACGACCTCTGCTTTTTTAGAACGGTAATTAATCCGTAAACGTTCCATCCCATCAACAGACAATAGGCGAATTTGGTCATAGATTTTCTTATCAATTGCAAAAAGTGAAAAACTTTCTGAAACTTGCTTCAAAGAACGCCCTGCTGCAAAATTTGTTAAAAATTGCAAATCCGTTAATGTTGCATATAATTCACGATCAATAGATGCCTGTGCTAATGCAACGTTCGAGCGTTCATTCTCTTTAAAAGAAATACGTTGTTTTGCAATCTCTCCGCTATAGACAAAAGAGGCCAGCAAAAACATCCCCATACTAGCTGGGAAAATCAACCATAAAAACTGCTTAAGAAATTTTGAAATAACATTGCCCCCACAATGAAATACACATAAATGCATTTCATGCCTATTTTGGCAATGCGTCAAGCTATAAGACCATATTATACAAAAAAGGCCACCTCAAGTTGAGGCAGCCTTTTAAGTTATCAGCAATAAGCTGTTGAGAGTTGGTTTGGCCTAGAAGCCCATACCACCGCCCATTCCGCCCATTCCGCCCATATCAGGCATCGCAGGAGCACCAGCACCAGCAGGAGCCGGCTTGTCAGCAACCATAGCTTCGGTTGTGATCAAAAGACCCGCAATTGAAGCTGCATCTTGTAAAGCTGCGCGAACAACTTTAACCGGATCAACAACACCTTCAGCAAGCAAATCAGTATATTCACCAGTTTGTGCGTTAAAGCCGATTTTAGGGTCAGTACCTTCAAGCAATTTACCAGCAACAACCGCGCCATCATGACCCGCATTTTCAGCGATTTGACGAATTGGAGCTTGCAATGCACGACGGATGATATCAACACCAACTTTTTGGTCTGCATTGTCGCCATTAACATTTGCAAGAGAACGTACAGCGTACAACAAAGCCGTGCCACCGCCTGCGATGATGCCTTCTTCAACAGCAGCGCGTGTAGCGTGAAGTGCATCGTCAACACGATCTTTGCGTTCTTTTACTTCAACTTCAGTAGCACCACCAACTTGGATAACAGCAACGCCGCCAGCCAATTTAGCAAGACGTTCTTGCATTTTTTCACGGTCGTAATCAGAAGTTGTTTCTTCAGCTTGGGCTTTGATTTGACCGCAACGTTCTGCAATCTCGTCTTTGTCGCCAGCGCCTTCAACGATTGTTGTGTCTTCTTTAGTGATAACAACTGATTTCGCAGAACCGAGCATGTCGATTGTTACGTCTTCAAGTTTCACGCCAAGTTCTTCAGACACCAATTGGCCTTTAGTCAAGATAGCGATATCTTGCAACATTGCCTTACGACGATCACCAAAACCAGGTGCTTTAACTGCAGCAACTTTCAGGCCGCCACGGAGTTTATTCACAACCAAAGTTGCAAGTGCTTCGCCTTCGATGTCTTCTGCAATAAGAAGCAATGGACGTGAAGACTGAACAGCAGCTTCAAGAAGGTGCAACATGGGTTGCAAAGACGTCAATTTGCCTTCGCTGATCAAGATGTATGGATTGTCCATTTCAACGATCATTTTTTCAGAATTGGTCACGAAGTAAACGAAGGCGTTATCACGGTCAAACTGCATGCCTTCAACAACGTTCAAAGTTGTGTCTAAACCTTTAGCTTCTTCAACAGTGATAACGCCTTCGTTACCTACTTTTTCCATAGCTTGCGCGATTAAATCACCAACAGTGTTTTCACCGTTTGCTGAGATCGTACCAACTTGTGCAACTTCTTCGTTTGTTGCAACTGGTTTAGAACGAGATTTCACGTCTTCAACAACAGCTGTAACAGCAATGTCGATGCCGCGTTTCAAATCCATTGGGTTCATGCCCGCTGCAACGGCTTTCGTGCCTTCGCGAACGATAGATTGAGCCAAAACAGTCGCAGTTGTTGTTCCGTCACCAGCGATATCCGCTGTTTTAGAAGCAACTTCTTTGATCATTTGTGCACCCATGTTTTGGAACGCATCTTCAAGATCGATTTCTTTAGCAACAGAAACACCATCTTTTGTTACGCGAGGCGCGCCAAAAGATTTATCAAGAATAACATTACGACCCTTTGGACCGAGTGTTACTTTTACAGCATTTGCAAGAATGTCTACGCCTTCAAGCATTTTAGCACGAGCTTCTGTGCCGAATTTAATATCTTTAGCCATTTATTTAGACCCTTATTTTAAGCAGTCGTTTAACTTGAACATTATAAATGTGGATTTTCGATAAGCCTTAGGCTTCGACCACACCCATGATGTCAGATTCTTTCATGATCAACAGATCTTGGCCGTCAACTTTGATCTCAGTACCAGACCATTTGCCAAACAAGATTTGATCGCCAGCTTTAACGTCAAGCGCAACGAATTTACCGTCATCGCCACGTACACCAGAACCAACGGCGATAACTTCGCCTTCAGAAGGTTTTTCTTGAGCTGCTTCGACAAGGATAATCCCGCCGGCAGTTTTCGTTTCTGCTTCAATACGTTTTACGAGAACGCGGTCATGCAAAGGACGAAATTTCATAATATTAACTCCGTGATATTCACCAAAGTGGATGACCCAAACGAGTCATTGTTAGCACTCGAAAGGGTCGAGTGCTAACAGAGGTAAGTAGTACCCCCGCATCTGTCAAGGAATGAATCTCTATTTTTTTAATTTGCCACGCCGTTCAAGCAGATTAAGCTCGCCATTCAGCGCTTTTACATCAAAAACAATAAAGCTGTTGTTGCGGAAGTTTTGCACATAGCTCACAGCCTTATGATCTGGCGCAGTTTGTTTCCACAAGGTAATGACCTTACTGCGAGGATGACCTTCAACCCATGAGGCAATGCTCATCTTTGAGCTATTAGAGGCCAATTCTTGAATGGGGGCTTCCAGTCGTCCTAAGAACTGAAACGTACCATGGTATTTTCCGACGAATCCCACATCATAACCTTGGTCTTGCCATTTCTTTATTTGATGCGCCAGAGGGCGTAAATCAAATTCCGATGATAAATAAGGTGTCATCAAGAAATGAATAGCCAAAACCAAACTGACCATCATCCCCATCAAGCCAAGTACAGGGGCAATCGCGCCTTTTAAAGGTTTAAACATCACCATGACAGAAATAATAACGGGAATCAGCATCCAATATATGGGCAAATGTTCGGCCCATTCAGGTAATTTTTCGATTCCCAGATAAGGCGCAATAAGGACAGCTGTAGAAAAAATTATAAACAGCCCCGCAGGCAAGGCCCGCGCCCAACGCCCTTCTTCAACCTGTTGACTGACAATTAAACGAGTCAACATAAAGGCAAAGGCTGGAAAGATCGGTAAAAGATAATGGAATTGCTTGCCACTGATGAGTGAGAAAGCAAAGAAAATGGGCAAAAACCATAAAATACAAAAACGCATAGCCGGTTCACGCAACAATGATAATCCATTATGACGAGCAGAGCGCCAAAGCGTGGGCCACAAAACCCAAGGTAATAATAAAGGACCTATAAAGGCCAAATACCACCACCAAGGCAAGGCATGAGCAAAGGACTTCACCATTCGCCCAGCGGTTTGACCCCAAAAAATCGCATTTCTATATTCTTCTCCGCCATAGATACCAGCGGGAACAGCCCAACATAAGCCAATGACAACACCGCCCAAGACAGCAAGAAGTAAACCGATATACCAAGATTTCCAGCCGCCCTCACGTGTCTTGATATGTTTATCCACATCCCAAAATGGCACCAGTAATGCAATAGGAAGGACCTGCAATAAAATAACCGGGCCCTTTGCCAAAATGCCAACACCAATGGCAACTCCAAGCATCCACCAACCTTTAGACCCGCCTTCGCGCCAAACAGTTAACAAGCCTAAAAGGCCGCCTAACGTGCAAGCTGTGACCAACATATCGAACATGGTTAAGGTGGTGAAAAAAGTCCAAAAGGCCGCTCCCAATAAAACGACGGGGGATAAATCTGCAATGAGGGGAAGCTCAGGCCATAATTTCTTGGCAATTTGACGCGTGAAAAATAGGCTGATAAGACCGAACAAGGGGGCCACAAGAGGGGGCCACCATTCGTTCACCCCAAAAATTACCCAACCCACCTGCATCATCCAAAACAATAAGGGCGGTTTATGGCTATAGGTTTCCCCATTAAGGTGCGGTACCAGAAAATCACCGCGCAACCACATTTCCCACGCAACAGCCAAATAGCGGGTTTCATCCACAGGTAAAGCCGGGCGCGTGATAATCGCAACAGCCATCAGCAATATCCAAAGGGCTGTAAATGTAATTGGGGACCAGTTGCGTGCTAACATCTTTTAAGCTTTATGATCGCCTTCACGAACAATCGCTTCAGCTTTGGTTTCATCACCACTTAATTGTGTTTCAATTTCACGACCAAGTGTTTTTCCATGACGGTATTTACGATAGAGATACACGCCCAACACGCCTGAGACAATGAAAAGGATCACACTTAAGGCAATACTCCATTGTGGATTTATTTCAACACCACTTCCGGCCAAGGCAAAGACAATCGATTGCGGAATGTAGCCCAACAACGAACCAAGTATAAAAGGTAAAGGATGTACACGCGATACACCTGCCGCCGCATTAGTTGCCACATTACTGCCAGCAGGAAGAAGCCGGATCAATAATGTCATTGAAAATGGATTCTCTGATAAAAAATCATCAATACGCTTGATCTTGCGTGGAAATTTGCGTTGAACAAAGTCTCGTCCCAAAAGGCGTGCATAGACAAAAGTCAAAACGCATCCCACACCTGTTGCTAACACAGTAATGGTTGTGCCTTTTACCACGCCAAATGCGTAGCCGCCTAAGAAAGCAATAACCTGTCTGGGAAATCCAACTGCCGCCAAAAGACCGCCAATTGAAATAAAAATCAGCCAACCTTTAAGGCCTTGTCCGCGCACATAAGCATCAATCCAAGTTTCATCAATACCTCGTGATAATAAGTAACCAGCACCTGCCAAGACACACAAGAAAACGAGGCCTTTTATGAAGACCTTGTAGTTCATGCCTCATCCTTGGGGACAATCTCAGGCACTTTTGCGCGTGATTGTAACCACATGACACCAATGATATCAACGATACCGACCCACAGGCGGTTCCACATACCATATTTAGATACACCGCGTTCACGCGCCCGGTGATTAACCGCCACCGATTGGACACGCCCACCGCGCCGGATCATCAAAGCAGGTAAAAAACGATGCATGTGATTAAAGAAAGGCAAATCCATGAAGGCAGCGCGGCTGAACACTTTTAAGCCACAGCCCGTATCAGGCGTGTCATCACCCAATAACCAAGCACGCACTTTATTTGCATTGCGCGATTGCCAAAGTTTAAAGGCAGAATCATTTCGTTTTTGACGATGGCCTGCCATCAACAAAAAATCAGGCGCCTCATCTTTGATCAACACATCATATAGGGCAGGAATATTAGCCGGGTCGTTTTGTCCATCGCCATCCAATGTGGCAATAAAGCGACCTTGAGCCTGTTTAACACCTGTGCGAACAGCCGTACTTTGCCCACAAGATACTCGATGCGTGAAGACGTTCAAGCGATCGCTTTTTGCTTGCATGTCCTTTAAGGCCTTAGGCGTATCATCATCACTACCATCATCCACATAGACGATTTCGTAATCAATATTACCCTCCAGCGCTGCCATGATTTCTTCAACCAAAGGCTGGATATTTTCCGCTTCGTTTTTAACCGGGACGACGACAGAAAGAGCAACAGATGTGGGATTTGACGCCATGTGAACCAAAGACCTAATATATAGTGTAGAATCGCCCGGCATTATGGCCTTTTAGCGAGCTTTGTCTAGGCAATTTCATTCAGCCGCATAGGTCAGTTGTTTTTGCTGTGTCACGAATTCATTAAAGTTTGCAGCATTCATCGGTTTTGCAAAGAGATAACCTTGAATTTCATCACAGTTTTGAGCTTTCAGGAAAGCCTGTTGACCTGGCTCTTCAACCCCTTCTGCCGTAATATCCATACCCAAGCTATGCCCCATTGTAATGACAGCACGCGCAATCACCCCATCTGAATTTTCATCAACAATTTCATCAACAAAGGCTTTATCAATTTTAATGCGTTTTACGGGGAATCGTTTTAGATAATTCAAACTGGAATAGCCCGTCCCAAAATCATCAATGGAAAGAGACACCCCCAAATCGCGCAAACCTTCAAGAACCGAGATGGTATGTTCGACATTTTCCATCACCGCACTTTCGGTAATTTCCAACTCCAACAAATGTGGCGACAAGCCTGTTTCTAAAAGGACTTGTCGCACATTGGTTATGACACAAATTTCTTGCAATTGAACGGCTGAAACATTGACGGCCACCTTCAAATCACCCAAGCCATCACCCTGCCAACGCCTTGCTTGGGCACACGCCTCGCGCAAAACCCAGTCTCCTATTGGCACAATAAGGGGGCTACGTTCTGCCACAGGAATGAACAAGCCAGGGGGTAAGAAGCCACGCTCCGGATGATTCCAACGGATCAAAGCTTCCATACCTTGAACTTGGCCCGATTTAACATTCAATTTGGGTTGATAGAAAAGCTCAAATTCTTCATCCACAAGCGCACGTTTCAAATCACGTTCAATAACTTGACGCTCTTTTGCCAATTCATTCATTTCTGCCGCATAGAAATGATAACTTGAACCTTGATCTTCTTTGGCCCTTTTTTGTGCGAGAGATGCGTGATGTAAGATGTCTTCAGCAGAAGCGTCATCCATTGGCAACATGGTAATCCCAATAGAGCAACTCAAGACAATCGTATCATCACCTAAATCAATGGAGTTTCGCAGACGTTCTGTAATGCGTTGTGCCAAGACAGAAGCCATATCCGCATCCATCACATCTAATTGGATTAAGGCAAATTCATCCGCGCTGAGGCGGGCAAGCGTATCTGAATCGCGCACCAATTCACCAAGACGTTCTGCGACGCTTTGCAACACAAGATCACCTGCAGCTTGGCCGTAAGTTTCATTAATATTATTAAAGTCATCCAGATCAATCAAATGAACCGCAGCTTGACCTTCTTTGCGTTTTAGTTGACGCAAAACTTGTTCTGAGCGATCCATAAACAAATCCCGGTTCGCCAAGCCTGTCAGCGTATCGGTGTAAGCGAGACGTTTCAAATGTTCTGCTGACATGCCGCCTTCTGAGGCATTTAAGGCTTTTTCAACACGTTCGCGTTCCACCGCTTCACGGCGTAAATCTCGTACAACATTTTTTAATTCTTTCGTTCGATCAGAAACCAGATGTTCCAATTCTTCATTATTGCGCAACAAACTGTCTTGTTGTGTCCGGATTTCCCCAAAAGCTGACGACAGGCGTGACAGCAAATCATTAAAAGCAAATCCGACATCTCCCAGCTCATCGTTTCGCCCAGCCTCAATCATATGGCGCTCTGGATGTGATAGATCAGCACAAGCATCGCTCATTCGGCTGCGCAAAATTCGAATGGGATGCAACATAAGACGTTCTAAAATCACCATAGTCACCATTGTCACAAACACTGAAATCAACAGAACCAAACCAATGATACGCCATATAAAATCTTTGATTTGGCCCGGAATTTCACTTTTATCAAGCTTTGCAGTAACGTAAAATGGATAGCCCAG
>Ga0209345_10006515_pt1 | contig 10560 bp, 8 predicted proteins | sample Cruoilmetagenom7_FD_187294 | JGI IMG/M metagenome (GOLD analysis project Ga0209345, IMG submission 187294) | Oil polluted marine microbial communities from Coal Oil Point, Santa Barbara, California, USA - Sample 7 (SPAdes) (version 2) | ecosystem: Environmental > Aquatic > Marine > Oil seeps ... | reverse complement strand
CATGCACGGTATCGATCAGCGGTTTTAGCTCGACCACAGCGCCGGTCGAGCCGGGGTATTGCAATAGAGCGGCAAAGTAATCCGTCGTGGCAAGTTCAGTCGCAGGCTCGCCCTCAACTACAGTAAAGCCAAAATAAGCGGCGCGAGTTTTAATCACCGCCAATGTTTGCGGGTGACAGTTTTTATCGACAAAAAACGCCGTACTTTTGTTTTTTTTCTGCAGGCGTTTCGCCATGGCCATGGCTTCTGCAGCGGCTGTGGCCTCATCCAATACTGAGGCATTGGCCATCGCCATGCCGGTTAAATCAATCAGCATTTGCTGAAAATTTAGCAGCCCCTCCAAACGTCCCTGGGCAATCTCCGGCTGATAGGGCGTGTAGGCCGTGTACCAACTGGGGTTCTCCAGCACATTGCGCTGAATCACACCGGGCACCACCGTGTCGTGATAACCCATGCCCAGTAGTGATTCGTAACAGTGGTTTTGCTCGGCGAGATTTTTTAGCTCCCCTAAAGCGAGCTGTTCAGATAAGCCTGCCGGTAAATTCAAAGGAGTGGTGCTGAGGATACTTTGGGGTACGGCGCTAGCAATTAGCTCATCGAGACTGGCGAGGCCAAGCTCATCGAGCATCGCAGCACATTGCTCGTTATCAGGGCCGAGGTGGCGTTGGATAAAGTCGCTTTGGTTCTCTCTTTGGCTCAAGGCTGCTCCAGAAACTATTTTCCGAATAGATTACTGCAGATTGATCTGGTGTTGCTATATTTTTTAATGCAATTTACTGGAAACCAGACGATTTAAACTGACACCCGATTCCGTTGCTTGAGCGGTCAAGATATGATCGATTTCAGGTGGTATCGTACTATAAATATGCCGCTGTAATTTTTAGTGCCATCGGCTGTAGATAGCCAATGGCGAATAGGCAGAGGTTTTAACTGCAGTGCTATGTAAAAGGGAAACGCTGATTTAGCTGGCCCCTATCCCAATTGCTATAATGATTTGGCGTGACTGGAATAGGAGCCAGATTTTAATTTCTGTTTATATTTTTTTTGCGTGAAAACGACGTGCAATAGCAATACTTATCATGCCTGCAAACAAAAGCGAAAATGGTGCAGGTTCAGGAACAGTTCCACCATTACCACCACTGGCAGGGCAGCCACCTACCCCCGCAGGGTTGGTTGAGCATGGGTCTTGTCCACCTTGAGAAAACCCAGTAATGACGCGAACAAAATCGCCTGGTGATGAAGCTTTCCAGTCGACATAAAGGCGGTTAAGGTTGCTTCCCAATCCGTCGCCAATCGATACGATATCTCCTCTTTCTAGGCCTCTTGCAGCAGGGTTTAAATAGTTAACATTGTTGTTTAGAAAACTATCACTTGCATCAAGGTTGGTAGTGCTTGTTATGACTGCAATAATATCTGCATCAAAATCTACCCAGCCCTGTTGATCGGTGCTGTTATTGGGATCGAAAAAAACATAGTGGCTAGATATCGTGTTTCCAGACACAAGCGCGGTGCCAATATCAACACTATATGCTTGGTTTAGGAGTATGTTCTGGCCTTCATTGAAGGCGTACAGATTGGGTGTTTGAAAGGTGTCTTCTCCAACAGTGTTCTGGGAGCCATTTGGTGGGTTAAAGGGGAGGGTTAGTTCGGTAAATACTCCTTGCTGGTCATAGGCGTCTCTTCCAGCCCCAGTGCCGGCAATATCCGTTACCGCACCGTTCATGACGATGGCGTGGGCCGAGGAGGTGAATAAAATTAATGTGAATAAAAATAAATTCCTTTTTGACATTGTAAAAACCTTATTCATAGATGGAAATAATGAATAAGCAAATAGTATGCCGCCTATAAAATTCAATGACTTGCAGTAATGTAAGCCCATAAGTGTAAAAAAAACTGACACTTCTGTTTTTTGTTGATTTACACAGAAGCAATAGTCGTCACGCCTTCTGGCAGCGGCTCAGATTTCAATACCCCTTCTTTTTCCAGCGCATCAACTTCCGCACCACTCAGTCCGCCATGCTCACCAAACACTTCTTTATTGTGCTCGCCGAGGAAGGGCGCTTGCAGGTCGAGGGCGTCGGGGAATTCGGAAAAGCGCAAGGGGATGCCGGGTATATCCAGTTCGCCGTAGCCACGGTCGTGAATTTTTCGCACCACTTCCCGTTCAATTAAATGGGGGTGTTCCATGGCTTCGGGGACACTGAGTACGGGGGCGACGGGTATATGCATGTCTTCGAGAATTTTCAGGGCGTCGTCACGATTGTAGTCTTTTAGCCAATTTTCAATAATGCCGACAATTTCCTCTTTGTTCTCAACGCGTTTGGCATTGGTGGCGTAGTTGGGGTTGTCGATCATGTCTTCACGGCCCATGACTTCGCACAGGGGTTTCCACTGGCGCGCCATTACGACCATAAATAAATAGCCGTCTTTACAGTTGAATAAACCCAGTGGGGCGGCGGCATAGTGGTGGTGGCCGCCGCGCTGGGGCACAATTTTGCCCTTGCTACCGGAGTAGGCCTGGACATTGATTTCGTGGGCGTGGAAGTAGGCGTCGAGCAGGGATATATCGATGTACTGCCCTTTGCCGGTTTTATAGCGGTAGAGTAAGGCGGCATTAATCGCGGCGAGGGCGTGGACACCGGCACTGACATCGCCGATGCCGAGGAGGGGGAAGTACGGCGGTTGCTCAGGATCGCCGATCATATCCATAACACCCGAAACCGCCATGGCAATATAGTCAAAACCGGGCAGGCTCGATAAGGGGCCGCTTTGGCCGAAGGCGGAGATCGAGCACATAATAATGTCGGGCTTGATCTCTTTAATGACCTCGTAACTTAAGCCCATACGCGCGATGGCACCGGGGGAGAAGTTTTCAAGGACGATGTCGCAGTCTTTAATCAGGCCTTTAACCAGTGCCAAACCCTTGGGCTTGCGAATATCGACGCAGATACTTTTTTTGCCCCGGCTCTGCTGAATAAAATAACCACTGCGGCCCTGGCGGCGGTAGGGCAAGAGACGAACGGGGTCGCCCTCGGGCATGAGTTCAACCTTGATCACCTCGGCCCCCATCTCGGCCATCAGGCGGGTGGTAGTAGGCCCGGCGAGAAACTGGGTGAAGTCGAGTATGCGATAGCCGTCGAGTATGTGTTTTGGTGCGTCAGTCTGTGTCATGGCAAAGTCCCTTGGTTTAATTCTTATTGGTATGGATAAGGGCTCTGGGGCTTTTCTGTTGTCGTAGTTTTTTCAGAGGCCTAATGCTCTTTTGAAAGTTATATTACTGGAATCCAGGGAAGGCTGCTCTTCGCTTATGACTGTAGGAGGCATGGATGCCGACACCAAGCGTACAGGGAAGTATTTACAGCGGGTCATGAGTGAAGGGCGGCCTTTGCTCCCCTATTATTATTTTTTGCTGAAATTGAGCGAGCGCACAGGGCAACTCGCTCAGACGCCCACCTTGTTAAACGGCTTTTTGAAACAACACTTTCTTTTCCTTTAATTCGTCGATTTTTTTAGCGTCGTATTTAAGGAAGGTGGTGAGTATTTCTTCATTGTGCTGGCCCAGTGTTGGAGCGACGATGTCTTTCGGCACGTCGTACTTCGAAAAGCGCAATGGCATACCGGGGATTTGAAACTCGCCGAGAATCGGGTCTTCAATGGTGCGAATAACTTCCCGCTCGATCATATGGGGGTGTTCCATGGCCTGGGGCACAGTGAGCAATGGGGCCACGGGGATGCGGGCTTTTTCGAGCTTGGCCAGTGCGGCAGCGTCGCTGTCCTGGGCCTGCAGCCATTGTTCAATTTCCGCAACCATGGCGGGCAAGTTCTCGATGCGATCGTCATTTTCCTTAAAGCGAGGGTCGTCGATCATGTCTTCGCGATCCATGGCGCGACACAATACCGGCCATTGGTGCAGCAAGGCGAGAATGACCAAATGGCTGTCCTTAGATTTGAAGATACCGGTTGGCGCTACGGCGTAGTGCTGGGGGCCGTTGCGGCGGGGCACAATTTTGCCCTTACTGGCGGAGTAGGCTTGAATGCTCACTTCGTGGTGGTGGAAATAGGTGTCGAGCAAACTGATGTCGAGGTACTGCCCACCGTTGTTACGGCGCTCCCGTTCGAGCAGAGCGTAGCCAATGGCTGTCAGTGCATGCACACCCGTGCCAATATCGCCAAAGGCGAGCATGGCCATTGAGGGGGCTTTATCGGGCTCGCCGATGAGGTCGGTCACCGCTGCGTAGGCCTGGGCGATGTAGTCAAAACCGGGGTGAGCGGCGAGTGGGCCCTCCTGCCCAAAGGCAGAGATAGCGCACATAATAATATTGGGATTAATGTCTTTCACAACATCCCAGCCCAGGCCCATGCGTTCGATCACGCCGGGCGCGAAGTTCTGAATGAGTACGTCGCAGTCTTTGATGAGCGCTTTGACGATTTCAATGCCTTCGGGTGTTTTTAAATCCAGGCAAATACTCTTTTTGCCGCGATTTTGCTGAATAAAATAGGCACTGCGGCGTTCTTTGTTAGCAAAGGGGAAGGTACGCACGGGGTCGCCGTGGGGGCCGCCCTCGACTTTAATGACTTCTGCGCCCATTTGTACCATTAGGTTGGTGGCGGCGGGGCCAGCCAGATATTGGGACAGGTCGAGTACTCGGTAACCGTCCATTACATGTTTAGGTTTCATGGTGTTCTCTTCATATTTAGTGAAATACGTTGGCCAATCATCAGCGTGGCGTGAAAGCGAGTGTGGTGCGCGTTAATGGGGCCTATGGGTCAATAGGCCGGCGTCTTCAAGTTCGCTAATTTGTGCGTCGCTGTAGGACAACCACTCGCTGAGAATCTCGCGGTTTTGTTCGCCGAGAAAAGGGGCTTCAAGGGGCAAGAGGTCGGGGTGATTGGAGAATTTCAGTGGCATGCCGGGCATGTCGAATTCACCGAGTAAGCGGTCGTTCACCGTGCGCACAGTGCCGCGCGCGCGGTGGTGGGGGTGATCGATGGCCTGGGGTACGGTCAGCACCGGGGCGACGGGCACGCGCACGGCCTGTAGGGCAGCGATGGCTTCGTCGTCAGTGGCAAAGCTTTGCAGCCAGCCCTCGATAATGGCAATCAGTTGTTTGAGGTTTTCAAGCCGCAGCTCATTCGTGGCGAACAGCGGGTCTTCGATGAGATCTTTACGACCCATGGCCTGACACAGTACGGGCCATTGGTGCAGCAGGGCGAGAATCATAATGTAGCCCTGGGGGCCCTGAAAAATACCGGTCGGTGCCACCGCGTAGTGATGAGAACCAGCACGACGCGGCACGATCTTACCCTTGCTGGCGGAGTAGGCCTGCACGTTCACTTCGTGTTGGTGGAAGTAGCAGTCGAGTAAGCTGATATCGAGGTACTGGCCTTCACCCGTGCGGTGGGCGTCGAGCAGAGCAAAGCTGAGTGCCCCCGCTGCGTGAACACCCGTGGTGACATCGCCAATACCGAGCATGGGTAGGCTGGGTGGCGAGTCGGGTTCGCCGATGACCGAGGTGACACCGGCGTAGGCTTGGGCGATGTAGTCAAAACCGGGCAGGTGGCTGAGGGGGCCGGTTTGCCCAAAGGCGGAGATCGAGCACATGACCAGCTTGGGGTTGAGCTTGTGGACTTCCTCCCAGCTAAAACCGAGGCGCCCGATAACGCCGGGCGCAAAGTTCTCGATGAGTACGTCACACTCTTTAATCAGATCGGCGAGTACGGCCTTGCTCTTTTCGTTTTTAATATCGATACAGAGGCTTTTTTTGCCGCGGTTTTGCTGCACAAAATAAGCGCTGCGTTTTTCTTTACTGCGATAGGGAAAGGAGCGGCTGGGGTCGCCGAAAGGCGACATTTCAACTTTAATAATGTCGGCGCCGAGTTCGGCCATTAGCCGTGTGGCGGTGGGGCCGGCGAGGTATTGGGTGAAGTCGATGATTTTGTAGCCATCGAGTATGGGCATGGAAGACATAGTCTAGCTCCGTGGGCGCGTTTCACTAAGCAATCATTGATACAGTGAAGCGCGATAATAATGGATGAATAAGCCTCGGCCAGCCATGTTGGGGCCGAGGTGATGTCGATGTTTACTGGTGAGTTAAGAGGCCTTGTTGACCACGGGCTCGTCGGCGAGAACACCCTCGTCGCGCAGGGCCTGAATATCGCTCTCAGCATAACCCAGGCTGCTCAATACAGCGCTATTGTGCTCGCCGAGGAAGGCGGCCTGCAGGTCAGGAAAGTCGGGGAAGGCCGAAAAGCGCAGGGGCATGCCTGGGACTTTAATATCGCCGAAGGCGCGGTCAGTCACCGTGCGCACAGTCTGGCGGGCGATAAGGTGAGGGTGAGCCATGGCCTCGGGCACGCTGAGGACGGGGGCTACTGGCACGTGGTTCTCTTGCAGAATGCGCACTGCTTCATCATCGCTCTCGGTGGTTTGCAGCCAGCTTTCAATAGCGTCGATTAATACTTTGTTGTTTTCAGTACGGCTCGCGTTATCGACAAAACGGGGGTCCTCGTTAAATGCTTCTTTGCCAATCACTTTTAGCAGGCTTTTCCACTGCTGCGGGCTTATGGCGATAATAACCAGGTATTTGTCTTTACCTTTAAACATACCCAGGGGGGTGACGGCAAAGTGGTGGGCGCCAGAGCGGTGGGGTACCAGTGCGCCGTCGGTGCCGTCATAACCCTGTACATTAATTTCGTGGCAGTGGAAGAGGCAGTCGAGCAGGGTGATGTCGAGGTGCTGGCCACTGCCGCCGCGCTCGCGGTGGAAGAGGGCGGCGGTAATAGCGCCGTAGGCGTGGGCGCCGGTGGACACGTCACCGAGGCCAAGACCGGCAAAATAGGGCGAGCCATTTTCTTCGCCGATCATGTCGATAACCCCGGCGTAGGCCTGGGCAATGTAGTCAAAGCCGGGTAGGTGCGACAGCTCACCGGTTTGGCCAAAAGCGGAAATGGAGCACATCACTAACTTTGGGTTGATGGCGCTGAGGGTTTCGTAGTCAATACCCAGGCGCTTCATTACACCGGGGGTGAAGTTCTCGACCACGACGTCGACATCGGCCACCAGCTTGTGGACGACCTCCTGGGCACGGGGGTCACGCAAATCCAGGCAGATTGATTTTTTGCCACGATTTTGCTGAATATAGTAGCCACTGCGCCCGTCTTTGAGGGCGGGCATGCCGCGCACCATATCGCCGCCTGGTGCCGCTTCAACTTTAATCACCTCGGCACCGGTTTCAACCATTAAGCGGGTGCAGGTGGGACCAGCGAGCACATGGGTAAAGTCGAGTACCTTAATGCCGTCCAGTACATGTTGTCTTGTCATGGGAGTTGTTCCTGATTTTGAGTTTTAAAAGGGTAATATGTTGTGAGTAAGGGGTTTATTGAGAGGTGTTATTGATGGCTAATGTCTTATTAAGCGTCTTGTAATTAGCAGAAGGAGTTGCTGTCTTCTTTTTTCCACCAATGCGCCAGCCACGCTTTCAACGGGCAAGCTCTACACCCCGGTTAAAAAGTGAAGGCCGATGCTACCCGTGCAGCTTGCATGGTGCAATTTTTTTTCCCGTCGTAGGTGTTGGCATGATCGTCGTGCGGCTAGCAGGTATACGGTGACATCATGCTTTTTGCCGTTGGTCGCCGTGGCAAAACGGGTAGCTAGCCCGCGTGATTTAAGCCAAACGCTGTGCCTCAGTGCCGTCCTTCTTATAGGCGGCTAAGTGCTTTCCGAAAAGTGCTTCGTTCAAGCCATAGGCCTTGTTGTTATTGAATGGAACGTATCGTTACTGAGTTGGGTTTATCGTTATTAAAGAAAGCGTGTGATGGTGATGCGAAACAAGTTAGAGAAAAACAGCTTCGTGGTACTCAGCGGGTTATCATGTCTCGGTATTCTTTTGAATTGTTGTGAAAATAGCGTGTTACTGAGCGCCATCGTCTGGCTCTCCTATTCGCCGCCATGCGTTATCGTCAACTTGTTGAGTTCGATGCTGGTAAGCCATACCTCTTTATTGAGTGCTTACTCTACGTTATTTGGCGTTTACCTGGCGGAGAAATTATCGGGGCAGTCGTCAATCGAGAGCAACGGTCCATTTTCGGCTACCGAAAGCAAGCTTGCTTAAGGGGCGTAACACTTAGCCCTAGTATGTGTTATTCCGGGAAAACTTCCAGCGTAACGTACAGCGTGTTGTGGTGAAAATCGATGCCAGAATTCTTGGCGCCTTTGCGAGTATGTTCCACTTCTAGCAGATACATGCCAGCTTTTATAAAAATAACGCTAAAGTTTCCGAGGGCATCAGCTTGTCGTTCCAGCGTATTTCTCTGATTACGATGTAGGGTGCCATCACGCGTTATATGGACAGCGGTGGGGTCTTTCAGTGGCTTGCCATCCAGAATTAACTGAAAGTGCGCTGTTTCGCCCACAAATAAATCATTGGGATGGGTTTCCCCCACCAGCTCTAAGCCTGAGCCTACACTAATTAACGCGCTTCTGTTGGGTGTGTTATGAGTGATAAAGGTTTCTGTTCGTGATGCTGTGGTGTGGTGAACAACGTTGGTAGCACCCGGTGGTGGAGTCTGTTGGTTACCAAAAAATCTCGACGGTGTACCATCAGGTTTCTTAAATGTGACTAAGCGTGTCGGTTGTTGCACCAAGCTCACTCGATAGGTGCCCGGTTTATCAATCGTAATATCGGTACTTGATTGACGAGCAAAAGCTTGCCACTCAATTGTATTATTAACTGTCCCATTTGGCAGGGTGACGGATGCTTTAAGCGTTTTAAAGATATTGGACAAAAAGCTATTTACTTCGCCACCACCGTTATTACCGAGTGGTTTATCAGGGTGAAATACGTCATTGCTGATACTGGCGACTAAAGTCACTTGTTTTAGGTCTTCGCCTGAAAGCTGTGTATGACTGGGTAAAATATAACGGCCGTGGGCAAATAATGGCGCTGATTGGGTCAGGAAAATAAAGCTAAGCCCTAGAATTTTGAATGTTCTCTTCATGATTTTTTTCTCAGTTAGGGTTGAATTGAAATCTTGATTTGACCAAGCTCAATATCGCCGTTTATTAGAAAAGTTTGTGCCTCGCTATGGCCTAGCTCAATTTTTTGCCGAATGAAATCGCGACCGCCTGCTTCGCGTGCTGCCTCAAAACACAACCAATAGTCACCGGCTGCAATTGCGGGCTTGTTTTTACTGTCCCAACGAATTATATAATTGCCAGGTTTTCGCGTTGCACCAGTGACCGCATCGTAAGCGCTCGTTCTGTTACGTCCGATTTTTCGCCACCACTGTCGAAGGTCTTTTAGCCAGTCATCTTTTTCATACCAAACAGCCACGGTTTCTAATCCGTTTCGATTTGGTGATTCGATCCATACGGCTACATAGGGTTTATGGTAGGGGTCAACGTTAAGCTCTGGTACGGTTAAATCAATGCTGACGATATCTGCAGTAGCTTTAGTTGTTAGTAAAAAAAAGAGTGTTAATAGCCAGGTTTTTTTCATGAGTCTCGAAGAGCGTCTTTAGAAGTTGGGTACATATATGAAATACATAACAAAGGGGCTTAGTGTGCCAATAGCAACAAAAAATAGGCCTGGTGATCGGTACTTTTTATGTTGTAGTAAAATGACGAAGCCTGCGAGAGAAAATACAGTCATAATGATGGCTGAAATATCAATCAGTAATGACCAGACAGCACCAGTGTGACGCCCTTTATGGAGGTTGTTTAATAGCGCTACCAAGTTGCCGGCGCGATGGTCGACTTCCATTATCCCCTCATCCAAAATTAATGTGACAAAGGCGTAGCCCGCCGGTAAAGGGTAATCTAAATTAATTTCACCCATATCTAATTCTATGTCGATGGAACGTGGATTAATTAGTCCCAGCTCTTCTTGTATAAATACTTTTATTTGTTCTACGGGTATTGCATCGTTTGCTGATAAGGTCTGACGTAAAGTATGTGGCAGTGGGTGAGTTGTAATGCCACTGTCACCTTCCTCTGAAAACCAGCTCGCATGATTCAAAGTAAATCCGGTAAGGCAGAAGAACAATAGCAAGCTTAATAGCGCTGCTGATAAATACACATGTAACCAGCGACAAAGGGAAAATAGTCGCTTGGCTCGCGTCGTTTTTGTCCATTGCCACTGGCTGGGGAAAATGGTTTTTTGAAACATATTTATTTTCAGTGATGTTCGCCAGTGCACGACCTTTATGCCTTGGCGAACATTCTAAAAGTCATTAGAACGTGTAAGACACGGTTAATTTAGCATTTCTGCCAGGCTCGTAATCTTGTAGGTAGAGTTCGCCGAAACGCGGGTGGAAACTGACACCGGTTCTAGAGGACTGGGAGGCGTAAAATTCATCAAAAAGATTGTCCACACCAACAGTCAGTGCTAAACCTGACAGGGTTTTTGGCGTCCAGCGAGCAGAGATGTTGTGAACCGTAAAGTCATCTTTGGCGTTATTGAGTGTTGCGCCATTCAGATCAGGCGCGCTATTAACATCATCAACCATGAGTACGTCCCAGTGTAGAGCTAAATTCCAGATTGGAATGTCATAGTCAACATT